>MPLZ02164200.1_pt1 | contig 340118 bp, 302 predicted proteins | sample 1617311 | NCBI WGS metagenome assembly MPLZ02 (sample SAMN05944806, study PRJNA350692) | marine metagenome | biome: marine; feature: ODZ; material: water; isolation source: 160 m water sample filtered on 0.2 um supor filter | place: Pacific Ocean | collected 2012-04-08 | depth 160m m | reverse complement strand
CATCCAGGAGCTGGCCGGGCACCAGGATCTCTCGACAACGCAGCGCTACATGCACCTCAGTCCTGCGGCCATCGAGAGCGCGATCAGACTGCTCGATCAGCCGAAAAATCTCGCTGGATTTGGAGACATACTGGAGACGGGGGAGGTGAAATGAAAAAGCCCCTGCAAACGCAGGGGCAAAATGGTGGAGGCGGCGGGAGTCGAACCCGCGTCCGAAAGTACGTGCCCGTGAGACTCTACATGCGTGTCGGCCCTTGAAGTTTCGCCAGCGGCGTAGAAGAGCCGCCCAAACCGCTACTGGCTAGTCCCGAAACCGTCTCGTCGTTCCGCGTCGGTACGGCACGGCACGACCAGCCTGCTGAAATGACATTCAGTCCCGCCTCGCAGGCTAGAACGGGGTGAACGTCGTCGCCCTTAGGCGGCGAGTGGTAGCTGCTCGTTCGCAGTTATGGTTGTGTTCCATCGGATTTACGAGTCGATGGTGCTCGGCATGCATCCCGCGGTTTCATACCTCCGTCGAAGCCGTATCGCCCCCGATGGTGAAACGACGCGCACGCGACCCGCGGCCACGCCCAGTCTTGCATTGTAGCGTTGCGGGTCACCACGGGTCAAGTGACTGAGTCCGTGAGACTTGTTCGGAATCACTGTCGCCGCGAGGTCGTCTGCGATCCCGTATAATGGCGGCTTGCCGGTCGGCGGAAGTGAATGAGTGGCCAGGTCATTGGACGATCAGATTCGTGAAGCGACCGAGACGCTGACACGCCAGCTCCGCGAGAGGTTCGATGCCGAGGTGGCGGCGGCGGTCGAGCGGACCCGCACCGAAGGCGAGCAGCGGCTGGCTCATGCGGTCGCGACGCACCAGTCAGAGGCAGAGCACAAGATCGAGGCGGCCGTTGCCGCGGTGAAGGCCGAGTTGGAACCGAAGCTGGCGTCGGAACGCACGGCGGGGCGGGTCGAGGCCGAGGCCAAGCTGGGCGAAGAGTTGAGCGCGGCGCGCGCCGAGTCGGCGCGCCGTGCGGACGCGGCCCGGACCGAGCCAACGTCGGGTGATGTCGAATCGGCGGTGGCCGCGGCCCGAGCGGAGGCGAAGCAGGTGCTCGAGCGCCAGATCGAGGTGAGCCGCGTCGCGGCGGAGCGACATCTTGAGGCCGAGGTGGCGCGGCTGAAGGCGCAGCATGACGTGGCACTCGAGCGCGCGACAGCCCAGAGCCAGGAGGAGACCGACCGGCGCGTGGCCGAGGCTGTCGAGGCGGCGGGGGCGGTGGACTCGTCGGATTCCTCGGACGTTTCGCCGATGTGGGCGGAGGCCAGCGGGAGCGAGGCCGGCGAAGCCGGAAGCGGGCCGAGTGCGCAGACAGTTCGGCGTCGCGGCCTCGACGCCCTGCGACGCCTCGACGGCGCGTCGTCGCTAAGTGCGTTGCTCGACGTCCTGCTAGCGGCGGTCGGAGCCGACGTCGCGCGGGCGGCGCTCGTCGTCGACGTCGATGGCCGATTGCAGGGCTGGGGTGCCGACGGCTTCGGCGAGAGTGTGGCCGATCCGCGACGCCTGAAGCTCGATGACGAGACCAGCGGCATCCTCGGGGCGGCGATCGCCGGCGGTGAATCCATATCGTGGGCGTCGAACGGGCATACGGACCCCGCGCCTGCCGAGACGCTGCCCGCATTCGCGCAGCTCCCGGAGGGACGCGCGGCAGTCGCCGTGCCGCTCGTGGTCGGCGGCCGCTCCGTGGCCGCGGTCTACGCCGACGACGGCGGGAGCCGCGATCGCGACGCCGCGACCGGGTGGGTCGAGGCGGTCGAGCTGCTGACGGCCCACGCATCGCGCTGCGCTGAGTCGATGACGGCGGCGCGCCTGGTCGAACTGATCGGCGCCTCGGTGGACGACGTGGCGGCCGAGACCGATGTCGGGTCCGCGAGCGACGGCGCGAATTCGCAGATCGAAGCGGCGCGGCGTTACGCGCGCCTGATGGTGTCGGAGGTCAAGCTCTACAACGAGGAGGTGGTGCGCGCGGGGCGCGAGCATGGTGATCTAGCCGAGCGCCTGCGCGATGAGATCGCCCACGCCCGTGAGTTGTTCGAGGCCCGCGTGCCGGCCTCTCTGGCCAGGCGTGACGACGTCTTCGCCGACGAAGTGGTACGCACGCTGGCCGACGGTGACGCGAGGCTCCTGGGCGGCGAGTCGAGCGGATCTTCATGAGGCGGCCGTCGGGATCGAAGAAGGCGGAGCGTTTCACCGAGTCGGTCATCCGCGAGATGACCCGCCTGTCGCACGAGCACGGCGGCGTTAATCTCTCGCAGGGATTCCCGGATTTTCCCGCCCCCGATGCGATCAAGGCGGCGGCGTGCGAGGCGATCCAGGACGACATCAACCAGTACGCGGTGACCTGGGGCGCGGCACCACTCAGGGAGGCGGTGGCGCGGGAGTTCACGCGGCGCTACGGCGTGCCGGTCGATGCTGACGAGCAGGTCACGGTCTGCTGCGGGTCGACCGAGGCGATGATCACGACGCTGCTGGCCAGCGTCGACCCGGGCGACGAGGTCATCGTCTTCGAGCCGTTCTACGAGAACTACGGACCCGACGCGATCCTGTCCGACGCCGTGCCGCGCTACGTGACGCTGCGCGAGCCAGATTGGACGTTCGATCCCGACGAGTTGGCCGCGGCCTTCAATGACAAGACCCGGGCGGTCATCATCAATAGCCCGAACAACCCGACCGGCAAGGTCTTCACGCCGGACGAACTCGAGACGATCGCGCGGCTCTGTCAGCACTGGGACGTCCTGGCGGTGACCGACGAGATCTACGAGCACATCATCTACGACGGCGTCCGGCACGTGCCGATGGTGGCGATTGACGGCATGGCTGACCGCACGGTGACGATCAACAGTCTGTCGAAGACGTTCAGCGTGACGGGGTGGCGGGTGGGCTGGACGATCGCGCCGGCCGCCCTGACCGGAGCGATCCGCAAGGTGCACGACTTCTTGACGGTGGGGGCGGCCGCGCCGCTTCAGGCCGCCGGCGCGGCGGCCCTGGGTTCGCCCGAGTCCTACTACCGGGACCTGGCGGCCGGCTACGAGCGACGCCGCAACCTGCTGCTCGAGATTCTCGAACGGCACCAGTTCGTCTGCTACCGCCCGTCGGGCGCCTACTATGTCATGACCGATCTCGCCGCGTTCGACGTCACCGACGACGTCGAGTTCGCACGCACGCTGGTGCGAGAGGTCGGCGTGGCAGCGGTGCCGGGGAGCAGCTTCTACCGGAACGCCGACCTCGGCCGCACGAAGCTACGGTTCTGCTTCTGCAAGCAGGATGCGACACTCCAGGAAGCCGATCGCCGCCTCGCCAAGTTCGGCGTACAAGCCACCAGCTAGAACCTCGCCACGCCGCCGTAGTAGAAGCCCTTCAGCCTGACGTTCCCTGTGTCCTGGCTGATCCGATAGATCAAGTCGAGTGACCGGTAGCCGAACTGGAACCCGACGTTGTCGGTGAAGTTCAACGTGGTGTAGACATCGATGTCGATGTACTCGCCGCGATAGTTCTCGTCGACGCTCTCCGGAAGCTTGAAGCCCGTGAACTCGAACGTGAGGGCCCAGTTTCGGGCGGGGTAGGCCCGCACGATTCCGCCGACCGCCGCCCGCGCCCGGATGAACTCCGCGGCGAACGGGCTGTCGAGCGTGACCTCGACCTTGGTGTACTTGGCCTCGAGAATCAGTCCGGCGAAGAAGCGCTCGCGGTAGACAAAGTCGTACTCGTAGCCGAAGCGCCAGGTGTCCCACCGGGCCGTGGTCGTGACCGGGATGCCGATGTCGTACCGGATGCCGTTGAAGACCAGTGACCGGTCAAGCGTTGCTTCCGCGGGGACCGGGTCGTAGGTGATTGGTACGTAGTGGATCCGGAACTTGTGCTTGCGCGCCGGCCGCAAGACGGCCCGGAACTCGAAAAACCGTTTCTGCAGGACTCCGAGATCCGCGACGATGTCGATGTCTGACCCCGCGATGCCCAGCTGCGCGCTCGAAATCGTGATCTCCGGGGTGGGATTCCACAATCCGCCGAAGAGTTCGACGCGGTAGACCTCACCGACAGCGGGTTGTGGGGCCCCGAACTGCGCCTGGGCGGACGCGGCGCTGAAGAGCGCGACCGCGATCACTAGGCAGGAGACGAGCCAGGTGCGTGCACGCATGATCGCCTTGTGCCCCGCGTGTATCCGTGCGTGATGCGGTTTGCCGCTGCGTCGCGGGATTGCGCCGAAGCGATGGGAGTCTGCTGGGAGGAGACTACGAAAGGTAGGGTAGCACAGTCGTGCGTGGTTGGCCAACGCGCGACGCGGCCGCTATTCTAGAGATTCGCATGGGTCCTCCCGTCCGTCGCCTTCTGCCCTACATGTCGCGTCACCGCCGCCGGCTGTCGCTCGGCCTGGGCTGCGTCGTGATGATGAGCTCGGTGTCGCTGATGTCGCCGTGGGTGCTGAAGTATGCCATCGACGACCTGACCGTCGGGGTCACGCGCGCGAAGCTCGGCCTGTATGCCTCGCTGTTGCTGGGCATCGCTGTCGTGGGGGGCGGCTTCAGGTTTCTGATGCGGCGCCTCATCGTCGGCGTATCGCGCGAAATCGAGTACGACGTCCGCAACGACTTCTACGCCCACCTGGAGCGCCTGTCGGTCCGCTACTACCAGTCGGAACGCACGGGCGACATCATGTCGCGCGCGACGAACGACCTGAATGCCGTGCGGATGATGACCGGGCCGGCGATCATGTACTCGGTCAACACGGTGCTGACCTTCTGCGTGGCGATCCTGCTGATGCTGTCCATCGACGTCCGGCTGACGGCGATTGCCCTGCTGCCACTGCCGTTCGTCTCACTCCTGGTGAAAGTCTTCGGCAGTGCCATCCACCGTCGCTTCGAGGCGATCCAGGCGCAGCTATCCCACATGAGCGCGGTCGTGCAGGAGGCGCTGGCCGGTGTCCGCGTGGTACGCGCCTACCGGCAAGAAGCGCCCGAGCTGGCACGGTTCCGCGACGCCAACCGGGAATACCTCGAGCGCAACCGCGGCCTGATCCAGCTGCAGGGGCTGTTCTTTCCGAGCCTGGCGCTCTTCCTCGGTTTCGGAGGCCTGCTCGTGCTCTGGCTCGGTAGCCGCGAGGTCGTCCTCGGGCGGATCTCGGTAGGCGAGTTCGTCGCGTTCAACGCCTACCTGGTGATGCTGAGCTGGCCGATGATCGCCTTCGGCTGGGTCACCAACATGCTGCAGCGGGGCATGGCCTCGTGGAAGCGGATGCTGCAGGTGTTCGATGCCGTACCCGACATCACCGATGCGCCCGCGACGCCCGCGGAGATCGAGGCCAGGGGTCAGGGCAAGATGAGAGGCGGGATCGAGCTGCGCGGCCTGACGTTCGCCTACGGCGACGGCGAGCCGGTCCTCCGCGATCTCTCGCTGCGGGTCGAAGCGGGGCAGACGCTGGCGCTGGTGGGTGGGACGGGGTCCGGCAAGTCGACGCTGCTGGGCCTCATCCCTCGTCTGTTCGATCCGCCGCCGGCGACCGTGTTCGTCGATGGCGTGGACGTGCGCGACATTCCGCTCGACCGTCTGCGTGGCGCCATTGGCTATGTGCCCCAGGAGCCGTTCCTGTTCTCGACGACGCTGCGCGACAACGTCGCGTTCGGGCTAGCCGAGGGCACGGCTTCGGGCGCCCTGGCCGACACGGTCGAGGCAGCGGCGGGCGTGGCCTGCCTCGATGGCGACATCGCCGAGTTCTCGCGGGGCTACGACACCCTGGTGGGGGAGCGGGGGATCACGCTGTCGGGCGGTCAGAAGCAACGGGCCGCGCTTGTCCGCGCCTTGACGGTCGATCCGCGCATCCTGATTCTCGACGACGCGCTGTCGGCGGTCGACACCTACACCGAGGAGCGAATTCTCGCGGGTTTGCGCGAAGTCAGGCGTCAGCGGACCTCGATCATCGTGGCGCACCGGATGTCGACGGTGCGCGACGCCGACATCATCGCCGTCCTGGATCAAGGCCGGCTGGTCGAGCGCGGCTCCCACGACGAGCTGATCGCTCTGGACGGCGTGTACGCCGAGTTGTGCCGGAAGCAGCTCCTGGAGGATGAGCTGGCCGCGTCCTAGCGGGCATCGCCATGTCCCTGCACGAAGAAGAAGCGCTCGGCAAGGCCTACGACGCTCGCCTGATGCGGCGGCTGCTGACCTATCTCTGGCCGTACCGGCGGGCTGTGTCCATCGCACTCGCGGCGATCGTCGGCCACTCCGTGCTGCAGCTCGCCCAGCCGTATCTCACGATGCTGGCCATCGATTCGTACATCGCGACGGGCGACCTGGCCGGGCTGAACCAGATCGCGATGGTGTTCCTGGTCGTTCTCGTCGGCGCGTTCGTGCTGGAGTACGTGCGGACCTACACGCTCCAGATGACCGGCCAGCGGATCATGTTCGATCTGCGTATGCAGGTGTACGGCCACCTGCAGAAGATCGACGTGCGGTTCTACGACCGTAACCCGGTCGGGCGACTGATGACGCGGGTGACAACCGACGTCGACGTGCTGAACGAGATGTTCGCGTCGGGGGTCGTCGCCATCTTCGGCGACGTCTTCATGCTCATCGGCATCATGGCCGTGCTGCTGTCGATGGACTGGCGCCTGGCCCTCGTCGCGTTCTCGGTGCTGCCGCTCATCGCGATCGTGACGCAGTGGTTCCGGCGCAACGTCCGCGAGACCTACCGGACTGTGCGCGTCTGGATCGCGCGGATCAACGCGTACTTGCAGGAGCATCTCACCGGCATGGCGACGGTGCAGCTGTTCCGCCGTGAGGCGCGGAGCTTCGACGAGTTCGACGAGATCAACCGCACCCATCGAGACGCGAACGTCGCCTCCATCTTCTACTACGCGGTTTTCTATCCGTTGATCGAACTGGTCGGCGCGCTGGCCGCATCGCTCATCATCTGGTTCGGCGGCGGGTGGGTGCTCGACGGGTCGTTGACCCTTGGCGTGCTGGTGGCGTTCCTGCTCTACGCGCAGCGCTTCTTCCGGCCGATCAGTGACATGTCGGAGAAGTTCAACATTCTCCAGGCGGCGATGGCATCGTCCGAGCGGATCTTCAAGTTGCTCGACACGCCCGTCGAGATCGAGAGCCCGGCGCAGCCGGTAGCCCGGCCGGATCAGAGCGCCGGCCGGCTGGAGTTCGACGGTGCCTGGTTCGCGTACAACGACGACGACTACGTGCTGCGCGATCTGTCGTTCGTCGTCGAGCCCGGCGAGCGCGTGGGCATCGTCGGCGCGACCGGAGCCGGGAAGACGACGATCATCAATCTGTTGATGCGGTTCTACGACGTCTCACGCGGCCGGATCCTTGTCGACGGTGTCGATGTCCGCGAGATGGATCTCGACCAGCTGCGCCGTCTCTCGAGCCTGGTCCTGCAGGACGTGCACCTCTTCGCGGGGTCGATCGCGTCGAACGTCCGTCTGGGGGACGAGGCGATCAGTGATGCCGACGTCCGCACCGCCATCGCGAACGTGCACGCCGACCGATTCGTCGATCGACTACCCGACGGCATCGCCAGCCCGGTCGCCGAGCGCGGCGCCACCCTGTCGGTCGGACAGAAGCAACTGCTGTCGTTCGCGCGCGCGCTGGCGTTCGACCCGCGCATTCTCGTCCTGGATGAAGCGACCTCGAGTGTCGACACCGAGACCGAGCTGCTCATTCAAGACGCGCTGCGAGTGCTGATGGCGGGCCGAACCACGATCGCCATCGCGCACCGGCTGTCGACGATTCAGGACATGGACAAGATTCTCGTCCTGCACAAGGGCACGCTGCGCGAGGCCGGCACCCACCAGGAGTTGCTGGCGCGCCGCGGCATCTACTACAAGCTCTATCAGTTGCAGTACCAGGACCAGGAAGTCGCCGCCGCCGGGTAGAGACCGCGAAGGGCCTCGCCTTCGGCTCGCCCAGGCGGCCCTGAAGGACCGCCCTACGAAGACCCGCAGCGCTGGATGTAGGGCAGGGCTTGAGCCCTGCCGGGTCGAGCGAAGCGAAGGCCTCGTGGGTCGATCGCTACCGCTCAGCCGGGTCGTTTAAGTTCAGCGGCCGCGAGTAGAGCGACTTCGGGCGCCATTCCCACTCGCGCTGCCGGAACGCGGCGTCGATCCGATCAGACGCACTGTCGACCGGTTTCCAGCCGAGGCGCAGGATCGTGATGTCGAGCGGCCGCCGGCCGAACGCCAGCGCCTCGTAGCAACTCCACATGTAGATGTCGATCATCCGGCCCTGGATGGCCGGCCCGGTATCCAGAATCGTGTACAGGCCATTGTAGGCGCCGGCCGACTCGACGCGGATGACCGAACCGAGCGGCAGGATCGACGGGTCGCCCGCCGCCATGCCCGACCGCACCGGGATCCCCGAGCGGGTGATCGTGCCCTTGCAGTAGGCCGTGGCGATGAAGCGGAGCTGGGCGCCGGGTTCGGCCGGGGCGGTCGAGACCCTCACGAGGGCGTTGCGCGCCGCGTAGCGCGAGTCGAGTAGCGTCGATTCCGCGACGACGACCAGCGCGACCGCGGCGACCGCGGCGACGACGACACGCCATCGGAACGATTTCGCGAGCATGGGCTGGGGCTGCCAAGCCTATCAGAAGTGACGGAACCCAGCCGGCAACGGTTCGTCTCCGGCCTGGCGGCGAAGGATCAGACCGGGCTCGGCGGTAACGGTGCCGATTCGCGTCACGGCTAGCGGCTTGGCAAGCCGGCTGAGGAGTCGTGCGCGACTACGAGGGCGATCGGGCAACGCGAACAACAGTTCGTAGTCCTCGCCACCAGCCAGCGCGGAGGCCACCGGGTCCCGGTCGTGCGCCGAGAACCACTGACGCGCCGCGTCGGCGATCGGAATCGCCTCGGCCTCGACGATCGCGCCCAGGCCGCGAGGCGCGGTGAGCTGGGTCACGGCGTCGGCCAGGCCATCGCTGAGATCCATCGCCGCGTTGGCGATCCGGTTGCGGGCGACGCGCTGCCCGGCACGCAGGCGAGGCGCGGGGCGAAGGAAGCGCGCCACGCAGTCGCGCATCGGGTCGTCGGCACCGGGCACGCCGTGATTGGGGTCGGCCTCGAGCCAGTCCAGACCCGCCGTGGCGCTGCCGACCGTTCCCGTCAGATACAGTCCGTCCCCGGCACGCGCCGCAGTGCGCGTCAGCACCGTGCGTCGCCGGATCGACCCGATGGCGGTGATGTCGATGCACAGCGGGCCGGGCGACCGGGCGAGGTTGCCGCCGACGAGCGCCATTCGGTGCTCGTCAGCGAGCGTCAGCAGGCCGTCGAGTACCTGGTCGAGGTCGGCGACTAGGAGGTCGGCCGGGAGGATGAGCGAGAGGACGGCGGTCCGGGGCTCGGCGCCCATGGCGGCCAGATCGCTGAGGTTGATCGCCAGCGCCTTGTGCCCGAGATCCGCCGGCGTACCGAACCGGCGGTCGAAGTGGACGCCCTCGACCATCGCATCGGTCGTGATGACGTCGAGGCGGCCGCGGGCCGGCTCGACGACCGCTGCGTCGTCACCGATGCCGACGGCGACCCAGGACGGCGCGGGCGGCACCCGTGCCCGGATCCGCTTGATCAGAGCGTGTTCGCCGAGGTCGGCGACACGACTCGTTGACGGGCTGGATCCTGCTGACATGGGTCGCGGGAAGTTTTGGCGAGCGGAAGGGTAGGAGGAAAAGACCCCGCTTTGCCGTGTGGGGAGGTCGGATGAACCTGCGCGTAGCAGGTGGAATCGCGGTGTCCACCGCGCTTCAGGCTACCTCGCTCGGAGGCGTGCACACCACGCGGCGTCGCGATTCGCTTCAAGGTAACGTTGGCTCAACCGAGCCCCCGAAACCATCACGTGCAAAGCAGGGAACCCAATATCGACGCGATCTTACCCCAGAATGGCGTGCAGGCGCGTGCCCGGCGGGTCGGCTCAGGAGTCCGAGGCCAGGGTGCGATCGATCAGGGCTTCGATCTGCGCCGCGCGCTCGGCGGCCTGCGACACGACCGACTTGTCCGTTTCGCGGCACCGAAAGTACTCGTCGGCGATGTTTAGCGCGGCCAGGACCGCGACCTTGAGCGAATCGCCCGTCGCCGTTTCCTCCGCCGCCACGGTCATCTTCTCGTCGACGTAGACCGCGAGCTTGGCGACGTAGGGTGCCGCCAGCTGACTCTGCACCGGGTACTGCTGCCCATGAATCTCGACGGTGATGACGTTCGACGAATTCTGGCTCACGGCGTACTCCTAAAGGTCGATCGTCTCCAACCGTTCCAGCATGCCCGCGACCCGCGTGCGAATCTGCTCGCGCTCCTCGCGCATCGTCGAGACCTCGGAATCGGTCTGCTGCGCGTCGGCGAGCTTGGTTTGAAGAATGTCGAGTTCGCCGGTCAGCCGTTGGTTCTCCTCGGCAGCGCGCGTCTGCTCGGTGCGCAGCCGCTCGATGAGTGCGACAAGACGCTTCACCTTGTCTTCCAGGCGGTCGAACGGTTCCAGCCCGGGCGAGCGGGTCTTGGCCATCGGTGCTCCTCTACGTGTCCCGTCTCGGACGTGACGGCGCTCTTCAACGCAGCCGCGCGTCGTGCGCCGCCGTCAACGCGGCGACAATCGCGTCGGCCGCTTGCTGCACCTCGGTGTCGGTCAGCGTGCAATCCTTCGCCCGGAAGGTCAGTCGCAGCGACAGGCTCACCGAGCCCTCGGGGACGCCCTTGCCGGTGTAGCGGTCGAACTCGCGAATCGCGATCAGCGTCTCGGGCGCGGCCGACCGGATCGTGCCACGAACCGCTGAGGCAGGCAAGGTGGCCGCGACCAGGATCGACAGATCGCGGACGACCGACGGATGCCGCGGGAGCGACGTGACGCGCACGTCGCCACCGCCGCGTGTCACGTCGGCCGCCTGATCGAGATCGATCTCGGCGACGAACACCTCGTCCGCCGTGTCGAGGCCGAGCAACTCGCCGACCGCCGGCGCGAGCTGGCCGAGAATGCCGAGATGGGCATCGCCCGCGCGGATCTCCGCGGCGCGGCCTTCCACCAGGTATGGCCGCGTCGCCGTCGTGTAGGACGGCGTTGTCACCCCGAGCGCAGTCAGGATCTGCTCAGTGCTGCCTTTGATGTCGAAGAAGTCGACGCCGCGCGGCTTCTGGCTCCAGTGATCGGGTGTGCCGGCTCCGGCCCACGCCAGCGCGAGCCCGCGCGTCTCTCCGGCGCTGGTGAACCGCGTGGCGACTTCGAAGAGCTGCACATCGAGCCGTTCCCGGCGTCTATTGTGAGCGACCGACGCGATGACGCCGGGAAGGAGCGAAGGGCGCAGCACCGTGAATTGCTCGGACAGCGGATTGCTGATCGTGGCCAGCGTCGCCGGATCATCGACGAACGCTTCGGCCGCGCGCTGTTCGATGAACGCGAAGGTCACCGCTTCCGAGAAGCCGCCGGCGCCGGCGATGCGCCGGGCCAACCGGTCGCGGTCGATTCGGGGGTCGGGGGCCATCGCGACGGTGTCCATGGCCGGGAACGTCGACGGCAGGCGCTCGTATCCGTGATGTCGGCCGACCTCCTCGATGAGATCGATCTCGCGCGAGACATCCACCCGTCGGAGCGGCGCCTCGACGTCCCACACGCCGGTGTCGACCTCACGGGGCGTGAAGCCGAGGCGCGTCAGGATGTCCGTGACGAACGCCGGGTCGACCGTCTGCCCGAGCAGGTGCTCGACCCGGGCATGCCGCAGGCGGACGGTGAGCGGCGTCCGCGACTCAGGATACCGGTCGATGACGGGGCCGATCGCACTTGCCGCGCTGATCTCCCGCAGCAGCGCGCAGCAGCGCTCCAAGGCGCGGACCGGCGCCGAGATGTCGGCGCCTCGCTCGAATCGGTAGGACGCGTCGGTGCTGAGCGCGATCTGCTTGCTGGTGCGGCGGACGGAGATCGGTTGGAAGTAGGCGCTTTCCAGGGCGACGACCCGGGTGGCTCGGCTGACCTCGGAGTCGGCCCCGCCCATGACACCCGCGACGGCCTGCGGGCGCGTGCCGTCGGCGATGACCAGCATCTCGTCGGTCATCGTCCGGTTCTGCCCGTCGAGGGTTCGGACTCGCTCGCCGGCGGTGGCGCATCGGATGCGCAGCTCGGCACCGCTCAACCGCTCGAAGTCGAACGCGTGCATCGGCTGTCCCAGTTCGAGCAGGACGTAGTTGGTGGCGTCGACAATGTTGTTGATCGCCCGAACACCCGCGGCTTCGAGTCGCCGGGCCAGCCAGTCGGGCGAATCGCCCACAGTGACGGCGGCAACGGCGGCGGCGTACCGCGGGCAGCGCTCGGCATCCTCGAGCGTGACCGTCAGCGAGGGCAGGTTGTCGTCGGAGTCCGTCGCCGCCGAGCCACCATCGACCGCCGGCATCCGCAAATCAGTGGTGTACATCGCGGCGACTTCACGCGCGATGCCGGTCACGCTGAGGCAATCGGGCCGGTTCGTCGTGACCTCGAGGTCGAGGACGGCGTCGCCGTCGGGCGAGCCGGGCGGCGCGGGCTCGACGGCGCCGACTTCGAACCCCCGCATGTCGAGGCCCGAGGCGAGCGTCTTCACGTCCACCGGGACCGTCACGAAGTCTTGGAGCCAGGACAGCGGAATTCTCACGCCGGGAACTGCTCCAGGAATCTGAGGTCGTTCTCGTAGAAGAGTCGGATGTCGTCGACCCGGTACTTCAGCATCGCGACGCGCTCGATGCCCAGGCCGAAGGCCCAGCCGGTGTACCGCTCGGGGTCGTAGCCGACGGCCTCGAAGACCGCGGCGTGCACCATCCCGCTGCCGAGGATCTCGAGCCAGCCCGTCTTCTTGCAGACGCCGCACCCCTGGCCGTCGCAAAAGAGACAGCCGATGAAGACCTCGGCCGAGGGTTCGGTGTAGGGGAAGAAGCTCGGCCGGAACATCACCTTCGTGTCGGGGTCGAACAGTTCGCGCAGGAACGCTTCGAGCGTGCCCTTCAGGTCGGCCATCGTCACGCCCTCGCCGACCAGCAGGCCTTCAACCTGGTGGAACATCGGTGTGTGCGTGACGTCGAGGTTGTCGCGGCGATAGACCCGGCCCGGCGCGATGATCCGGACCGGCGGCGCGTGCGTCTCCATGTGGCGGATCTGCATCCCGGACGTGTGGGTGCGGAGCAGCGTCCGCGGATGGTTGTGTGGGCCGGACGCCGCGCCGGCCGCGATCGGCTCGGCCAGATACAACGTGTCCTGCATGTCGCGCGCCGGATGGTCGCCCGGCATGTTGAGGGCCTCGAAGTTGTGGTACTCGTCTTCGACCTCCGGGCCCTCCAGCACGGTGAAGCCCATGCGCGCGAAGATCGTCTCGATCTGTTCCCGGAGCGCCGTCAGGGGATGCCGGCGGCCCGGCGAGGCGCCGCGGCCGGACAGCGACACGTCGATCGCGTCGGCGGACGGACGATCGGCGCCGGCGGCCGCGCGCCGTTCGCGGAGCGCCTGGTCGATGTCGCGCTTGAGTTCGTTCGCGAGGCGGCCGAGCGTGGGCCGGTCATCCGCCGACGCCGCAGCCACCTCCTTCATGAGTCCGGCGATGGCTCCGCCCTTGCGGCCGAGATACCGGTCGCGGACGGCCTGCAGATCGCGAGGGGTGGACGCGGAAGCGAGGTCGGTCTGAAAGCGGGTGCGCAGCTCGTCGATGGCGCGCGCGTCAGTCATCTCGACTCGAAGCGGAAGCGGTGGCCGCAGCCCGACTGCCGGAAGCCGCGGTCCGGCGCCGCGTCAGGCGCCGGCGTGCTTTGTTTGGGCTGCCACTTGGGTAGCCAGGTGGGCGAAAGCCGACGGCTCGCTGACGGCCAGTTCGGCGAGGCTCTTCCGATCGAGCGCCACGCCGGCTGTCTTCAGGCCGTGCATGAACTGGCTGTAGCTCAGTCCGTGCTCGCGCGCCGCGGCGTTGATCCGCACGACCCACAGCCGACGGAAGTCGCGCTTCTTGCGCCGCCGTCCGATGAAAGCGTACGACAGCGCCGTGTCGACCGACTCTTTGGCGGCGCGGTACAGTTTGCTCTTCGTCTGATAGAACCCTTTGGCGCGTGCCAGCAGCTTCTTCCGCTTTGCGCGCCGTGCGGATCCACGTTTGACCCTCGGCATCTCGTTCTCCCTCGATCGTGCTCTCGAGGCTCGGACCGTGTCCCAGCCGCTACTTCGGTACCATTGGGTTCAGCCGCCGCATGTCGGCCGACGAGACCTTCGCCGTGCCGCGAAGCTTCCGCTTCCGCTTCGTGCTCTTGCTGGTCAGGATGTGCTGCTTGTAGGCCTTGCTGCGCACGATCTTACCCGTGCCCGTGCGCTTGAAGCGCTTCGCGGCCCCGCGGTGAGACTTCATCTTCGGCATGACGTCGACTTCTCCCTTTGGTGAGCGCTCAGCTCACCCCTTCTTCACGGCGCCTTTGCCCGGGCCGCGCTGCGACAGGATCGTGTGCATCGTGTTGCCTTCGCGACGCGGCATGGTTTCCTGCGTCACCTGATCCCCGAGTTCCTCCACGAGCCGCTGGAGGATCCGCCGGCCGATCTCCGGATGCGCGATCTCGCGCCCCCGGAAGAAGATCGTCGCCTTGACCTTGTCGCCATCGGCCAGGAACCGTTCGATGTGCTTCTTCTTGAACTGATAGTCGTGTTCGTCGACCTTCGGGCGAAACTTGATCTCCTTGACCTCGATCGTCTTCTGATGCCGCTTGGCCTCACGCGCGCGCTTCTGTTCCTGGTACTGGTAGCGCCCGAAGTCCATGATGCGGCAGACCGGGGGCTGTGCCGTGGGCGAGACCTCCACGAGGTCCAACCCTTTTCCCTTGGCGATGGCCAGCGCCTTCGGCGGCGGCATGATGCCGAGTTGCTCGCCCTGGTCGTCGATGACTCGAATCTCGCGTACCCGGATGCGCTCGTTGGTCCGCGTGCGGGGTTCGCGCCGCGGGGCGCCTCGATAGAAAGCGATAAGACCCTCCTCAGTTCCCGGTAGCGCCCGTCCGGCGCTGCACCTCGTCGATCGCGGAATCGCGGAACTCATCGACCGGCCGAGATCCCTGATCCCCGCCGGCGCGGCTCCTCACGGCCACTGTATCCTCGCTGACTTCGCGATCGCCAGCTACCAGCATATACGGGATCTTCTGCAACTGGGCCTCGCGAATCTTGTAGCCGATCTTTTCCTGGCGCGCGTCGACCTCCACGCGCAGCCCGGCCTCGGCGAGCCGGGCCCGCACGGTCTCGGCGTAGTCGGCGTGGCGGTCGGCGATCGGCAGGACGGTCACTTGGACCGGCGCCAGCCAGAGCGGGAACGCGCCCGCGTGGTGCTCGATGAGCAGCGCCACAAACCGCTCGAAACTGCCGAGAATCGCCCGATGGATGACGACCGGGCAATGCTCCGCGTTGTCAGCGCCGATGTACTTCAGGTCGAACCGGTGGGGCAGCTGGTAGTCGAGCTGGATTGTCGCGCACTGCCACTTGCGGCCGATGGCGTCGGTGACGTCGACGTCGACCTTGGGGCCGTAGAATGCGCCGTCGCCTTCGTCGATCGTGTAGGGCAAGCCGACATCATCGAGCGCGCGCTTGAGCTGCGCCTCGGCGTGATCCCACTGGGCCCGCTCGCCGAGGTATTTCTCGGGGCGCGTCGACAGGCGCAGCGCAGGCGTCAGCTCGAAGTCGGCGTAGACCCGTTCGACCAGCCGAAGCAGCCGCTCGACCTCCTCGCCGATCTGGTCCTCGGTGACGAAGCAGTGGGCGTCGTCCTGCTGGAACTGCCGGACGCGGGTGAGCCCGCCGAGCACGCCCGAGGCCTCATTGCGATGGAGCGGCGTCTGCTCGTGGAAGCGGAGCGGCAGGTCGCGATAGCTCCTGACCTCGCTGGCGAAGACCAGCATGTGCCCGGGGCAGTTCATCGCCTTGACGCCCATCGGCTGGGCGTCGCTCGACTCGACGAGAAACATGTTCTCGCGGTAGTGCTCCCAGTGGCCGGATGTCTCCCAGAGCGCCTTGTTGTAGATGATCGGCGTCTTCAGCTCGACATAGCCGGCGGGATAGAGCACCTCGCGCATGTAGTTGGCCAGGAGGTGATAGAGGACGGTCCCCTTGGCGAGCCAGAACGGGGCGCCGGGCGCCCAGGGATGAAAGAGGAAGAGTCCCAGTTCTCTGCCGAGCTTCCGATGGTCGCGCTTCTTGGCTTCCTCGACCCGTTCGAGGTGGGCCTTCAAGTCCTTGTTCGAGAAGAACGCCGTGCCGTAGACGCGCTGCATCGGCTGGTTGTCGGCGTCGCCCTTCCAGTAGGCGTTCGACGTCGACAGCAGCTTGAAGGCTTTCAGCCGTCCGGTTGATGGGACGTGTGGGCCGACACAGAAATCGGTGAACGCGTCCTCGATGGTGTAGCACGAGACGATCGGGCCGCCCTTTTCCTCGATGAACTGGACCTTCAGCGGCTCGCCACGATCGGCGAAGTACTGCTTGGCCTCCGCCTTCGGCATCATCTTGCGTTCGAACTCGAGGTCTCGCCTGGACAGCTCGCGCATCTTGGCCTCGATTGTCTCGAGGTCGTCCGGCACAAACGGGCGCTCGACGACGAAGTCATAGAAGAATCCGTCGTCGGTCGCCGGTCCGATGCCGCACTGAGTGCCAGGGAAGAGATTCACGACCGCCGCGGCGAGCAGGTGCGCCGTGCTGTGGCGGTACAGCGCGAGCGCTTCATCACTCTTCGAGGTGACGATCCGAAGCGAGGCGTCGTGGTCGAGTGGTGTCGACAGGTCCGTCAACCGGTCGCCCACGACTGCGGCGAAGGCAGACCTCGCCAGGCCCGGCGAAATCGCCGCGGCTACATCGCGTACGGGGGTGCCACTCGGCACCTCGCGTTGCGAGCCGTCGGGAAGCGTAACGGTGACCTGCGCCATCCAGTGGATGCGAGTGTTCCCGAGGTTTGGTAGGCACGGGCGGACTCGAACCGCCGACCTCCTGCATGTCAAGCAGGCGCTCTAACCAGCTGAGCTACGCGCCTATGTCTTGAAAACATTGGCCTTACGGGAACAGTAAGTATAGCAACGCGCCTTCCAGCGAGTCAACGAATCGGTGGACGCCGGCACCTGTCTGGCGCCGCGGCCTCGACCGAGAAACAGAACGATGCTCGCTGGCGTATACCCGATAGCAGGAGGGTCGCGCCGCGGCGCGTCCCCTCGAACCCGACCGACGCGCTTCTCGTCCTATCCCCAGCCACGATCGCCGACATGTCCAAGACCCCGACTGCCCGAGTGAATCGATTTCGTGCGACCCTGGTTGGCGCGCTCGCCGTCCTCTGCGTCGGCCTGGCCGCCCCGGCGGTGGCTGCCCAGGACGCGCCGGCTGCTGCGATCGATCAGGCCGCGCCCGCGGAGTCGGGCGTCGACGCGCTGCGGGTCTATCTGGACTGCGACTTTCGCTGCGACTTCGACTTCCTCCGGCAGGAGATCACGTTCGTCAACTACGTCCGGGACCGCCGCGACGCGCAGGTGCACGTCCTCGTGACGCGTCAGCGCACCGCCGCTGGAGGGCAGGCCTACACGTTCGACTTCATCGGTCTGGAGGAGTTCACCGGGCAGGACGACCAGCAGATGTTCTTCTCGACCCCGGACGACACCGACGACTCCGAACGGCACGGGTTCGCGCAGATCTTTCAGCTCGGCCTGATGCGCTACGCGGCCCGCACGCCGCTCGCGGGTCGGATCCAGATCTCACACGAGGATCCCTCCGGCGGCCGTCAGCAGCTCGGCGCCCAGCCCGAGGACGACCCGTGGAACTTCTGGGTCTTCCGCGCCCGCCTCAACACCCGAGTGGAGGGTGAGGACCTCGAGACTTCGAAGACCTTCGGTGGGTCTCTGTCGGCCAACCGAACCACCGACGACTGGAAGATCAACATCGGCGCGAACGTCGACTACGACGAAGACACCTTCGAGTTGAGCGATGGCCGGACGCTGAACGACGTGAGCCGACGAAACTCCGCTACGTCGCGGTTCATCAAGACGCTCGGCGAACACATGGGGCTCGGCTTCGGCGGGTCGGCCAACACCTCGACGTTCCGCAACATCGACGTGGCCTGGCGCGTGTCGCCGGCGTTCCAGTTCAACCTCTTTCCCTACTCGGAGTCGACGCGCCGAGAACTGACTCTCACCTATGCGGTCGGCTACAACGACTACAAGTACTTCGAGGAGACGATCTTCGGCAAGCTCGAGGAGACGCGGGTCGATCACAGCATGCGCGTCTCGCTGGATACGAATCAGCCCTGGGGCGATGCAGGCGTGAGCTACGAGTTCTCCCAGTTCCTCGATGAACCAAGCCAGTCTCGGCAGGTGCTTTTCGGGAATGTCGAGTACCGCCTGTTTCGCGGCTTCTTCTTGAACATCTTTGGTACGTTCTCCCGTGTGCGGGACCAGATCTACCTGGCGCGCGGGGGTGTGACCGACGAGGAAATCCTGCTTCGCCGCAGAGATCTGGCAACCGACTCCGAGTACAACTTCCGGATCGGCTTCACCTACGCATTCGGATCCATCTACAACAACGTCGTGAACTCGCGGTTCGACGGCGCCGCCGGCGGCTTCATCCGGACGTTCTAGCCTTGAAACGGGGCTTCGCCCCGAATCAAGCTTGGCCGAGGTGTTCGATCGCGCGGTCGAGGGCGGGGTCGTCGCCGGACGGCTCGGCGCCCATTTCGACCGACGGTGTGGGGACGGCGATAGCCGGCTCCAGGCCCTGCTGGTGCAGCCGTTCCCCGCCTGCCGTCAGGTACTGTGCCCACGACAACCAGAGGCCGCTGCCGTCGGGCAGTTTGATGAGCCGTTGCTCGGCGGCTCGCCCGAAGGTGCGCCCACCGATGAGCTCGGCCCGGGCGTTGTCGGCGAGCGCCGACGCGAAGAGTTCGGCCGCCCCGGACGTGCCGTTGCCGACGAGCAACACCATCGGCAGCTCGATGCCACCATCGCCCGCTTCGGCGACGGTGGTTTCCTGCGACTCGTCCCGGCGCTGGCGGATCGCCAGCGTGCCCGATCCGACGAACAAGCGGGCCGCCTCCACGCCGTCGGCATAGCTGCCGTCGGCCGTGCCGCGCAAATCGACGACAAGTTGCTGGGCGCCAGCCTCCTCGAGGGAGTCGATCGTGTCACGGATCTCGTCGGCCACGCCGGTGTCGAACGCCGCCACGCGGACGTAGCCGACCGCGGGTGCCGCAATCCGGCTGGTCACGCTCGCCTCGGCGAGTCGGGCGCGGGTGAGGGCGATCTCTTGCGGCTCCGTCGCGTTGCCCCGGATCACCGTCAGCGTCACCATCGAGCCGGTCGCGCCGCGCAGGCGCTGCGTGCCCTCGAAGATCGAGATGTTGCGGGTCGATTCACCGTCGATGCCCCGGATGTAGTCGCCCGGCCGCAGCCCAGCCTCCGCGGCGGGCGAACCGTCCCGCGCCGAGAGCACCCTGAGATAGAACTGCCGTGTGAGCGTCACGCCCGTACGCCCTTCCGGCAGCGCGTCGCCAGACTCGAGCGCGGCGACGTCGCCGGGCGTCAGGTAGGCGCTATCGGCATCGAGGCCGCCCGAGAGTCGCCGCATCGCGCCAGCCATGACGCGATCGACATCGACATCCTCGACGTAGCTGTTGAGGATGAGGGAGACGACGTCCTCGAAGATGCGCAGCGGGCGATACGAGTCTTCCTGCGCGAAGGTGCGGCCGAGGTAGCCGCCGAGCACCGCGAACACGAGGATCGGTGCCGACAGGAGCAGTACCAGCAGGCGCGTCCGATACTTCATCGTGACAGCCATTCTAGTGGATCGACCGACTGACCGTCGATCCGCAGCTCGAAGTAGACCGTCTCCCCTCCGGAGGGCGATTGGCCCACGCGCCCAACCGTCTGGCCCGCGGTGACCGCCGCCCCGCGCTCGACGTCGATCGCCGAGAGGTATCCGTAGAGCGAGTAGGCCTGGCCGCCGTGGTCGACGATGACGAGGTTGCCGAAGCCCGTAAACGGGCCGGTGAAGGCCACGCGCCCGCCGTGAACGGCCGCGACCGCCTGCCCGGCACCGGCCTCGATCGCGATGCCTCGCTGGGTGTCGCTCCCGGCTGGCGTGGCGCCGGCATTCGGGACGGGCCAGCGCAGCTGCCCCTGGAATGGGCGGAGCGGCAGCGGCGCGTCCTCCGCGTCGGTCGTGCCGCCTTCGGCGAGTACTGCCAGAGAGGTACGCAGCCGGTCGCGCGCCATCTGCAACTCGCCCGTGAGCTGCGCGGTCAGATCGCGCCTGGCGTCGATCGATTCGATGAGTTGCGACTGCGCCGCGACCGCCTGGTCCAGCGCGCGTCGGCTGCGCCGGGCCTCGTCCTGCAGCGCCAGCATCCCGTCGCGACGGGCGCCGATCGTTTCTCTGGACTCGCGCATCGCGGCCAGCGTCGCGCGATGAGCTGCGATGGTCTGGCGGTCGCGCTCGGCCAGCATGGCGACCGTCTGATACGCGCGCATGACGGAGGTGAAGTCGTCCAGGCCGAGCAGCAAGCGGAGGTAGCCCGGCCGACCCAGCTTGTACAGCTCGGTGAGTCGGGCCTCGACCGCGGGCTCCTGCTCACCGGCCGTCTGCTCGAGGGCGGTAAGCTCGGTTTCGACGTCGGCCTGAATCAACTCGAGCTCCTGGATCTTCTGCCGGCGTTCGCGTTCCAGCCCGCGCAGGTCATCCAGCAGCGTCCGTTCCTGGACCGCCAGCGCGTCGGCCTCTTCCTGCAAGCCTCGATCCGCTCATCAGCCTAGCGCGAGAGCGTTTCGAGGCGCTCTCGCGCCTGGGGCTGCGCCGATCCGGCGGCCGGCCAGGCCAGCAGGGCCGTGACCACGAGAGCGATTTGAGGCATCAGCATGGTGCGAGCCATGGCGCTCACCTCGTCATCAGAATAGGGGGACACCTTCCATCTCGGGCGGAACCTGCAGTCCGAAGTACTCGAGCACCGTCGGTGCCAGGTCGACCAGCCGCGGATCACGGCCCGCGATCGGGCGGTTCACGACGAGGACGCCCGCCGTCGAGGCGAAGTCGAAGCCGCCGTGGTCGCCGCTCCACCGGCCCTCGTTGTCGACGACGAGGCCGGGCGGCGCCTGACCGATTGTCGTCGGCCACGACACCCGGTAGCCCTCGGCGAAGCCCACTTGCAGATCCGGAGCGCGGTCACGGTGCGGGCCGACGTGCACGGTGTCGCCGTGGTGGACCGCTCGGACCATTGGGGTGTCGTCGGCCGGGTCCGTCAATGTCGTCAGCTTCTCGGCAATTTCGTTGGCGAGCGCCGAACGCTCGGCACCGGCGCTGACGATGCCCTCCGGTTCGCGGCCCTCGAGGTTGATGAAGATCTGACCCGGCCCGATCGCGTAGGCGCGAGTCCGCGTCCAGTCGATCTGGCGCTCGAACGCCTCCTCGCTGTCACCGTCCGCCTCGCTCGCGGCGGCGTCGCGCAGGGTCATGTAGCCTTCTTCGACGAGCCACGAGTTGAGGTGGACCGACCGGCGCCATGAATGAAAGCCGTGGTCCGACAGCACCAGGAGCGGCGTGCTGGAATCGAGCCGGCGCAGCACCTCACCGACCAGGTCGTCGCTGCGGCGGTAGATCTGTTCGATGGTCAGGCCGTAGCGTGCGGCCAGGTCGGCGTCGAAGCGCGGATGGCGGGGATCGATGAGCCGCCACATCATGTGCTGCACCCGGTCGGGCGCTTCGACGACGCCGACCAGCAGGTTCCAGTCGGGGCGGTCCAGGCGGCTCAGAATCAACTCGGCCCGGTCGTCGAACGCGCGATCAAGATCGTCGAGGAAGGCCCGTTCGTCGATCCGATCTTCCTGGAGCGCGGCCGTGGCCTCCGCCCAGCCCAGCGTGCGGTACGCACCGAGGCGGTCGTAGAGCTCGGCCGACAGCTCGGGTGGCGACGAGATCGGGAGCGGCGGCGCGACCGGGTGCCACTGCAACGGCGAGACGTACAGCCGCAGGGTGTCGGACGCATCGACCAGCAGGATCTGCGTCATGGCCCGGAACCGGACCAACAGGTTCGCCCGAAACTCCACGTCGACCCAGCGACTCCACTCGCCCTGTCGCAGATGGAGCGATTGGTCCTCGAATTCGATCGTGACCGTCCGCGGATCGGGCGCGCCGCGGTTCCAGCGAACAGTCATCGGAATGCGGAGGTGCTCGACGACGCTCAGTTCTTCGAGGCGCAGCCGCTCCTGCTCGGTCAGTTCGGTCCGGGCCCGCAGCGCCCCCAATTCGTCGGCGATCACCGGGTCCGGCGGGCCGACCAGGTCCGCGGGCGCCACGTCGCCGGTGAGGACGAGCCTGGCGGCCAGACCGCCGAACGGGGTAGGCCCCGCGTCCGCTTCCGCGAGATCGCTGGCGTAGTACGTGTAGGCGCCGGTCGCCATCACGGGATCGAGCGCGGGGACGCTGGCCAGGATCTCGGTGCCGGTCACGACGTCGGCCGGAAAGGTCCCCGGCACCGACAAGATGGCGGAGCGGACGCCGGCGCGACCGGCCGTGACCCAGAACGGCGTGCCGGCTCGCGTGGACCGCACCGCGGGGGCCCGCATCGGAAGGTAGTTGAGCAGGAACCTGGCCGGGTCGCGTTCGACGAGTCCCGGCCGGGTGGCGTACGACGCGGGGTCGCGGACGCGCGCGTCGAATAGACCGTGTCCCGCAGGGCTGAGGCCCGTCGCGAACGAGGCCCATGCCGGTTCGGACTCGGACGAGACCGTCGTCTCCAGTCGATGCACGCCCGAGTCACCGACGAGCGACGCGAGGTGGGGAAGCTTGCCGTCTGCGATGAACTGCTCGACGAGATCCGGATCGAGCCCGTCGAATCCCAGGATGACGAGCCGCTGGGAGTACTGCGGTGTTGCGGGAGTGTTGCAGGCGACGGTCACCGCGAGCGCCACGATGACGCTCATGAGCGAAACGCGTCGGTCGATCGGGGGAGTTGCGGGCCGGCGGGTCGCTCCCGGAGACGCGAACGCCGCCCTGTTCCGATCGCGGTCACGCGCGAGTCGCGATCGCCCGAACGCGATCCGAAAAGCGGATGACAATTCGCGGGATTATAGCACGCCGGCTGGTGCGGGCCTGGGCGCCTCAACGGTCTCGGTGCGACTCGGCGTTTTCACCTCGGACTGCTACGCTAGGTCGATGAGGCTGATGGGGCTCGATGTCGGCGACCGGCGGGTCGGTCTGGCGGTGAGCGATGCGTCGGGAACACTGGCGCGTCCGCTGCGCACGATCACGCGGGAGGGGGCCATCGCCGACGTCGTGACGGCCGTCGTCGACGAGATCCGGAAGCTCCGCACCGATGGTGACGGGCTCGACGGGATCGTCGTCGGGCTGCCGCGCCATCTGGACGGTCGTCCGAGTCAGGAGACGACGCGGGTGCAGGCGTTCGCCGACCGGCTGCGCCGACAGGTCGACCTACCGCTCGCATTTCAGGACGAGCGCCTCAGCAGTCGCGAAGCCGAGCGACTGCTGGCGACACAGGAGCCTGACTGGCGGCGCCGGAAGGCGTCGCTCGACGCCGCGGCCGCGGCCGTCATCCTTCAAGATCACTTGGATCAGACGCCATGACGCTGCGACGGTTGGGGCTGCTGGCGCTGGTCGGGGCGGGGCTTGTGTCCGTCGTGGCCGCCATCGCCGCGACCCGCCTGATCGATCGGTGGGAGGCTCGGTTCCGGGGTTACGAGAGTCCGGAGGTGTTCGTCGAGATCGCGCCGGGCGCGGGTGCGCTGGCGATTGCCCGCCAGTTGGTCGCGGCGCGCGTGGTGGAGGACGAGTGGGCCTTCCGGTATGCGCTCTGGAAGACCGACCGCGGGCGCGATCTGCAGGCCGGTGAGTACCGCTTCGATGAACCGGTGTCGGCGCTCGATGTCGTCGGTAAGCTCGCCCGCGGTGAAGTGCATCTTCGGCCGCTTACCTTCCCGGAAGGCTTGACCGTGCCGGCGATGGCCGAGATCTTCGGCGCCAGCGACTTCGGAACCGGCGCCGCGTTCCTTGACGCGGCCGGACGAGTCGAGTTGATCGCGTCGCTCGATCCGACGGCCCCCGATCTCGAGGGCTATCTGTTTCCCGATACCTACGCACTGCCCCGAACGGCCACGGCCGACGACCTCATCGAGGCGATGGTGGCGCGATTCCTGGAGGCGTTCGGCGAGCCGCTGCGTGAGCGCGCGGCAGCGGCCGACCTCAGCATGCGCGAGGTTGTGACGCTGGCGTCGCTGATCGAGCGGGAGACGGCGTTGTCCGAGGAGCGCTCTGTGGTGGCGGCGGTCTACCGGAACCGGCTGCGGATCGGCATGGCGCTCCAGTGCGACCCGACGGTCATCTACGCCCTGGAGCGGGCCGGGCTCTACGACGGCAACCTCACGCGCGACAATCTGACGTTCGATTCGCCCTACAACACCTATCGATATCCCGGACTCCCGCCCGGCCCGATCGCGGCGCCTGGCCTGGGCTCGCTCGAGGCCGCGGTCCAGCCGGCCGACGTCGGCTATCTGTACTTCGTCAGCCGGAACGACGGCTCGCACGTCTTCGCGTCGTCGCTGCGCGAGCACAATCGCAACGTGCGTGAGTATCAGATCAGGTTCTTCAGGGAGTAGCGCCTGCGCGGCGAGCGCTAGGCCAGCCGCCTGACGACAGGCTCGACTACCCTTCTGTTGCTTGGCGCGAGGGTGGGTGTTGCGGTAGTCGGAGAGGATGCGTAGGGCGGTCCTTCAGGGCCGCCGGGACGAACTGACGCGTAGGGCAGTCCTTCAGGGCTGCCGGGACGAGCCGCAGGCGAAGTCCCCCGCGCAACGCCCACCCCCGCGCTCAGCGCTCAGACCACTTCAGCTTTTCGCGGAGCACCGTGAAGTAGCTGCGCGAGGTCGCGCGAAAGAGCTGCAGCGGCCGTTCGGCCGCCGCCACGCTGACGACGTCATCGCAGACCAGTTCCATTCCGTTCTGCCCGTCGAACGCGACGTTGACGCGGTCCGCGTCGCAGTCGAAGACCGGCTGGATGCGGACGTCCGACGTGGCCGGAATGATGATCGGACGATTGGTCAGCGTGTGGGGCGCGATCGGCGTGATAACGAGCGCGTCCACGACCGGATGCACGATCGGGCCGCCGGCTGCCAGGTTGTAGGCCGTCGAGCCCGTGGGGCTTGCCACGATGAGTCCATCCGCTTTGAACGCGGCGACGAACTGGGAGCCGACCGACACCGAGAGATCGATGATCGGCGAATTCTCGCCGCGCGTTAGCGCCACGTCGTTGAGTGCCACCCGATCGGCCGCGATGGCACCGCCCCTGCGGACGACGGCGTGAAGCATGCGCCGCTGGTCGAGCTTCGCCGAGCCGTCGATTGCCGCGTCGAGCGCGGGGAACAACTCGGATAGCGTGATCTCGGTGAGAAACCCCAATCCCCCGAAGTTCACGCCGAGGAGTGGGATGTCGGTGCCGGCCTGCGCGATCCGGTCGCCCATGCCCAGCAGCGTCCCGTCGCCGCCCAGGACGAGGACCATATCGGCGCGCCCGGGCATCTCGTCGCGACTGCACGTGGCCACCCGATCACCGAGGCCGGCGAGCGCCGCCGTCTCGTTCTCGAACACGCCCGTGAGCCCTCGCGATTCGAGCCAGGCGCTCAACTCGACCAGCGTGCCGGCAGCCTTGCGGAGTCCGGACTTGGCGACGACGCCGACCCGTGCGATCGGCCGGCTCGAGCGCTCGGCGCCGCTCACGCCGTATCCTCCCGCCGTCGGAGGTGGAGGAAGAACTCGCGGTTCCCCTCGGCGCCGGTGATCGGTGACTCGATGGTGCCCACCACCGTCAATCCTATCCGATCGGTCGCGGCCACGACCCGCTCGACCGCGCGCGCGTGCACGGCGGGATCGGTGACGAGGCCACCCTTGCCGACGTCCGATCGCCCCGCTTCGAACTGAGGCTTGACCAGCAGCAGGACGTCGGCGTCGGGATGAAGACGCGCCGACAGTCCGGGGACGATCAGCGTCAGCGAGATGAAGGCGACGTCGACCGTGATGACGTCGAACATCGAGCGCCCCGGCGGCCACGCGACCGTGTCGAGCGACCGCGCATTGACGCGGTCGAGCACGGTGACGCGCGGATCCTGCCGCAGCGACCAGGCTAACTGGCCGCGTCCGACGTCGAGCGCCACGACGTGGGACGCGGCCGACCGGAGCAGCACGTCGGTGAACCCGCCGGTCGACGCGCCGATGTCGAGGGCTTGGCGATCGCGAATGCGCACCTGCCAGGTGTCGATCGCGTGGGCCAGCTTGATGCCGCCGCGGCTCACGAACGGGTGATCCGATTCGGTCACCGTGACGGTCGCGTCAGTCGAGACGAGCGTGCCGGCCTTCGGCGCGATCTCACCGTCGAGCCGGACGTGCCCCGCCAGGATCATCGCGCGCGCGCGGGCGCGCGAGCCGGCCAGGCCGCGTTCGACGACCAGAGTGTCCAGACGATGTTTCGTCCGTTTTGGGTTGGCGGACGTGCCATCGCCGGGTGCTGCGGGGCGGGGCGTCATCTAAACCCAGAACTCCCTTGTGTTGCCACGCCTGGCTGGTTCTGCCCGACGAGGGCGGCGTTGCTCCTCAGTCACTTGGGTCCACCAAACTCCCTCGTCGCGCCTGGCCCTCGCCGTCCAGCCCGGCACCAGCCATCGTCAACACAAGTGAGCTCTGGGTTAATGCGTCCGCGAGACCACCCAATCGACGATCCCCGTCAGCCGGCCTTCGAGGCCCGCGGAACGCAGCGCGTCGCGCGCGCGGTCGGCAGCGTCAGCAGCGTGCTGGCGTGCGGGCTCGAGGCCATGCCGCGACACGTAGGTCGGCTTCCCGGCCGCGGCGTCCTTGCCCGCCGTCTTGCCCAGTTCGGCGGCGGCGCCCTCGACGTCGAGGATGTCGTCGACGACCTGGAACGCCAGGCCGAGATGTTGCGCGTAGTCGTCGACGGCCTGGACGCGGGCGTCGCTGCCGCCGGCCATGATCGCGCCGGCGACGGCCGCGGCGCGAATGAGTGCGCCCGTCTTTCGTTCGTGCATGCCACGCAGCGCCGCGGCATCGAGCGCGCTTGCCGGTGTGCCCGGGCGGCCCATGCCGCTGGCTTGCAGGTCGATCGCCTGCCCCCCGACCATGCCCGCGGCTCCGGCAGCCTGGGCCACGAATGCGATCGCGCGCAATCGCCGGAGGGCGGCCGTGGGGTCGTCCGCCGCGCCGGCCCGTGACATCACGCCGAAGGCCTCGGTGAGCAGACCGTCACCCGAGAGGATGGCCAGCCCGTCGCCGAAGACAACGTGGGACGTCGGTCGGCCCCGCCGCAGCGTGTCGTCGTCCATCGCGGGCAGGTCGTCGTGCACGAGGGAGTAGGTATGGATCAACTCGATGGCGCAGGCGAATGGCAGGACGAGGTCGCGGGATGGACCGGCGCCGGCGGCCGCGCCCACCGCATCCATGGCGTCAGAGGCGGCCAGCGTCAGGATCGGGCGGAAACGCTTGCCGCCCGCCGTCACGCTGTAGCGCATCGCTTCGGCGATGAGGGCCGGGCACCCGGGTGCGCCGGGCAGCAGTGCGTCCAGCGCGCGGTCCACGTCGGCCCGACATGCGGCCAGGTAGTCGGCGAAATCGTCGGGTGGGGTCACCGGCCTGGCTCGTCTGCGTCGTCGTCAGCCGCGTGGAGCGCATCCGGCGCGGGCTGGACCTCGCCACGCTCGTTCAGTACCTCGATGCGGCGTTCCGCTTCCTCCAGACGCTGATGGCAGTAGCGCGAGAGCTTGACGCCGCGCTCGAACAGTTCCAGCGACGTGTCGAGGGAGAGGTCGCCCTCCTCGAGCTGCTTCACGAGCGCTTCCAGTTCACCGATGGCCGATTCGAAGTCCTTGATCTTGCTGCTCATCTCGATTCGCTCTAGAGATTCACCTGTCGGATGTGCGGCGGGCCTGATCGCGCCCGGTTACCGTGCACTCCAGTTCACCCTGGTGCAACGTGACGTGCACGCGGTCGCCGGTCTCGATGGCGCCGGCATCCGATACGATCGCGCTCCGGTTGTCGTTCCAGCAGACGGCGTAGCCCCGGCCAAGGACGGCGAGCGGGCTGAGGTTCTCGAGGCGCCCGGTAAGGGCGCCGAGTCCCTCGCGCCGGTGCGAGGTGAGCCGGGACATCGCGCCGGCCATGCGCCCGTCCGAGCCCGCCAGCCGCGCGGCGATCGTGCCCACCGTGCGCCGGAGGTCGCGCGCCTCCAGACGGAGACGCAGCGCCTGGTATCGGCGCCGGTCGCGAGCGACGCGGTCGTGCGCCGAGCGCGACATCCCGTGCGTCAGGTCGACCACCCGCCTGGCCGTCAGCGCCAGACGTGCCGGCCAGCCGGCCAGGCCGGGCCGTCGCTCGAATTCGCGCAGGCGCGTCTGGCCCTCGCGCACCTTCATGATCGCGCTGGCGCGCAGTCGCTCCTGCATCCGATCGATCCGCTGCGCGAATTCGTCCTTGCGCGTCACCACCAGTTCGGCCGCCGCCGACGGCGTCGCCGCCCGCAGATCCGCAGCGAAGTCGGCGATCGTGAAGTCCGTCTCGTGGCCAACGGCGGAGATTACGGGAACGGGGGAGTCGACGATGGCGCGCGCCACGGCCTCCTCGTTGAAGGTCCACAGGTCCTCGATCGATCCGCCGCCGCGTCCGACGATGACGACATCGACGCCCGGCACCGCCGCGAGTTGCGTCAGCCCGCGCGCGACCTCCGCGCCGGCGCCATCGCCCTGGACCCGCGCCGGGCGGATCAGGAGATGTGCATTAGGGTAGCGCCGGCGCAGCACGTGAATGATGTCGCGTAGCGCGGCGCCATCCAGCGATGTGACGATGCCGATCTTCCGTGGCAGCGCCGGCAGCGGTCGTTTTCGAGCGGGGTCGAAGAGGCCTTCGCTTTCGAGACGGCGCTTCAGCTGTTCGAACGCGAGCTGGAGCGCGCCGACGCCGTGCGGCTCCAGGTGCTCACAGACGATCTGGTACTCGCCCTTGGGCTCGTAGACCCCCAGACGGCCGCGCGCGATGACCCGCATCCCGTCTTCGGGTGTGAAGCGCAGGTAGCGGACTGCGGACCGGAACATGACCCCTTTCACCTGCGCCCCGGCATCCTTCAACGTGAAGTAAACATGCCCCGTGCGCCAGCGCTTGAAGTTGGACAGTTCACCGTCGATCCAGAGTTCGCCGTAGGTCGTTTCCAGCAGACCACGCAGCTCCCCCGTCAGTTCGGAGACGGTGAAGATGCGCCGGCCGGGCGTGGCGCCCGAGGTCGCTGATGTTGAAGACGGGCTCGGCGCTCTCGTCGGTGCGGGTTCGACCTCCCGGGACGGTGGCGCTTCGTCGCGGGTTGGTGGCTTCGGGTCGTCGAACGGCAGGTCGAACAGATCGGCCATGTCAGGATACCGGTCGCGCCGCAAGCGCTTCGATGTCATGCAGGCTCAGGCTCAACGGTGCGATGTCGGTGGCCAGACCCGTTGCGACGTCGGCCGTCACCACGACGGCATGCAGCTTGGGGTCGCGTGTCGCGGTTTCGAACCGGCTGGGCAGGCCCGTGACGAACCGCGACAGCGCCGCGCCCGTTTCCACGCCGATGATCGAGTCGTGCGGTCCGGTCATGCCGACGTCGGTGATGTACGCCGTGCCGCCAGGGAGCAGGCGGGCATCGGCGGTCTGGACATGCGTATGGGTGCCGACGACCGCGGTGACCTGGCCGTCGAGATGCCAGCCCATCGCGATTTTCTCGGACGTCGCTTCCGCGTGAAAGTCGACAAAGATGACGCGGGTCTCCTCCCGCGCGACGCGAATCTGATCGAGGACCACGCTGAACGGGTTGTCGAGGGGCTGCATGAAGACACGCCCCATGACATTGATGACGGCGACCGCGACGTCCCCCGCCGACGTCGTCACCGTGCACATCCCATAACCGGGCGTGCCCGCGGGGTAGTTCGCCGGCCGGATCAGGCGCGGTTCGCGCGTGATGTAGTCGAGCGCTTCCTTCTTGTCCCAGATGTGATTGCCCGAGGTCATGACCTCGATGCCCAGATCACGGAGCGACTCGCCGATCTCGCGTGTGATGCCGAACCCGCCGGCCGCATTCTCGACGTTGGCGATGACGAGGTCGATCTGGTGTGCCTCGATGAGCGGGCGCAGACCGCGCCGGACGATTTCACGTCCGGGTTTGCCGACGATGTCGCCGATGAAGAGCAGTCGCATGGCCGTGACCTCATTATAGTAGCGCCCAAGTCAGGCGACCCGATCGGCGGTTGGCATTTGTATCAGACTGAAAACAAACGCTTTAATCATTTGGTTCTGATATCTCATATACATGAGTGATAGTCACTCAGTAAATATGATTGCATATAGATAACTATCTATGTATCATCGGTGGAATCATTTTCCGGGCCGAAGCCACAGAGCCCGACGGAGGAGCGATGAGCAGAAGCAAGAGCGTTATCGGAATCGACCTGGGCACGACGAATTCGGTGGTCAGCGTGATGGAGGGCGGGCAGCCGGCCGTCATCGTCAACCAGGAGGGGAGCCGGCTGACCCCGTCGGTCGTCGCCGTTTCGAAGGACGGCGAACGTCTCGTTGGCGAGATCGCGAAGCGCCAGGCCGTGACGAACCCGGAGCAGACCGTGTCCTCCGTGAAGCGGTTCATCGGCCGCAAGCACGCCGAGATCGCGTCCGAGTCCGCACGCATGCCGTACCGCATCGTGGCCGCGAAGAACGGTGACGTCGCGGTCGAGTTGCACGGGACGGTCCAGTCGCCGCCGCAGATTTCGGCAGCGGTTCTCCAGAAGCTGAAGCAGGCCGCGGAGGATCATCTGGGGCATCCGGTGGCGGACGCCGTTGTGACGGTTCCGGCGTACTTCAACGACGCGCAACGCCAGGCCACGAAGGACGCGGGGAAGATTGCCGGCCTGACGGTCGAGCGGATCATCAACGAGCCGACCGCTGCTGCCCTCGCCTACGGCCTCGACAAGAAGGGTGATGAAACGATCGCCGTCTTCGACTTCGGCGGCGGCACGTTCGACATCTCCATCCTCGAGGTCGGTGAGGGCGTCGTCGAGGTGAAGTCGACCAACGGTGACACCCATCTCGGCGGAGACGATCTGGACCACCGCATCGTCGACTGGATGGTCGAGCAGTTCTCGGCGACCGACGGCGTGGACCTATCGGCCGACCGGATGGCCCTCCAGCGCCTCCGGGAAGCCGCTGAGAAAGCGAAGATTGAACTGTCGACGGCGCTCGAGACCGAGATCAGTCTGCCCTTCATCACCGCGACCTCGGCCGGTCCGAAGCATCTGTCGCTCAAGCTCAGCCGCGCCAAGCTCGAGCAGCTGGTCGACGACCTGCTGCAACGCACACTCGGCCCGGTGAAGCAGGCCCTGGCCGACGCGGGCCTCCAGGCCGCCGCCGTCGACGAGGTGGTGCTGGTGGGTGGCTCCACACGGATGCCAAAGGTGCAGTCGCTGGTGCGCGACTACTTCGGCAAGGACCCCCACAAGGGGGTCAACCCCGACGAGGTCGTAGCCATCGGCGCCGCCATTCAGGGTGGCGTACTGGCCGGCGACGTCAAGGATGTGCTGCTGCTCGACGTGACGCCGCTGTCGCTGGGCATCGAGACGCTGGGCGGCGTGATGACTCCGCTGATTCCGCGCAACACCACGATTCCGACGCGGAAGAGCGAGATCTTCTCGACGGCCGCCGACAGCCAGACGAGCGTCGAGGTGCACGTGCTGCAGGGCGAGCGGCCGGGCGCGAAAGACAATCGCACGCTTGGCCGGTTCCATCTGGTTGGCCTGGCCCCGGCGCCGCGCGGGGTGCCGCAGGTCGAGGTGATCTTCAACATCGACGCGAACGGCATCGTGCACGTGTCGGCCACGGACAAGGCGACGGCGAAAGCCCAGGAGATGACGATCACCGCCTCCAGCGGCCTCTCGTCCGACGATGTCGATCGGCTCGTCCAGGAAGCCGCGGCGCACGAAGCGGAAGACCGCGCGTATCGAACGCTGATCGACGAGCGGAATCAGCTCGATGCAGCGGTCTACGGTCTGGAGCACACGGTGACCGAGAACCGCGATCGTCTGCCGCAGCCCGACGTCGAGCGAGCCGAGACATCAATGGCGGCAGCGCGGGAAGCCTCGAAGGGCACCGAAGTCGGCGTCATTCAGGCCGCGGCGAAGGACCTGCAGCAGCGCGTCGAGGAGATTGCCGGCTTGCTGCCCCGTCCGGAGGAGCCGCCGGCCTCGCAGGGGGATCCCACGGCGCCGGATGGCGAGGTGATCGACGGGGAGGTCGTGGGCGCCTAGTCGTCGGTGAGCGACCTCGACGGGTGGGTCGGCGCATGGCGCCAGGGCGCATGGCTTAGGGCCAGTCGACCCACCCTCGTGGCAACAACCCAGCCTTCCGGAGCCGAACCCGCCACCAGTAGCTGTCCCGCCATCGGGGCACGGGATGAAAGGGTGGCCGTTCCCAGTCCATTGAAGAGATCCGATCGGACATGACGGCCGGGTGGGTGCCTTGGAACGGCACGCATCCCCGGTAGTCGTACGTCCAGTCCGGGATCTCGTGCTCAGGAGCCGAATCTCCCATCCGGCCCTCGTCGTACATCTGTTCCAGGGTCGCTCTGCGTATCCCCTGCAGGCGAGGGGGACGGACTCCGCCGTAGTGATAGATTTCGCCCCCGGCTGGCCTGGTTCCGCTGGGCCAGCGTGGGTGCAGCGGCCGGCCGTTGCTGCCCCAGAAGGTGCACGCGTCCGCGCGCGACCGGATACCGACGCCATTCCTCACGATTCGGACGGCGCGCCGATAGCCCAGCGTGTCGCGAACATCGTAGCCGGCCCGGAAGTGGGCGTACCGGAACCACAGCCCCTCAATCGCAGGCCGGGCCAGGAACTGCTGCATCGCGCGTCGGATGCGAGGGTAGTCCCGTTCGTGGACCACTTCATCGGCCTGTAGATAGAAACACCAGTCACCGGCGCATTCAGTCAGCGCCAGGTCTGTCTGCTCGGCCAGCAACCGTCCGCCCTCGCGCTTCGAGAGATCCCATGTCGTTTCGACGATGCGGATCTTGGGCGAGCGCACGCCCCGCACGCCCTCGATCGTGCCATCCGAGCTCTTGCCCACTGCCACGATCATCTCGTCGACAAGCGGGAGCAGGGAACGGATGCTTTCCTGGAACGGGTAGCCGAACTTGACGGCATTACGGACGATGGTAAAGCCGCTGACGTGCATGACAAGCGAGGATAGCGTCTTCCGGTGATTTGGAGTATCCTGATTGGTTATGGACGAGACGTCAATCCCTGTACCCGCTGAAGATGCTGTTGTGGAGGCCGCGCCCGAGCCGAAGCCGCTGCCGAAGATGGCTCCGATTCGGAGTCGTTTCCTCTACGTCGACGTGGCGGCCCAGCGTGCCAAGCAACTCCGGCGGGGCGCGCTGCCGCGGCTCGCGCACCTCCGTCCGGACCCCGAGACGGGTGCGAGGCCCGAGATGCCGCCGAAACTCGAGCGCGTGGCGATGCAGGAAGTGGAGGAGGGGCTCGTCGTCTACGAGCTGCCCGACAAGCCGCCGGTCGGGGAGACCGCCCGGTGACCTCGGCCGAGATCACCGATCTCGCCGTCGGAGCGCTGCAAGGACTCGGCGCCTCGACCGTCTTCCTGCTCGCGCTGTTCATCGGTGTCTGCGTTGCCCTGGCCATGCCGAAGCTGCGCCGGGGCAGTCGGAAGACTCTGGTCTTCAGGAACTTCGACGACCTGGACGGCGAGTTCGCCTACCTGCCACCCGATGCACCGCGCGGCCCCGCCGATCAGTTGAAGACCCCGGAACTTCTCGAGCAGGCGTCCCGTAGGGGATAGTGGGAGGGCTGAAGAGCCGATGTTCGAGTTGATGGCGCTGGGCGCGGTCGTGACCTTCGGTGCACTGGCCGTCGCCGGTGTGGCGGTGGGGCTGGTCTTCGCCAAGCTGCTGCTCGGGCTGGTGCTGATTCCCGTTCTTCTCTTCAAGACGTTCTTCGGGCTCGTCTTTGGCGCGGCGGTCGCCCTGCTGCTGGCGCCCGTGGTCGGCCTGATCCTGCTCGCGGCATTCGTGGGCGCGGCGGCGGCGCTGGCCGTGCCCGCGCTGGTCGTGCTGCTCGCCGTGATGGGCCTGATCTGGCTCTTCCGCTCGCCGGCGCAGCCCGTGCCCGCTCGCTAGCCTCCGTCAGAGGGTCGGCGATTCTCTCCACCAGCCGTTGGCGCGCTCGTAGCCGTCCGCAATCCGTAGCAGCCCCGCTTCATCGAACGCTCGCCCCACGAGCTGTGCGCCGACCGGCAGCCGTCCCGGTGTGAATCCGGCCGGCACGCTCATCGCCGGAAGGCCGGCGAGGTTGGCGCTCACCGTAAAGACGTCGAGCAGGTACATCTGCAGCGGGTCGTCGACCTTGTCTCCCAGCGCGAACGCCGGCACCGGGCTCGTCGGCATGAGCACGGCGTCGACCGACTCGAGCGCCGCCTCGTAGTCCTGCCGGATCAAGGTGCGGACCTGCTGTGCTTTCAGGTAGTGCGCATCGTAATAGCCGGCGCTGAGTGCGTAGGTGCCGAGCATGATGCGGCGCTTCACTTCAGCGCCGAACCCCTCGCTGCGGGTTCGGTCGTACATGGCGGTCAAGGTCGCCGTCGCGGGATCCAGCGAGGCGCGATGCCCGTAGCGGACACCGTCGTAGCGAGCGAGGTTCGAACTGGCCTCGGCCGTGGCGATCAAGTAGTAGACGGGGATGGCATAGCTGGCATGCGGGAGCGCGACGTCCGCGATGGTCGCGCCGGCGGCCCGGAACGCCGCGACCGCTTCGTCGAACACGCGGCCGACGTCGGCATCCACGCCGTCCTCGAGCAGGCCGGAAGGTACGCCCAGTCGGATGCCCCTTAGGTCGCCGTCGAGCCCGTCGGCGTAGGTGGCCACCGCGTTCGGGGCGGCGGTGGCATCGCACGGATCAGCGCCGGCGATGACTTCCAGCAGCAGTGCGGCGTCCCGCACGGTCAGCGTCAGCGGCCCGATCTGGTCGAGTGACGAGGCGAAGGCCAGCAGGCCGTAACGCGAGACGCGCCCGTAGGTCGGTTTCAGGCCCACGACGCCGCACAGGGCCGCCGGCTGGCGAATCGAGCCGCCGGTGTCCGAGCCCAGGGCGCCCGGAACGAGCCGAGCCGAGACGGCCGCGGCCGAGCCGCCGCTCGATCCGCCCGGGCTGCGTGCCAGGTCCCACGGGTTGTGCGTCGGTCCGAATGCGGAGTTCTCGGTCGACGAACCCATGGCGAACTCGTCGCAGTTCGTCTTGCCGACGACGACAGCGCCGGCGTCTTCCAACCGCGCGATGACCGTCGCGTCGTACGGCGGGACGAATCCGTCGAGGGCGCGTGACGAAGCGGTCGTCGCGACGCCTCGCGTGCAGAGGTTGTCCTTGACGGCGATCGGGACGCCCAGCAACGGCCGGTGATCGTCGGCGACTCGCGACCGGTCGAGCATCGCCGCGCGCTCAAGTGCCCGCTCTCGAGTGACGCGGTTGAACGCGTGCAGCGACGGGTCGGTCGCCGCGATCCGATCGAGGTAGTCGGTGCAGACGTCGACCGCCGTGGCGGCTCCGTCGGCCACCGCGTCGCGCACCTCTACCAGCGTTCGCGTCGAGATCGTCATCCGATGACCTTCGGGACCTTGAAGAAGCCCTCTTCAGCCGCCGCGTCCGGCGCGTTGGCGAGCGCGTCTTCCCGTGGTAGCGAGTCGCGCAGCTCGTCCGCGCGCAGAGCCTCGTGGCTGGAGAGCAGGTGTGTGGTCGGCGGGACGTCGGTCGTGTCGACCGCCTGGACGGCCTCCGCGTAGGTCAGGATCTCGGCCAGTTGCCGAGCGAACGTCTCCTGCTCTTCCTTGGATAACTCGAGGCGCGCCAGTTCGGCGATCCGTTCGACGTCGGCCTTGGTCAGATGGGAGGACATGCGGCGCTCCGGTTACACCATGAATAGACGTCGCAGGAATTGCAGGCCGATGAGCAGGATCATCGGCGAGAGGTCCAGTCCGCCCATTGGCGGCAGCACCCGGCGAATCGGAGCGAGGACGGGCTCGGTCAGCGTGCCGACGAACTGGGCCGCCGGGTGATGTGGTGGCAGCTGCATCCACGACATCACGACCGCGACGATCACGACCAGCGAGTACAGGTCGAACAAGGTTCCCAGCAGCACGCGCCGTTACCTCATCGGGTTGCGTCGAGCATGACCGGCTGGAGCCAGGCCGTGAGGCCGTTCGACTCCAGCACCTTGGCGCGGACGTAGCGCTCCTGGCCGGTGAACTCGTAGACCGCCGGGTTCGCGGTCGTCTCCTCCAGGAGACGCCCTTCCGCGCCGATGAACTCGACCCGGTACTTGCTCGAGGGAATTTCCTCAATGGCGATCGTCATCGACGCGTCGGTCACCCGGTAGTCCTCGAACACGACCCCGGTCGAAGCGTAGAACTCTCCCTGGCCGATCGCCTCCAGCAGATCGGCGGCCGTCAGGGAATTCGCCCGCACCATGGTCCAGCCGCGGCCGGGCCGGGCGGCATCGGGATCCCAGGGGCGCTTGAAGATGTGCGCGTCATCGACGGCGATGCCGTAGAGCAGGATGCCACTCGTCAAGATGGCGTCCCACATCTCTTCGAGTCCGGGCACACCACCGCCGCCGAGGTTGTTCACCCGGGGATGGCCGTTGTACACCTCGAACAGCCGGTTGTTCCGGACCTGCCGTAGCTTGTCCGCCGTGATCGCCCATCCGAAGTTCGGGTGGTTGATGTGGGGCACGCCCGACGCCGCTCGGATCTCGTCGACGTTGCGCTGCACGACTTCGACAACGCTGTTGCCCCCCTGGGGTTCGACCAGGCGCTGCACATTCAGGCCATTGATGTGGATCGGCTTGTCTTCGAACGCGTCCGTGACTTCTTTGCCTCGGATGACGAGGAACTGCTCGTCGGCGCCGTACACCGCATTGACGCCGTCGACCGACGTCAGGAAGTTGTGATCCGAGAGGACGAGGAAGTGGTAGTCGCGCTCGCGATACCATCGCACCACCTCGTCCGGCGCACTGTCGCCGTCGCTGTTGACGGTGTGCGTGTGGGTGTTGCCCTTGTACCAGCGGCGGGCCGAGGGCTGTGCGTCGGCCGACCCGGAGGCCGTCGCGAGCAGCACCATGACGGACAGCGTCGCCAGTGCGGCGCTGCGCAGCGGACGGGAGACGCACGGCATCATATGAGCCTCAATCCTCAGCATTCCTCGAACGTCGAATTATAGCCCGCGACCCGCACCAGCAGCCCGGCTCCGGGCCGCCGGCCGGGTGGTAGCATCGAGTCGTGTCCCCGACCCGGTCGTCCGATAGCCGGCCCGCGGCGGTTGCGGGAACCTGGTATCCGGCGACTGCCGGTGCGCTTGCGCGCGAGTTGGACGGCTACCTGGCATCGACGCCAACACCGGCACCGGCGATGCTCGACGGCTCCGTGACCGCGATTATCGCTCCGCACGCCGGCCTGATGTACTCGGGTGCGGTCGCGGCGCACGCGTACGCCGTCGCGACCGCGATTCCGTTCGAGCTCGTCGTCCTGGTCGGGCCCTCGCACTACGTCGGGTTCGACGGCGTCGCGCTCGACGACCATGGGGCCTTCGAGACCCCGCTCGGTCCGCTGCGATTGGAGTCGGTGTGCGCGGCGGACTTGGCGTCGTCGGCGGTGGTCGAGGTGAACCGTGCGGCGCACCAGCGCGAACACTCCCTGGAGTTGCAGTTTCCGTTTCTGAAGCACCTGCTGCCCGACGCGCCAATCGTGCCGTTGGTCATGGGATTCCAGACCGCGGCGACGATCGCAGCGCTGGCGGATGCACTGGTCGATAGTCTGGCCGAGCGGCGGGCGCTGCTGGTGGCCAGCACCGACCTGGCGCACTACGTCGACGCCGAGCGCGCCGAGGCGCTCGCGGCCCCCGTGCTCGGAGCCGTGCGGTCGCTGGATCCCGCCGCGTGGGGAGCCGAACTGGAACGGTATCCGGAAGCCGACCGCGGCCGCTTCGTGGCCTGTGGTGGCGGACCGGCCGTGGCGGTCATGGACGCCGCGCGGCGACTCGGCGCAACTGATGGAGTCGTGCTGCGCTATGGCGACTCGGGCGACGTGTCGGGCGACAAGGATTCCGTGGTGGCCTATCTGGCCGCGGCCTTCGGCCGCTTCTCGAGGACGGTGGCGAGGTGAGGAGAGCCAGGCGGCCATGTTGAACGAAGCCCAGCGTGCCGCACTGCTCGAGATCGCCCGGGCCTCCGTTGTCGCGCGGGTGAACGGCCGGTCCTACGCGCCGCCGCGCGTCCCGGCGCTCGACCAGCGGGCCGGCGCGTTCGTGACGCTCCACCGAGACGGCACCCTGCGGGGCTGTATCGGTTCGCTCGGTGACACCGAACCGCTCGTCGATGTCGTCGCCCGGTGCGCCGCGGCCGCGGCCATCAGCGACCCACGCTTTCCGCCGCTCGATGCCACGGCGGTCGGTCAGGTCACTCTGGAGATCTCCGTGCTCGGCCCGATGGAGCAGGTCACCGATCCGACGGAGATCGAGGTTGGCCGTCACGGTGTCGTTGTCAAGGACGGCGACCGCCACGGGTTGCTCCTGCCGCAGGTCGCGACCGAATGGGGCTGGGATCGTGAGGAACTGCTGGCCCAGACGTGCGTCAAGGCGGGGTTGGCGCGACACGCCTGGACGGGGATGGGCGCGCTCGTCGTCCACCGCTTCGAGGCCGAGGTCTTCGGCGAGGTGGCCTAGCTGCTCAGCCCATCAGATCGCGCAACGCCTGCAGGTTTCTGAGGTCGGCGGGATCGGGGGTCGTGGCGGCGGGATTCTGGCGGTTGTCCTTCGGCGTTTCGAGCACCATCGGCAGGCCGGCCAGACGCGGGTCCCCCAGCAGCCGGGCGAACGTCTTCAGCCCAACCCAGCCGCGGCCGATGTGGTCGTGGCGATCCCGCCGGCTGCCGCAGGCGAACTTCGAGTCGTTCAGGTGGAGTAAGTGCAGCCGGTCGAGTCCAATGAGTGACTCGAAGGCATCGAACGTGTCGGCGTAGCCCTGCTCCAACGCGATGTCGTATCCGGCCGCCAGGAGATGGCAAGTGTCGAGACAGACGCCCAGCCGGTCCCTGGCAGACGCGCCGTCGATGATCGTCGCGAGGTGCTCGAATCGATGCCCGAGGTTCGTGCCCTGGCCGGCGGTGTGTTCCAGCAGGAGCTTCGTCCCCGCGACTCGCGTCGAGAAGATGGCGTCGATCGCCTCGGTGACCAGCCGGAGGCCGTCGGCTTCGGTGCCGGTCGTGTACGAACCGGGGTGCAGCACGACGCCCAGCAGGCCCAGTGCATCGGCTCGATCCAGTTCATCGGTGAGTGCCGCGATCGAGCGGTCGCGCAGGGTGGGGTCGGGCGCGGCGAGGTTGATGAGGTAGCTGGCGTGCGCCGCGATCGGGTGGATGTCGAACTCTTCGGCGCGTGCGCGGAAGGTCGCGATCTCTTCAGCGGGCAGTGGCCGGGCGCGCCATTGGCTCGCTGACTTCGTGAAGATCTGTAACGCGTCACAGCCGGTGGCTCGTCCGCGCTCGACGGCGCGAGGCAGACCGCCGGCAATCGACATGTGGGCGCCGAGGCGTGGCATGACAGGCTGCTAATATATCGCCATGTCGACCACCGTCAGGCGGATACTCGCCTGCGCGCTCGCGCTGTGGGTCGCCCAGTCGGTCGTGATGGGCTGGGGATTCGACGCGCATCGCTACGTGACCGATCGGGCGATCGATCTGCTGCCACCCCCGATCCGCCCGTTCTTCGACAGCCGGCGTGCCTTCATCACCGAGCATGCCGTGGATCCCGACCTCTGGCGCACCGCGGGATTCGTCAACGAAGCGCCGCGCCACTTCTTGAATCTCGATGCCTACGGGTCGGCGCCGTTCGCGGCGCTGCCGCGAACCCGTGAAGACGCGATTCGCCGGTTCGGTGAGGCGGTCGTGACTGAGCGTGGGCTGCTCCCGTGGCGGACGGTCGAGTTCTTCGATCGGTTGGCCAGCGCGTTCGACCGGTACAACCAGCGGCCGTCCGGCGGATCACTGAACGACGTCGCGTTCTACGCCGCCGTGCTGTCGCACTACGTGGCCGATGCGCACGTGCCGCTGCACGCCGTGCTGAACTACGACGGCCAGCTCACCGGTCAACGAGGCGTGCACGCCCGATTCGAGACCGAGTTGTTCTATCGCCATCGATCCGAACTGGCGTGGCCCTCGGAGGCCCCGGCGCCGATTGCGGACCCGCTCGGCGCGATCTTCGACATCCTGATCGCGAGCGAGGCCGCGGCGGCGGCCGTCCTGGAAGCGGATCGGCAGGCCGACGGCGCCGCCACGCGATACGACGATCGGTACTTCGCCCGGTTCTGGACGGCGGTCGGTCCGGTCTTCGAGCGGCGGATCGGGGAGGCGAGCGGCGCGCTCGCTGCGTTCGTCACGGGTGCGTGGGAGGCTGGCGGCCGGCCTCGCCTGCCGGGCGGGTCGCGCGCGGCCGGCGGCGCGGAACCTGGAGGCGCGCGCTGACCGCTTCGGCCATCCAGCGCGCGCCGATGCGGGTCTACCTCGTTCCTGTCGGCATCGAGCGGTACGCGTTGTACTGCGAGGTGCACGATGACCCGGGCGAGGCCGAGGGCCGCCCGCGCGGATTTCTCCGGCGGTGGTTCGGCGAGTTTCTTGAGGCGATCAGGCAGGCCGAACCGGGACGTCGCCGCCGCCCGCGCGCTTCCGAACCCGCGTCGTCCTCGCGGTTCCGTCGGGCCTGGCGGTGGGGCCTTCGGCGGCTCATGCGATGGGTGGCGGCATCCGTCGCCGAGCAGCGCCTGCTGTGGCATCTGCGGCGGCAGTCGACCTCGCACCTGACGCATCCGGACGACCTCGCGCCCGACGCCGCCGAGCAGATCATGCGACGGATCTTGCAGCGCGACGCCGACCGCCACCTGTTCTGGCTGGCGTTCGATGCCGTCGGCCTGACCATCTCGGGGATCCTCGCCATCATCCCCGGGCCGAACGTGCTCGCCTACTACTTCGCGTTTCGTGTTGTTGGGCACTATCTCTCGCGGCGGGGCGCGCGACAGGGCCTGCACCGGGTCGAGTGGAGGTTCGACGCGTCGCCGCCGCTTGCCCAGCTGCGTCAGGCGCTCGCGCTCGGCCCGTCTGAGCGCCGTCGCCTCGTGCGCGACGTGTCGTCGGCGTTGTCACTCGAGCGTCTGACCTGGTTCGTCGAGCGAACGGCGCGCTCCACCTGACGTGGCGACGGCGTGGCGCGTGCTATACTGCCGGCCTTGTTCCTCAGAGCCTCGTCGCGTCGTTCGTGCACGCCCGCCGCGTGAGATGCCCTCAGGATTCCGACGTGCTGCGGTGTGCTGTCTCGCTGCGTGCTGTCTCGCGTCGCTCGCCTTTGCGCAGACTCAAGTCGACGCGCCGTCCAATGACGACGATGATCGCGGTCTTCGCTTCTTCAGCGGCTACCGTTTCCACCTGAACGCCGCGGCCCTGCTCGACGACGACGAGCGTTTCAACTGGGACGCCGACTACGGCGGCGAGATCGACGTCGTCGACTACGGCAGGGGACGGGTGCACTTCGTCGCCAACTTCGAGACGATTCTGGGCGAGGAGTTGCGGCGGTTCGATCCGAACCAGGGCAACTACACGCTCGCCGGCTCGATGACCTACCGGCTGGGCTCGACCGAGGTCGCCGGCACCTTCCATCACATCTCGCGGCATCTCGGCGACCGGCCGAAGAACTTCCCGATCGATTGGAACATGGCCGGCGTGCAGGTGTGGCAGCCGGCCGACTTCGATCGATGGCATGTCGATCTCCGCGGACGCGCCTTCTACACTACCCAGCGCTCGTTCGTCGACTACGACGGCGAACTGGGGGGCGATGCCCGACTGCGGTATGCGCTCAACGATCGCCTTGCGGTGCTGTTTGGCGGCGCGTTCACCTACATTCCCACGGATGCTGACATCGCCGGACGGAGCAGTGTCTGGGGCGGTGGGTTCGAAACTGGTCTCCGCATCGAGGCTGACGCGGTCGCCATCGAGATCTTCATGGGTGTCCAGCGGCGGATCGATGCCGATCCACTCGAGCGCGAGGCCCGGACCTGGGCCATGACGGGATTCCGGCTCCTCAGTCGGGACTGACCGCCCGCCGCATGCGCGGGCGACCCCGCGCCGACTGTGCGATAATCGGAGGAATCATGCGGAAACGGTGGTGGACGTGCGTCGCAATCGCGGCGTTGATCGGGGTTGGCGACGCGACCGCCGCGACGCGGCCGCCCAGACTGCAGTACGAGATCGCCACGCTACCCAATGGGCTGACGGTCGTGCTGTCGGAGGATCGCTCGACGCCGATCGTCCACGTCGAGTTGTGGTACCACGTCGGCTCGAAGAACGAGCGGCCCGGGCTCACAGGGTTCGCGCACCTGTTCGAGCATCTGATGTTCAGCGGATCACAGAACGTGCAGGCAGAACAGCACACGTCGATGGTGGCGAGCGTCGGCGGGCGGAGCAACGCCTACACGACCGAGGACACGACGGTCTACTGGGAAACCGTCCCCGCCCACTATCTGCCGATGGCCCTCTGGCTGGAGGCCGACCGGATGGCGACCCTCGAGATCAGGCCGGAGGCGTTTGCCACCGAGCGCGAGGTCGTGAAGGAAGAACGGCGGATGCGTATCGACAACCAGCCGTTCGGTCGATTGTCCGAGATCATCTACGACCAGTCCTACACGGTGCATCCCTACAAGCACCCGACGATTGGCAGCATGGCCGACCTGGAAGCCGCGTCGGTCGGCGACGTGCGGAGCTTCTACGACACCTACTACGTACCGAGCAATGCGACCCTCGTGCTGGTCGGTGACTTCGACTCGGCGGAGGCGATGGCGTTGGTGACCCGATACTTCGGTCGGGTGCCGGCGGCGGCGCAGCCGGTGCCGCGCGACATTCCGCAGGAGCCGCTCTGGGAGAGCGGGCGTCGGGTGAACCTCGAGGAGGCCTGGCCGCTACCTGCGGTCGTCGTGGTCCACAAGATTCCGTTCGATGGCCACCCGGACTCGTATCCGTTGCACTTCGCGTCGAAGATTCTCTCGGACGGCCAGAGTTCCCGGATCTACCGGCGGTTGGTCTACGAGGAGCAGTTGGCGCTCGCGGCGTTCGGGCAGGGCGACATCGTGGAGGATCCGAGCCTGTTCTTCGCGGTCGCGCTTGTGCAACCCGGCCGGTCGCCGGCAGAGGCCGAGCGTGCCCTGCGCGACGAGCTGGAACGGTTGAAGACCGAGCTGGTGTCCTCGCGTGAACTGGAGCGCGTCAAGAACCAGTTCGCGCGCGACTACATCCTGGGGCGGACGTCGAACCAGCAGAAGGCGACCCACCTCGCGCATGCCGCGGTCATCCATGACGACATCACGACCGCCGACGGCGAGTTCGACATCTTCATGGAGATCACGGCCGAGGATGTGCAGCGCGTCGCCCAGACCTACTTCACCGACGACAACAGTCTGATTCTCACCATCATGCCGCCGGGTGCGTTGGCGGGAGTCGCGCCATGAGGATGACGCGGAGCGCGACGGGCTGCCGGGCCGTCGTAGCGCCGGCCGCCTGGCTCGTGGGCGTCGTGGCGCCGCTGCTGCTGGCCGCGTCGGTGCACGGCCAGACGCTGAGCGGCTGGCCGATCGAGCCCCCGCCCGAGCCGCTCGAGCCCACCGAGGTGCAGTTTCCGCCATACGAGGTGCGGACGCTCGAGAACGGCATGCGCGTCATCGCCGTGCTGCATCACGAGCAGCCCGTGGTCAGTGTGCGGCTGCTCGTGGGCGCCGGGATCGCGCACGAACCGGCCGAGAAAGCGGGGCTGGCGAGCCTCCTCGGCGCGCTCCTCGATCAGGGCACCACCTCGCGCTCGGCGCAGGAGATCGCGGAGACCATCGATACGATCGGCGGCGGGCTCGGCGTCGGCTCCGGCAGTGACCTGACCTTCGTGAACGCGGTCGTGATGAGCGACAGCTTCGAGCTCGTCATGGGGCTCGTGAGCGAGGTGATCCGGCAGCCCGCCTTCGCGCCCGAGGAGATCGAGCGGCAGCGTCAGCAGATTCTCTCCGGCCTGCAGGTGAGCATGCAGGATCCCGACTACGTCGCCGGGGTCGTCTTCGACCGGCTGGTCTACGGGGAGCACCCCTACGGACGGCCGCAGTCGGGCACGCTCGAGTCGCTCCCGACGATCACCTCGGCCGATCTCCACGCCTTCCACGACCGCTACTTCGCGCCGAACAACGCCATCATGGCGATTGTCGGGGACCTCACCGCCGAGACGGCCTTCGAGACCGTGGAGCGGATCTTCGGGGATTGGGAGCCGAAGACGATCGACACACCGGCGCTGAGTTCGCCGCCGCCGCCGACGAGTCGGGTCGTCGTGGTGGACATGCCGGGCGCGGTGCAGACCGAGATCCGCGCCGGACACATCGGCGTGGCGCGCACGCACGCAGAATACATGCCGCTCGACATGGCGGTCCGGGTGCTGGGCGGCGAGGGGAGCAACCGCCTCCATCGCGTCCTGCGGACCGAACGCGGTCTGACCTACGGTGCCGAGGCGTCGATTCACACGTTGAAGACCACCGGTGACGTCGTGGCTCAGACCGACACGCGGACCGAGGCGACGGCGGAAGCCCTCAGACTGACGATCGAGGAGTTCTGGCGGTTGCGGCGGCAACCCGTGGGTGTGCGCGAGTTGGACGGCGTGCAGGCCTACATGACGGGCAGCTTTCCGCTGCAGCTCGAGACACCCGATGCGATCGCGCTCAGAGTTCTGAACGTGTTGTTCTACGGACTGGATCCCGAGGAACTCGGCACCTATCGCGAGCGCGTGAGCGCGGTGTCGGTGGACGACATTCAGCGCGTCTCGCAGGAGTTCCTGCTGCCCGATCAGCTGTCGATCGTGCTGGTCGGCGATGCGTCCGCGTTCGTCGACGACCTGCCTGCGGCGGGATTTCCCAACGTCGAGCGCGTGGCCCTCGCCGATCTCGATCTCTCGCCGGGCGGCCTGCGCCTGGCGGCATCGGCGTCCGAGGATATGGTGGTGCCCACGCGACCGACCCCCGACGAACGCGTGAAGGCGATGGAGGTTGTCCGGCGGGCGATTGCCGCCAAGGGTGGCGTCGATCGGCTGCGCACGATCACCACGGCGACGGCGTGCGGTCGAACCACGATGTACACGCCGGCCGGTTCGATGAACGCCGATACCGTCAGCTATACCGCTTATCCGGGACGGTTTCGGGTCGAGGCGGCGTTACCGACCGGTCGCATCGTCCAGGCGTTTGCCGACGACGAGGCCTGGCTGGAGGGCCCTGACGGCGTCGAGGACGCGTCGCCGACGGTGCGCGACGATTTTCGCGCGAGCCTGCGTCGCGACCTGATTCAACTACTGCTCCGCGCGGCCGACGGGGGCGTCGACATGCGGCCGATCGACGCGGCGGCGGACGATGGACGCCCGGCGGGTGTTGAGTTCCTCACCGCGGATATCGACGAGCCGGTGCGTCTCTTCCTCGACCCGCGGACCGGCCAGGTCATCCGGCAGACTTATGTGTCGCAGGGCCCGGCTGGGCCGGAGGAGACGGAGGAGCTGTACTCCGACTACCGTGAGGTCGACGGCGTGCAGGTGGCGTTCCGCGCGATCGTGCGACGGGGCGGGGTTTCGGTGCTCGAGCGGGAGTTGGCGGACCTGACGTTCAATGCGGCGCTCGACGCGGCGCTCTTCGCGAGGCCCGGCGCGCCTGAGTAGCCGCGCCCCCGTATCGGTCGTGCGCCGCACCCGCCTCACGGGCGCGGCTTCCCCCCCGCCGCCGCAAGCTGTTTGCGTTACATGCCCAAAGTCCTGATCTCGTGTGGCGAGACGTCGGGCGACATGTATGCCGCCGCACTGACGACCGAGCTGATGCGCCTGGCGCCGGCGGCGCGGGTCACCGGCCTGGGAGGCGATCGGCTGGCTGCCGCGGGCGCCCGACTCGTGAGCCACTATCGCGGGCTGAGCGTGACCGGATTGGTCGAGGCGCTGGCCGTCCTGCCGCGGTCGTGGGCGATCTACCGCACGCTGGTCGCGGCCATGCGGCGAGATCGGCCGGACGTGGTCGTGGTGGTCGATTTTCCAGACTTCAATTTCCGATTGGCCGCGGCGGCCCGGCGGCTCGGCGTGCCGGTGGTCTACTACGTGAGTCCCCAGGTCTGGGCTTGGCGCCGTGGACGGGTGCGCACGCTCGCGCGGCTCGTCGACCTGATGCTGGTGATCTTTCCGTTCGAGGAGGCCGTGTACCGAGAGGCCGGCATCCCCGTCGAGTTCGTCGGCCACCCGCTCATCGAACTGGTCAAGACGGGGACACCGCGCGCCGCGTGGCTCGCCGAGTTGGGGTTCGAGCCGAACGCACCCACCATCGCGCTGCTGCCAGGCAGCCGCCCCAATGAGGTCGCTCAACTCCTGCCCCCCTTGCTGGACGCCGTGCGCACGATCGTCGGGCAGGTGCCGACCGCTCAGTTCATCGTCGCGCGCGCGCCCGGCCTCGATGACCGGCTGTTCGGGCGGGCCGCGGCGTGGGAGGGACCCGGCCGTGTCTCCGTCGTCGATGGGCGGACGGACGACGCGCTGTCGGTCGCCGATCTGGTCGTGACGGCCTCGGGCACCGCGACGATCCAGGCGGCGATTCACGGACGGCCGATGGTCATCATTTATCGCGTCTCGCCGCTGACCTACGCGCTCGGCAAGCGATTCGTGCATGTGGACACCTACGGCATGGTCAATCTGGTGGCGGGGCAGTCGATCGTGCCCGAGTTGATTCAAGATCAGTGCACCCCCGGGGTGATCGCGGCCGAGGTCGTCGGCTACCTGACCAACGACGAGCGGATGCGGCAGACGCGCGCGTTGCTCGACGAGGTGCGGACACGCCTGGGAGGTGCCGGTGCGAGCCGCCGCGCGGCCGAGGCGGTGCTCGCCGTCGCGAACCGGGCGGCGACGAGCTGAAGAAGCTGGAGTTGCGGATGAGAAGAGTCGAGCAGGTCTCTAGAAGTGGTGAAACCGCTTCTAGATGGCTGGTCGTCGCTCTGGTGGCAGGCCTGGGAGTTGCGGCGCCGTTGATGGCGGCGGCTTCGTCCGTCGTGCCGGCGACGCTCGCGGAGCTGGCCGACGAGGCGCGCGTGATCGTGTACGGACGGGTGGCGGCAGTGTCGCCGCGTTGGACCACCGGTCGCGAGCGGATCGAGAGCCTCGTCACCGTCGATGCGTCCGGGTACTTCAAAGGCGATCTCGGCCCGTCGGTCCGCATTCGCGTGCCGGGCGGCACGATGGGCGCCCACCGGACCGTCGTCCTCGGCGCGCCGGTGCTCACGATCGGCCAGGAGGTCGTGATGTTCCTTGGGACGAGAGGGCCCTCGATCCCGATCATTCTCGGACTGTCCCAGGGATTGTTTCGCATCGTCGTGAACCGAGCGACCAACCAGCGGGTGGTGATGCCGACCTTTGCGCCGGGGCCGTCGGTGCAGCCGCTCGTGCGCGGTGACATCGGGCGGCGGCTGATGCCGTTCCGCGAGTTCGGCCGGCGGCTGCGGGAGCTGATCGCCGATCTGCCCGGTGAGGCGGTGCGCCGTTGAAGGTGCACAGGACGTGGCGGGCTCCGACGGCGATGGTGCTGGCCTTTGTCCTCGCCGGGGCCTCCCCGCTCGAGGCCTATCTGAAGCTGGGGTTCGCGCAGGATCCCGACCAGGTGCTTCGGTGGGGAGGCGGCCCGATCCGCTACTTCGTCGGTGACCGCGACCTGCCGGGCGTCTCCGGCGAGGCGTTTCGCCAGGCCGTCGGGCGCGCCTTCGCGTCGTGGGAGGCGGTACCGACCGCGACCGCGACGTTCACCGAGGTCGGATTCACCGGGTTGTCGCCGCTTAGCGAAGACGGCGTCACGACGGTCGGCTTTGAGGACGTGTTCGACTTCGACGACCGCGTTCTCGCCGTAACGTCGTTGCTCACCAGGACCGGCTCGGGCGAGATCATCGAAGCCGACATCGCCTTCAACGCGGCGGTCGCGTGGTCCACCGACGGCCAGAGCGGCTTCGATGTCGAGGCGATCGCCCTGCATGAGATCGGTCACCTGCTCGGCCTCGGCCACTCGGCGATCGGCGAGACGGAGCTACGACCGACCGGGGGACGACGCGTGATCGCCTCGGGGACCGCGATGTTCCCGATCGCGTTCTCGAGTGGCTCCATCGAGGGCCGCCGCCTGCACGCAGATGATCGGGCCGGGGTCTCAGACCTGTATCCGACGCCTGAGTTCCAGCAGGCGACCGGCAGTATCTCGGGACGGGTCCAGAAGGGCGGCGCGAGCGTCGTGGGCGCCCACGTCGTGGCGTTCAACATGCAGACCGAGACGCTCGTGGGCAACTTCTCGATCGGCAGCGAAGGGCGGTTCGTTGTGGCCGGTCTCCCGCCAGGTCCGTATCTCCTCCGCGTAGAGCCACTGGACGACGCCGACCCCGACAGCTTCTTTCAGGATTCCGACACGGTCGACGTCGACTTTCGAGTAGGGTTCGCGTCGCAGATCGTCACGGTGCGGGCCGGGGCGGACGCCGTCGCCGACCTCGAGGTCGTGAGCAAGTGACCCGCGGCGGCCGTTCACGCGTCGTGGCCGCGGTCGTGCTTGGTGCGGGTCTCGCCGCGTCGGCGCCCCCGGCGGCCGGGCAGGGGCGGCTCGAGATCGGCGTCGGGGTCGGTGCCATCTCCGGATATCAGATCGGCGGTGCGGAGGCGACCCTGACGGCCAACACCGGTTCGGGCGGCGGCGAGTTCACGCTGTTCTCGATCGAGTCCGAACTGGAGACCGCGATCGCTCTCGACCTTCGACTGGGATGGCGCCTGTCCCGGATCTTTGCCGTCGAGGCGGGTCTGGGCTACGCGACACCGAACGTGGCCACGCAGGTCACGGGCGACGTCGAGGCCGGCTCGCGGAGCTTCGACACCGCCCTGTCGCAATGGATCATCGACGGCAGCGTCGTGGTCCACCTGACGGCCCTCGAAGCGGTCGACGGCCGGCTGCGGCCCTTTCTCGTCGGCGGGCTCGGCTACCTGCGCCAACTCGACGACGGTTCGGTCCTCGTCGCGAGCGGGCGCGCGGCGCACGCGGGGGGTGGAGTGAAGTACGCCCTCTGGAACCCGGCAGATTCCTGGATCCAGCGCGTCGGCGTTCGCGCCGAACTGCGCCTGTTGATACGAAACGATGGATTCGATCTCGAGGATCGGCGCCGTACGTCCGTCACCGGACACGCGAGCGTCTTTCTCGCTGTCTTCTGACGATCGCCGCGTCGGGCGCGGTGTGGATGGAGACCGGTCATGAAATGGTCGTGGCGGATCGCGACGATCGCCGGGATCCCGATCTACGTCCACGGGACGTTCCTGGTGCTGATCGGCTTCATCCTGTTCAGCGGCGTGGCGGGTGGCCGGGAACTTGGCGCGGTGATCGCCAGCGCGCTGTTCCTGCTGGCCATCTTCTTCACGATCGTGCTGCACGAACTCGGCCACGCGCTGACCGCGCGCCGGTTCGGCATCCGCACCCGGGACATCACGCTGTTGCCGATCGGCGGGCTGGCCAGGCTGGAGCGTATGCCGGACGTGCCGAGACAGGAACTCTGGGTCGCGCTGGCCGGACCGGCGGTCAACCTGGCGATCGCCGCCGGATGTTATCTGGCTCTGATGCTCACGCTGGGCACGTTGCCCGAGCTGGCGTTCGACCCGTCGGCTGGTGTCGTGGAGCGCTTCACGGTCGTCAACCTGTCGCTGGCCGTGTTCAATCTGGTGCCGGCCTTCCCGATGGACGGCGGGCGGATGCTGCGCGCACTGCTGGCGGAACGGCTCGACTACGTCCGGGCGACAGAGATCGCCGCCAACATCGGCCAGGGGCTGGCGCTGCTGTTCGGGTTCGTCGGGCTCTTCTCGAACCCATTTCTAGTGTTCATTGCGCTGTTCGTCTGGATGGGCGCGTCGAGCGAGGCCTCGATGGTGAGCCTCCGGTCGGCGCTGGCCGGCATTCCGGTGAGCCGCGCGATGTTGACCGATTTCCACGTGTTGGAGGCTGCGTCCCCACTTCAGGAGGCGGTCGACCTGGTGCTGGCCGGCTCGCAGCGCGACTTTCCCGTCATCGAAGGCGGCGCGCTGGTTGGCGTGCTGACCCGCGACGCGATGATGGCCGCGCTCGGCGAGCGCGGCGCGGCGGGGGCCGTCCAGCAGGTGATGACGCGGAACTTCGAGGTCGCCGACGCGCGGGAGATGCTCGAGTCGGCGTTCCAGCGGTTGGAGTCCGGCGGATGCCCGGTGCTGCCCGTGCTCGATGGCGGACGGCTCGTTGGCCTCCTGACCTCGGATAACGTCGGCGAGTATGTGATGATCAGGGGAGCGCTGCGGCCCGGTCGTGGGCGGCCGTGGCGAGGAGGGACGAGACCAGCGTGAAGAACTCCTTCGAAACACTGAGCGATCTGGCGGTCGACGGGCAGTCGATCCGGTACCAGAGCCTGCCCGCGCTCGAGCGCGCGGGCTTTCCGGCCGTGGCTCGCTTGCCGTATTCCCTGAAGATTCTGTTGGAGAATCTCCTGCGTCGCGAAGACGGCGGCGCCGTGACCGCCGACCGGATCGCGACGTTTGCCCGCCGCGGGGCCGACGCGCCACCGCAGGAGATCGCCTTCAGCCCGGCGCGCGTGTTGTTGCAGGACTTCACGGGCGTACCGGCGGTGGTCGATCTGGCCGCCATGCGCGACGGCGTGGTGCGGCTCGGCGGCGACCCGAATCGGGTCAATCCGCTGCAACCTGTCGAACTGGTGATCGATCACTCGGTGCAGGTCGATCATTTCGGGCGGCCCGACGCGCTTCGCTTCAACTCCGAACTGGAGTTCACGCGCAACCTGGAGCGCTACGCGTTCCTTCGTTGGGGGCAGAGCGCTTTCAGCAACTTTCGAGTTGTCCCGCCCGAGACCGGTATCGTGCACCAGGTCAATCTGGAGCACCTCGCGCGCGTGGTGTGCCGCGACACGGTCGATGGTCAGCCCATGGCGTACCCCGACACCCTCGTCGGTACCGACTCACACACCACGATGATCAACGGACTCGGCGTCGTCGGCTGGGGCGTCGGCGGCATCGAGGCCGAGGCCGCGATGCTCGGCCAGCCGATTTCGATGCTCGTGCCCGACGTCGTGGGGTTCCGGCTGGAGGGTCGGTTGCCGGAAGGGATTACCGCGACCGACCTCGTGCTCACGATCACGGAGCGCCTGCGGCAGAAGGGCGTCGTCGGCAAGTTTGTCGAGTTCTTCGGCCCGGGACTCGAGCATCTGACGATCGCCGACCGGGCCACGCTGGGGAACATGTCGCCCGAGTACGGCGCGACGATCGCGATCTTCCCGATCGACGACATGACGCTGGACTATCTTCGGCTCACCGGTCGAGACGCTGAGGAGGTCGCGCTCGTCGAGGCCTACGCCAAGGTCCAGGGGCTGTTTAGGGACCCGGCGGTCGCGCCCGACTACGACGACACCGTCACGCTCGACCTCGCCTCGGTGGAGCCGAGCATCGCCGGGCCGAGCCGACCGCAGGACCGCGTCGCGCTGGGGGGCGCCAAGGCCGCGTTCGCCGAGACCCTCGGCGAGATGCGCGGCGAGACGCCGGCCCCCACCGGCGAAGGACTCGAGCACGGGTCGATCGTCATTGCGGCGATCACGAGCTGCACGAACACCTCGAATCCGAGCGTCCTGATCGGCGCGGGCCTGCTGGCGCAGAAGGCCGTCGCGCGGGGGCTGCAGGTCAAGCCCTGGGTCAAGACGAGCCTGGCGCCCGGGTCGAAGGTCGTGACCGAGTACCTGAAGGCCGCCGGGCTACTCGATCCACTGGCCGCGCTCGGATTCCACCTCGTCGGATACGGCTGCACGACTTGCATCGGCAATTCGGGGCCGCTCCCGTCGGAGGTGTCCGCCGCCGTCACCGACGGCGATCTGGTCGTGGCGTCGATCCTGAGCGGCAACCGAAACTTCGACGGCCGGATCCAGGCGCAGGTCAGAGCGAACTACCTGGCCTCGCCACCGCTGGTCGTGGCCTACGCGCTCGCCGGCCGGATGAGCATCGATCTGACGTCCGAGCCGCTCGGACAGGACAGTGAGGGCCAGGACGTGTTCCTGCGCGATCTCTGGCCGACGTCGCAGGAGATTCAGGCGAGCATGAGCACGTCGGTGCGATCGGAGATGTTCACCGCGAGCTATAGGTCGGTCTTCGACGGCGACGCGCGGTGGCAGGCGCTGCCGACGCCGGCGGGAGAGCAGTTCACGTGGGACGGGGCCTCGACCTACGTTCGGTATCCGCCGTTCTTCGAAGGGCTGACGCTCGAGCCCGCACCGATCGTGGACGTCGAGGGCGCGCGGGTGCTGGCGCTGCTCGGCGACAGCGTGACGACCGATCACATCTCGCCCGCGGGCGCCATCCCCGACGACAGCCCGGCCGGCCGCTATCTGGTCGACCAGGGTGTGCCGCCGGCCGAGTTCAACTCTTACGGCGCCCGCCGCGGCAACCACGAGGTGATGATGCGCGGGACCTTCGGGAACATCCGTCTGCGCAATCAGCTCGCACCGGGCACCGAGGGCGGGTGGACTCGCTATCAGCCTGACGACGAGCCGCTGACAATCTACGATGCCGCGATCCGCTACCGCGACAGCGGGACGCCGCTGCTGGTGCTGGCCGGGAAGGAGTACGGGTCGGGATCGTCTCGCGACTGGGCCGCCAAGGGGACGCGGCTGCTGGGCGTGAGAGCCGTCATCACGGAGAGCTTCGAGCGGATTCATCGAAGCAACCTCGTGAACATGGGGGTCCTCCCACTGCAGTTCGGTGCCGGCGACACCGTGGCCTCGCTCTGCCTCACCGGGCGGGAGGTCTTCTCCCTGAGCGGTATTGCCGACGGCCTTTCGCCCCGCGGGGCGGTCGACGTTGTCGCTCGAGGCGCCGACGGTACCGAGATCGGGTTCCGCGCCGTCGTCCGGATCGACACTCCCGAGGAACTCGTCGCTTTCAGGCACGGCGGCATCTTGCCCTACGTGCTCCGGCAACTCGTCGCGTCGTAGCCATCGAGCGAACCGCGGACGGAGGCCTTCGATGGTGACGGCTTCTCAGATCAAGGCGCGTGCCTCCGAGCTGGGTTTCGATCTGTGCGGGATCGCGCCGGCCGAGTCGCTGCCTGAGCTGGGCTTCCTTCGAGAGTGGATCGATCGCGGGCATGCGGCTGAGATGGCGTACATGGCGCGAACAGCCGACCGGCGGGCTGACGTTCGCGCGGTGCTCGCCGGTGCCAGGTCGGTCGTGATGCTGGCGACCGTCTACAACGTGGACCGGCCGTATTCGACGGAGCGCAACGCGCCGGGCGACGCGAAGATCGCCCGCTATGCGTGGGGTGACGACTACCACGACGTCGTGGGCGCGCGCACCGAGGCGCTGCGGAGTTGGATGGCCGAACGTGCCGGCCCGACGTTCGAGGCGCGGGCCTACGTCGATACGGGTCCCGTTCAGGAACGCGTCTACGCGCAGCACGCTGGCCTCGGCTGGATCGGCAAGAACACCTGTCTCATCAACGGCGAACGCGGATCGTGGCTGTTCCTGTCCGAGATCATCTGCACGCTCGATCTCCCGCCGGACGACGCGTCGCTTGACCAGTGCGGCAACTGCACGCTCTGTCTCGAGGCCTGCCCGACCGGCGCGCTGCCCGAGCCGTGGGTGCTCGATGCGACGAGATGCCTGTCGTATCTCACGATCGAGCTGAAGGGCGCGGTGCCAGAACGGCAGCGCGATGGTGTTGAGTCACACGTCTTCGGCTGCGATATCTGCCAGGATGTCTGCCCGTGGAACGATGCCGCGGCGCGCAACACCGACCGCGCGTGGCTTCCCCGGGCGCTCTTCGATCAGCCCAGCCTGCTCGACCTCTGGCAGCGGCCCGATGCGGAGTTGCGGTCGACGATGAAAGGGTCGGCGATGACGCGGGCAGGCGTGAAGCGGCTCCGGCGAAACCTGGCGATCGCGCTGGGCAACAGCGGCGACCCGGCCGCGCGGGAGGCCCTCGAGAAGCCCGGGTCCGGGCCGGACCCAGCCGAGGCAGCGCCCTCGCTCGACGACCCGATGGTTGCCGAGCACGTGGCATGGGCCCGGCGGAAGCTGGCGCCGTAGCCACCTTGGGTGTCAGCCGGGGTGTTTTGATCTTTGGCGGCCGTCGCCATACTCTTGGGAGAGCCGATTCGCCGACGCCATGGACACGCCTCCGTCACCCGATTCCCGACTCGCACCGACGCTCCTGCTGTCGATGCCGCAGTTGGCGGATCCCAATTTCCACCGCACGGTCATCCTGCTGTGCGAGTACGGCGCTGAAGGCGCGTTCGGGCTCGTGTTGAACCGCCCCACGGAGACCTGTGCGGCCGACGTCGTCAAGCTCGAGCCGCCGGTGAATGTTCGCGGCGGCCTGCAGTTGTGGATCGGTGGTCCAGTCGAGCCGCAGCGCGGATGGATCCTCCTGGGCCAGGAGCCGGCCGAGTCCGACGCGGTGCGGGTCTGTCCCGGCGTCTATCTCTCGACCTCGGCCGATCTTCTGCGCCAGCTCCTCGAAGCCGAACCGGAGACGCAGGCGAGGTTATTGACCGGCTACGCGGGCTGGGGCCCCGGCCAGCTCGACGCGGAAATTGCGGCGTCTTCCTGGCTCACGATCGATGTCGACCTCGACCTCGTCTTCCGGACCGAGCCCGAGCGGATGTGGGAGATCGCGATACGCCGCCTCGGTGCCGATCCCGCGGCGCTACAGATGAGCCACGGCGTGCATTAAGTAGATGGGGCGCCTTGCGCCCCAAGCCCCACGCGGGCGCTACGCGGGGACCCCGAGTGCCCCACTCCGCACCCGCGAGGCGTGCCGTGCGCGCCTTGACCGTTTTCGCAGGCGCTCCGCCCTCTTCTATTGGCCCAGCCGTTCCGGCATGTCGGCCACGACGTAGGCCATGACGGCGACCGCGGCGACGTTGCGCGCGACGTCGGTGGGATCGATCTTGTCCATCGTATCCGCGGGCGTGTGGTGAATCGTGAAGTAGGTCGATCCGTCCACATCGGTTGACATGCTCGGGATGCCGGCCGCTCGGACGCTTGGGCCGATGTCGGCGCCGCCGCCGCTGGGTCCGATCCGGTGGGCGTCGATACCGCGCAGCAGTGATGCGATTGCCTCGACCGTTGCGCGAGCCTTCGGGTTGCCGGTGAAGCCGAAGCCCCGCGGCTGGAAGACGCCACCATCCGACTCCAGCATCATGACATGATTCTCGAGTTGATCGGCGTAGCGATCGCGGTACGCTGTTCCGCCGCGGAGTCCGTTTTCCTCGTTCGTCCAGAGCACGACGCGCAACGTGCGGCGCGGCCGCAGGCCCAGGCGCTGCAAGATGCGCAGCGCGTCCCAAGTGATGATGCACCCACCGCCGTCGTCAGTGGATCCGGTGCCGACGTCCCAGGAGTCGATGTGGCCCCCGATGACGACGACTTCCTCGGGGTGCTCGCGTCCGCGAATCTCGGCCACGACATTAGCGGACTCGGCGTCCGGAAGCATCTGGGCGTTCATCTCGAGGTGGACCCAGGCGGGCGTTCCCCGGTCCTGCATCCGCTGCAACAGGTCGGCGTCCTCGGCGGTGACCGCCGCGGCCGGAATCTGAGGGTCGGTGTCGGTGTAGGTCATGGCGCCGGTATGCGGCGTCCGGCCGGAGGTCGGGCCGACCGATCGGACGAGGCTCGCCACCGCGCCGTGCCGGGCGGCGCGCGATGCGCCGGTGGTGCGGTATCGCACCGTCTGGCCGTAGTTCGTGAACGGGACGTTGTAGACCACGATCTTGCCCGCCACGTCGTCGGCGCGCGCGTCGAGTTCATCGAAGCTGCTCACCACGAGCGTCTCCGCCTCGACGCCGCCGGGAGGCGTGGCGATGCTGCCCCCGAGGCCGAGCATCACCAGCTCCTGCTCGCTGGGTCGCGTCGTCCGGGCGCGCTCCTCGCCGCGCACCCAGTGCGGCACCATGACCGGCTCCAGCCGGACGTTCTCGAGCCCGTCGCCCCGCATCTGCTCGGCGGCCCATTCGATAGCCCGTTCGAGCTGGGGTGAACCGCTCAGACGGTGGCCGAACGTATCGCTCAACTCAGCGAGCCGATCCCACGCGAATGTTCCGGCCATGGCTTCGCCGATGATGCGGCTGGCCGGCTCGTGATAGGCGTCGAGCCATTCCGACGCCGACGCCTGACCGGTCACGGCCGGTGGGGCCATCATGCTGGCCGCCGCCAGGATGGCGATCGTGGCGATCATTCGTGACGATCGTACGATGTGTGAACGCTGCTCTGACATCCGATGGCTCCTCGTTCGTTATTCACTGACTTCATGCGGGCGTCTGCCCGACGCTGTCGACAAGGCTATCATCGCGGGTGAACTCAATCACGCCATCCTCGTGCGTCTCGAGGACATCCCGGCGAAGGAGACCGATCACGCCGAGCATCTCGAGCGCTTGAAGAGGTGAAGAGATGACGGGATGAAGAGATGGCGCGCCGACGGCGGCCGCGCTCAGCGCGGCACGGTCCGGCGCACCGCCGTCACGGAGCCCATGAGGTAGACGAGGCTGATCGGGTCACCCGGCTCGATTCCGTGGGCCATGGCTTCCGGGCCGACCCGCGCGGTGTGCACCGGTCCCTCGGGGTCGTTGGAGTCCGAGAAGACGACGTCACAGGAGACCTGGCCGTGAATGCTGATCGGTTGGACCCTCCTGAGGATGGCTTCGCGCGTTCCGTTTAGCACGTTCCGATCATAACAGCCCGGACGGTTCGAGGTCGTCGAACGGCAACCGGGGAAGCCGATTGGCCGGTGGGGGTGCGTCGTCGGTTGTCAGGTTGTGCATCGTCACCCCGAGCAGGCGTACCGCACGGACGCCAGCTTCGGTGCGGTCGAGCAGCGCGAGCGCGCGCTTGACGATAGCCTCGGCGTCGCGCGTCGGCAGCGACGTCGTATGGCGGCGCGTGATCGTCGTGAAGTCGTTGTAGCGCAACTTGAGGGTGACGGTGCGTGCCGTCCGCCCCTTCCGGGCCATCCAGTCGGTACCCCGGCGCGCCAAGCCATCGATCTCGGCGCGGATCGTCTCGAGGTCGATCAGGTCCTCGGCGAAGGTCCGCTCCGAACCGGCGGACTTGGACGGCCGATTGATGACGACCGGGCGCTCGTCCTGGCCCCACGCCAGCCGCTGCAGCGATTCAGCCCATCGCCCTACGGTCTCGCGGAGCGCATCGAGCTCGACCTCGCGGACGTCGACCAGCCGCTCGATGCCGCGGGCCCTGAGCTTGCCCGCGGTGACGGGGCCGACGCCCCACAGCGCCTCGACGGGCAGCTTCTGCAAGAAGGCTTCGACGCGGGCGTGCGGCACGACGGTCAACCCATCGGGTTTTTGCCATCCCGAGGCGATCTTGGCAATGAACTTGTTGGGGGCGACGCCGGCCGAAGCGGTGAGGCACGTGCGTTCCAGAATGCGGGCCTTGATCCGCTTGGCGACGGTCGTCGCGAGCGGTTCGCCCCAGGCGTTGATCGTTACGTCCAGGTAGGCCTCGTCGAGCGACAGCGGTTCCACGAGGTGCGTCGCCTCGCGGAAGATCCCAAAGACCTCCTTGGACACGGCCCGGTACTTCGAGAAGTCGGGTCGCACTATCGCGAGCGACGGGCAGAGTCGCACGGCCCTGGCCATCGCCATCGCCGACCGCACGCCGAACTCGCGCGCCTCGTAGCTGGCCGCGGCGACCACGCCGCGCCGCTCCGGACGTCCACCGACGGCGACCGGCTTGCCCGCCAGCGATGGGTCGTCGCGTTGTTCGACCGACGCGTAGAACGCATCCATGTCGACGTGCACGATGCGACGGGCACTGTCGGTCACCCGCCGAGTGTACTACGCGGTAGTATGGTGGAGTGGCGTCCAGCGGCGCTGCACGCGAACGAGTGATGTCGACCGAGAAGCAACAGGACACGACGAGCGGTGCGTGGGTGGAAGCCCGCGAACTGGTGTACGCGCACCGTCACCGGCTTGCGCTCGGCCTGGGGTTGATGCTGGTGAACCGGTTGTCGGGCCTGGTGTTGCCCGCGTCATCGAAGTTTCTGATCGACGACGTGATCGCCAATCAGCGCGGCGACCTGCTGCCAACGCTGGCGCTGGCCGTGGGCGTGTCGGCGGTGGTCCAGGCGGCGACGGTGTTCGCGCTGTCACAGGTCCTTGGCGTCGCGGCCCAGCGCGCCATTACCGACATGCGGAAGCGCGTGCAGGTGCACGTCACCCGCCTCCCGATCGGCTACTTCGATTCCACGAAGACCGGCGTCCTGATTTCCCGGATCATGACCGACGCCGAGGGGATCCGGAACCTGGTGGGCACCGGACTCGCGCAGCTGACCGGCGGTCTGGTCACCGCTGTCATCGCGCTGGGCGTGCTCTTCTACCTGAACTGGCAGCTGACCCTCGTCACCTTGTTGATCCTCCTCGCGTTCGCCGGAACGATGGCCACCGCCTTCAAGCGACTCCGGCCGTTGTTTCGCGAGCGGGGCAAGATCAACGCCGAGGTGACAGGTCGGCTGAACGAGACGCTGGGTGGCATCCGGATCGTCAAGGCCTACACGGTGGAACGGCGTGAGCAGCGGATCTTCGCGAACGGCGCGCACCGGCTGCTGCGCAACGTCGCCAAGTCGATCACCGGTGTGTCGGGGATCACCGCGGTCTCGACGCTGGTCATCGGGGCGATCGGCGTGCTGATGATTCTCGTCGGTGGCCGGGCCATTCTCGCCGGGACGATGACACTCGGAGACTTCATCGCCTACATTTTCTTCACGGGTCTCATGGCGGCACCGCTCGTGCAGATTGCGTCAATCGGCACGCAGATTACGGAAGCATTCGCGGGCCTTGATCGGATCCGGGAGATCCGCCAGATGGCGACCGAAGACGAGGAGGACGCGGACCGGCAGCCGGTTCCCGAGGTCCACGGCGACGTGACCTGCGAGCACGTCTGGTTCGAGTACACCGACGGCGTGCCGGTCCTGCGCGACGTGTCGTTCGTGGCGCCGGCGGGCACGACCACGGCGCTGGTCGGATCGAGTGGGTCGGGCAAGAGCACGATGATCAGCATGATCCTGGTGTTCAATCGACCCAAGTCAGGTCGGGTCACGGTGGATGGGCTCGACCTGGCGTCGCTTCGGCTCCGGGACTACCGTCGACATATCGGCGTGGTCCTGCAGGAGAACTTCCTCTTCGACGGTACCGTGGCCGAAAACATTCGATTCGCGCGGCCCGACGCGACGCCCGAGGAGATCCGCGACGTGAGTCGGATCGCGCACTGCGACGAGTTCATCCAGGAACTGGAGCAGGGGTACGACACGGTCGTGGGTGAGCGGGGCGTGAAGCTGTCGGGGGGGCAGCGGCAGCGCGTGGCCATCGCCCGGGCGATTCTCGCCGATCCACGCATCCTGATTCTGGACGAGGCCACGTCGAGCCTCGACAGCGAGAGCGAGGGCTTCATTCAGGACGGGCTGCGCCGCCTGCGCCATGGGCGAACGACCTTCGTCATCGCGCATCGACTGTCGACGATTCAGAGTGCCGATCAGATTCTCGTCATCGAGGGTGGTGAGATCGTCGAACGAGGTACGCATGACGAGTTGCTGGCGCTCGACGGACGCTACCGCCAGCTCTACGAGAAGCAGTACCGGCTCGAGCGCGATCGCTTCATCAATCCCGGCGAAGACTTCACGCCCGACCTACCGCCCACGCCGGCGGTGCCTGCCGGTAACGCCAGATCGCTCTAGCGGTCGTGGCGCGATGCGGCGGAAACTAGACTGAGCCTCAGTCCAGAGACGTGTTTCCGCGTTGCGTTCATGCGAACGACTTCCTATAGTGGAGTCGTATGGTGGCGTTCGGTCGGCTCGCACATCTCCTGCTTCTCCTGTTTCCCGTCAGCGTCAGCGCACAAGTTCCCACGTTGCCGAGCGAAATGTACTCCGCGTGGTGCGCCAGCTGCCACGCCGAGGACGGTACCGGTCAAGTTGCGGTGGCGACGATTACGGTCGAGCCGATGGATTTCACCGATTGTGCGGTAACGACGCCCGAACCCGACGCCGACTGGGAGCTCGTGATCGCGCGGGGTGGACCGGTGGCCGGCCTGTCATCGCAGATGCCGGGATACGGCGAGGCGCTCGACGACGATCAGATCCGCGTGCTCGTCGGGTACATCCGTGGATTCTGCACGGAGCCGCGGTGGCCGCTCGGAAACGTGAATTTCTCTCGGCCGATCTTCACCGAGAAGGCGTTTCCCGAGAATGAGGTCGTCATCCTGCCGGCGGTGTCGCACGGCGACGATGACGACGGGGCGTCGGCACGGATCAAGATGGTCTATGAACGCCGGGTCGGACGGCGCGGTCATGTCGAGGTCGGGCTGCCGTTGCAGACGGCGAGTCCTAACGGTGAGCGGGCAGCCGGGCTCGGTGACATCACGGTGGCCGCGAAGTACGTCCTCTACACCGACCGCGCGTCGACGCGGATCTTCAGCGGTGGTTTCGAGGTGAAGACGCCAACCGGTAGTGAAGGGCTCGGCCTCGGCGGCGGCACGACCGTCTTGGAGCCGTATCTGTCGGCGGGCTTTGCACTGAGAGACTTCACGCTTCAGACCCAGCTGAAGGTCGAGGTGCCGACCCGGGATCCGGGCGAGGCGACCGCGGTCGTCTACAACGTCTACGGCGGCCGTGATCTCTCCGGGCTGCCGAGCACCTGGTCGATTGGTCTCGAACTCAATGGGATTGACGAGCGACTCGCCGTGACACCGCAGATTCGCAAGGGGCTCACACGGACCGGAGCGATCGCCGCGGCGGCGGGTGTGCGGATTCCGATTGTCAACCGACAGCACCAACACATCCAGTGGGTGGGGTATCTGCTATGGGAGTATCGCGATCCGGGTGACGGCCAACCCGGAGGTCTGCGGACAGACCGTGCCTGACGAGTCGATCGTCGTCGATGCCGAGGGCGGGCTGGCGAACGCCGTCGTGACCGTCGTCGGCCTCACGGCTCCGGCCGAGGCGCCGCCGATCGAGGTGTCGAACGAGGGGTGCCTCTTCCGTCCGCGGGTCCAGGTGTCACGCCCCGGGGGCGCGATCGACCTGACGAGCGTCGACAACGTGCTGCACACCAGCCATGCCTATGCCGAGGATGGGCGCTCGCTCTTCAATATCGCCATCCCGATGGCGGGGCTGACGATCAGGCGTCAGCTGACGGCCCGAGGCCTCGTACGGCTGGCCTGCGACACGCACACGTGGATGCGGGGATTCATCATGGCCTCCGTCGATCGTACCGCGGTTTCCGAGGCGGACGGGTCGTTTCGGCTCGACGGCGTGCCGCCCGGGACCTATGAGCTCCGATTCTGGCACGAGGTGCTGGAGGGGACCTCCCAGACCGTGACCGTGCCGGCCGCCGGTGTCGCCGACGTGCTCGTCGACTTCCGGTCGGCCGCGGGAGCCGAACCGTAGCGTGTCTGCCGATCCGCTCTGGGTCGAGCACTATCGCGACGAGCGCGACGCGGCGTTTCTCTACCGCGCTCTTGCCGCCGTCGAGGTCGACGACGTGCGACGCGATCTGTTCGAACGCCTCGCGTCGGTCGAGGACCGCCACGTGGAGAAGTGGGAGGCGTTGTTCGCGGAGCATGAGCAGCCGACGCCCTCTCACCGGCTGTCGTGCCGGACGCGTCTGCTGGCCTGGGTCGCGCGCCGGTTCGGCACCGCCACGGTGCTGCCCATGATCCTGGCGGAGGAGGGGCGCGAAGTGACCGCGTATCTCCGGTTGGCGCAGGGGAGCGACATCGCGCCCGTCCATGACGCCGCGTTCCAGATCGCGACCGAATCAGCCGAGCACGCGCGAGAGCTGTCGAGTCTGCTGGGCCGCGAGGGTGAGCCGTGGCACGCCGGCGGTGGCGGCGGGTATCTTCGCAGCGTCGTCTACGGGTTCAACGACGGCCTGACCGCGAACCTTGGCCTGGTCGCCGGTGTGATCGGCGCTTCGGTCGGCCCACAGGTGGTGGTCATCACCGGCATCGCCGGCGCGATCGCCGACGCACTCTCGATGGGTTCGAGTGGCTATCTGGCCGCGAAGAGCGAGGCCGAGGTGCACGCGCATCAGATCGAGATGGAGCGCCTTGAGTTGGAGCTGATGCCCGACGTGGAGGAAGAAGAGCTGGCGCTTATCTACGAGGCGAAAGGGATGACGGCCGATCGCGCGAAGGAGACTGCCAGCACCCTGATGCGCGACCCGGCCCAGGCGCTCGAGGCGAAGGTGCGGGAGGAACTGCAGCTGCGCCAAGCCGACCTCTCTCCGGCGATCGACGGCTGGGTGACAGGGAGTGCCACGGCCGTCGGCGCCTTGATTCCGATCGTGCCGTTCCTGCTGCTGGAGGCCGGAATGGCGCTCTGGGTCTCGCTCGTCGCCAGCATGGCTGCGCATTTCGCCATTGGCGGCGCCCGAAGCATCTTCACCGGCCGGAGTGTCTGGGTGAGCGGCCGCGACATGTTCCTCGTCGGCTTCGGAGTCGCTGCGGTGGGCTACCTGATCGGCGAGGCGATCGCTCGCGTCTGGTGAGCGACCCGCGGATCGGCTGTTCGACGCCTATCCCTTGTGTTCCGGTCGCCAGTGGAGGCCGACGTTGAGAATCCGCTGCAGCAGCTTCTCGTACGACAGGCCCGCGTTTTCCGCCGACTCGGCGAAGTCCTCCCCGAAGGCGATCTGCGGGTTGGGGTTCGCTTCCAGTACGTAGAATCGCCCATCCTCGGCGAGCCGGATATCGATCCGGGCATAGCCGCTCAGCTCGAGGGTCCGGTAGACGCGGCGGCAGACGCGGTAGATGCGTGTCGTCAGCTCCGCCGAGATCCCCTTGGCCGCTCCGGCCTTGATGCCGTGCTTCCGCTGATACTTGTGGCTCCACTTCACGCGTTCGGTCGCGATCCGGTGGACGTCGTCGGGCATCTTCGTGAACTTCAGCTCCCAGATCGGAAAACACTTCAGCCGGTGGTTGCCCAGGACGCCGACGTACAATTCACGGCCCTCGACGAACTGCTCGATGATGGCGTCGGTCCCGATGCTTTTGTGGATGAACCGGACCCGCTCGGCCAGCTTGGCATCATCCCGAACAACGGAGGCTTGCGAGATGCCCATGGAGGCGTCCTGCGTCAGCGATTTCACGATGAGCGGGAAGCCCATCCGTTTCGGCCGCTTCACGGCGCGCCCGGTTCGGCAGACTGCAAAGTCGGGAATGGAAATTCGATGGTAGGCCAGCAGCTTCTTCGACAGTGCCTTGTCGCGTGACAGCAGGAGCCCTCGCGGATTGCAGCCGGTGTAGGGCATGCGGAGCAATTCGAGGTAGGCGACGAGATTCTGATCGAACGAGCCGACCTCGTGGAAGGCCTCGAGCAAGTTGAAGGCGATGTGCGGGTTCCCGTCAGTGATCGCCTGACGGATGCCGCTCAACTCGTCCTTGACCCCGAGCTGCTGCACCTCGTGGCCCAGATCGGCCAGCGTCGACAGCACGTCGTACTCGGTCTTCCACTGGACCGTCGCGAGGTCATGGCCCGCCGTTTCGGCCGGCGGCACCATGTAGTCGTGCATCAAGGCCAACACCCGGAGGTTTCTCATAACGCGAGTTTGTGTCGTCCGCTGTGTAGGTAGTTCATCGTCTGCATGGTCAGCAGCACGGTGAAGTCGAGTTTGGTCTTGTCTTCGGGTGCTGTCAGGCGCAGGTCCAGTGCATCGCACCGGGTGATGATGTCCTCGAGCACCTGGTCGATGGTGTACTGGTAGGTCGACGTCCAGCTCGCGACGTGTCGGCGAACGCCGGCGCGAATCCTGTTGAGGAATCTGGCCGCCGGCACGTTCTTGGCAAACTCCGGCGCCGCGGAGAACAGGCGGCGGAGATCGCGGTCGTAGAAATCGGGGTACTCGAGACCGTAGTGGTCCCGTTTCGCCTTGTAGTGCGCGCGCAACGTCTTGTGAAGCCGGGAGACCTGGTCGACTACCCGACGACTCGAATGGCGCGGCCGCGCCGATCCGATCTCGCACATCAGCCGATCCATGTACTCGAGCTTCTTCAGCGCGGGCCAGCCGGCGTAGCGTCTCGCCCACATCGATCTCGGATTCAACCACACGGCGAACGTTTCGGCGAAATCTTCATCCGGGTGACTCTGGGCGTACCACGAGTCGAGGTGCAGCACGAACCGCTTGCTGTAGGGCCGTGGCGTGTAGAACTCGGGATAGGGCACCGACGACTTGCCGAAGAGCTTGCGCCGTGTCGGGCGGCGCTGAAGACGGTAGGCGTTGTCGATCGCGTGGCCCACCTCGTGCCGGAGGATCCGCAGGCAGGCTGCGCGGGTCCGGCCTTCGACTTCCAGCAGCTGCGTCTGTTCGAGTTGCATCAGGCGCGGGTGCGCCAGGTAGAACGGCAACGCGACGCCGGGCACGTCGTCCGGTGTGAACCAGTCATCCGAGAGCCAGTAGTGCGGTCGGAACCGGAAGCCCCGGAGCGCGAGTTCCGCGTCGATCTCGCGCAGGCGCTTCTCGAGCGCGCCGCCTTCGAGGCCGACCCCGAGGTCGCACATCCGAACGTCGAGGAGTTTCTCGTCGGGCCAGTTCCGCCAGACCGGTGGCCGACGTCGCGGCGGAGCGTCGCGGTGCGGACGGACGAGGTAGGCGGCCATCGTGTGCGGGAGAACGGTCGGCCGGCGAGGTCGAGACCGATCCCCGGGCCGCGTCGGCTCGTGCAGTATACTCCTCACTTTCTTCGCGCCGATCGCACGGTCGAGGTGGCATGCCGCAATTCATCTACACCATGAAGGGGCTGGGCAAGGTGCACCAGCCCAACCATGTCGTGCTCCACGACATCTGGTTGTCCTTCCTGCCCGGAGCCAAGATCGGGGTGCTTGGACTGAATGGCTCGGGGAAGAGCACGCTGCTGCGGGTAATGGCCGGCGTGGACACCGAAGTACAGGGCGAGGCGTTTCCGGCTCAGGGCATCACGGTCGGGTTTCTCCAGCAGGAGCCGACGCTGGACGTTGACAAGAACGTGCGTGGGAACGTCGACGAGGGCGTCGCGCCGGTTCGTGCACTGCTCGAGGCCTACGACGCGGTCACGGCCCGGTTCGGCGAGGATCTGTCGCCCGAGGAGATGGAGCGGGCCCTCGACGAGCAGGGCAAACTGCAGGATCGGATCGAGGCGGCGGGTGCCTGGGACCTCGACTCGAAGGTGGAGATGGCGATGGACGCGCTGCGGCTGCCGCCCGGTGAGGGTGACGTTGCGACGCTATCCGGCGGCGAACGGCGGCGCGTCGCGCTCTGCCGCTTGTTGCTGCAGGCACCGGATCTACTGCTGCTCGACGAGCCGACCAACCATCTCGACGCCGAGTCGGTGGCGTGGCTCGAGCACCATCTGCAGGCGTACCCGGGCACCGTCGTCGCCGTCACGCACGACCGGTACTTCCTCGACAACGTCGCCGGCTGGATTCTCGAACTCGATCGCGGCTCGGGGATCCCCTGGGAAGGGAACTACTCGTCGTGGCTCGAGCAGAAGCAGGCACGACTAGGCGCCGAAGAAAAATACGAGAGCAAGCGTCAGCGAACGTTGTCGCGCGAACTCGAGTGGGTCAGGATGTCGCCGCGCGCCCGCCAGGCGAAGGGCAAGGCCCGTTTGAATGCCTACGAGAAGCTGCTGAACGAGGACCAGGCCAAGAAGATCGATCAGGTCGAGATCTACATTCCGCCTGGTCCGCGTCTGGGCGACATCGTCGTCGAGGCAGATCACCTTCGGAAGGCCTACGGCGATCAGTTGCTGTTCGACGATCTGAGTTTTACCTTGCCGCGGGGCGGCATCGTCGGCGTCATCGGTCCGAACGGCGCCGGGAAGACGACGCTGTTTCGGATGATCACGGGCGTCGAGACGCCCGATGAAGGGACGCTGAGGATCGGCGACACGGTGTCAATCGGCTACGTCGACCAGTCGCGGGAAGCGCTGCAGGCGGACCGCACGGTCTGGGAAGAGATATCGGGCGGTGAGGATGAGATCACTCTCGGCAAGCGGACCGTAGCCTCGCGAGCCTACGTCTCCTGGTTCAACTTCAAGGGGCGAGATCAGCAGCGCAAGGTCGGCGCCCTGTCGGGCGGCGAACGGAATCGCGTGCATCTGGCCAAGTTGCTGCGTGGCGGGGCCAACCTGTTGCTCCTCGACGAGCCGACCAACGATCTCGACGTCGACACGCTGCGCGCGCTGGAGGATGCGCTGGTCGACTTCGCGGGATGCGCGGTCGTCATCAGCCACGATCGCTGGATCCTGGACCGGATAGCGACCCACATGCTGGCGTTCGAGGGCGACAGCGAGGTCGTCTGGTTCGAAGGCAACTATCAGGACTACGAGGCCGACCGGCGCCGCCGGCTCGGCGCGGCGGCCGACCAGCCGCACCGAATCAAGTACCGAAAGTTGACACGGTAGGTGAAGCGAGTCTGAGAGATGCGTAGGGCAGGGGCTTGCCCCTTCCTGCGACACTGAAGAAAGCTGGCCCCCCCGAGCGAAGCGAGCGGGCCAAGCCCTGCCAGGACGAGCCGAAGGCGAGTCCGAGATCGGCTTTGCGCTACGAGGCTTCGGTGGCGACTCGGCTTCTCGCGAGATGCAGCGTGACAGCGAGGGCAAACGCGGCGGCGCCGGCGATGTCGGTCGCTGCGCTGGCGTAGAAGAGTAGCAGGCCGCCGCCGGTTGCCAGGACCCGCTCGGCCGCGCGGGCCTCGACCCGGAGCCAGCCCCCCAGCCCCATCGCGAGCGCGGCGATACCCACCATCGCGGTCAGGGTCGTTCGGATGACGTCCGGCCACGGCGCCTGGAGCAGCGCACCCAGCCCCTCCGGACTCAGCGTGAACGTGAACGGCACCAGGAAGGCCGGCAGCGTGTACTTCCAGGTCAGCATCATCGTCCGGAACGGGTTGCCGCCGGTGATCGCCGCTGCCGCGAAGGGAGACAGCGCGGTCGGGGGGCTTACTTCCGACAGGACGGCGTAATAGAAGATGAACATGTGGGCGGCGATCGCGGGCACGCCGACCAAGGTCAGCGCCGGCGCGATCATCACCGCCGCGATGATGTATGACGCGGTGACGGGCACGGCGAGGCCGAGCATCCACACCGCTAGCGCGGCGTAGACTACCGTCAGGAAGATGCTGCCGCCGGCCAGCGTGACGATGATGCCGGCGATCTTCAGGCCGAGTCCGGTCAGAGTGACGACGCCGACGATGATGCCGGCCGTGGCGGTGGTCGCGGCGACGGAGAGGACTCCGCGCCCGCCCGATTCGAGCGCCGCCAGGAGTCGCGACGGGCGGAGCGCATCTTCGCGGCGCAGGAAGCTGAGCGCCACGGCCACGACCATCGCCGAGAATACGGCGCGAAACGGCGTCATCCCGTTCACGAGGAGGACGATGATGACCAGCAGCGATGCGAAGTGGTAGCCCGAACGTCGTGTTAGCGCACCCAGGCTCGGGAGGTCCACCTCGACGGTGCGGGCGCCCATCCGGCGCGAGTCGGCCTCGATCATCAGCAGGATCGAGAAGTAGTAGAGCATGGCCGGGACGATGGCCATCAGGATGACCTGGAGATACGAGATCTTCAGGAACTCGGCAATCAGAAAGGCGGCCGCGCCCAGCGTCGGTGGTGCCATGATCGCGCCGATCCCCGCGGCTGACAGGATGGCGGCGCCGACCTCGGGCGGGTAGCCAGAGCGCCGGAGCAGCGGCCAGGCCACCGCACCGAGGGTGACGGTCGTCGCGACGCCGCTCCCCGAAACGGTGCCGAGCAGGAAGCCCGACAGCGTGATCGTGCGTCCAGGTCCGCTACCCCCTCCCGAGCGGCCCATGGCGGCCATCGCCCAGTTGATGAAGAACTGTCCGGCCCCAGAGTGTTGCAGGATGGCGCCGTAGATCGTGAAGAGCACGATGTAGGTGGCCGCGACGTCGAGCGGCACGCCGAAGATCCCTTCCAGCGTCATGTACAGCGTGCCGACCAGCCGGTCGATCGAGTACCCCCGGTGGGCGAACAGGTCCAGGCCCACCAGGCCGAGCAGCGGTCCGAGGTAGCCGTAGACGAGGAACGCCATGGCGGTGACCGGAAGGATCCAGCCCACGGTGCGCCGGGTCGCTTCGAGGACCAGGCCGATCGTCACGACGCCCAGCACCAGATCGAGCGTCGTGGGCGTTGCGGCTCGACGTACGAACTGCTCGAAGTCGACGATCGGCCAGGCGAGTGCGACGACACCCGCACCCAGCAGCATCCAGTCGACGGCAGTCACCTTCGCTCGGCTGCGGCGCGCGAACGGGTAGAGCAAGAACGTCAGGGACAGCGCCACCATCAAGAACGTGACGCGGTAGACCTGAGGCTGGACGATCCCGATGACCCAGTAGAGCGCGTAGGCCGACAATCCGGCAGCCAGCGCGGTCGCCAGCCGTCCGGTCCAGCCCGCGAGCGCGCGGGTCGTGGCCTCCGATTCAGGATCGTCGGGCGGGGCGACAACGGCGGCAGGCGATGTCGATTCCAGGGTGGAGTCCAGCGGCGGGTGGATCAGGGTTCGTCGGTGCCGCCCCAGGCGCCCTGCTCTTCGTAGTAGCGAATGGCGCCCGCGTGATACGGCGTCGGCGACCCGACGACGGCGCTCTCGAGGGTCAGGTTCTCCGCTTCGGCATGGATGGCTACCAGTTCGGGTTGGTATTCGAACAGGGCGCGGATGATCTCGTACGCGAGATCGTCCGGCATCGATTCGTGCACGGCGAGCACGTTGGCGACGCCCACGACCGGCACGTCGGCGTCCAGATCGGGATACGCCGACTGGGGTACGGTGACCTCGTGGTACACGGTGTCGCCGTACTTTGCCTGCAGGGCCGGCAGGACATCGTCACTCGGCACCAGGCGCAGCGTCATGCCGGGTGTGGTCGCCAGATCGAGGACCGCGCCGGTCGGCAGGCCGCCGCTCCAGAAGAACGCGTCGATCTTGCCGTCCTTCAACGCGTCGACGGACTGCGAGGCGCCGAGGCTCTGCCGTGTCACGTCGGCGTCGAGCCCGGCCGCTTCGAGCACGCGAAACGCGATGATTTCCGTGCCGCTGCCCGGGGCGCCGGTGCTGACGACGCGCCCGCGCAGGTCGCCGATCCGTTCGACCCCGGTGTCGGCCAGCGTCGCGATGTGGGTGTAGTTGGAGTAGAGGACGGCCAGCGAACGCGCCGGCACCCGGCCGAATTCCGAGAAAATGCCCTCGCCCGCCACGGCATCGCTCAGCGAGTCGGCGAGCGCGAACGCGAGGTCGGCACTCTGGTCGTTCAGGAACTTGAGGTTGTCGACCGTGCCCGCCGTGACCTCAGCGGTCGCCTCGACGCTGCCGAGGTGGTCGCTGATCACCTTGGCGATCCCGCCGCCGTACGGGTAGTAGACACCGCCAGTACCGCCGGTGGCCACCGAGAGCCAGGTCGGCGACCCAGCCTGCTGAGCCAGTTCCTGAGGGTTGCAGCCAGTGGCGGTGAGGGCGATGACGGCCGCCGCCACGCTCGCTCGTAGACCGATCGAGGCGCTCTGTGTGCGCCCCCGCTCGACACGCTCTCTCACGATGGGTCCATTCTACCTCGCGCCTGCGATAGCATGAGCCGACGCTCGAGACGTCCGCCAGCCGACTTACCTCAGGAGCCTGCAAGATGCGCTGCCTCCCTCGGGTCACCGGATTCATGACCGTCCTGCTGCTGCTCGCCACCGTGTGCGCGGTGCCCGGACAGCGCGGTGCGGAGGGCGGCATCCGTTTCGAGGTCACGGTCGATGCCGATCTACAGCCGAGCCGGCGCGAGGGGAGGTTGTTCGTCGTGCTCGGCCCGCCAGGGGAGGGTGAACCCCGGCAGTTCATCGGACGGACCGGAATGGATTCGGCGCCGATTTTCGCCATCGATACGGCCGGGGTCGAGCCCGGGAGCCGGCACAGCGTCGAGGCGACGGCGTACGGATTCCCGCTGGCGAGCCTGGACGAGGTGCCGGCAGGCGACTACCGTGTGCAAGCGCTGTTCGATTCCAACATCGATCTGAAATCACCGAACGCGCCAGGCAATCTGTACAGTGACGTTCGGGCCATCCGGCTCGACCCGGCGGCCGGGATGTTGGTGGAGCTTCCGCTCACGCATCGGGTGCCGAACGAGGTGTTGCCAACGCCGACCGAGCATCTGCGGTTCGTCAAGCTACGCTCGTCGCTGCTGAGCGAGTTCCACGGTCGTCCGATCTACCTGCGGGCCGGTGTCATCCTTCCCCGGGACTACGAGCAAGAGCCAGGGCGGCGGTATCCGCTGCGGGTACGGATCGGAGGGTATGGCTCGCGCTATGACAGGGTCCAGCGGATGATGGCCGACGATTCCGAGTTTCGGGAGGCCTGGCTGTCGGATGTGGCCCCGCGGATGATTCTGCTGCATCTGGACGGCGACGGACCGTTCGGTGATCCCTACCAGGTGAACTCGGCGAACCACGGGCCGTACGGGAGCGCGATCACGCAAGAGCTCATCCCCCACATCGAGCGCGAGTTTCGTGCCATTGGGCAGCCGCACGCCCGGGTGCTCGATGGGGGATCGACGGGCGGCTGGGTCTCGTTGGCGCTGCAGGTCTTCTACCCTGATTTCTTCAACGGCACCTGGTCGTACTGTCCCGACGGCGTGGACTTCCGGGCCTTTCAGCTGGTTGACATCTACGCGGACGACAACGCCTACGTCAACGGGCGAGGCTTCGAGCGGCCGAGTGCCCGTGACGTCGATGGGGATGTACGTTTCACGATGCGACACGAGGCGCGGCTGGAGAATCTCATCGGCTCGAGCGATAGCTGGACGATGTCGGGCCGTCAGTGGGGTGCCTGGAACGCGACGTACGGTCCTCGTGGAAACGACGGGTGGCCGGTGCCGCTCTGGGATCCCGAGACAGGCGTCCTCGATCGGGACGTCGTGGCCCACTGGGAGCGCTACGACTTGCGGCTGGTGCTCGAGCGGGGCTGGAGCGAACTCGGGCCGAGGCTCCGGGGCAAGATCAACATTTGGATCGGGGAAGCCGACAACTACTTCTTGAACAACGCGGTGCACCACCTCGATGATTTTCTCGCCACGGCCGATCCGCCGTACGAGGGGCGGATTGTCTACGGGCCGGGCGAGGGACACTGCTGGGTCGGTCTCTCTCCGCTCGAAATCATGCAGGAGATGGGCACAGCCGTCTCCCGGTGAAGCCACAGGAGGAGCTAGACATGGATACGGCGCTACTTCGTCGATACGTGATGTGCGGGTTGATCGTCGCGGTCGGTGCGGGAATGGCAAGTGCGCAGGATCGAGGGGCGGTCGAGCGGCTCACGCTCGAGACGATCGCCAAGGATACGGCCGAGTGGATCGGCGCGCCTCCGAGTCAGGTCCGCTGGGCCGAGGACGGAGAGTCGCTCTACTTTCTGTGGAACCCCGACGCCGCCGACGTGGCCGAGCTGTACGTCGTCGACCGTGACGGCGGCGAGCCCCGGCGCGTGCCGCCCGAGGCGCGCCGGTTCGTTCCGGCGGTGGACGGCCTCCGCAACCGCGCCGGGAACGCGAAGGTCTACGCCGCGCTGGGCGACGTGTTCGTGGCCGGCGCCGATGGCACGAGCCGACAGCTCACCGCCACCGAAGCGACCGAGACCAACCCGCGGTTCACCTGGGACGGCGCGGCGGTGACGTTCGAGCGCGATCTCAATCTGTTCGAGGTCACGCTGGCGACCGGCGAGGTTCGCCAGGTGACCAATTTCCTTCGTGGCACCGATCCGGACGCGCCGCCGGACGGTACGGCGCTGCAGACCTACCTCGAGGCGCAGCAGCGAGAACTGTTCGAGTACGTCCGCAAGAGCGATCGGCTCGACGCCGAGCGGAAGGACCGTGAGCGAGCAGAGCGCCCCGGCCGCCCGGTGCCCTTCTATGTGAAGGACAACCAGCGCGTCGCCGATCTCGAACTCTCTCCCGACGGCGAATGGGTCACGTTCGTCCTGGCCGATCGCGGCGATGCGCGCGACGCGCGCGTCATCGAGATGCCGCAGTACGTGACCGAGAGCGGCTTCGTCGAGATGCGGACGCTGAGCCGCGGCAGTGGCATCGGCCGGGTCAAGGCCGGGGAACCGGTGATGACCTACCAGCTCGGCGCCGTCCATCTGGCAGATGGCACCGTGACCTGGATCGACCACGGCCTGGGGGAGCGGGCCGCGAACTTCAACGCGCCGATCTGGTCGCACGACGGGCAACGCGCGGTCGCCTGGGTCGGCGCCGCCGACCACAAGGATGCCTGGCTTCTTCTGCTCGACCTGCCCGCCGGCTCGGCGCGTGTCATCGCGACCGATCACGACGAGGCGTGGGTCAGAGGGTTTCGGACTGGGCGGCTCTCGCGGGGCGACGGCATCGTGTATGGCTGGATGCCAGGGAACGACCGCGTCTACTTCACTTCGGAGCAGGACGGCCACTACCACCTCTACGTCACCGGTCTGGACGGCGGCGAACCCGTTCAACTGACCCAGGGCGCGTTCGGACTCGTCGACCTGCGGATGTCGCGCGACCAGGCCCGCTGGTACTTCGTGTCGAACGAGGTCCACCCGGGCGAACACCAACTCTACACGATGCCGCTCGAGGGCGGCGAGCGGACGCGGTTGACTCGGGAGAGTGGCTGGTACGGCTACGTCCTGTCACCCGACGAGCAACACGTTGCGCTGACGTATTCCAACCAGACCGAACCTGGCGATCTCTTCGTCATGCCGAACCGGACCGGGGCCGAGCCCGCTCGCCTCACCGATTCGGTCAAGGCCGACTTCAGGCGCCATGCCTGGCAGACCAACGAGATCGTGACCTTCGAGGACGGCGAGGGCCACACGATCTACGCCGACCTGTTCCTGCCCGACCGACCGCATCCGGCGCGGCCGGCGGTCATCTACGTGCACGGCGCGGGCTGGGCGCAAGGCGTCTACCGGCGCTGGTCGGGGATGCGGCCGTTCCTGCACTACCTCGTCCAGCAGGGCTACGTCGTCATGAGCGTCGACTATCGGGGCAGCCGCGGCTACGGGCGTGACTTCCGCACCGGCATCTACCGGCACATGGGTGAGACCGAGATCCAGAGCGGGCTGGTGGCCGTGGAGTACCTCGTGCGCGAGCAAGACGTCGACCGGGGGCGGATCGGCCTCTTCGGCGGCAGCTACGGCGGCTTCTACACGCTCATGGCGATGTTCAAGCATCCGGGCGTCTTTGCGGCTGGCGCCGTCAGGGCGCCGGTCACCGACTGGGCGCACTACAACCACGGCTACACGACGCGGATTCTCAACAGTCCGTACGACGACACGGTAGCCTACGAGCAGAGTTCGCCGATCTATTTCGCGGAGGGGCTGCAAGACCATCTCCTGATTCAGCACGGGGTGCAGGACGACAACGTCCACTTCCAGGACTCCGTGCGCCTCGCGCAACGGCTGCTCGAGCTGAAGAAGGACGATTGGGAGATCATGATCTATCCGATCGAGGCGCACAGCCTGCGTGGCGAGGAGTACAACCGGCTCGACGTGATGCGCCGGCGCGCCAAGCTGTTCGACCGAGTGTTGAAAGCGCCTCGGCAGGAGATGACGTCGAGTGGCCAGTGAGGGCAGAGGCGAGGGAGACGTGTCATGACGAACCGGTTCGATCGGCGCGCGTTCGTGAAGCTGGGTGCGGCAGGGTTCGGCGCGGCGGTTGGGATGGTGCGACCGGCCGAGGCGCAACCGGCGCAGCTCGGGGCCGCACCCGCCACACTGCTGGCGGCGCCGCCGATCGACGAGGTGCGGATCGGCTTCGTTGGCGTCGGGTTACAGGGATCGTCGCACTGCCGCAATCTGCTTCGGATCGAAGGCGCCCGGATCGTGGCGCTCTGCGATGTCGTGGAAGACAAGGTCGCGCGGATGCAGGCGTCGGTCGAAGATGCGGGCCATCCGCGTCCCCGCGCCTATGTCCGCGGCGACCGCGACTTCGAGCGGATGTGTCAGGAAGAGGACCTCGACCTGGTCTACACCGCGACGCCGTGGCGGTGGCACGTGCCGGTGTGCCTGGCGGCGATGACCAACGGCAAGCACGCGGCGACCGAGGTGCCGGCTGCGGTGACGGTCGACGACTGCTGGCAGCTCGTCGAGACCGCCGAGCGGACGCGGAAGCACTGCGTGATGATGGAGAACGTGAACTACGGCCGCGCCGAGATGATGGTGTTCAACATGGTCCGGCAGGGTCTGCTGGGCGATGTCGTCCATGGCGAGTGCGGCTACCTGCACGATCTGCGGTCGGTGAAGTTCGAGGATGCGAACGAGGGGCTCTGGCGCCGCGCGCACTCGGTCGAGCGGAACGGCAACCTGTATCCGACGCACGGGCTCGGACCGGTCGCCAACTGCATGGAGATCAATCGGGGGGATCGGTTCGACCACCTCGTGTCGATGAGCAGCAACGCGCGCGGACTTCAGGACTATGCCGAGACCCACTTTCCACCGGACGCCCCTGAACGGCGAGAGCGCTACGCGCTGGGCGACGTGAACGTCAGCCTGATTCGTACCGCCAACGGTCGAACGATCTTCCTGAGCCACGACACGAACTTGCCGCGTCCCTACAGCCGGATCAATCTGGTGCAGGGGACCCGGGGCATCTTCCAGGGCTATCCCGATCGGGTCTACGTCGAGGGGCGGAGCGCCGAGCACCAATGGGACGCAGCCGAGGACTACTACGCCGAGTACGAGCACCCGCTCTGGCAGGAGATCGGCGGGAGCTCACGCGATGCCGGCCACGGCGGGATGGATTTCCTCGAGGACTACCGGCTGATCAAGTGCCTGCGTGAAGGGCGGCCGACCGACATGAACGTCTACGACGCGGCCGCGCTGAGCGCGGTGTCGGAACTCTCCGAGCGCTCGGTGGCCGACGGCAGCCGCCCGCAGGCGTTCCCCGACTTCACCCGAGGGCGGTGGCAGAACTATCCGCCGCTCGGCATCGTGAGCGCCTGACAGGGCGGAGCCCTGCCTAAGGCTGATTTGTTCGCGTGGCCGCGGGCACTTCGATCAACCAATGCTCGAACCAGCTGCTGAGCCGCTCCATCCGATCGACCAGTAGCCACGGTTCGCCGGATCGCGACAGGCCGTGCGACGAGCGCGGATAGCGCACCAGCTCAACCGGCACCTGCTGCTTCTTCAGCGCCATGAACCACTGTTCGCCGTCGGCGATCGGCGTCCGGTAGTCGTTCTCCGAGTGGATGATGAGCGTGGGCGCCGTCACGTTCTCGACGTAGGAAATAGGCGAGAGCCGGCGATAGAGTTCCCGCTCTTCCCACGGCGCGCCGAGGAACTCGTACTCGGTCAGCCCTTGCGCGTCGGAGGCGCCGTACCAGCTCTCCCAGTTCGTGATCGACCGGCTGGTGACCGAGGCCGCGAAGCGATCGGTTGTCGCCGTCAGCCAGTTCGACATGAACCCGCCGTAGCTGCCGCCCGACACGCCGACCCGATCGGGATCGATGTCGGGATACGTCGCCAGTGCGGCGTCGACCCCGCCGAGGTAGTCCTCGGAGTCCATTTCGCCCCAGGCACCGCGCGTTGCGTAGGTGAACGCGTGGCCGTAGCCGGTCGAACCGCGCGGATTCGGATAGAGGACGAAGAACCCGGCATTCGACAGCACGTGGAACGTTCGGAAGAACGTGTTGCCGTACGCGCCGTGCGGTCCGCCGTGGATCTTCAGGACCATCGGATACTGCGTGCCCGGTTGATAGCCCACCGGCTTGATGACCCAGCCTTCGATCTCGCTCCCGTCGGCGACGAACCACGAGAGCCGTTCGGCCGGCATGAGTTGGACGTCGGTGAGCCAGGCATTGTTGAACGAAGTGAGCTGCTGCTCGCCCATGCCGTCACCGCGCGCCACGAATGCCTCGGTCGGCGAGTCGGCATCGGTGACGGTGTAGGCCATGATCTGCCCGTCCGCGGACGTCGAGATCCCCTGCACGCGGCGCGCACCGCTCGTTACCTGGCGGACCAGGCCGCCCTGGGTCGTCACCTCGAAGAGATGGGTCGAGCCGCCGATGCCGGCTGAGAACCGGACCATCCCCTCTGGCGTCCAGGTCGGCGCGCCCGGTGCCAGGTGCCACTCGTTCGTGAGCGTCCGCGCCGCGCCGCTGAACCGGCCCTGCGCGTTCAATCGAACGATCTTCAGATCGGTCTCGGCGCCGCGCTCGGGCGTCGCCAGATAGGCCAGGAAGTTTCCGTCGGCCGAGAGCGCCAGAGAGCGTTCCGCACCGGGATTCGACGTCAGACGCCTGGGCTCGCCGCCCTCGCGGTCGATCAGGTGGATGTCGGTCGTGAGATCGCGGTTGTATTCGTCGTCCTCGGACGCGTCGCCGGTGAAGTACAGCCGCGCGGCATCGGGCGACCAGACGACGCCGTCGACGTTGAACTCGAGGGTCGTCAGCCGGGTCGGTTCGCCGCCCGCAGCCGCGACGACGAACAGCTGCGCCTTCTGCTCGGTCGAGGGATGCGGCTGGAGCTGTAGTTGGCCGTCTCGCTTGTAGCGCATCGACGTGACGACTCGCCCGTCGAAACGTTCGACGTCGAGCGTGCGCGAGATCGCGTCGGGGGCAGTCCAACCGCGCCGCGCGTCCGAACCGTCCCCGTCACCATCGCTCGCTTCATTGTCTGGGTCTGGGTCGGGCGCCTTCGTGTAGGCGATCCATTCGCCGTCTGGGGACCAGACCGGCGCGCCCTCGACACCGTCGACATGGAAGGCCTCGCCGCCGGGTGACGTCACCCGGGCGAACCAGGTCGCGTTCGGGTCGTCCCCGCGCCGCGACTGAAAGCTCAGGATCCGGCCGTCGGGCGACCACTGGGGACTCGATGACTCCTCGGTCGGATCGGTGAACCGGAACGGCTCACCGTCGGGCGCGCCGCCGCGCAGCCGCTGCACCCAAATCTCACGATGCCTCGCGTTGTCGTCCTCGACGATCGTCATGGCCGTGAAGGCCACCAGGTCGCCGGCGGGCGAGATCGCGGTCTGGCTGACGGCGACTTCCTGGTAGTAGTCCTCCGGCTGCAGTCCGCGCTGCTGGGCGTCTGCGACGTGCGGCCAGGCGGCCAGCGTCCACGCGCCGGCCAACACCGCGATCGAAATCCGGCGCATGGGCATCCTCCGATGAAAATGTTTCGCCGTGTACACGGGCTCGGGCGAGTCTACCATGCGCGATCCGGCCGGCCTGCAACGTACAATGCGCCTATTCGCTCCGTTCGCGCTGTTACTGACGAGGTGTTGCCATGTCCCGTGTCGCCATCGCCCAGACCGCCCCGATCGTCTTCGACCGCGATCGCACCCTCGAGCTCGTGGCCGACTGGACGGTGCGGGCCGCTGACGAGGGTGCCGACCTCGTGCTGTTCCCGGAGGCCTTCGTGTCCGGCTATCCAAAGGGCCTCGATTTCGGCGCCCGGTTCGGCATGCGGACACCCGCCGGTCGTGACGACTACCTGCGCTACTGGAACAGCGCCGTCGACGTCCCTGGACCCGCGGTCGACCGACTCAGCGCGATCGCCAAGCGCCACCGGATCCACCTGGTGATCGGCGTCATCGAGCGTGGTGTCGGGACGCTGTACTGCACCGTCCTTTTTCTGGCACCGGACGGTGCGCTTATGGGGAAGCATCGGAAGCTGATGCCCACGGCGGCCGAGCGGCTGGTGTGGGGATTCGGCGACGGTTCGACGATGCCGGTGTTCGACACGCCGCTGGGCCGTCTGGGCGCCGTCATCTGCTGGGAGAACTACATGCCGGCGATGCGGCTGCACATGTACTCGAAGGGGATTCAGATCTACTGCGCGCCGACCGCCGACGAGCGCGACACCTGGGTCGCGTCGATGCGCCACATTGCGATGGAGGGCCGCTGCTTCGTGCTGTCCGCCAATCAGTACGCGAAGCGAAAGGACTTTCCGGACGACTACGACACCGTGCAGGGTGATGACCCGGAGACGGTGGTCTCGCGGGGAGGCAGTTGCATCATCGATCCCTTCGGTCGGCTGCTGGCCGGTCCGCAGTACGAGGGGTCGTGCTTGCTCACGGCCGACCTGGACCTGGGTGACCTGGCGCGCGGGAAGTACGATTTCGACGTCGTGGGGCACTACGCCCGTCCGGACGTCTTCCGGCTCGAGGTCAACGAGCGCGCGACGCCGGTGGTCGTGACCAGCGGAGTGCCGCCGGCCGGCGACCCGCCGGACGATCCCGCCGATTGAGTCAGCCGGCGTCGCGGGGGTCAGGCGGCATCGAGTCTTCGAGGTCGACGCCGAGCCCGTCGGCGATCCGATTGATGTAGTTGAAGTAGGCGATCACCTGCGCGGCGTCGCTCATCTGCTCATCCGCGAGACCCGCCGCGCGGAGGTCGTCCAGGTCGCCGCGCCGGATCTCCCACGGCGCCCGCGTCAGGCGCTCGGCGTAGGTCATGAGCGCCGTGTCCGTCGCTGACAGCCCGGCCGTTCGCCAGTCCGCCTTGAACCGGTCCACCCATCCGTCGTCGTCGACCTCGGCCCGGAGGTCGTTCACGTGGGCCTCGATTCAATAGTGGCAGTGGTTGACCTGTGAGACGACCACGGCCAGCATTTCGCGCTGCGCACGGCTGAGTGCGGCCCGGCCGTGCATGACCGCGCCGTAGAAATCTATGCTCGCCTTCATCTGCAACGGGCGAAGGCCCATGATGCCAACGATGTTGTAGACCTTGCCGGCACGCCTGGTCGCCTTGTCGTATTCCGCGCGCAGCGCGCCGTCAGATTGCTCGTAATCGATCGTCTTGATCCATGCCATGCCGGGGATTATATCGAAACGGAAGCCTCGCCAGAACTCCTCGCCGACCCCCACGCGAGACTCGTATAATGCGGTGCCGGTCTTCTATGTCCTGGAGTAATGCATGAGAACTCTCCGCGTTCTATCCCTCAGCCTGATCCTCGGATCCGCGACGCAGTTCGGGCTACCGTCCGAAGCAAGAGCGCAAGACCAGCCGGAGAGGCTGCAGCTGGCCGGCCTCGACGCGCCCGTGGAGATCATCACGGATCGGTGGGGCATTGCGCACATCTACGCCGAGACCGAGGCCGACCTGTTCTTCGCGCAAGGCTTCAATGCGGCCCGCGATCGGCTGTTCCAGTTCGAGATGTGGCGGCGGAAGGCGACCGGTACGTCGGCGGAGATCCTTGGCCGCCGGGCGCTCGAGGACGACATCGGTTCGCGGTTGCACCGGTTCCGCGGCGATCTCACGCAGGAACTGAATCACTACCATCCGCGCGGCGCGGCGATCATCAATGCCTTCGTGAGAGGCATCAACGCTTACATCGAGATGACCGACCAGAACCCGGAGTTGCTGCCGGTCGAGTTCCGCCTGCTGGGCATTGCCCCTGGCCGGTGGACGCCCGAGGTCGTGATTTCGCGTCACCAGGGCCTCCTGGCCAACGTGACGAGCGAGCTGGCCTACGGGCGCGCGGTGGCGCGCGTCGGCCCTGGGCCGATCCGGGAGCTGTCCTGGTTCCGGCCGGGCGAACCCGATCTCGTGCTTGATCCCGCTATCGACGGGGCACTACTGACCGACGAGATCCTCGACATCTACCGGGCGTTCAAGCGGCCGATGCGGTTCGAACCGGACGACATCGTGCTGGCGCTTCGGGCGGACCGCGCGACGTTCAAGCGGTTGAGCGCGGCGATGCCGATCGAGGCCGACCTCGCCGAGGCACAGGAAGCCATCGGCAGCAACAACTGGGTCATCGGCGGCGGCCGTACCTTGAGTGGCTTTCCCTTCATGGCGAACGATCCGCACCGGGTGCAGCAGGCGCCGTCGCTCCGCTACTGGGTCCATCTGGTCGGTCCCGGCTGGAACGTCATCGGCGGCGGTGAGCCGGTCCTGCCGGGCATCTCCATTGGACACAACGAGCACGGCGCGTGGGGCCTGACGGTCTTCGGTCAGGACAGCGAGGATCTCTACGTCTACGACACCAATCCGGACGACCCGCTCGAGTACCGCTATCTCGACCAGTGGGAGCGGATGCGAGTGGTCGAGGAGCAGATCTCGGTGAAGGGCGAGCCGCCCGTCAGGGTCCAGCTGAAGTACACACGCCATGGCCCGGTGCAGTTCGAAGACCTCGAGCACGACAAGGCTTACGCCCTGCGCGCGGCGTGGCTCGACGTCGGGGCGGCACCGTACTTGGCGAGCCTGCGCATGGACCAGGCGCGCACGTGGGAAGAGTTTCGTGAGGCGTGCAGTTACAGCCGGATCCCGGCAGAGAACATGATCTGGGCCGATCGCGGCAAGACCATCGGCTACCAGGCCGTCGGCGTCTCACCGATTCGTCCTGGGTGGAGCGGCCTCGTGCCGGTGCCGGGCGACGGCCGATACGAATGGGACGGCTACTTGCCGATCGAGGCGCTGCCGCACGTCGTCAATCCGCCCGAAGACTACTTCGGCAGCGCCAACAACTACATGGTTCCCGACGGGTATCCCTACGTTAACGCGCTGCACTACACCTGGGGAGACGAGATGCGCGCGGTGCGCCTGAACGAGGTGCTCAGATCAGGCCGCCGCCACACGATCGTGGACATGATGCGGCTGCAGCACGACGAGCTCTCGGTGCCCGCCCGGAATCTGGTGGCCTTTCTCGACGGTGTGGCGATCGCCAGCCCGGCGGCGGAAGATGCGCGGCGCCGACTTCTGGCATGGGATGCGGTGCTCGGCCGAGACTCGGTCGAGGCGGCGCTCTACGTCGCCTGGGAGCGCCGCCTGGTGCGCAACCTCCGCGAGATATTCGTGCCAGCGTCGATCCGGACGTTGGTTGGCGGCGTGAACATGAAGAAGGCGATCAACGGGCTGGCGGCGCCAGATGGCCGGTTCGGCGCCGACCCGATCGCCGGGCGGGACCGGCTCGTCGCGGATAGCCTGGAGCAGGCGCTCTCGGACCTGGAAGCGCAGCTGGGGCCCGATCAGGCCGATTGGCGGTACGGCCAAACCAACTTCAAGCATGCGCTCATCCGGCATCCGCTGAGCCCGGCCGTGGACGAGGCGACGCGCCTTCGCCTCGACGTGGGGCCCGTCCCGCGCGGCGGATACGGCCGGACCCTGAACAACACCGGCAACGGTGACAACCAGACTTCCGGCGCCTCGTTTCGGATCATCGCCGACACGGAGAATTGGGACCACTCGGTCGGGACGAACGCACCGGGGCAGTCCGGGAACCCCGACAGTTCGCACTACAGCGATCTGTTCACGCTGTGGGCGGACGGGAAGTATTTTCCAGTATTCTATTCGCGAGCGAAGATCGAGTCCGTGGCCGAGCGGACCGAGGAATTCTTTCCCGCCGGGAGCCGGTGACGGCTCATCTGGCGGCGTCAGGTGAGGGGAATCCAGATGAAACGTTGGAGCATCGTCATCGGGCTGGTGGCCGTCGCGGCTGTGGCGCTCGTGCAGGCTGGGAATCAGCCGATCCGGGCCCGCAACGGCATGGTCGTGTCACAGAACGCCATCGCGTCACAGGTGGGCATCGACGCGTTGGAAGAGGGCGGGACGGCGATCGATGCCGCGGTCGCCACGGCCTTCGCGCTGGCCGTCGCACATCCGACCGCGGGCAACATCGGTGGCGGCGGCTTCCTCGTTCACCGTGCGGCGTCAGGCGACGCGATCGCCTACGACTTTCGCGAGACGGCACCGGCCGGCGCATCGGCGACGATGTGGTTCGAGGACGACGAATACTCGTTCCAGCGCCACCATATGAGCCACCTCTCGGTCGGTGTTCCCGGTACCGTCGCCGGTCTGCATCTGGCCTGGGAGGAGCACGGGACGCTGCCCTGGCGACGCCTCGTCGAGCCGGCGATCGCCCTGGCGCGTGACGGCTTTCCGGTGACCCATGCGCTCGCCGCATCACTCGAGCGGGCGGTCCAGCGGATGAGCCAATATCCAGCCTCGGTCGCGCAGTTCTCGAAGGACGGCGTTCCCTACGAGGCCGGTGAGACGTTGAGGCAACTCGACCTGGCGCGTACGCTCGAGCGGATCGCCGACCAGGGGCCGGCCGGATTCTACGAGGGCGAGACGGCGCGGCTGCTCGCCGACGAGATGCGAAAGAACGGCGGCCTGATCACCGAGGCCGATCTGGCCAACTACGAGGCCAAGAAACGGGAGCCGATTCGCGGCACCTACCGCGGCTACGAGATCATCTCGATGCCGCCGCCGAGTTCGGGTGGGATCGTCCTGGTTCAGATGCTCAATGTTCTCGAGGATTACGATCTGGCGTCGTTCGGCTTCCGCTCGGCGCGGACGGTGCATCTCATTGCTGAAGCGATGCGGCGCGGCTACGCCGACCGCGCGCTGCACCTCGGCGACCCCGACTTCAACCCGGATATCCCGGTCGACCGGCTGACATCGAAGGCGTATGCGTCCGAGCAGCGCGCGTCGATCGACATGGCGAGCGCGTCGGTGTCGAGCCCAACGAGCTTCACCTGGCCGGCGGAGAGTCCGGAGACGACGCACTTCTCGGTCGTCGACCGGAACCGGAATGCAGTGTCGTTGACCTACACGCTGGAGTTCGGCTACGGCTCGGGCATCGTCGTGCCGGGCGCCGGGTTCCTTCTGAACAACGAGATGGGCGACTTCAACGCGGGGCCCGACACGACGAACGCCGACGGGCTGATCGGGACCGAGCCCAATCTGGCGGAGCCGGGCAAGCGGATGCTCTCGAGCATGACGCCGACAATCGTCGCCAGGGACGGCGAGCTGTTCATGGTCACGGGCAGCCCGGGCGGCCGGACGATCATCAACACCGTGCTGCACACGATCCTCAACGTCGTCGACTTCGGGATGAACATCCAGGAAGCAATCGACGCGCCCCGGTTCCACCATCAGTGGCTGCCCGACCGGATCAACTACGAGCGCCATGGGTTGTCACCCGACACGACGGCGCTGCTCGAGGCCCGTGGCCACACGTTGCGTGAAGTCGGCGGTCAGGGTGCTGCCGAGGCGATCCTCTTCGATGCGGAGGCCGGTCTGCTCGATGGGGCGATGGACGGACGCGCCGCGGACGGCGGCGCCATCGGTACCGACCGTCCCTAGATGGGGCGCCTTGCGCCCCAAGCCCCACGCGGCGCCCTCCGCGGGGACCCCGAGAGCCCCACACCGGGCGCCGCGGAGCGCGCCGTGCGCGCTCTGATCTTCCTCAATAGGCGCTCAGCATGCCGCCGTCGACCTGGATGGCGGTGCCTGCGATATAGCTCGCGGCTTCCGAGGCGAGGAAGACCGCCAGGTTGGCCAGTTCCTCCGGCCGGCCCAGCCGGCCCATCGGAATCGTGGCGACCGACTCCCTGCGGATCTTCTCGAGGGTCGTGCCCTGGCGTTCGGCGTCCACACGATCCAGTTCGTCGATCCGCTCGGTGTAGACCCTTCCCGGCGCGATCACGTTGACGAGGATGTTCTCGCGGGCGAGTTCCTTCGAGAGCGTCTTCGCCGTCCCCAGCACCCCCATTCGCATCGCATTCGACAGTACCAGATTCGGGATCGGCTGCCGGATCGAGGACGACGTGATCGCAATCACGCGGCCGTAGCCGGCCTGCCGCATCGGCGGCACGACCGCGCGGGCGACGCGCACGAAGCTCATCAAGCTCAACTGGAAGGCCAGGGCCCACTTGCTCTCGTCGACGTCGCTGAACCCGCCGGGCGGTGGGCCGCCTGCGTTGTGGATGGCGATCTCGAGGCCGCCAAACTCGTCGATCGACGCTTGGACGAGCCGATCGGCGGCGGCGGCGTCCCTGACGTCGGCCGCCACGGCATGGACACGGGCGCCGGTCTCCCGTCGGATCCGGGCAGCGGCCTCGTCGATCCGCGTCTGATCCCGGCTGGCGATGACGACGTCGCAACCTTCCTTGGCCAATCCCACCGCGCAGGCGTAGCCGAGACCGCGGCTCGCGGCGCACACCAGCGCGCGTTTCCCTTTGAGTCCGAGTTCCACGATTGATGACCTCCGAGATGAATCGATGAACGGGAGCCGCCACCCATCAGCGGGGCGGCAGGTCGTAGAGAACCGCGCCCTCGCCGAGGTCGGCGATCCGCGCGTCGAAGTGCTCGACGATGAGCGCCGCACGCGCGGCGACACCCTCGATCTCCGTTCCCGAGAGCTGCTCGCCCAGGAGCGACGTGAGCGTGCCTTCGTCGAGCACCCGGAGCTTGGCGAGGAGTTGCCGCTCGCACCACTCGAGGTTGTCGGGCGTGCGCAGTGATTTCCGCGTGCGGAAGGCGCGCGTGTGGTCGATCATCGAGATCGTCCAGTCGTCGGTGATCAGGAGGTTGCCGCCGTTGCGGTCGATATTGTCGATGAGCTGGTCGAAGACCCGCACGACGTACATCTGGCTTGCCCAACCGCGGGGATCGGCCGAGCGCTGCTGCTGTTCGACGCGGTCGAGTTCGTTCATCATCACGGTGTCGACCCACCAGGTCACCGCGGCCGTCCGGCTCCCGACCCGGTGGGAGACCGAGACCGGCACCATCCTGAGGTCCAGGTGCTTATCGAGCAGATACGCCGCGATGTTGTACTTGTAGCTGTCGCGGAAGTTGATCTCGGTGCCCGTGACCGTCTTGAATTCGCGCTCGAAGATGTCCACGTCCTGAATCTGAGCGCGGTGGGTCAGCGTGCCGTCAGAGAGCACCGCGTTCGTCGGAACAGTGATCCCGGTGCTCGACCGCTGGGACGAGACGATCTCGGCCGTGCGCAGGAATGCTTCCTGGGCATCGCGGGGGAGATCGGCGGGCGACTGCGCCAATGCAGGCGGTCCGAGCAGCACGGACGCGGCGATGGCGGACGCGAGCAGGCAGCAACGCATGGTGGGTCCTCCCAACGTTCTGACGATGGTGGAGATGGTGGCGCCGGGCCGGCTCAAGGGCAACCGCCCAGATCTACTCGCGGCCCGCAGCGTACAGGCGCCGGTAGGAGTCGTAGTTCGTCAAGACCTCACGGACGAAGCGGCGCGTCTCGCTATAGGGGATGGCGTCGACGAAGTAGTCCTCGCGCAGCCCGTCGGCGGCGCGCCACCAGACCTCGGCGAGGTCCTCGCCGGCGTTGTACGATGCAGCAACCGGCGCGAGCTGGCCGTCGAACATTCCCAGCAGTGTGCCGGCCAGCCGGGCGCCGATGGCGGCGTTGACCCGCGGCTCGAGCATCGCGGCCTCGTCGTCGCTCACGTCGCCGACGCCGACGCGCGGGCCGAGCGCCGCGGCCGTGTAGGGCATGATCTGAAACAGCCCGAGCGCGCCGACGGCCGAGCGCGCGCGCGGGTCGAAGCGTGATTCCTGACGCATGATCGCGTAGAGCACCAGCGGATCGAGGTCGTTCGCCGCGGCGGCAGCCTCGACATCCGGGCGGAACGGCCGTGGGTACACCAGTTGCCAGAAGTCATCGGGCATCGCGTCGGCTGGCCGCCGGAGAAATTCACCGAAGTGATTCGCAACGACGCGCGACGCGCGGCCGTAATCGCCCGACGTGGCCAGGGCTCGGGCTGTCAGCAGCGCCAGCCCCTGATCGCGCGAATGGCGCTCGAGCAGATCCCAGAGCAGGTCGGCGGCGTCGCGGGCGAGCCCGGCGCGCGCCAGCGCCGTGGCCGCGGCCAGTTCTGGCGCTCGACGGCTGCCGTCCGTGAGGCTGAGCGTCGGGAACGTCGAGCGGTCGCGGCGCTGTGCGGTGCCGTCCCCGGTGAGAGAGGCGTCGGCGAGCCGCTCGGCGCCGCGGACCCCGTAGTAGTGATAGGTGAAGCGCGTGGTCAGCGAACGGAGCGCGTCGAGCGCCGCGTCTGTCCGCCCGAGCCGCTGCTCCGCGACGGCCAACCAGTAGAGCGCTGCGGGTGCCAGTTCACCGGTCGGGCCCCGGCGCACCAGGCTCCGGAGGTTCGTGGCGGCGCGTTCGAGTTGTCCGGCCTGCAGCGCGGCGACGCCGGCGCGCCAGAGGACGGTGCGCTGGTCACCCGCGGACTGGGTGATCCTGAAGAGTTCACGATAGACGTCGAGCCCCTCGTCGACGCGTCCGACCGCGACGAGATAGGCCGCCAGGAGTGTCCCCGTGTCGCGCCGGATGCTGAGCGGAGCTCCCGGCACGCGGCCCTGCCAGAGATCGCCCCCGAGCGCCCGCACCTCCTCGGTGCGGCCGAGCCTCACGGCGAGGCGGAACCGGACGAGCCGGACCCGCGGCAACTGGCGGTGTGACGGGTAGTGGCTCGCGAACGCCGTGCAGGCTGCGATCGCCGCGTCGTTCGACCGCATCGCGTACAGCGTCTCGACCCGTTCGAGGTCAATCTCGCTCGGGTCGGTCGAGCCCGAATGGACCTCCGCCCACTCGTCGAGCAATTCGAGGGCCGTTCGATACCGCGCACTCCGCCGGAGCCGCTGGCTCAAGTCGGCGTAGTGATCGGCCGTGAGCGGCGCCAGGGATCGCCTCGGGTCGAGCCGGTCCTCGGCGGCGCGCGCCGTGACGAATGCCGCGGACGATCGAAACTGCAGTTGGGTGTCGCGATGCAGCGCGAGCGCGCGGTCTACCTCCCCGGCAGCTTCGTGAACCGCGGCGAGGCCCAACCTGGCCCGGTCCGCCGTCGTGCCCCGGCGTTCGAAGCCGAGGACTTGCCGGTATCTGACCCCTGCGCGATCGACCCGACCGGCGTCGCGGAGCGTGTCCGCCACGGCCAACAGGCGCGGCAGGTCGTCCCGTCCAGCGCGCCCGTCGGTCAGTGCGGTCAGATGGGTGTCGGCCATGTCGGCCGCGCCGCGCGCCACCGTCGCATCAACGAGCCTGGCGAGGGCGAACCGCCGGAGGCTGGGCTCCGTGTCGGCGACCGCCAGCCAGAGCGATTCGCTCTCGGCGATCCGGCCGGTGTCGCTGTGGATTTGGGCCCGCAGGAGTTGGGCCGCCACGGGCTCTTCGGACCGGGCCACGACCGAACGGTCGAGTGCGGCGAGCGCCGCAACATGGTCACCCTCTTCCAGACGCTGCGTCGCTTCGAGGAAGAGCCCCGTGGGCAGTCGGAGTTCAGTGGCAGGCTGGCCGAGGGCTGACGCGACCCCTATGACGGCCGAGATCGCGAGGTTGGAGGCGACGACCCCGCTGGTACGTGCCGCCGGTCTCATGCGCCCAGCGTACCATGAGCACCGCTGCGGAGCCGGGGGTATAATCGAAGGCCTCGTCGGCCCGTGCGACTGCGGCACTACTCCTCGCTTGCGCCGCACGAGCGACCGCGCGTCCGCGCGACCGGTCGTCGGCCTCATCGGCTGGCGCTCCGGGCCGATCGTTTCGCAGGGAGGTTGCCATGTCCGCGTCTTCATCCAGCAGGTTGAACCCGTTCCAAGGTGTTTCTCGGGCGGTCCTCTTCGTGATCGGCGTCGTCTTCATCGTGTCGGCGCACCTCCACGCGCAGGCCGTCGCACCAGGAGAGGATGGGAACGTCTCGGTCGATTCGGAGCTGTTCGAGACACTCGAGTACCGCCAACTCGACTTCACGCGCGGTGGACGCTCGACGGCGGTCACCGGTATTGTCGGCGACCCGCTCGTCTACTACCTCGGATCGACCGGAGGCGGCGTCTGGAAGACGGTCAACGCGGGGCAGTCGTGGGACCCGATTTCTGACGAGACCTTCGCGGCAGGCTCGATCGGTGCGGTCGCCGTCGCCGAGTCGGATCTGAATGTCGTCTACGTCGGCACCGGCTCGGCGTGCCCGCGCGGGAACATCTCACCTGGCGTCGGCATGTACCGCTCGACCGATGCCGGCAAGACCTGGCGCCACGCGGGTCTGCCAGACGCGGGGCAGATTGGCAAGATCCGCGTGCATCCGACGAACCACGACCTCGTCTACGTGGCGGTGCTCGGCAATCTATTCGGTCCTAGCGACATGCGCGGTGTCTTCCGGTCGCAGGACGGCGGTGAGACATGGGAACACGTTCTGGCCGTCAGTGACCGCACCGGGGCCGTCGACCTCTCGATGGACCCGTCGAATCCGCGTGTCCTGTACGCGGGGACGTGGGCGGTCCGCCGCTCGCCCTGGTCGATCGACAGCGGCAGCATGGACGGTGGGATCTACAAGACGACTGACGGCGGAGACACGTGGGCGCGCCTGGAGGGCGGGTTACCCACCGGGGTAATGGTGGGCAAGACGTCGGTGTCGGTCTCGCCGGCGGATCCCGACCGCGTCTGGGCGCTCATCGAGGCCGCTGACGGTGAGGGTGGTGTCTATCGGTCTGACGACGCCGGGGAGACGTGGCAGCGGGTGAACCGCGAGCGCCGCCTGCTGCAGCGGGCGTGGTACTACATCCACATCTACGCCGATCCGATCGATGCCGACACCGTCTACGCGCTCAACACGGGCTTCTACAAGTCGACCGACGGTGGGCGCACCTACGAGCGGATTGCCGTGCCACATGGCGACAATCATGATCTTTGGCTCAACCCGGAAGACCCGTCCGTGATGATCAACGCGAACGACGGCGGCGCGAACGTCTCATTTACCGGCGGGCGCGCCTGGTCGACTCAACAGAACCAGCCGACGGCGGAGATCTATCGGGTCACCGTCGACGACCAGTTTCCGTACCGGGTCTATGGCGCCCAGCAGGACAACAGCACGGCGTCGGTGTCGAGCCGCGGACCAGGCAACTTCTACTCGGTGGGCGGCGGTGAGAGCGGGCACATTGCGGTGGATCCCCGGGATCCTGACATCGTCTTCGCCGGCAGCTACGGCGGCACGATTACGCGGATGAACGTCCGCACGAGGATCCGCGAGAGCATCCGCGCCTATCCCGACTCGCAGACGGGTCAGCGCGCGGCCGACATGAAGTACCGCTTTCAGTGGAACGCGCCCATCCGGATCTCCCCGCACGATCCCGATGTCCTCTACCACACCTCGCAGGTCGTGCACCGCACCCGCGACGGCGGCCACAGCTGGGAGGTCATCAGCCCCGATCTCACGCGGGCCGACCCCGTCACGCTGGACTATTCCGGCGGCGCCGGCATCACTCGCGACAACACGGGCGTCGAAGTCTACGGCACCATCTTCGCGCTCGAGGAGTCGCCGCACGCGGCAGGCCTTCTCTGGGCGGGGTCCGATGATGGACGGGTCCACCTCACGCGTGACAGCGGTGAGACGTGGAGCGAGATCACTCCCGACGGCATGCCCTCGTCCGGCGTCGTCAACGTGATCGACCTGTCGGCCCACGACGCGGGGCGGGCGCACGTCGCGGTCTACCGGTACCGGCAGGATGACTTTGCCCCCTACATCTTCCAGACCAGCGACTACGGCGCGACCTGGAGCCGACTGACCGACGGCCGGAACGGCATCCCGGCCGATCATTTCGTGCGGGTCGTGCGGGAGGATCCCGAGCGGCGCGGCCTGCTCTACGCGGGCACCGAGTTCGGGTTGTACGTCTCGTTCGACGACGGGGCGCGTTGGCAGCCGCTGCAGTTGAACCTCCCCGTGACTCCGGTGACGGATCTGGCTGTGCACGAGGGCAATCTGGTGGTGGCCACCCAGGGGCGAGCGTTCTGGGTACTCGACGACCTGGCGGTCGTCCGGCAACTCGATCCGGGCACGCCGACCGATCGGCCGCGGCTTTTCACGCCTGCCGCCGCGTTTCGAAGCGGCGCTGGGCCGGCAACGTTCTTTCTCTACCTTGCCGAGGCGCCCGAGGGGGAGGTCGCGATCGACGTGCTCGATGATGCCGGCGACGTCGTCCGCGGCTTCTCGGGACGGGTCGAGGGTGAATCGGAGTCTGGCGAGTCGGCCGACGACGACGACACCGTGACGCTGTCGCCGGGCTTGAACCAGGTCGCATGGAACGCGCGGTATGCGCCGCTGTTCGAGATCCCCGAGGGGATCGTGATGTGGGGCGGTTCGGAGGGTGCGCCCCGGGTCGTCCCGGGCACCTATCAGGTACGGGTGAGGGTGGGCGACTGGAGCGCCACTCAGTCGTTCGAGGTGCACGCCGACCCGCGGGTGGAAACTACGCTCGCCGAATATCGGGAGCAGCTCGATCTTGCCAAGGAGGTGGGGCTTCGGATCGCCGACCTGTATGCGGAGCTGCTTCGACTGCGAGAGGTCAAGTCACAGGCGGCCGAGATCGGCGACCGGCTGGAGCGAGCCGGTCACGGCGACGACGTGGCTCGTGCGGCGACGGAGCTGAGCGAGCGTCTCACCGCGATCGAAGGCGAGCTGACCCAGCTCGACGGGGAAGGGGGGCAGGATGCCCTGAACTTCCCGGGACGGCTCGACAACCAGTTCGTGGTGCTCTACAACACCGTGGCCGAGACCGACCGACGTCCGTCGGCCGGTGCGCGTGAGCGCTTCGCCGACGCCCGTCCGGGCTTGGCGGAACTGCTCGAGCAGGTCGAGGTGACACTTGGTGCGGAACTGCCACGGTTCAACGAACTGGTGAGGAGCAAGGGCGTGCCGGCGATCATCCTCAGCCGGGATCCGTGACGAACGCCGCACGCGCGTGCACCGGCGCCGGTGTGCGGCGGTGGGTGGAGGAGCTACAATAGCCGATGGACGGTCGCGCGGGCGCCGGGAGATGGGCAGTCCGATGGGTGTGCGCGGCACAGCACGAGGAGACGTCAGGTGAAGATGACACCGGGGAAATTGGCCGGAATGCAGGCCGTATCGGATGCGCGGGGCGCGATAGCCGCCGCGGCAATGGATCAACGCGGCTCGCTTCAGAAGGCGCTCGCCAAGGAGAAGGGCGGCGACGTCAGCGACGCGATGATGGAAGAGTTCAAGGGCGCGGTGACCGAGGTGTTGACGTCCCACGCCAGCGCGATCCTGCTCGACCCGCAGTGGGGCCTCGCTGCGTCGAAGAAGCGCGCGAAGGACGCCGGCCTCCTGCTCGCCTACGAGGAGAGCGGTTACGACAACACCCAGCCGGGGCGCCTACCGGGTCTGCTGCCGGGGTGGTCGGTGCGTCAGCTGAAGGGCGAGGGTGCGAACTGCATCAAGATCCTTCTGTACTACACGCCGTTCGAGCAGGACGATATCAATCAGCAGAAGCACGCGTTCATCGAGCGGATCGGCGACGAGTGCCGGGCGAACGATATCCCGTTCTTCCTCGAGCCGGTCGGCTACGACCCGGCTGGCGGAGACGAGAAGGGGCCCGACTACGCCAAGATCAAGCCCGATGTCGTGAAGCGGAGCATGGCCGAGTTCACGCAGGACCGCTACGGCGTCGACGTGATGAAGGTCGAGGTGCCGGTCAACATGAAGTGCGTCGAGGGCGCGGCGGCCTTCGGCGGTACGGCTGCCTACTCGCGGGACGAGGCCCTGGAGCACTTCCGGGCGGCTGCCGCCGTGGCGACCAAGCCGTTCATCTACCTGTCGGCCGGGGTCAGCAACGCCGAGTTCACGGAGTCGCTCGAGCTGGCCGGTGAGTCGGGCGTGAAGTTCTCGGGCGTGCTGTGCGGCCGAGCGACCTGGAAGGAAGGGATCCCCGTCTACGCGAAGCAGGGGATCGCGGCGTTTACGAGCTGGCTCGAAGGTGAGGGCGTCGAGAACATCGGTAACGTCAACGACCGGCTCAAGGTCGCCAGCCCGTGGTTCGGCGCCTACGGCGTGGCGTCAGCCGACGCGCTCGCCTGAGCGTTCGATCTTTCCACGGCCGGGATGTCCGCGGGACGCCCCGGCGTGTCATGCCTTTCGACTACCGCCCAGAGATCCTGGACACGCTCGCAGCGCACGGCGTCCGCCCCACGAGGGCCACACCTCCGGCCCTGGCCAAGGACCACGTCACCACGCTCTATCTCTACGAATTGAGGTCGCTGCGCGAGGCGATGCTGCGAGGGGACTTTCCGAAGAGGGACTACGCCGATCGGGTCGCGCGGCTGAAGAGCCGGTATCGCCTGATGTCGCTGCCGAGCGATCGGTGGCTGAAGGATGCGCTCGCCTACGACGAGTAGACGGGTTTGGGGCTGGCCTCTATCGATTCGGGTCTCGCCTTCGGCTCGCCGGCCGAAGAGGTTGCAGCGGCCCATCTCGCCGCCGTAGACGTGCAGCGCCACCGACGTCGCGGTCGAGTCCTATCGTCAATCCCAGACGAACTTGCGAGTCTCTCCCGCCATCCGGCCCGTACGAGTCCTCTCCTGGTCCGTCGGTCGCGTTCGGCGCCGAAGCGCCGGGCGCGACCTCGGAGTTCGGGCGACATGTCGCCTCGAACGGTGGTCCAGGCGCCGGGGTTGTGCCCCAGCGCATCGCCAGGAAATGCAGCAAGTTCACTGCCATCGGCCGCCGGATGGTGGCGACCTGAGCCAACCACAGTTGGGTCAGTTATTTACCGCGATCTTTCCGCCGAGGCCGCCCGGTCGCCTTGCCGGCTGAACTCCATGCCTTGTGCAATTCAGAAACACAGCGACTGACGAAAACTCGAAAATGTCCAAAGGGTCATACCGTTTCGGTCATCGTTTCAGAACACCTTTCTGCTCACCGTCGCAGCCGTCGGAGGCGGGACATGACGGCGCTGCCACCACGGCCGAAGTGGTCGTGCAACTCGAGGTACTCCTTGTAGAGCGCCTCGTACTGCCGCGCCGCTTCACCGTCCGGCTCGATCGTCTCGGTCGCGAGGCCGGCCATCTGCTCGACGGCGGCCTCGAGCGATCCGTGACCGCCCCGCTCGGCACCGGCAGCCAGCGCACCAAGGATCGCCGCGCCGAGTGCCGACGCGTTCGGTGAGGCCGCGAGTCGGATCGGACGCTGCGTGATGTCGGCGTAGATCCGGAGCAGCAGCGGACTCCGCTCGGCCAGTCCACCGGTTGCCACCAGTTCAGTGACCGGGATCTGTTCGGCCTCGAACGCGTCGAGAATCCTCCGGGTGCCGAACCCCGTGGCCTCGATCAGGCTGCGATACAGCTCGCCCGCGGTCGTCTGCAGCGACAGCCCAATGATCAGCCCCGAGAGGTCGGCGTTGGCCAGGACCGATCGGTTGCCGTTCCACCAGTCGAGCGCGACCAAACCGTTGCCGCCCGGTCCCGTCGCCGCCGCTGCGGTTTCGAGGCGGGCGAAGGTTGAGGCGCTGTCGCTTGCGGGCGACCCGACCAAGCCGGCGAACCAGCCGAAGATGTCGCCGACGGCAGCCTGGCCGGCTTCGTAGCCGTACAGTCCCTCGACGATCCCATCCCGCACGATGCCCGCCACGCCTTCGACCGGCGCATGCCGGTCGGCCAGGAGCATGTGGCATGTCGACGTGCCCAGCACGATGACCATCCGGCCGGGCGTGACGACCGTGGCGCCCAGCACGCCGGCATGCGCGTCGATGATCGGCGCCGCCACCGGCGTTCCGGCTTCGAGTTCGAGCCGCGATGCCCACGCCTCGGTCAGGCCGCCGACGACCTGTCCCGGCGCCACGATTTCGCCCGGCAGTTTGTCACGGACGAAGTCTCGCATCCGTGGATCGAGGGCCTCGAAGAACTCCGCCGGCGGAAACCCGTGGGCGCGACTCCAGAGTCCCTTGTAGCCCGCGCCGCAGGCGTTTCGGACCAACGTGCCGGTGAGTTGACTGGTGGTCCAGTCGGCGGCTTCGACGATGCCGGCCGCGGACTCGAAGATCTCCGGATCCTCGTCGAGGATCTGCAACGCCTTGGCCACGAGCCACTCCGACGAGGTCCGGCCGCCGTAGTCGTCGAGAAAGCGCTCGCCGCGCGCCGTGGTGACTTCATTAATCCGGTCGGCTTGGGGCTGGGCCGCGTGGTGCTTCCAGAGCTTGACCCAGGCGTGCGGACGCCCCGCGAATTCCGGACGGAGGCAGAGGGCCTGACCCTCCGAGTCGATCGGCAGCACCGTCGACGCCGTGAAGTCGATGCCGATGCCCGCGATCGTGTCGGCGGCGGCTCCAGCCTCACGCCGGGCTTCAGTCACGGCGGCGGTCAGCGCGGTCAGGTAGTCCGTCGGATGCTGGAGTGCCCAGTCGACGCCGAGGGTACCGCCGCCGGGCAGCTCGCGGTCGATCACGCCGTGCGGATAGTCCGCGACCGCGGTTGCCAGTTGGCGACCGGTCGCCATCTCGACGATGACGGCCCGGCACGACGCCGTGCCGAAGTCGAGTCCGACGGCGCAGGGTGGAGGGGTGCGACCCATCGTCATTCAGCCGGTATGCGGATCACGAACGAAACTCGGCGGCCTGGTGCCGAGCGAGATCGTCGTCGACGTCGCCGCAGAGCATGACCTGGAGGCCCAGCTCGCGCGCCATCGCCGCCTTCATGATCAGCGCCTGCCGCGCCCGTGTCGCGTCGGGCGCGTAGGCCACCTGCACATGGTTCGACTGATGCTTCGCCATCAGCTGGTCGCGAGTGACGCCGTATAGTACGGCGTGCATGATCGGCCAGTGCGGCGTCGTCAGACGCCAGCGTCGCTCGGTTTCCTCGTCAGGCAGTCGGACGACGCCGCCGCGACCGATATCCATCTTGAGCATGTCGTCCGCCACGTAGATCCGGCTCCAGACGATCTCGCCCGGCCGGCTCACGCCCTTCAGTGTCGAGCCGCCACGTGGAAAGTACATGGCCGGCTGGCGCTCGCCGACAGCACCGGCGTAGCCGTCGATGAAGTGGCTGGCGGGGGCGGCCCCTGAGATCTCGAAGACCCAGACGAACTCATCGACCCCGTGGTCGTGGACGGCCTCGCCCCAGCGAACGTCGTGCAGCGTCGTCGATGGGTCGAGCTCGAGCGCCGTCCAGGCGCGATTGGTCAGGAGCGCATCGACGCCAGCGCACTCGTCGACTTCGTTGAAATGCGGAATCGCGCGCCCTTCGAAGACCGGCCGTCCGCCGTCGCCGACGACCGGCGGGCGGTCGGGGTTGTTCAGCAGCCCCTCGGCGAGATCCGACGCGACACAGACGTCCTTCAATCCCTGCTGATACTGGATACCGATGGCGTCGCAGCCGAACCGGTCGGCCAGCGTCGCGGCCGCGTCGTACATCTTCAGGCCCTCGATCACCTGGTCCTCGGTGAGGTCCGCCGCCGGATCGGGCCCGAAGCGGAACTGCATGCCGCGCTGCCGTAGCCACTCGTAGTGGCCGCGCGCCGTCGCGTCGTCGACCTCGCGCATCGCGGCGTAGAGCGCCGACTGGCTGAGGCGCTCCTTGAAGAGGCCGAGGGGGTGGAGCAGGTGATCGGGGACGATCGCGTTGAACATGCCCATGCAGCCTTCGTCGAACACGCCCAGGAGCGCGCGGTCGGCGCGGAGGTGCGAGCCGCCCGCCCGCCCGCGCACCTCGAACTCCTGGCACTCCAGCGGCCAGCGGTGAGTGTCGAGCGGCCGCGCGTGAGACGTGTCATGGACGATGCGGCCACCGCTGAGCCACTCGGCGAGTCCGCGCCGGGCGAAGTCGTCCTGGAAATCGACGCTCCAGATGCTGCTGTAGGCGATGCCAGCCTTGGTCAGCGAGCCATTCAGATTGAGCAGTCCGACGAGACCGGGCCATTCGCCGCTCCAGTTGGCGAGCGTCAAGATCGGCGCGCGGTGGCGTAGCAGTCCGGCCAGGACGTGGCTCGAGTACTGCCAGACCGCGGTCGTGACGATGAGGGGCACCTGCGGGTCGATCGCTCGAAAGACCTCGAGCCCGCGCGCCTGCCCGTCGATGAAGCCGTGACCTGCCTCGGGGTCCGGAGCGTGCGCGCGCCGGGTCGTGTGGCCAAGGTCGGACAGCGTCGACTGGACGATCGCCTCGAGCGCCTGCTGCGCCGGCCAGCAGCGGCGGTTGGCACTTGGCCGTGAATCTCCGCTGGCCACGATCAAGATCGGCGGGGCGGTGGTCATCGGGTCAGAACCTGAAGTTCGTCGAGCGGCGGTCGTGGGCCAGTGGACGCCGTCGGCAGGCTGTAGCATACTCGACGCGCGTCGAAGCCCGAACGGCCGCGCCCTGGCCGTGACACGACGCTGGACCCGCCCCGGGGGGAGCTAAGGGCCGCTGGCCAAGAAGGCTCGGACCGATGGTGCCGCTGTACCCGCGCTCGACGAGCAGCGCCGGGAGACGGAGCAGCTTCAGGCGATCGGCCGACTGGCTGGCGGAACGACCCGGAGCTATTCGACCTGATTTGGCAGATCATGACGAACGCGCTGTGATGGTGACGATCAAGCTCGGACTGACCACGGCCACGGTGGAGCACGGCGTCTGGACATGCGACGACCAGCTATTCGTCGAGAGCCTGGAACTGCTGGACTTCGAGCCCAGCGGGTACACGCCCGATCTCGACTGGGCGATGGCGAACGCTGCGGTGACGGAGTTGGGCGCGACGATCGTTGCCGGGGACCCGCCGGCCGCGACCGTGCCAGGCCGCGTGTACTGACCTACCAGGCGGCGTGTCCCGACCGTTCCGTGGCGTCGGGAGACGGCGGACACTGACCATGTTCCGTGCTCTGCGTCTGGCGGCGAACCTGGTGCTCGCGTGCTCGCTGGCCGCGTGCGGCGGGCCGGCGGGCGAGGGTGTCACCGTCGGGGCGCCCGGTATCGATGTAGCGGCGCTGGACGCTAGCCTCGACGCGCTGCTCGAACCCGGTCGGTCCGACGGCATGGCCGCCAGTGTCTGGGTTGGCGGACTGGGTGGGGCGCCCTCGTTCACCCGCGAGCCCGCCACGGTGCACGCCGCCGCGAGCGCCATCAAGACGGCCTACCTCGTCGAATGGTTCGATCAGCATCGTGCAGCACTCGATGCGCCGGTCGAGGGCGCGGCCGATATCGTGGCCGACGCGACCCATCCGGCGGTGGCCCACTTCGATGCCGACCAACTCGAGGAGATCCAGGCCGAGATCGACGGGGCGTCGGCCCGGCGGATCGGGCAGATGATGATTCGAGGGACCGATGTGTCGAACGCGGTCTACAACGCCGCCGCGAATGTCGTCACGGCGTTGCTGGGCGGTCCGGAGGCGCTGACCGGCCGGATTCACGCGCGAGACGCGGCGTTCGACGGGCTGACCGCGCGCCGCTACATGCTAGCGGCGCGTGACGTGGACGGCGACAACGAGGCGACGGCCGCGTCCCTGGCAGCGGTCCTGCAGCGGATCGCGTCGCGCCGGGTGCCCGGTGTCGATGAGGACACGGCGTCGGCGATTCGGGAGATCATGCGCGTGCCCGACGACGACGGCACGGGGCGCGGCCACTACTTCAAGAGCGGCAGCCTGAACAGCGATCCGCTAGTCCGGATCCGCTCGGGCTTCTGGGACCTGCCTGAAGGGGTCGTCGTCTACGTCGTTATCGTCGAACAGCCCGAGCCCGCCGCGCTGTCGCGCGACAAGGCTGGGGCACGGCTGGATCGCGTGAGCCGGAAGATCGCCGACGCGGTGGTGCGGGACGCGCGGCTGGCGCTGCGCGCATCCGAGGGCTAGCGCGGCGTCCCGACCGCTGGATGCGGCGCGAGCATACAGGAGGGTCCACAGGCCGCCGATAGTCGTCGTATGCGAACCCCGCTGACCATCTCGATCGCGCTCGTGGCGCTGGTCGTCACCGAGGCCTGGCCTGCGGCATCGCAGGAAGCCGAGCTGCACGTCGATGTGACGCATCGCGCTCGATCGATTCAGCCGGGCGAGGTGGTGCGGGTCACCGCGACGTTTTCGCGCCCGGTGAGCGCCGTCCGCGCCGCCGTGTTCGATCGCACGGTGGCGTTCCAGCCGACCGGCGATCGACGCACGTGGGAAGGCCTCGTCGGCATCGATCTCGACGTCGACGTGCACGCGCACGCGCTCTCGATCGCGGGCACCGCGCCCGATGGCGCGATGGCGCGGGCGCAGTACCCGCTGGCGATCGTGAGCAAGGCCTTCGCGACGCGGCGCCTCACCGTCGCGCCCGAGTACGTGACACCCCCAGACGACGTCGTCGAGCGGATTCAGCGGGAAGCGGCCCGGACGACCGAGCTCTTCAACACGCCGACACCGGTGGCACACTGGCGCGGCGGCTTCCTCCGTCCGGTCCCGGGAGAAGCGACGAGCGCCTTCGGGCGGCGCAGCGTCTTCAATGGTCAGGCCCGCAGTCCGCACAGCGGAGCCGACTTTCGGGCGGGCGAGGGCACGCCGGTTCAGGCACCGAATTCCGGAACGGTCGTCCTCGCCGAAGATCTGTACTTCTCGGGCAACTGCGTCATCATCGATCACGGCCTGGGCCTCTACTCGTTCTTTGCGCATCTGTCGCGGATTGGCGTGGCCGAGGGCGATAGGGTCGACCCCGGCGACATCATCGGCGACGTCGGCGCCACGGGGCGCGTCACCGGACCGCATCTGCACTGGACCGTGCGCCTGAACACGGCCCGAGTCGACCCGCTGTCGCTGATGGCCGTCCTGAGCGACGGCGATCGATAGCCCGCCGGGTTCACCCTTCCTTGCACTGCCTGCCGCGCTGCCCGGGATCGAGTCACGCTTGCCGAACCTCGTCCAGGAGGCGATGATAGCGGCCGCGGGTCACGGACCTGCGGGTCTCCCGATGAGCAGCCGCATCGCCATGCACCCACTGTCGACCCCACTGGGGGAGATCATCGCCGCGGTATCGGACACCGGACTTTGTGCCCTGGAGTATCCGCGGCCGGAGCGGCGTCGCCTGCTCGATGCCCGATTGCGGCGGTGGTTTCCCGAGGCCGAGGTCGTCGAGGGTGCGACCGCGGCACACGAGCCGATCCGCACCTGGCTCGGCCTCTATTTCGCCGGCGACGCTCCACCGCACGACGCCATCGAGCTCGACCTTCGCGGCACGCCGTTCGAGCGCTCGGTCTGGCGTGAACTGCTACGCGTTCGCGACGGCCGAACCGAGACCTACGGTGGGCTGGCGCGCCGACTCGGACGTCCCACGGGCGCGCGGGCGGTCGGCCTGGCGGTCGGACGGAACCCCGCGAGCATCATCGTCCCGTGTCACCGGGTCGTCGGTGCCGGCGGCGCCTTGACGGGGTACGGTGGCGGCCTCGATCGCAAACGCTGGTTGCTGGCGCACGAAGGTGTGGCCATCGGCGCCGCGCCCCAACGGCTGGCGTTCGAGCCTGCGAGCTGAACGGACGGGCCGGGTCGCCATGCACTCGATGCGAACGAGACTCGTGGTACTCGCGGGGATCGTGACGGCGATCGCGATCGGCCCGGCGGTGGGTGCCGCGGGAGGCCAGCCGGCCTACCTGGTCGTCAGGCATGCCACCCTGCTGGCCGGCACGACACCTTCGCCTGGGGCCGATCGAGCGATCGTCGCGCACGGCGGCGTCATCCAATGGGTCGGGCCCGACGCGGAGGCCGTGGCGCCGCCGACCGCGGTCGAACTCGACGCTGGTGGCCGTGTCGTCATCCCGGGCCTCATCGATCTGCATCAGCATGCGGCGAGTGTCTCGCCGTCACCTGCAGCCTGGCTGGCACACGGGGTCACGACCGTTCGCGACCCGGACGCCGAGCTCGACGGCGCGCGCCGGACGCAGCGCCTGATCGATGGCGGTCTGCTGGAGGGCCCGCGCCTGTTCATCGGCCTCGAGCTCTCCCTGGTGACGGATCAGATGCGCAGCGCGGTGCGGCGACTGATCGCCGCCGCCGCCGACGACGGCCTCGACCTCGTCCAGCTCGACGCCGCGACGCCCCCGGCACAGGCGCAGCTCGCCATCCAGGAAGCGCACGCGCGGGGCCTCAGGGTGACCTGGCATCTCGGCCTGGCGCTCGGGCGCGCGCTGGATCTCGAGGTCGACGGCGTCGAGCACCTCGATATCTTCCGCGGCCTGGTGCCGCCGCCGATCGAACCGGCCTCGGCCGAGTCACCGATGCGTGGCTTCCGCCGTTGGGCCGAGCTCGACACGTCATCCGACCGGACACAGGATCTCCTCCGCAGGCTCGCCGCCAGCCGGACCGTCTGGACGCCAACGCTCGTCCAGGCGCATCGGATCGCCGGCGGCGAGCTCGCGGGCTCGCGGAGCCTCAGCGATCGGGCCGCGGCGATGCGTGGCCTCGATGCGGCGTGTCGCACGATCGCACTGGCGGCGAGGCTGGGCGTGCTGGTCGGCGCCGGCACGAGCACCGACCGGCCAGGCGACTTGCACGAGGAACTGGCGCTTCTGGTGCGCTGTGGTCTGACCGCGACCGAGGCGCTGCGCAGTGCCACGACCACGGCGGCGACCGCGCTCGGCCGAGAGTCGACGCTCGGGGCCATCGCGGCGGAACAGTTCGCCGATCTCGTTCTGCTCGATGCCGACCCGTCCGAAGACATTCGCGCCACGGCGCGTGTGTGGCGCGTCGTGAAGGACGGCCGTGTTCACGATCCCGCTCGGCTCGCGCCAGCCGAGCCCGGAGCTATTCGTTGACACTTCTTGAAGGGAGACTGGATATGCAGATGCATCGTGGGTGGCTCGTGGTGGCGATGGTGATGCTAGCGTCCCCAGTCGTCGGGCAGTCGGTGTCGTCCGAGTTGAGCGCGCTGCCCATCCTGCGCGACTACACCAACCATCGTGTTTCGAGCCACGACCGGACTGGCGCGAACGACGATGGCAACTGGCTGAATCCGATTCAGCCTGGTGAGACCCGCACGATTGCGGAGATCGACGGCCCGGCGATCCTCAGCCATATCTGGATCACCATCGCGACGCCGGAGCGGCAACACTTGAAGAAGATTGTGCTCAGGATGTACTGGGACGGCGAATCGACGCCGAGCGTCGAAGCGCCGATCGGCGACTTCTTCGGGTTGGGGCTCGGGGAGTACTTCCTCTACGAGTCGGCCGTGCTGTCGGTTGGTTCGCAGAAGGCGCTGAACACCTTCTTTCCGATGCCCTTCCAGGAGTCGGCCCGGATTACCGTGACCCACGAGGGAGACGAGCCAATCTCGGCGTTCTACTACAACATCGACTACGAGCGTCACGACACGCTGCCCGACGATATCGGGTACTTCCACGCGCAGTATCGCCAGGGCACGCCGAATCCGGCGTGGACGACCGACTGGGCCCTGAACGGCGACGAGAACGTCAGCGGCCGCCGCAACCCGGATGGCGCCGACAACTACGTCTTGCTCGACGCGCAGGGGCGGGGCCACTACGTTGGCGTCACCCACAGCATCCTGCAGAATCAGGGCGACTGGTGGGGCGAGGGCGACGAGATGATCACGATCGACGGCGACACGGCGCCTCGCATCATCGGTACCGGGTCGGAGGACTACTACCTCGGCGCGTGGTGCTACGGTGGATGCGGCATCAATCCGTTTGGCAACATGAGGCCAACGTTCGATTTTCAGCGCTACGGCAATCCAATGAACGGCGGGGACGACCGCGGCGCCAAGTGGATGGTGTACAGGCTGCACACCGAATCGCCGATCACGTTCGAGGATTCGATCAAGGTGACGATCGAGCACGGCCACGGCAACCACCGCGCCGACAACTTCTATACGACGGCGTACTGGTATCAGGTGGAGCCGCACGGCGCGTTTCCGACCCTGCCCGAGGTGGCGGACCGGATCCCGCGCCAGTTCGAGACGGGCGGTCCGACGATGGGCCGGCCCTAGCGACGGTGCGGAGAGCCGCGATGACCGGTGACCCAGCCATACCCCCAGGCCTAGCCGATCAGTCACTCATCGAGTTCACGCGAGCGCTCGTCCGGACTCCCAGCGTGCTCGGCCACGAGCAGGCGATGGTCGCGTGCGTCCGCAAGGAAATGGAGCGGCTCGGGTTCGATCGCGTGACGACCGACGAGGCGGGCAACGTCGTGGGCACGGTCGAGGGGCGCCGGGACGGGCCGACGCTCCTGTTCGACGCGCACATGGATACGGTCGACATCCTGCCGCGGGAGGGCTGGACCCGCGACCCGTTCGGCGGCGAGCTGGCGGACGATCGGATCTTGGGGCGGGGCAGCTCCGATATGAAGGGCGCGCTCGCGGCGATGGTGCACGGTGTTGGTGGACTCGATCGCGACGCTCTCGTGGGGCGCGCGGTCGTCTCGGCCTCGGTCGGCGAGGAGTTGATAGAAGGCGCGGCGCTGCGGCACGTCATGCAGGCGGTGTCGCCAGACTGGGTCGTGATCGGCGAGGCGTCGGAACTGCAACTCGTCAGGGCGGGCCGCGGTCGTGCGGAACTGGTCGTCGAGACTCACGGTCGCCCGTCGCACGCGTCGACGCCGGACCGCGGCGTGAACGCCGTGCTCCTGATGCGCGACGTGATCGCCGAAGTCGAGGCGCTCCCGATGCCCACCGATGCCTTCGTCGGCCGTGGCGTCATGTGCCTGACCGACGTCATCTCCGTGCCGTACCCCGCCCATTCGGTCGTTCCGAGCGGATGCCGGGCGACCTACGAGCGCCGGTTGCTGCCTGGCGAGACGCAGGACTCGCTGTTCGGTGAGATGCGCGAGGCGTGCGTGCGGGCCGGCGCCGAGGACACGACCGTCTCGCTGGCGACGACCAACTACACCAGCTACACCGGCCTGCGCTGGGAAGAGCCGAAGTGGTACGCGCCGTGGGAGCTCGACGCCGCGCACCCGCTCGTGCAGCGGTCACTGGCGGGGCTGCGCGAGGCGGCGCTCGAGCCCGATCCGAAGATGCGAAGCTACCAGTTCTGCACGAACGCGGCCTACAGCGCCGGTGCCGCCGGCGTGCCGACGATCGGCTTCGGTCCGTCCTCGGAGCACCACGCCCACGTCTGCGACGAATACCTCGAGGTCAGCCAGTTGCTCGGCGCGCGGACCGGCTATCTGGCGATCGCGAAGGCGCTGCTCTCCTAGAATACGAGCGCGAAGCGCATCCCGATGCGCTGCGTCACGCTGTTGGCGAACGAGCCGAATCTCGCGCTGCCCGTGTTGTTGTACACGTCGCGCGGGTTGAAGTGGCTGCCGAGGTTGTAGATCTGCACGCCCACCCGCGCCGACACCCGATCCGTCAACTTCACGACCTTGGTGGCCAGCAGGTCCAACGCGAAGAGGTTGGGGAAACACGTGCCCTCGTTGCGTACGCCAACTGCCTGCTGCGCCTCGTCCACGACCGTGTACGGGAAGCCGGTCCGATACTCGAGCGTGGGCGCGATGGTGATCTGTTTCGGGAGATGCATCACGCCCCAGATCACGACGCGGTGTGGCGCGTCGAAGGGTTGGCGCGAGAACACGTCGCGATGGACGATCGGGTCCCGCTGGTCGCCGAAGATCGTCACGAAGTCGTTCAGGTTGCCGTACGTGCGGGCCCAGACGTACGACATGTTCAGTTCGCCGCCCTCGCGCAGTCGGCGCTGGACGGTCAGTTCGAGTTCATGCGAGCGCGACGTCCCGTCGTTCGAGAGCAACATCTCCTCCGTGTCGGCGATCGGGTCGACCACGAGTTCGCGCGCGCCGCGCCGCGCGCGATAGCCCACCCGGACCTGCATGCCGTCGTCGATCGCCCGGTGCAGTTCCAGGTGCCAGAGGTCACTCAGCGGTGTGCGGAGTCCGCCGGCGTCGATGCGATTCTCGAACTCGACGCTCGATATCGGCTCGGCACCGGTGCCCTCCAGGCCGAACGTCGTCGCGCACCGGCTCTGGCGGCTCTCGAAGTCACTGGCGATGAGCGGCAGCCGATCATAGAAGCGGCCGAACCCGCCCCGGATGACCGTGTCGTTGCTGTCGAACGGCCGCAGCGACGCTTCGAGCCTGGGCGCCAGGGTGTGCTCGCCGGCGATCTGCTCGAAGGCGTACCGGGCGCCCAGGTTCACCGTGAGTTTGCTGGCAGGCGACCATCGGTCTTCTCCGAAGACCGCCACCTGATTGTTCGATGCACGGACCGTGGGGTCGCCGTGAAAATCGATCCGCCGGGCCAGCGTACCATCGGCTCGCCGAACATCGACTGGAAGGCTGGTGTCTCGCCCCGATACCACGCGTGGGTGAATTCCCCGCCGGCCATCAGGAGATGGCCCCCGGAAGGACCGTCTCGCTCGGCCGTCAGCGTCGTGGCGAGATCGTAGCGGCGGCTGTCGCGGCTGAGTCGGTTGAAGTAGTTCTGTCGGACCCCATCCACGGTGACCTGTGACGCGTCGGCGGTCTTCGGCAGGACGGTCAGGTCGTAGGCCTTGACGGCGGCTGAGGTGTTCAAGGTTGTTCGCGGCCCGAGGACGAGGTGGTCCGAGACAGCGCCGCTCCAGCCACGCTGCTCGGAATCCGGCGTCGCGTCGAACGGGTGGAGCGTGTCGATCTGGACGTTGTCGATATTGCCGGGGAACCACGCAAGCGTGAAAGTCATGCGATGCGCAGGTGTGGCGGCGTAGTCGATCTGCGTCAGCCCACTGAACGTCTCGCGCACCTGCTCGGTGCGGGGCAGGGGTTCGAAGGCTTCGAGATCCTCTACTCGGTCCCGCTCGAAGGCGTAGTTGACCGACTGGGAGAGCCAGAGCGACCCGGCCTTGATCGGCCCGGCCACCCGCACCCGCGGCGCGAACGATCGGATGCCACGGATCTTGCCGTCGCGAAACCTGATGTGCGGCATGAAGTCCTCGACCTCGGTGCTCCACTCGTCCTCGCCCGGGCGCGTGACGATGTTCGTGATACCCCCGGTGGCGCTGCCGAATCGCGCAGAGTAGACACCGGTGTAGACGTCGAGGGCAGCCACGGCATCCAGCGGCAGACCTACGGCAAACTGGCCCGTCATCGGGTCAGTGACGTTGAGGCCGTTGAGGAGCAACGCGCTCTGGCTGGCGCGCGTGCCGCCCAGGTTCAGCCGGCCGTCCGGGCCGCGCACGACACCCGGCACCAGAGGCAAGGCGTCTTCGAAGTTACCGGTCGGCAGCGGGAGCTGGGTCAGGGTCGGACCGACGACCTGGGTCTCCCCACCCCGAACCGCGTCCGGTGCCGCCAGCGGGTCGGCGGCGACGGTGACGTCCTCGGTGACGGATAGCGTCAGCAGCAGGCGGCGCGAGACCCTGGCGCCGGCCGCGACCGCCACGTCGTCGAGCCGGACTTCCTCGAATCCCGCGAGGGACGCCACCAACGTGTACAGACCGGGGGGCACGCCCACGAACTGGAAGGTGCCATCGGCATCGGTCGACGTGGTGGGGGAGTCGGCGTCGGTGCCGAGCGCGACGGTGACCCCGCCCAGGCGAGTGTCGGAGGTGTCGACGATGATGCCTTCGACCGTGCCCGCGGGCTGCGCCACGGCGCCGATGCTCGCGACCAGCCAGAGTGCCAAGGCTAGCAGCCCGTGGTGAAAGCCCCGCTGCATTCGCCCGCCGATCCATCCCGCCCTGCGGCGTTGCTCATTGGTCGAATACTTCCGGCATGCTCCCGCTTCGCGCCTTGCAGGGCGGGTGCCTCGACGGTCTCGGTGCCACGCGGCGCTTTCACCACGGACTGCTAGAGTCATTTCCCGCCGAGGTCTCAACTGAGGATGGCGCGTAGCCCGCGTGCCAGGCGGGTGGCGCCTTCCGCGGCCTCGTCCGTGTCAACGGCGCCGTAGGAGAGCCTGAGCGCGCAGCCCTCGTCCAGCCCGAATGCGCTGCCAGGGATTACGGCCACGCCGTGTTCCCGGATGAGGCGAGTGGCGAGGTCGAGGGAGCCGATCGGCGCGTGAATCTTGGCGAGGTAGTACATCGCGCCGTTGGCTTCTGGTACGTCGCACAAGTCCGACACTTCGGCCAGCGTGTCACGCAGTGTGGCTCGCGCGGCCGCAAGCTCCGGAAGCCTGTCGCGGCAGTAGGTCGCGCCAACCGTCAGGGCGCCAATTGCGGCGTACTGGCTTGCGGCGGGCGGGCACACCAGGATCGTGTCCTGAATCTTGTCGACCGCGCCGGCCAGGGTACTCGGGATCACCATGTAGCCGACCCGCCATCCGGCGAACCCGAACGCCTTCGAGAAGGAATAGAGCGAGATCGTGTGGGTAGCCGCCCCGTCGAGGCTGCCGGGCGAGAAGTGGCGGGCGTCGTCGAAGACGAAGTACTCGTAGGCCTCGTCCGAAATGTGAAACACCCCTTCGTCGCGGCACAGCGCGTTGACCTCTCGCAGAACCGCTTCGGGATAGACGACGCCGGCCGGGTTGTTCGGCGACACCGTGACGATGGCGCGGGTCCGCGGCGTGATCGCGTCACGGAGCCGATCGAGATCGAGCTGATAGCGCTCGTCGGTTGCGACCGCGACCGGTCGGCAGCCGGCCATGACGACCGCCATCTCGTGGTTGAAGTAGAACGGGACCGGAAGGATGATTTCGTCGCCGGGATCGGCAATCGCCAGCACCGCGTTGACGAAGGCCATGTTGCTGCCGGCCGTGACGACAACGCGGCTGTCCGGGTCCACCTGGATGCCGTTGTCGCGGGCGAGCTTCTGCCTGAGGCCGTCGATCAGCGAGGGCAGGCCTTCGACGGCGCCGTAACGATGCAGCTCTGGATCGGTGGCGGCCGCGGTCAAGGCCTCGGCGGCGGCTGCCGGCGGAGAGAATCGGACCATGCCCTGGCCGAGCGAGATCGTCCCCGGCGTCGACGCGAGCAGCCGTTCGATCACGGCCACGATCGGTGGCCGGATCGCCTGGATCCGAGCGGTTTGGCGGTGCGGCGCCGCAGTGTCGGTCACGGCTGGTTCCCAGCGGGAGCGGCGACGGGGTCGGGTCTCCGGGGGGCCATCCGGGGATTCTACCTCCGGCCCGCCTCGACGACCGGCCGGGCCTGCGGCGCTGAAATCGGCCAAAACTGGCTGATCCCGGGCGTCTGTGGCATACCAATCTCAGATTTTGCTCCCCAGCTGTGCTCCATAGAGGAACTGCTCAGAGGGGGTTTGTCATGCGATCAGTTGGCTTGGCGCTCATCGTCCTCGTTGCGCTCATTGCGCTCGTTGCCGTGGACACGGACCGCGCGGATGCCCAGAGGTCGTGACGCTGGCCGAGATGGGCCGTGACGCCACGGGCGGCTCCGGTATCGCCTTCCTAAAACGGGGTCGTCGTGCTGCCCCTGGGGCCTACGTTGACGTGCTGGTCGTGCGGCTCCGGGACGCCTCCACCGGCCAGAACCGCGCCACGACACTGACAGGACCGAGCGGGGAGTTCGCCTTCCCCGGACTCGACGTGCGCGACTGGATGCCCGAAGAGTGCTTTGAGTCCGAAGAGGTGGAGGGCGAACTCATCCTTCGAGACACCGACTGCGACGCGTATTTCGTGGAAGTCATCGATCAGAACGGCGTGATTCTGAGCGTGAGCGATTCGCTGCGACTCGCGGTCGGCGAGATCGTCAACGCCGTACTGCGGATCCCCTCCGCGGGGACCCTGCTCGCGGCCGTGGGCTCCGACGCGTTCACCGAGTTGGGCTCGACCGTGCTCAGCGCCGCCACGGGCCTCGGGGTCACCGGCGTCGGGCCGACTGGCCCCGCGACGAGTCCAGAACAGTAGCCCCATCCTGGCGTTCGCTCGCGCCGCCGGCTTCAGAACCGCACGCGGATACCGGCGGCGATCTGCGCGCCGCCGAGACCGACCTCCGACACCACGGGTTCGCCCACGGTGTCGGCCAGCCCCCCCTGACCGGGCAGCGACACCTCCGCCGATGCATCGCTGTAGCGCGCCGTCCACCCTACACCTACGTGGCGCCAAAAGAAGAACGACATGTCCGTGCCGACGCCCCAGCCGAGCGCGGTCGGATTCCGCTCGAACGTCACGATGCCGGTGATCGGCACCTCCTCATAGGGGTACTCCTCGGGGGCGGTGCCCACGCCAGCCAGATCGAGCGCGGTGAAGTACACCGTCGGTCCGCCGAAAATCTGGACGTTGAGTCGGTCCCCGAAGCGCAGCGACCAGTACCCGTGGAGGTCGAGCGACCGTTCGTGCTGGGTCATCGTCGAGGTATCACTGAAGGTCCGGGGGGCGTCGAAGAAGAATGGGTGAGGGATGCTGGCGTTCAGTTCCAGGTCGTCGTATCGGGTGAAGTGCTGGAACCCGACCCGGAGTCCCGCCTGGCGCCAGACCCGCACGCCGCCGGCCAGCGCGATCGTCGGACGCCGATTGATCGTGACGTCGCGGGTCAGTTCGCCTTCCTCCGCGAACCGTTCGAAGGTGATGGGTTCGGTGAGCGCGTCCGCGACTGCGGTGGTCTGAAATCCTCCGTCGAGTGCGACGAACCATCGTGTCTCGGGCGTCTGCGCGAGCGACGCCGATGGCACGGCCAGTACCGTGGCGAGAACCGTCGCCGCGATCGCGAAGTGTCCGACGCGATGGGATGGGCGGGCGATCATTGCACCCCCACGGCGCGCCACGCATTGGCGAGCGCGTTGCGCAGTTCGCCGGTCGGGTCGAGGTCCTGCGCCGATTGCAGGGTCGCGGCACGAGCCAAGGCGAACGTGGCGTTGGAGGGCAGCAGAAATGCAAACCCCCGGAAGAACGCTTCGGCGACCTCCTGAAGCCGAGGCCGGCCGACGCCGTTTACGGTAATCCCGGAGGTGCGGTTCGTTCCGCCCTCGACCGCCAGGTAGAAGGCGTGGCTCGCGATCGTCGAATTCGTGTGCACGCCGCCGTTGTCGGCGAAGCCGGTGAAGAGCTTGCTGAGGTGATCGCGATCGCCGAAGCGGGCCGGGTCTTCGAGGGATCGGTTCAAGCCGGCCAGCGGGGGGGTGATGATGTCTTCCCCGACCAGATAGTCGGCCTGCAGCACGCCGCTGCCCGGCGGTTGGAAGAAGAATTCGGCTGCCGTGCCCATTACATCGGAAAACGCTTCGTTCAGCGCGCCGGGGACGTCTCGGGTTCCGAGGCGCGAGGTGAAGAAGGTCACGGCGTGGGTGATCTCGTGCGCGACGACGTCGAGCGCGCCGGTGAAGTAGTCCACGCGGGAACCCAGGAAGTCTCTGTCCTCCGGCAGCCCTTCGCCGTAGACGAGGATGCCCTTGCCGTCGGGGCCGCAGCCCGGGCAGTAGAACGCGTTCAGATAGAAGAGAAAGATGTCGCGGCTCGTGGCCGACGGGAAATCATCGCGATTCGCTGGGTGCACCAGCGAGATGATCCGCAGATTGTTGCCGTCGACCGCCTGGAACCCGAGAGCGCGGAAGAAATAATCGTAGGTCCACCCGCTGTGCACGTGGCCGTCGACGCTGGCCGGGTCGACCCAGACGTTGTCCGGGTCCGCGGCGAGATCGGACGGTGAGAGCATCACGCCGCCGTTGAGCACCTGCCCGACCCGGTCGGTTTCGCCCGCCATGTCGTAGGTGGCCAGCGGCACGGGGCGGAGCGAGTCGTCGGCGACGAACTGCCCGCCCAGGGGTGTGACGGCAATCTTCTTGAGATCGCCGTTGACACCCAGGCCGGTGCCGGCCATGCCCTGGGTCAGGATGACGCTGTACTGGTCGACGATCGAGCCGTCGTGGGCGTCGACGAAATACCTCATCGACTCGCCGCCGGCATAGAGCGTCGCGTCGTAGACGAGTGCGTAGCCGCCCTCCTCGAGCGGCAGCACCGTCAGGATGGGAGCCGTCGCTGGGTTGAGCGGCCCACCTACCGCCGCTTCCATGACTTGCCGCGCGGCATCTTGGGACAGCGTCGGGAGCGGGTAGATGTCGATGTCGTCGAAGAGCTGACCGAAGACCGACACGGTCAGCCCACGGTCGAGCTGGCGCGCGATCTCGCCGCCGTGCACCGGCAGCCCCGCGTAGTGCTGCACCATCCGCTGGTGCGTGCGGTCCGGCAGGAGCGTATCGGCCTGTACGCGCCGCATCCGCAGGGCGCCGGCGCGCGCGAGGCGATCGACGATCGAGTCGGCCTGCCGGATGGCGAGACCGCTGGTCGCCGCGAGCGTGATCCGTCGCGGCGCCTGCGCGACGGCGCCGCTGGGCCATAGCGTCAGGAGGGCGAGCGCGCACAGCGTGGCGGATACTAGGCGACGCGACGGCATCGGCAGCATTTGTCCTCCGGGTTTCGGCCAGTCGGCGTGGCGAGCGTTCTCCTGGATAGTCTACCCCCTGGCTTCAAGTGGCTTGCCCGGTCTGTCGCTGGTGCGCGCCGGTCCTCGAACACCCTCGCGTATACTTGGTCGTTCGCGGAGGGAGGAAGTCATGCGTCTGGGAATAGCCGGCTGGGTCGCTCAGCTTGCGGCGGTCGTTCTCGCCTGCGCCTGCGCGCCAGCGCCGCCGGGCGGTGGCCCCGAGCCGGCGTCACAGGTCGTCCCCGACGGCGACGTCTACCGTGTCGAGGTCGCGGGCCGGACGTTCGCGTCGATCGTTCCCCCAGAACTGGGGGAGGCTGGGTCACCCGAGATCGAGATTGAGGCGATCGACGACGGCTGGTCGCGGGTCGCGTTTCGCTGGCAGCTCGATCGCTCCGTCCAGCAGGACGATCTGGCCGTGGAAGTGGCGCTCGACATCGAGCCGGATTTCCACTGGCTGCCGCACCTGGCGCCCGAGGACGGCTACGTGGCCGCCCAGCATGTCTTCCGGTCGCCGGCGTTTATCGTCGCAGAGGGGCCCTCGACGTTCGCGCTCGTGCCCGACCTGGATCTGGTCGGCCAGCACGCTGGTAACCGCTGGTATCTCGACTACGACGCCCGGGCCGGCCGCGCGTGGGTCGGCATGTCGCTGACGTCGATTCCGACGCACGTCCTCTACGAGAAGGCGCCCGGCATGACCTTCGAGCCCGGCGAACTCGAGCTGGCGTTCTTCGTGACTGCCTACACCGACGCCGGCGCGGACGGCGACGCCGAGGCTGCGCCCAATCCCTGGAGACGCGTGTCGCGGTTTCTCTGGGACCGCTGGGCACGGCCGCTCCATGCCGCGGGCGAGCCGAATCGGGTGCCGATGGCGCGCTACGTCGAGCGCACCTACGACTGGGCGTTCGAGTCGTGGGCCGACGTTGTCTGGCAGGAGTTCGAGCTGGACGGAAACCGCGTGGGCGCCCCGCAGTTCATCGTCAACGTCACCCAATCGCCGAACTATCCGGGGGAGTGGGAGCAGCGCGAGTTCCTGTCGATCTGGAATCAGGCGTGGTTCTCGTCGCTGCGCAGCGCGTCGGGTGTGATGCGCTGGGCCCGGCAGGTCGGCTCGGCCGAGTTGGAGGCGAAAGCCACCCTGACGAAGGCGCTGGCGCTGGCGGCGCCGATGCGCGACGGCATCTTTCCGTCGGTGATCCGGACCGACAACGAGATGGTCGCGATCGGCGACGAGACCTACGAGCGGCCGCGCGGGTGGGACGAAGCCTACTGGACGAACTCGAATCGGAGTCCGGAGAATCTCGGCGTCTCCACCGACTGGTTCCACCTGCTCGATGCGAGCTGGACGGCGCTCCTGATGTTGCGGTGGCACGAGGAGTTCGAGGCCGATCCCGAGCTGGTCGCCTACGCGCGCGCCTACGCCGACAAGCTGTTGACGCTGCAGGAGCCGAGCGGCTTCTTCCCGTCGTGGCTGCATCCCGAGACCCTGGCGCCGTCCGCAGTCTTCCGTGACTCACCCGAGACGAGCATGAGCGTGACGTTTCTCCTGAAGTTGGCCGAGGTGACCGGGGAGGCGAGCTATCGCGAGTCGGCGCTCCGCGCGATGGACGCCGTCCTCGACGGCCCGGTTCGAGCTGGCCGCTGGGAGGACTTCGAGACCTACTGGTCGTGCAACGCCTTCGGCCAGGAGACGCACGTCGGCCGGCCGTTCGAGCGAAATGGGATGTTCAAGCAGAACACCTTCTCGATCTTCTGGACGGCCGAGGCGCTCTACGAGAGCTGGCGGGTCACCGACGACACGCGGTACCTGGCCTGGGGCCTTCGGACGCTCGACGAACTGTCGATGGCGCAGCAGGTCTGGCAGCCGCCGTTCATCTACGTGCCGGCGCTCGGCGGTTTCGGCGTGATGAACACCGATGGCGAGTGGAACGACTCGCGGCAGAGCCTGTTCGCCGAGCTGTTTCTCCGCTACTACGAGGCGACGGGCGATGCGCATCTCTTCGAGCGCGGGGTGGCAGCGCTCAAGTCGTCGTTCGTCATGATGTATGCGCCCGAGAATCCGATGGCCAAGGAGCAGTGGGAGCTGGCGCATCCATTCTTCGGACCCGAGGACTACGGCTTCACGATGGAGAACTACGGGCACGGCGGGACGACGAGCCCCGAGGGCGTGGGCATCGGCGTCTTCACGATCTACGACTGGGGCAACGGCGCGGCGAGCGAAGCCTACAACCGAGTGACCGACCACTTCGGCCAGGTCTACCTCGACCGGCCGCGGGGGCAGGGGTTCGGGATCGACTCGGTCGCGGTCGAGCTGACCGACAGCGGCTTCGCGCTGACCGATCTGGCGCCGGACGGCGAACCCCGCGACGTGCGGGTGGTCTTCGAGGACGGCAGTGACCGGACGGTCACCTTGGACGGGCCGAATGGGGTACTCGTCACGCCGTGATCCGATCACGGCGCGCACAGCGCGCCGCGCGGGCGCGGAGTGGGGCGTGGCGGGGTCCCCGTGTAGCGCCCGCGGGGGGGGCCGGGGGCAAAGCCCCCGTCTGAAACTAGAACGCCTTCTCGTCGGCGGATGGGCCGTAGATCGACGGCACGGCGACGTCCTTCAATCGGATGTAGACGCTCAGCTGGCCGCGGTGATGGATCAGGTGGTTCATCAGGAAGCTGCGCACCACACCCATCTTCGGCATGCTCATAATCTCCTGGTCGCCGTTCTTGAGCGTCCAGGTCTGCATCCACTCGGCGTCCGACTTTGATTCAATCGCCGCGCGTGCCTTGGCGACGCCGGCGTCGAAGTCGGCGATGGCCTCGTCGTTCGACGTGTAGACCTTCTTCGGCGCGTCGCCACCGGAAGCGGCGTCCCACGAGTCCGCATCGACGATTCCGCCAGCCCAGCCGGGAATCTCGGCGACATGCTTGACCAGGTCACCGACGGACATCGACTTCGCGTGAGGTGTCCAGTCGCGGTCGGCCATCGGGGCACAGGCGAGCAATTTTCGGGTGGTGCCCATTTCGTGATCGAACTCGGGAAGCAGCGCGTCCTTGATGGCCATCGATGAGTCTCCTCGTTGGTGAAGCAGCGCGGAACGACGAACGGCGTAAACCTCGATTATTGCACATGCAACTTCGGCTCGGAGCGTCGAGCGAGGGCCTACCTATCTGCGACGAGCGCTCGATCGAGATCGAGCGCGCAGGGCGGCAACCAGGCCGGCATGTTCGAGAGCGGCAGGACGCTGGCGTCGAGGGCGATGCCGAGCGCGTCGGTCATGAAGGCGCGGCGAGCCTCGATCCGTCTCCAGGCGGCAGGGTGCCGCTCGGCCAGTTCACCCCGGAGCGTCTCGTCGGCCAGGACGACGCCGTCCTCGCCGTTCGCGTAGCAGAACGGCCCGTCCGAGACGGGGATGATGTCCATCTGGAGTGCCGAGCCAGACCGCAGCACGGTGCGGCTTCCGGCCGTGAACGGCGAATGCACCCATTCGTCGAGATGGATGTAGTGACCGGGGTTGACCGCCCGGTGCCAGAGCGAGGTGTCGCGCGCCGCCTCGACCGCGGCGAAGACGTCGCCCGCGACGGCGCCGACCTTCACCGCCCCGTACCAGGCGACAACGGCATCGAAGTAGTTCGCCACGTAGGCGGGGTAGAAGTCGCGGAGGCTGTCAGGCAGGTCCTCTGGGCCGTTGCCGACGATGCCGGCTCGGCAGGTCAGCGCCCCCCAGAGACCGAACGCGGTCGTATAGGTATCCCCGCGAGTTGCCCTGATGTTGGCCGGGCTCGAGAGGCCGCGCTTCGCCTTCTCGCCGAAGCTGAGCATCGGATGACACGATTGTGGCAGGCCACCGCCGTGCATGCGACGCGCGAGCGCGGCTTCGCTGGCCCCGGGTTCGAGGTGCTGCACGACCACGAGAATGCTCTCAGACGTCCGGGTTGACGCGAACTCGAACCTCGCGATCTGATCGACCGAGTTCGTGAGCCGCAGGCCGTCGTCGGGGTTCATGAAGAGGGCGGTCGCGTTTCGCACGGAGCCGCGGCCGTCCGTGAGCGTTCTGAGCGCATCGACCACATAGGCGGGGATCTCGATCGCGCGGTCGGGGTCGTCGACCAGGCCTGCCTCGAAGTACTTCCAGCCGACACAGCCTACCCGCCGGCCCGTGCTGACGCCGAAGTCGCTGAGGATCGCGGCAAGCGGACGCGATCCGTTGCGCTGCTGGCCGAGGAGGCTCAGCTCCTGGAACAGTTCGATGTCGAGGCCGAGCGCAGGGTCCGGGAGATAGCCGAGACACTCGTTGCCGACGAGGAGCAGCCGGCGGCCCTGCGTGTCGAGCAGGAGCAGCGCTTCCTCGAAACGCGGATCGAACCCGGTCAGGAACGCCAGGGTCGCCGAGTGCTCCCGGTCGGCGTAGACGACGACGATATCGAGGCCTTCGGTCTGCATCCGCTCGATCGCAGCGTCGATACGCCTGCGGTACTCGCCGAGCGGCAGTTTGGGCAGGGCCTCGTCGTGGCCGAAATCCGGGAGGTAGACGGAACCGATTCGGCTCATGAAGCTCTCGGGTGGCGCGACCCTTCAGGGTCGCGATCGACGCGCCAACTCGACCATCGCCCGGACCCGGTCGGCGTCGGCGACCACCGTCGAGAACTCCGAGCGGTCGGGTTCACGACCCATGTAGAGCCGGGGATTCCGAAACGTCATCCCGCTGTCGACCTCTCGCGTGCCGGTCACGTGGATCTCGCTGGCGCCGGTCTCGGCCAGAATCTTCGCCAGAGTCATCTCGTCGATCCCACCGCCGGGTATCACGACGATCTCGTCGCCGGCCTGTTTCACGAGTGTCGTCAGCAGGTCGATTCCTTCCGCCGCGATCGGTGCCTGGCCCGACGTCAGGACGCGATCGACGCCGAGCGCGATGAGATCGGTCAAGGCCTTCTCCGGATCGGCGGTCATGTCGAACGCCCGGTGGAACGTGACCGACATCGGCTGCGATTGCTCGACGAGCTGCCGAGTCCGCGCCAGGTCGATGCTGCTGTCGGGCAGAAGTAGTCCGAAGACGACGCCGGCGGCGCCCAGCCGCTTGGCCATCTCGGCGTCGCGCTGCATCGCCGCGAACTCGACGTCGGTATAGAGGAAGTCACCGCCGCGCGGTCGGATCATCACGTGCGCGGCGATCCCCACACGCTGACGCGCGACGGCGATCACCCCGGCGCTCGGCGTCAGGCCGCCCTCGCTGAGCGCCGCGCACAGTTCGATCCGGCCGGCTCCGCCAGCCTCGGCCGCCAGGGCGCCCTCGATCGAATCGACACAGGCTTCGAGGATGATCTCGCTCTGCATTACCTGTTCACGACGAGCGGCTGGCGAGCACGTCTACGCAAAATATGCCCAGAGTCCGATGATCGCCACGCCGACGATTCCGGTCATCATCTTCTCGGTCGTTCGCCCCGCAATCTCGGCGGCGTGGCTCTCCCAGTCGAGTGTCGTGTCGGCCAGCGACTCGGCGGCGCGACGCTCGCTCGGCCGGCTCAGCCAGACCATCATTGCGACCGAGACAAAGAAGAGGATCACGGAGAAGTTCAGGAAGCTGAACTCGACGACCGCGTTCAGGCCGCCCAGGTTCCAGCCGAGACCGTTGTGCAGCACGTCGAGCAGGAACCGCGTGCCGCCGATGACCCCGCCGAAGACCAGCGTCGTCAGCGCGGCGCGCGCCGTCGCCCCCTTCCAGAGGATGCCGACGAGGAACGCCGCCGTGATCGGCGCCGCCAGGCTCGCCTGGATGCTCTGGAGGTACTGGTAGATCTCGCTGTTCATGAACTGGATGAATGGAATCCAGAGGATGGAGACGACGACGATGATCGCCGTCGTGGTCCGGCCGACGCGGACGAGCGTCTGCTCGGCCGCGTCGGGATGCCGCTTCTTGTAGACGTCCATCGTCAAGAGCGTCGAGCAAGAGTTGAAGACGGAACTGAGCGACGACATCAGCGCCGCCAGCAGCGCGGCGATCATCAGCCCCTGGATGCCCGCCGGCAGCAGGCGCAGGACCAGCAACGGATAGGCGTTGTCGCCGGTCACGTCCTCGGGCCAGAGCGCCTTGGCGATGAGGCCGGGCAGCACGAGGATGAAGACCGGCAGAATCTTCAACGCGGCGCAGAAGATCGTCCCCTTCCGTGCGTCGTGGAGGTTCTTCGCCGCGAGCGTCTTCTGAACGATCACCTGGTCGGTGCACCAGTACCAGATGCCGAGGATGATCGTGCCGATCGTCGTTCCCGGCCAGGGGTAGACCGCGTCACCGGCCGGCTTGATCATGTGGAAGAAGTCGGCCGGCAGCGCGGCCCGGAGGCCGGCGAAGCCGCCCGCCTCGTTCAGACCGATCGTCGTCAGGAGGATCGCGCCGCCGATCAAGATGAACGCCTGGACGAGATCGGTGTAGATGACCGCGGCCAGGCCGCCGGCGATCGTGTAGGCGCCGGTCGCGATGACCAGCAGGATCGCCGAGGTCATGTAGTCCCAGCCGAAGACCTCACGGATCAGGATCCCGCCGGCGAAGAGCGATACCGAGATCTTCGTGAAGATGTAGGCGAAGATCGAGACCCAGGTCAGGTAGGCGCGACAGCCCGGGCTGAACCGCCGCTCGAGAAACTCGGGCATCGTGAAGACGCGCGTCTTCAAATAGTGCGGCAGGAAGAGCCAGCCGAGGACGAAGAGGCAGAGCGAGGCCGACCACTCGTAGGCGCCGACTGCCAGGCCCGACGTGGCGCCCGAGCCGGCCAGGCCGATGAAGTGCTCGCTGCCGATGTTTGTCGCGAAGACCGACGCGCCGATCGCGAACCAGCCGACGTGCTGGCCGGCCAGGAAGTAGTCGCGGCTCGTCCGCTCCTTCCGCGCGAAGTGGAAGCCGATCGCGAAGATGCCGAGGAAGTAGGCGACGAGGATGAGATTGTCCAGCATGCCGTGACGAGATTGTCCGCTAGGGCACCGGCTGCCCGAGCGTGTCGATCCAGTTGACGATGACCGTGAACGGCTGCTCCGTCGTGACGTCCCGCGGCTCGAGCATGACGAACCGACCATCCGGGAGGACGTCGTACGAGTGTTCCTCCGGATGGATGCCCGGCGACTCGAACAGCCGTTCCGGTGAGCTGAACTCCAGCCGGTCCGGGTCGGCCAGTTCGGCGCTCCAGAGCGGATCCGTGCCATCGTCGGTGGAGATCCGGACCGGCGCGCCATCCTCGGCGTACGGCCTCGCCCAGATCTCGGACTGGCCGGTGACGTCCGAGGCGTAGGCCATCCAGCGGCCGTTCGGCGAGACGGCCGGGAGCGCCTCGTTGTCGTCCGTGGCGAGCAACGGCCGCGGAGTTCCACTGTTCGCCGAGACGGCGAGAATGTCGCACTCTCCCAGGGCGATCGTGCAGGTGTCGACCACGTGCGCGCCGCCTTCCAGCTCCGCCGTCCGCGCGTCCTCGAGCTCCAGGCGCGCGTCGCCGATGTGCTGGAGACGCCGCTTGGCGTCCTTTTCCAGGCAGCGCCTCAGGAGCTTCGTCACGCCCGCCGACAGCGGCGGCAGCGCCGACCAGTCGGGCTGTTTCGTGAGAACCGAAGCGACGATGTCCGAGACCGTGTCACCTGAATAAGCCTGCGTTCCTGCCAGCAACTCATAGAGAACGCAACCGAACGCCCAGTTGTCGATCCGCCGGTCGACCGGCCTGCCGCGCGCCTGCTCCGGGCTCATGTAGGCGGCTGTTCCAAGGATGATCCCGGCGCGTGTCGCCGCCTCGGTCATCGTGGGAGAGCTAGCCGCCTCCTCTGGCGATGGCTCGTCCTGCAACGCCTTCGCCAATCCGAAGTTGAGGACCTTGACGGTGCCGTCGGGTGTCACCTTGACGTTCGCTGGCTTCAGATCGCGGTGGACGATCCCCTTCTCGTGCGCCGCTTCGAGCGCCTCGGCGATCTGGATCGCGATCGGCAGCGTGTCGTCCACCGGGAGTGGCGACGCGTCGGTCATCTCCTCCAGCGTCTGCCCATCGACGTACTCCAGGACGAGCGCGGCAGCGCCGGTGACCGGGTCTTCCTCGAAGCCGTGAATCTGGGCGATGTTCGGATGGTTGAGCGACGCCAGGACCTGCGCCTCGCGCTTGAAGCGACTGAGTCGGTCTGGGTCGCTGGCGAACAAGTCGGGCAGGACCTTGAGCGCGACGTCGCGGTTCAGCTTCGTATCCCGGGCGCGGTAGACTTCGCCCATGCCGCCCGCACCGATGGCGGAAACGACCTCGTACAGTCCGAGCCGGGTGCTGATGGAAAGAGGCATAGAAAACGGCGCGATTATACCGCGTCGTACGCGATGAACGGACTGTGGTGGCGCATCCCTGCAAGGATGCGAAGGGCGCGGCGGATAGCCCCGCTCGCGGGGCTATCCGCCGCGCCACCGCAGCTGAGGCGGCTTTCGTCACCTACCTCGCGCCGAGCAGGATTTCGATCGTCAGCTGATCCAGCTTCTCGTAGGGGAGACGGCGCGTGCCGATCGCCTTCCGGTCGAAGTCGTACGCCAGCAACGCCTCGGCGTGCGCCTTCGAATGCTTCTCGACGGTCGGGACGCCAGGCCGGTCGGCGGCGATCTCCTCGAGAATGCTCTGAATCTCCGCGTCGGCGTTCCAGCGCGCCGCTTTCTCCTTGAGAATCATGTAGGTCCGCATGCAGCCGCGCGCGAAGTCGCGGACACCTTCGTCATCCTCGGTCCGGTAGGCATGCGCGTCGAAGTGCCGCGGGTTGTCGTAGCCGACGTCCTCGAGGAACTTCACCAGGAAGAACGCCGCCTTCGGATTCGCCGCGGCGAAACGGAAGTCCTGGTCGTAGCGGCTGATCACCTGGTCGTTCAGATCGATATGGAACAGCTTGCCGGCTTCCCAGGCCTGCGCGACGGCGTGCGTCATATTCAGGCCGGCCATATGCTCGTGCGCGACCTCGGGGTTGACGCCGACCATTTCTGGGTGCGCCAGCGTCGGTATGAACCCGAGGTAGGCGCCGGTCGTCGGGAAGTAGATGTCGCCGCGCGGTTCATTTGGCTTCGCTTCGAGCGCCACGCGGTAGCCGTAGCCGTTCGCGATCGAGTAGTCGCAGGCGTAGTCGATCGCGTCGCGTAGCCGCTTCGCCGCCGCGTCGGGCCGGCGGCAGGCGTCGGTCTCGGTGCCTTCGCGGCCACCCCAGACGACGTAGGTCTTCGCACCCAGTTCGGCCCCGAGATCCATCGCGCGCAGCGTCTTCTGCAGCGCGTAGGCGCGAACGGCCGGGTCGTTCGACGTGAACGCGCCGTCGCGAAAGACCGGATCGAAGAAGAGGTTCGCCGAGACCATCGAGGTGACGACGCCGTGGTCGGCGCAGGCCTGTTTGAACTCGGCGACGATCCGATCGCGGTCCGCGGCCGAGGCGTCGATCGGAACCAGGTCGTTGTCGTGCAGGTTGACCCCCCAGGCGCCGGCCTCACCGAGCCATCGGACCAGCTCAGTCGGCTTCACCGGTGGTCGCACCGCGTCGCCGAATGGGTCGCGGCCACGGTTGCCGACCGTCCAGAGACCGAAGGAGAACTTCTGCTCGGGCCGTGGGGTGTAGTCGTTGGTCATGAGTTCAGTACCTGGGTGATGGCGGGGTAGAGCGCGCGATACCGCGCGTAGTGTCGGTCGAGCACGGCGGCATCCGCCACGTTCGGATCGATCCGGTCGGCGATGGCGACGGCGGCATCGCACGCCTCATCGACCGTCGCCCAGACGCCGGTGCCGACGCCTGCGAGCAGCGCGGCGCCGTAGGCTGCGCCCTCTTCGGCCGCCAGCGTGGTGACCTGGTGGTGATAGACGTCGGCCTGCACCTGCCGCCAGAGTGGCGATCGGGCGCCGCCGCCGCCGAGCCGAATCTCGGTGACCGGAACGTCCATCGCGTCGAGGATCGTGAACGAGTCGCGGAGGCTGAACGCCACGCCTTCGAGAATCGCACGGATGACATGGGCGCGCCCGTGCGCGGCGGCGAGACCGACCAGCGCGGCGCGGGCGTTGGCGTCGACGTGTGGCGTCCGCTCGCCCATGAGATACGGCGCCCAGAGGACACCATCGCTGCCGGCCGGCGCTGCGGCAGCTTCGTCGGCGAGGCGGTCGTAGGGGTCGCGGCCGTCGTCACCAGCCCCGAAGCGATCCCGGAACCAGCGGAGCGAAAGGCCGGCTGCCTGCGTGACGCCCATCACGTGCCACCGTCCGGGCACGGCGTGGCAGAAGGTGTGGATCCGGCCCTCCGGGTCGAGGGCGGGCACATCGGTTGCGGCGAAGACGACGCCGGAGGTGCCGATCGTCGCACTCACCGCGCCGGGCCTGATGATGCCCATACCGACCGCGCCGGCCGACTGGTCGCCGCCGCCGGCAACGACCGGCGTTCCTGCGGCGAGGCCGATCTCGGCGGCCGCGTCGGCGGACAACCGGCCGGTGATGTCCGGGCCTTCATGGAGCGTCGGCAGCATCGACGAGTCGACGCCGGTGGCGTCGAGCATCTCCGACGACCAGCGCCGGTGCGCCACGTCGAGCAGCAAGGTGCCCGAGGCGTCCGCCATGTCGGTCGCGCGCTCGCCGCTCAGTCTGAACCGGACGTAGTCTTTGGGAAGCAGGACGCTCCGCACCCGCTCCCACAGCTTCGGTTCGTGGGTTCGAACCCAGAGCAGTTTCGGCAGCGTGAAGCCAGTCAGCGCCGGATTCGACGTGAGTTCGATCAAGCGGCGGCGCCCGATCGTTTCCGTGAGCCAGTCGCATTCAGCCTGGGTCCGCTGGTCGCACCAGAGGAGCGCCGGTCTGACGACCGAGTCGGCGGCGTCGAGGAGGACAGCGCCGTGCATCTGGCCGGAAAGGCCGACACCGCGCACATCGCTGGCCGCGCAGGATGCGGCATCGAGCGCCGTGCCGACGGCCAGCCGACTGGCGCGCCACCAGTCGTCGGGGGATTGCTCGGCCCAGCCGGTCTCGGGCGACGCGAAGTCGGCGTGCTCTTCGGTGGCCGAGGCGAGGACGGAGCCCGCATCGTCGATGACGAGTGCGCGACTGCCGCCGGTGCCGATGTCGATACCGAGGAGAGGCATAAGCTATTCCATCGGCGCCAGCGGGGCCGAGACGCGGTCGATACCGACGACGGTCAGGCCAGCGTCCGTCCCACGGAGGTAGACCGTCACTGGTTCGCGCCACGCGGAATGTTCAGGGTGCTCGGTCCGGATTACGACCACGAGGAATCGCTCGCCGCCAATGCCGGCCACGGACGGAATCGGCACCGACGGGTCTTCGTGCGTCGTCGACGCGGCAACGGGCGTCACCGATTGATCGCCGTCGTCGTGGATCGACCAGGCCACCTGGTAGCTCGCGCCGGGCTCGGCGTAGCCGTTGAACTCAGACAGATTCGCGAAGGTCAGCGCGCCGTCGGAGACGGCGAACCCGTCGAGCGGATTCATCATGTAGTGACGGATGTAGTGGCGTCCGTCCTCCTCGACCCAGGCATCCTGCGTGTTGTGGGCGCGCGTGTCGTCGTGGTTCAGCCAGGCGGCGAAGACCCGCAGGCCGCGCAACTCCCGGCGATGTTCATGCGGCACGATGTCGTTCGGGTCGTCGCTCCGCGTGCCGAAGTACCGGAACGGTCCGATCGGGAGCCCGGGGAGGTACTTGCTCGCCGTCACCCGAAGCAGCCCGTTCGTGCGGCCGACCCTATTCAGGAGCCGGTTCGTGAACCAGGAACTGTCGGGCACCTCGTCGACGGTGTTCGCGTTTGCCGCCTCGACGGGTTGGGCCGTGCCCAACTCGGCGAAGATATGGCCGAACCGATCGTACATGTCGCTCAGTTCGATCTCGGCCGGCTCGGGCGTGTCGAGCGTGTCGCGATCGACCCGCAGCGGATCGTCAGGATAGAACTTCCGCTCCTGGGCCGAGACTGGCGCCGTCAGCGCGATCGCGAGCGCAATCACGAACAGCGGTCGGCCGAGCGAGGGACCTGGCTTTTTCAGCATCATCTCCGGCCTAGAACGTCGGGCCGCCTCCGATGTGTAGCACGAAGCCCTCGCGGCTCCGGCTGAAATCGATCCGGAAGACGGTGTTGTTCGGCGAATGCGTGCGGATGCCGAAGCCGTAGCCTGTGTGCAGGTCGTCAAACCCGAAGTCGTCGGCGGCGGAGAAGACCTTGCCCGCGTCGGCGAACACCGCGAAGTCTATGTAAGTCCAGACCTCCCACCGATACTCGAGATTCATCAGCAGATTGCGGGCGTCGCGGAACCGGTACTCCCTGCACCCGCGCAGCGACTGCGCACGGCCGATCGTTTCCATCAGGTAGAAGGGCACCTCCGCTCCGGCATCGGCCGTGGCGTTCGACGTCCGCATCCGGAAGGCGAGAATCCGGTTGCGAAGCCCCAGCGGCACCTGCGCCCGCAGTTCGGCGGCGATCCGTGTGAAGTCGAACGCGCCCGTCTCACGATCGTCGAAGCGCTCGGCGTCGAGCCGAACCGTCAAGCCGACCGGGGGGGGAGGCCGCCATCGAGCAGCGTGACGATGGCGTGCGCACCGTAGCGCAGGAAGTCCGGCTGCATCTCGAAGCCAGGTGTGTTCGAGGGGTCGAACTCGTCCTCGAGTGACGGGAGTCGCGAACCCGAGTCGATGCGGCCGTTCCAGAGCCCGACGGTCGCCCCGGCGTCGAACACCTCGGAGTTGAAGGTGACGTCGGCGCCCATCGTCCGGTCTTCGATGCGATAGAACGCGCGATCGTCGACCGACGATCCGGTGCCGAGGCCGAAGTAGTTCAGTTCGGTGAAGTCCCTGTACTCGGCCCGGAGTCCCGCGCTGACGGGAGACGTGCTGCGTTCGTTCGGGAATACGACGTTGATGTCGGCCTGCTTGTAACCGAGCGTGGAATACCGCGCGTCGGTCGTGAACTCGTAGGCGCGGCGGTTCAGGCTGTTGATGTAGCCCCCGCCGAAGACGAAGCCCGATCCGCCCGGCAACCCGCCGAGGACCGGCCGGAGGCCGTTGAAACCCTTGACGAAGATCGCTCTGGGGAGACGCAAGGTCTCGAACGCCCGGACCCGCTCTTCGGTCTGCGACACCCGCTCGGGGGCCAGGGTGTCCCGTTTGGCTTCCCGCTGAGCGAGTAGCGCCGCTTGCCGCGTGATCCCCTGGTCCGCTTGGGCCACGACCGAGGTCGCGCTCAGCGGGCCAGCGCAGATGAGCAGCGCGACGGTTCGTGTGAGACGCCCGAGTCGTGGCGGGGGGGTGGGCATGAACAGGCGCATGGACGCGGCCTGGATGAACGCTGGCGATCCCCGTTCGGAACGCCCGAATTCAGCAGGTTTTTCACTCTATCACGGCAATGCGCGCGGCCGCACGACGCGGCCGGCTTTCTCATGGCCTCGGCCACATGATCGTGGCATGATGTGGGCGTTTGGCGGTGCTCGGGATTGTGAGGCATTCGCCGACGCAGGATCGACGCGCCACACGGTCGAGGAGGGGGCGATGAGCAGTCAGGGATCACGATTGTCACGTCGGCGGTTTCTAGGTACCTCCGCGGCCGCGGCGGTCGGCGGAGTCTCCACCGGCCTGTTTGGCGCGCGCGCCGAGGCCGGGCAGCGCCCGACGCCGGCGCTTCCGCTCGCCGAGCTCCGTCCCGGCGGGATGGTCGACGAAGCCTACTGGTGGAAAGTCCGGTCGCAGTTCAACATCGTGGACGGTCTGGCCTTCATGAATAACGGGACGCAGGGGCCGATGTCTCGGGTCGTGCTGGAGAAGAACGAGAAGATCCTTCGGGAAATCGCCGAGGACCCGTCCGACAACTATCGTCGCGACGACATCAACGAGGCGCGCGCGAAGGTCGCGCCCTTCGTCGGGGCCGACCCCGAGGAAATTGCGTTGACGCGCAGTACCTCCGAAGGGATGAACATCTTCGCGCACGGGCTCGACTGGCGCCAGGGCGACGAAGCGCTGATGAACTCGCACGAGCACGGCGGCGGCCGCGGGCCGTACCTCTCGCTCATGGAGCGGCGGGGCATCAACATCAACGTCATCGACATCCCGGCGCCGCCGGAGAGTCAGGAGCAGATCGTCGACCTCTACGAGCGGGCGATCACGTCGCGCACCCGCGCCATCATGGTGAGCCACATCACCTACGTGACCGGGCTCATGACGCCGATCAAGCTGCTCTCCGAGATGGCGCACCGCCACGGCGTCCTCGTGTCGGTCGACGGGGCGCACCCGCTCGGGATGCTCGATCTCGACTTCCACGCGATGGGCTGCGATCACTACTCGGGCGCAGGGCAGAAGTGGTTGCTCGCGGGCGGCGGCACCGGTGTCTGCTACGTCAAGCGCGACGTGCAAGATCAGATCTGGCCGCTCATGGGCGGACCTCCACGTGAAGGCGCGACCGCGAACCGCTACGAGTCGGTGGGGCAGCGCAACGTCCCGTCGCTGCTCGGGATGGGGGACGCGGTGGACCTGCAGGACACGATCGGCAAGCGGAACATCGAGGAGCGGGATCGCCAACTCAGCAGCCGCCTGCGGGCCGGGCTGGAGGAGATTCCCGGAGTGCATCTCTGGACCTCGACCGATCGCGGTCTGAGTGCCGGCCTGACGTTGTTCTCCGTGCACGACATTCCGATGGCCAACGTCGTCCGGGCGCTGTTCGACGAGTTCAGGGTCCACATCCGGACGATGGGGACCGGCAACCTGAACGGGGTGCGTGCGTCGACGCACTTCTACAACATGCCGCACGAGGTGGATCGGCTGCTCGAGGGCGTCCGCCACATCGCAGCGAATTCCGGGAACTACATGACGGCGGCCGCCTAACCGTCGGCGTGAGACAGTGGTGCGTGCGGCGGGTGTTCTGCCCGCCGCGCGCGATTCTCTGAGTCAGATGCATATCGGTGTCACAAGGACCGTGGGGGAGGGTGTCATGTTTCGTAAATGGTTGATCGTCGCGAGTGTGCTGGCGCTGGCGGTAGGCGGGTGGGCGTGTGGCGGTGGCGGCGGAGAGCAGGCCGAGGTGGCCGCCGAGCCGACCGAAGCGGAGATCGTCGAGTTGGCGCAAGGCATCCACGAGCGCGTGCTGACGATCGACACGCACGACGACATTCCGTTCAACTTCGCGACCGAGGAAGTCGACCCCGGCGTCAGGGGCGATCGCAAGGTCGATCTGCCCAAGATGCGTGAGGGCCTGCTCGACGTCGGGTACTTCATTGTCTTCGTCGGCCAGACCGAGCGCACGCCCGAGAACTACGAGCAGGCGAAGGCCGACGCGATGACGAAGTTCAACGCCATCCATCGGATGACCGAGGAAATGTATCCGGACGAGATCGAGCTGGCCTACACGGCCGACGACGTCGATCGCATCCACGCGAGTGGCAAGCTGGTGGCGATGATCGGCATCGAGAACGGCTATGTGATCGGCAAGGACCTGTCGCTGCTCGAGACGTATCACGAGCTGGGTGCGCGCTACATCACCCTGGCCCACGGCGGGCACAACGACATCGCCGACTCGGCCACGCCGCGCGCGGACGAGCCCGAGTCGGAGCACGATGGGCTGAGCGAGTTCGGCGAGGAGGTCGTCGCCGAAATGAATCGCCTCGGCATCATGGTGGATATTTCGCACGTTTCGAAGCAGTCGATGCTCGATGCCACCGCCGCGTCGGTCGCGCCCGTCATCGCTTCGCACTCGAGCACGGTCGCCATCAACGATCACGCCCGCAACATGGACGACGAGCAGTTGCTGGCGCTCCGCGACAACGGCGGCGTCATGCAGACCGTCGCCCTTGGCGGGTTCGTGAAGTCGGCGCCGCAGGAGAAGCAGGACGCGATCGCCGCGCTGCGCGAGGAGATGGGCATCGAGGGCTTTGGCGGGGTGCGTGCGCTCGACGACGAGCAGCGGGCCGCCTATGACGCCCGCATGGCCGAGCTGGACGAGCAGTGGCCGCCGGCCAACGTGCAGGACTTCGTCGATCACATCGACCATGCCGTGCAGTTGATCGGCATCGACCATGTCGGCATCAGCTCGGACTTCGACGGTGGCGGCGGGATCGTCGGGTGGAACGACGCGAGCGAGACGTTCAACGTAACGCTTGAGCTGGTGCGTCGGGGCTACAGCGAAGCGGAGATCGCGCAACTCTGGAGCGGCAACCTGCAGCGCGTGCTGCGAGAAGTCGAGCGGATCGCCGCGGAGCTACAGGGCGAGACGACGAACTAGGCAGAGAGGCCTTCGCTTCGCTCGGCCAGGCAGCCCTGAAGGACTGCCCTATATATCTCTGAGCGCGTCGGCGGGATCCACGGTGCTCGCGCTGCGGGCCGGCAGGTAGCAGGCCGCAGCCGCGATCGCCGCCAGGGTCGCGGCGACCCCGACGAAGGTCACCGGGTCGAGCGGCTGCACGCCGAACAGCAGGCTAGTCAGGGCGCGGCTCGCCACGGCGGATACGCCCAGGCCGATCGCCAGTCCGAGCGTCACGGGCGACATCGCCTCGCCAATCACCAGGCGGGTGATGCCGCCCGGCGTGGCGCCCAAGGCCATGCGCAGGCCGATCTCGGAGGTTCGCCGGCCCACCACGTATGCGATCACCCCATAGATCCCGACCGCTGCGAGGACGGCGGCCAGGCCGGCGAACAACCCGAGCAGCACCAGATGACGGCCAGGCGGTCGGCGTCCGCGAGCGGAAGCGGTCGCAGCAGCACCGCGTTGACGACGCTGAAGAGCGTGGTGTTGGCGCCGATCCCGAGTGCCAGGGTCAGCACCGCGGTGGCGGTCAGCGTGCGGTGGTGCCAGAGGCTCCGCAGGACGTAGCGTAGGTCGTGAGTGAGGGCCATCAGCGTCTCCCGTGGGATGTGGCTGTCGGAAGTTAGACGGCCGCCGTGGACCGGAAGTTCAGGCGGGCTGCGGCGTCGGCCGCGCCACCGTTCTGATCAAAGATAGGGGTGTCGTTGACGGGCGAGCATAAGACCAGCCGCTCGCTGATTCACAACCACGCGGGGGCGATGACCGAGGCGAGGACCGAGACGACGATGCTTGCGGAGATGCTCGGTCGCATCGACCGCCTGGCCGAGTTTTCCTGCTCGGATAGCAGAGAGCTGACGCGGTTGTGCGAGATCGCCTACGACGTGGGTGACCGCGGCGTCACGGGCGATCTGGTCGAGTGCGGCGTCCGCAACGGCGGGTCGGCGGCCGCGCTGTCGCTTGGCTTGCCCGGACGATCCGTCTGGCTCTACGACTCGTTCGAGGGGTTGCCGCCGCCTGGCCCGCGTGACGGCGCGGCGGCCGACGGATGGGCGGGGCGGTGTCGCGGCACCGAAGACCGAGTCGTCGCGGCGCTCGAGATCGCCGGGGTGGGGGAGTACACGATTCGGCCCGGATGGTTCGCGGAGACGTTCGCGGCACCGCCGGCACCGGAGCGGATTGCCCTACTGCACGTGGATGCCGACTGGTACGACAGTGCGATCGAGTCGCTCGAGCGCTTCTATCCACTCGTCGCCGACGGGGGCGCGATCGTGCTCGGTGACTTCGGCCACTGGGAGGGCTGCCGCGAGGCCTATTACGACTTCTGCCGTCGGCACGACCTCAAGCCGTTGCTCGAGCGCTACGGCCACTCGGGGGCCTGGTGGGTGAAGGGGCGACGCCACAACCGCGCGTCGCTGGCGCGCTGGGACATGCCTTGACGGGGCGCCGATCTACCGGCGGCCGGGGAAGGCCAGCATCTCCATTTTCTCGTAGTCTGCGGGCGGGGTGAACGTGCCGTCCGGCGCGGTGCTGACCTGCACGCCCACCAGGGTGATGTTCGCCGCATCCTCGGCGTCCGACACGATCCGGACCGCCCGACCCTCTGGCAATCCTTGGGCGCGCGCCATCTGCTGATACCGCGACATCATCGCCTGGGGCTCCTGCTGCGCCTGTCCCATGCCCATTGGCATCTGCATCGACCCGGCGATGTCCGCGAACGAGGAGAGCACTTCGAACAGGCCGATCTCGGTGTCCTCGGTCAACCAGAACCGGTCCTCGCCCTCCGAGGATTCGACGAACACCTCGAACGCGTCCCAACCTTGAATCGTCTCGCGGTTGCCGGCCGTTTCGAATCGGAGGTCGGCGGGTGGTTCGGTGGGCGCCGCGGCCGCGCCTCCGTCGGCACCGCCGCGTCCCATCCGACTCATCATCTGCTGCATCATCTTCATCTGCTCGCCGCCCCACTCCATGTAGTGGCGCTCGCTGTGCTGGACCATGAGCATGCTCGACTCGTCGCCGCCGGTCCAGATCATCGACGCCTGCGGCAGATCCATCCTGACCCGGCCCGGCGCGACGTAATAGGTCATCTCCATCGTCTCGTTCGAATCCTGTTCGATCTGGACGATCGCCGAGAACTCCTCTGGTTGCCCCGCAGCGTGCCGTGGAAAGACGCCGGCCTGCACGAGGTAGACGGCGGACAGGCTGATCAAGATCCGGGCGACTCGGGGCGACAGCGTCATGCTCATGGCTTCGGGTCCTTCCGTGGCGGCGGCCTCTTGGGTCAGGCGATACGGGACACGCGGGCTTCCGGCATCTTGGTATGGATCGCCGCGCGGGGACAACCAACGGCGGCCACCGGCTGCAGTACAATGGTGCCCGATGTCACTCTCTGCATTCGACCAACTGCCCGACGCGGCGCGCCTCTGGATCTTTGGCGCCGATCGGGCGCTGACGCATCCCGACGCCCAGCGCCTGCTCGCCGGGATCGACCGGTTTCTTGCCGACTGGACTGCTCATCGCGCGCATCTGACTGCCGCGCGGGATTGGCGGCACGATCGATTCTTGATGGTCGGCGTCGATGAGACCGCGGCCGGAGCCTCGGGATGCTCCATCGATGCGCTGGTACATGAGATCCAGCGACTCGAAGGCGTGCTCGGGATCAAGCTCGCCGATCGGGCGTCGGTGACGTTCCGGCGGGGCGAGGAGATCGACTCCGTGTCGCGCCCGCAGTTCGCCGACCTCGCGGCGGGCGGTGACGTGAACCCAGACACCCCCGTGTTCGACAACACCCTGACCACGGTCGGCGAGCTGCGAGCCGGACGCTGGGAAGTGCCCGCGCGCTCGGCGTGGCACGGCCGCGCGTTCTTCCGGGTCGGCGTCGCGTAACCGGTAGACGACCGAGAGAGGCGCGACCACCGATGCCCGTGCTCGATGCCAAGGTGACCCGCCTGCGGACGCTGCTGCGCGAGATGCGGCAGATGGTCGTCTGCTTCTCTGGCGGCGTCGATTCGGGCTACCTCCTGGCCGAAGCGGTCGCGGCAGTCGGCGAGGATGCGATCGCGCTGACGGCGGTATCGCCGAGCCTCGCGCCGGAGGAAGGCGCCGACGCGCGTCGGCTCGCCGAGTCGATCGGTGCGCGGCACCTGCTCGTCGAGACCCAGGAGTTGGACGATCCGCGCTACGCCGCCAACCCGGTCGACCGCTGTTACTTTTGCAAGGTCGAGACCTACGGCGCGGCGACAGCCCACGCGCGCGAGTTGGGCACCCCCTACGTCCTCGATGGCTTCAACGTCGACGACCGGGGCGATCATCGTCCGGGGCGGAAGGCGGCGCGCGAGCGGGGCGTCCGGTCGCCACTCGACGAACTCGAGTTCACCAAGGCCGACATTCGCGAGGCCGCGCGACGGATCGGGCTGCCGGTCTGGGATAAGCCCGCGCTGGCCTGTCTGTCGAGCCGGTTTCCGTACGGCACCGAAATCACGTTGGACCGCCTGCGGCAGGTCTGGCGCTGTGAACGGAGCCTGCACGCGCAGGGCTTCGCGGTCTGCCGCGTCCGGTATCACGACACGATCGCGCGGATCGAGGTGGCGCCGGACCAGATCGCTCGGCTCTTGCAGGATGATGTTCGCGACGTGATCGTCAAGGAGTTCCGCGCCGCGGGTTTCGAGCAGGTGACCGTCGACCTCCAGGGCTACCGCTCGGGGTCGTTGAACGAGGGAGTGACTCGGCCCGCGCACGTCGTGGCGTTGACGGCCGACGTCAGTCCTGGCAGACGCGAGGCGGGGTCATGAGTTCCAAGGAGCCAGGCGCGACGCCCTCACCGGCGCGGTCCTCGCCGCCGTCGCGTTCGCGGATCCCCTACCAGATACCGGCGCGATCGTCGGAATCCTGAACCATCGGGTCGCCCGCCTGGCAGCCGAACGCCAACGCGAACTCCGGCATGTTGGCCAGCGGACCGTTGGTACGAAACTTCGACGGGGAGTGTGGGTCGGTATTGACCTGCAGCCGGACATCCTCCGGTCGCTGGTTGCGGCGCCACGACTGAGCCCAAGAGAGAAAGAATCGCTGGTTCGGGGTGAAGCCGTCGATGTCTCCTGGATCGGCGTCTCGCAGCGCGCTCTGCAATGCATAGTAGGCCATGGTGATGCCGGCGAGGTCTCCGATGTTTTCTCCCAACGTCAACTCGCCATTGACGCGGAGATCGTCGATCGCCACAAAGCCGCCGTACTGAGTGACCAGCTTTGCGGTTCGCTCGTCGAAGCGCGCGCGGTCTTCATCCGTCCACCAGTTCGCCATGTTGCCCTCGGCGTCAAAGCGGCTGCCCTGGTCGTCGAAGCCGTGCATGAACTCATGGCCGATGATGGCCCCCATGGCGCCGTAATTCACCGCGTCGTCCACCTCGCCGTCGAAGAACGGCGGCTGCATGATGGCGGCGGGGAAGACGATCTCGTTCATCAGCGGGTTGTAGTAGGCGTTGACCGTCTGGGGCGACATCTCCCATTCGCTACGATCGATCGGCTGGCCGATCTTCTCTGTGTTGCGGCGTACTTCGAACGCTCGACCCGCTCGAACATTGGCGAGGTAGCTATCGCGGCCAACGTTGAGACTCGAGTAGTCTCGCCATTCATCGGGGTAGCCGATCTTGAAGACGAAGGACTCCAGTTTCTCCAGGGCCAGAGCCTTGGTCGTCTCACCCATCCAGTCCAAGCCCTGCAATCGGGAGCGCACCGCGGTGCGTAGACCCTCAATCATCGCGGCGGCCCGCGCCTTCGTCGCGGGTGGGAACGCTCGGGCGACGTAGACCTCACCCAGGGCTTCGCCCATGCTGGCGCTCGTTCGGTCCACGACGCGCTTCCAGCGTGGAAGGATCTCCTCCGTACCGCGGAGTGTCTTGGAGAAGAACGCGAAGTCTTCATCGACGAACGTGTCCGACAAATAGGGCGCATAGCTCGTCGTGAGATGCCAGCGGACGTAATCCTTCCAGGTGTCGAGCGTAATCTGCTCGAGCATGGCGTTCATCTCGTCGAAGAACTTGGGGTGGGCATAGGAGAATGTCTCGAGATGTCCCAGCCCGAGTTGATCGAGGAAGCGGGTCCACGAGAAGTTTGGCGTCGCCGAGTCGGCGTCGGCCACTGATTGAATATTGTAGTAGTTCGACGGATCGCGCAGTTCCACGTTGGTCAGCGAAGCCTCGGCCAGTCTGGTCTCGAGGTCGAGGATGGCCGTGGCGGCCGCGTCCGCGTCTTGCGGGGAGCCGCCGACCAGTTGAAGCATCTTCGAGATGTGGACGACGTACTGGTCTCGGAGGGCGACCGATTCCTCATCTGCGCGTACGTAGTAATCGCGATCGGGCAGTCCGAGGCCGCCCTGCACCGCGTACAGGATGTACTGCTCGCTGTTCCTCAGGTCCTGATCGACGCCGAAATCGAACAGCACGGCCGTGCCCTCGGCCTGGAGTTCGTTCAGTAGTGTCTGCAGGTCCTGGATGTTCTCGACGCGGTCGAGCCGATCGAAATCCGCCGAGAGCGCCGTGGCGCCGTCGGCCTCGATCTTCTCGGTGTCCATGCCGGACGCCCAGAAGTCGCCGACCTTCTGTTCATTCGTGCTCGTCTCGGCGCCGGACGCCGCTGACTGCTCGAGAATCTCGCGCAACGTCGTGTAGTTGCGTTCCCGCAACTCAGAGCTCACGCCCCAGGAGCTGTACTCTGGTGGGATAGGGTTGCGGGTGAGCCACATCCCGTTGGCGTACGCGTAGAAGTCCGTGCACACGTCGGCTGACAGGTCCACGTTGCGCCGATCGAGCCCTCGCTCGTTCGTGACGTATTCTTCTGCCGGCGGCGACACGCTGCCGCTACAGGAGGCCAGCAAGCCAAGCAGGATGAGCACTCCGATCGGTCGCGTCATGTCAGAGCTCCCGCCTCTGGGTTTCAGAGCCGGAAAGACCAGCTCCCGCGAAACGCCCCCAGATCTTACCCCGCAGGTGCCCGTTCACCTACCAGCCGCCGCTCGTCAGTCCGCGTTGGTCCCCGCTGCTTCCGCGGCGGGGACGATCACCTCCTCGACGATCTCGTAGATCTGTCGATTGTGGTCGAACGTTCGCCCGCGCGGATTCACCGACGAGGTCGTCACCACGACCAGCTCGAGATCGGGCACGACGAAGATGAACTGGCCGCCGTATCCCCACGCGTAGAAGATCTTCCGGGTCCCCGCGTATCGCACCCACCAGCTATAGCCGTAGCCGCGGGCGCCGCGCCGGGAGCGGGTGCGCGTGACGACTGATTTGTCGACCCACTGCGCGGGCACGATCTCGGTGTCGCCGGTTCTGCCGCGGTCGAGGTAGAGCTGGCCGAACGCCACCATCTGGCGCGGCGTGAACAGCATGTCGTTGCCGCCGAAGTAGATCCCCTGCGGGTCGGTCGGCCAGCGGGCCAGCGAGAATCCCAGCGGCTCGGCCAGGTGGCGCTGGGCGAACTGCCAGGTGCTCATGCCCGTTGCCTGCGTGAGGATGGCGGAGAGCAGGTGCGTGTTGCCGGTGCTGTAGCGTCGGGTCGTGCCGGGCTCGGACTGCATCGGCCGCTGCAGGGCGTGGCGTACCCAGTTGCCGCTGAGCACCCAGGCGCCGTAGTTGCCGAAGCTGGTCGATTCGAGCCCCGCGCGCATGGTGAGCAGATCTTCGATCGTGATCTCGCGCTTGCGAGGGTCGCCGGTCGACACGAGATACTCGGGGAAGAACTCGCCAACCGTTTGGTCGACGCTCGTCAGGTCGCCACGGCCCAGCGCGATGCCGACCAGCGACGACAGGACGCTCTTCGACGCCGACTTGATGTTGGCGACGCGCCGCCCGCTGGCGCCGTTGAAGTAGCATTCGAGAAGCAGTTCGCTGCGCCGCGCGACCAGCAGGCTGTGCAGGCGCGGCATCGCCGCGGCCACCTCGACGGCGGCTTCCAGCTGGATCGGGTCGAAGGCGACCGACGCGACTGGTGGATCGCCGGCATCGGCCGGCGCCGTCGCGGCCGCGCACGCGAGCAGGGCCACGAAGCAGGACGCCACGCGGACGGTTCGGAATCTCAACGTCTTCTCCGTTGAGTGGGTGGGGCGAGGATCGGAGCGGCCCGCCGGGCCGCCTGCTCAGGCCGCGTTTCAGGTGAAGCCGCCGGGGCCGCACATGTTGCCCGGGCTGCAATCGCCGCCCGATCCTGGGCCGTCGCCGGCGACGGTGCCAGCGAACGTCGAGAACTGTTTGTCGAGCGTCTTCCGATCGCAGTTCGGGCAGGCTAGGCCCTTGGCGCTCTCGCCCAGGCGCTGCAGAATCTCGAAATCGTGGCCGCACTCGCGGCACTGATACTCGTAGATCGGCATCAGTCCACTTCAGTATAGCGCGATCGCGCGACGGTTGCGGCTTCGAGGTGGGCTTGCTACGCTCTCGTTGGCCAGCGTCGACCGACGGCGGGTGGCCGCAGGGATGATGACGAAGACACTAGCGGTACTGCTTCTGGTCGGCGCGCTTGTCGATACCGCGTCAGGCCAGCCGACCTCCGACCTGGCGACTCTCCAGGCGAACCCCGCGTATCAGGCCGCGCTCGACCATCTCGATCGCGATTACGACCGTTTCGTCCGCGAACTCATCGAGTTGACCGAGATTCCCGCGCCGCCATTCACGGAGGACGCGCGGGCCGTCGCCTACATGACGATGCTGCAGGCGGCCGGGCTCGACGTCGAGCAGGACGGCGTCGGCAACGTCATGGGGCTGCGGCGGGGGACCGGCGGGGGACCGCTCCTGGCGGTGGCCGCCCACATCGATACGGTGTTTCCGCCAGAGACCGACGTGACCGTGCGCCGCAGCGGCACCCGACTCAAAGCGCCGGGCATCGGCGACGACACCGCCGGGCTCGCGACGCTGCTGGCCGTCATCCGGGCCCTCGACGCGGCATCGCTCGAGACCGCGTCCGACGTGCTTTTCATCGGCAACGTCGGGGAGGAAGGCCCCGGCGACCTGCGCGGTGTGAAGTATCTGTTTCGCGAGGGTGCCTACCGGGATCGGATCACCGCATTCATGTCGGTCGAGTCGGGTGGCCAGTCCGCGATCACCAACGGCGCGCTCGGCAGCCGCCGCTACCGGGCGACCTTCCGTGGACCGGGCGGACACAGCTACGGTGCGTTCGGCCTGGTGAATCCGGCGTTCGCGATGGCGGGTGCGATGCAGCGGTTCGCGGCCATCGACGTGCCCGAGAACCCGAAGACGACCCTCAGCGTCGGGATCGTGCGCGGCGGCACCTCGGTCAACTCGATTCCGTTCGAGACGTCGATGGATATCGACATGCGGTCGGAATCGCCTGAGGAACTCGACAAGCTCGTCGAGGCCTTCCTCGGCGCGATGGATATGGCGGTCGACGAGGAGAACGCGACGCGTTCGGTCTCCCAGGGGCCGATCGAACTCGATCTCGAGCTGATCGGCGACCGTCCCTCGGGCCTCACGCCTGCCAGCGCGCCGATCATGCGGGCGGCCATCGCCGCCGCGAGGGCGTTCGGCATCGAGTCCCGGCAGCGGACGTCGAGCACAGACGCGAATCTACCGATCAGCCTGGGAATTCCGGCGATCACGATCGGTCGCGGCGGTCTCGGCGGCCGCAGTCATTCGCTGGACGAATGGGTCGACATCGACCGCGAGCCGACGGTGCGCGGGCTGCAGGTCGTCCTGACCACGATCCTGGCCGTGGCCGGACCCGCAGAGTGACGGCGGGTTAGAAGAGCTCCTTCAGAATCACGACGATCGCCATCGCGGCCGCCACCGTCAGGACCGCTGGCCGCAGCCGCGCCGGATTCAGGCTGCCAATCAAGCGATTCGAGACCGCGAATCCCACCACGACGCCGGGCTGCAGCATCGCGGCGAGCCAGAGTTCCGTAGTTCCCAAGCGGCCGATCGCCGCCAGCGCCACCAGCGAAATCGAGACGCCGGAGATGAAGAAGCCCGCCAAGGTGCCGCGCAGTTTGGGACCCGGGGCGTGCTGGTAGACGAGCGCGATCGGCGGGCCGCCGATTGACGTCGTCGTGCCCATGAAGCCTGAGATGATGCCGGCGCTCACCAGTGTCCGCCGGGTCGGGCGCAGATGGAGGCCGGACACGCTCAGCCCGACGGCGAGGAGCACGAGCACGCCGAAGGCGAAGATGAACCGGTCACTGGGGAGTCGGGTCAGCGCGTACAGCCCGACCGCGGTGCCGCCGAGCCGGCCGAGCAGCGCCCACTGCAGTCCGAAGAAATCGATCCCCGCCCGATCGCGGTAGGCCATGAGCGCTGTCAGCGACAACGACCCGAAGAGCAAAGGGGCCGGTACGAACCGCGGATCGATGAGGACCAGGACCGGCGCCGCCACCATGGCGAGGCCGAAGCCGACCGATCCCTGGAGCAGCGCTCCGACGGCGATGGTGGTCACGGCGAGGGCGATCTCGAGCGGGTTCACGGTCTGGGTCGTTCAGGGCAGGCCGAGGCGGGTGCGCCGAACACCGGATTGTACCACCGGCGGTTGGCGTAAGCGGGGCCGCGACGGCGAGGCTGGGGACGGGAGGTGGATCGCCCCCGGCCTGCCGTCTGCGACTACAACCCGAGCTGGAAGCCGACGGTCCCGGTCAGGCCGCGCACCCGATCACCGAGCACGTCGGTCGCGCCGGTCAGCCGGTACCCTGCGCCACGCTCACGCGGAGCCAGTCGGTCAGGCGCACGAGCGCGTTGATCTGCGGTTCGGCCACGAAGAACGTGTCGTATCGGATCACGCGCCCGACGTCGATCGTGCGGGTCCGCGGGTCCGGCCTGAGATTGCCTGGGCGTGTGGGCGGGCCGAATCGACTGTGAAACACCGGCAGTTCGATGGTCCCGACCTCGTCTGACAACGTCGCGCTGCCGCCCCCGACGAGGCTCCGCACGCTGAGGTCCACCGGGCCGTCCAGCTTGGCGAACCACTCGACGACGAGGCCGCCGTAGCCCATCGCGAAGTCAGACTCGCGGTTCGTCAGCCAGTAGCCCCCACCGCCGATGAGCAGCCGGCGGTCGTTGACCCAGCCGCCGTAGACGCCGGCCAGCCGCGCCGACCGGTCATCGAATTCGGTGAACTTGAAATCTGGCGTGACGGTGAAGCCGGTCTCGATCCGCTCGACGACGAATCCGTTGCCTGCCGGCGACTGGGCGTGCGCCGTGTCCGGCGCGAGAAGCCCGGTGACGATCGCCGCAATCACGCCGACCTGCGTCATCCGCGACATCAGGGTTGGTGGCATCGAGGTGTCAGACTCCGCGAACCGGCAGCCGTGGCAGGCTAACGTTCAGATTGAGAGTTTCGCCCGGCAAGACCTCGATCTCGGCCATGTAGGGTTCGTAGCCAGGCTTGTGGACCTCCACCACGTGCACGCCGGCGCCCACCTCGACGGTCAGTCGCTCAGATCCAGTCGGCCCCTGCCACCGCTCACCGTCGATCAGGACTTCGGCGTCGGAGGGCTGGGCACGTACGGCGATGGCGCCGAAAGTCGACTCGGCGCGCAGCGGGCGAGAGGTTCGAGGCGCGGGCGCCGCCGGGGCCAACCGTGGGTCGGTCGAAACCCGCGGGTCACCTGCCTCGGGCAGCTGCGCGGTGCCGTAGGCCGTCGGATCGATCGGTTCGACCGGCTCGGGTGGCGGCGGCTGGCTCTCGCCAGGTTCGAGCGGGACCATGACGTGGCGGACCTTCACTGTAGACCCGTGGGTCAGTCGCAACCATTCACTCACGGCGCGGTGGCCGTCCAACCGCAGCGCGATCTCGTACTCGCCGGGCGGTAGGCGCAGCCGCTGGAAGAAGCCGTCGAAGTCGTCCACGACACCCGCGAAGTAGCCGTCGACGTAGACCTCGGTGGCTTCCGGCTTGACCTGGATCCGCACCGCCGTCGTCGGGTCGTACGCCGGGTAGTAGTAGCTCGGAGAGTAGTAGCCGTACGGGTAGGCGCCGTACTGGTAGCCGAAGCCGTAGTACGGCCGGTAGATCGGCCTTACCACGCGCACGGTGGTCCGGCCGCCGCGCGGGCCGATGCGCGGACCGGCCCGTCGACGCTGCGCCTCGACATCGATGGTCGCGGTGGCGGTCATCGCCAGGGTCGCAGCGGCCAGGACGCTGACTCTCCACATGGTTCGGGTGTTCTTCGGCACGGTGACCTCCAGTTCACGAACGCCACGTGACTGTTGTGCAAGCGGCATACCAGGTCGCGCATCCGGTGTTTCGGCCGCCGTCCACCGTCGTTCGTGGGGTCGGGGCCGCGCACAGGCCGGGCGGCTGTCCGGTTCGCATGACTGTCGTGTCGCTTCGAGACGTCAACTGCTAAGCTCGTTCCGTGGCGAATCGTCCCGTCGACACCGATCGGGCCGCGACCGACCGCAAGGCCGGCTTCGACGTACAGGCCGAGTTCGAGCGCTTCGACCAGCGGAACGACGTCTTCCGCCGGTCGTGGTGGGACTCTCGGATCCGGAGCGACGAGAGCAAGCAGTTCTACGCGACCTACCGTGAGCCGCTGACCCTGTGGCGCAGGACCGACGGGTTCACCCAGAAGGACTACGCCCTGCGGAACGCCGCCTGGCACGTCTCGGACCTCTTCACCGAGTTGAAGCAGGACGAGGATCGCCGCGAGGGGTTCACCGACGAATTCACCCTGGACCGTGGTGTGGCGCGCGAGCGGATGAACCTGGGGACGCCGGCCGCGGCGGCCGCCGAGGTCAAGCGCGTCGCCCGGGGATTCGGCGCCGACCTCGTCGGGATCACTGCCCACGATGAGCGCTGGATGTACGTGAACAAGTTCAGTGACCTCAGCCTGCAGGCGAAGCCGCAGGAGATCCCGGCCGGCATGACGAGCGTCATCGTCACGGCGCAGTCGATGGACTACGACCTCATCCGGACGGTGCCGTCGGCGCTGAGTGGCGCAGCGACCGGCGCGGGCTACTCGCGCGACGCGATGGTCGTCTTGTCGACTGCGCAGTACATCCAGAACCTCGGCTACCGAGCCGTGGCCAGCATGAACGACACGTCGCTGGCGATCCCGCTGGCAATTCAGGCCGGCTTGGGCGAGTACGGCCGGCTCGGCCTTCTCATTACGAAGGAGTTCGGCCCACGCGTCCGCCTCGGGAAGATTTACACCGACCTGCCGCTGGCCCACGACCAACCGGCGCGCTTCGGGGTCAAGGCGTTTTGCGACGTCTGCCGGCGCTGCAGCCAGGCCTGCCCTGTCAAAGCGGTTTCCGAGGATGCGCCGACAACGATGCGCCACAACGAGTCGAACCTTCGCGGCGTGCGCAAGTGGTCGATCGATGCCGAGAGGTGCTTCGGGTACTGGGCCGCCCAGAACAGCGACTGCGCGATCTGTCTACGGGTCTGCCCGTACAACAAGGACTTCTCGAAGTGGTGGCTGCGGGTGGGGCGGTGGCTGGCGGGGACGCCGCTGCGCCGGCTGATGCTCTGGCTCGACGTCGCGCTCGGCTACGGTGAGCGAATGGACCCGAAGCGTTGGTGGGCGGCGGCCGGCTAGTCACGTTGGCGGCCGTCAGCGCCAGGTCGTCACGGGCACTCGCGAAACACCTCTTCTCGGGATTGCCGGACGGCCGGGACGAGGACGAACAGCAGCAGCGTGACCGCGATTGCCAGGAGGACCAGGCTGATCGGGCGCTCGACGAAGACCGCCAGCCGCCCCTGCGAGAGCAACATCGCCCGCCGGAAGTTCTCCTCCATCATCGGACCGAGGACCATCGCCATCAGTAGGGGCGCGGTGTCGCAGCCCAGCTTGCGGAACGCATAGCCAGCCAGGCCGGCCGCGGCCATGACGAGGACTTCGAAGGTCGAGTTGTTGAGCGCGAAGGCGCCGAGGCTGCAAAAGAGCACGATCATCGGAAACAACAACCGGTATGGTGTCGACAGGAAGCGCACCCAGAGTCCGATCAGCGGCAGGTTGAAGACGAGCAGGAGTGCGTTGCCGATCCACATGCTGGCGATGATTCCCCAGAAGAGTTCCGGCTGCGCCGTCATCACCTGCGGTCCGGGCGTGATGCCGTGGATCATCATCGCGCCGATCATCAGCGCCATGACCGGGTTCGCCGGCACGCCGAGCGTCAGCAGCGGGATGAACGACGTCTGAGCCGCGGCGTTGTTGGCCGATTCTGGGCCGGCGACGCCCTCGATCGCCCCGTTCCCGAACCGCGCGGGCTCGGCAGCCAGCTTCTTTTCCATCGCATAGGACGCGAACGCGCTCAGCACCGGCCCGCCCCCCGGCAGCGTGCCGAGCAGCGATCCGAGCGTCGTGCCCCGAAAGATGGCCGGCAGGGCGCGCCGCAGGTCGTCGCGCGTCGGCATCAATCCGGCGACCCGTCGGGTCAGGAGGTCTCGGCGTGCACCCTGCTCGAGGTTGATCGCCACCTCGGTCAGCCCGAATAGGCCCATGGCCACAGGTGCGAACCCGACACCGTCGACCAGTTCGGGGATGCCGAAGGTGTACCGCGCGGTGCCGGTCGTTACATCGGTGCCGACGAGCCCCACGAGCAGGCCCACCAGAATCATCGCCATCGCCTTCAGCACGGGGCCGCGGGCGAGCACGATGACGCCGACTAGCCCGAGCGCCATCAACGCCCAGTATTCGGTCGGCCCGAAGCTGAGGGCGATGACGCCGAGCAGCGGTCCGGCGACGGCGACGACGACGGTCGCGACCGAGCCGGCGATGAACGACCCGATCGCCGCCGTCGCCAGCGCCGTGCCGGCCCGGCCCTGCCTGGCGAGTGCATGGCCGTCCAGGCAGGTGACGACCGACGACGCCTCGCCGGGAAGATTGACGAGAATCGCCGTCGTCGAGCCGCCGTACTGCGCGCCGTAGTAGATCCCGGCGAGCATGATCAGCGCGCCGACCGGCTCGAGCTGAAACGTGAGCGGCAGTAGCAGCGCGACGGTCGTGAGCGGGCCGATGCCGGGCAGTACGCCGATCAGCGTGCCGAGCAGCACTCCTGCCAGACAGAACAGGAGGTTTTCGGGCGTGACCGCGACGCCGAAGCCGGTCGCGAGGTTGGCGAAGACATCCATTGTTCGAAGGCTGTCAGGGCAGCCAGTCGATCGGCAGGCCGAGCAGCCCGACGAAGATGATCGTCACGAGGATGGACAGTCCGGCCGCGAACGCGACCAGTCCTTGCAGCCGTACCCGCTCGGCGGCCAGGCCCGCCGCGACGACCGTCACGAAGGCCGCGAGCAGCAGGCCGGCCGCGGAGATGAGCGATGCGAAGAGGAGCGTGGCGCCCAGAACGGTCGCGAGCGGCCGCCAAGCCCACGGGCCGACGCGCGGCGCCGGTCGACGCCAGGCGCGCGCGGAGATGAGCGTCCCGAGCAGCAGCAGGGCGGTGCCGAGCACGATCGGCACGAAGCCGCTGCCCATCTGCGCCGGCGTGCCGATGGGGAGTTGGCTGCCGGCGACGAGCGCGAGCAGCGCCGTTGCGACAAAGGTCAGTCCTGCCGCGACGTCTGCCGTCGGCGTCAGTCTTGCCATCGCGGGCTCCGCGTCGTCAGCGTCCCAGCCCGAGCGCGCTCACGACGTCGCGCATCACGGCCGAGTCGGCCACGGCGCGGGCGCCGAACGCCGCGCCGCCGACAAAGGTCGGCAGCTGGAAGGTGCGATCAACCATCGCCAGGAACGCCTCGCTCTCGTAGGCCGCGCGGCACGCCGACTCTAGCGTCGCGAGGACGTCGGCGGGAACGCCGGCCGGAGCGATGACCCCGGTGGGAATCGATGTCCTCACGTCGTACCCCGACTCGCTCAGCGTCGGAACGTCCGGCATCCGTTCGAGCCGCGATGCGGCGAAGACGCCGAGCGGCCGCACCTGCTGCCCGGCGATCGAGCCTTCGGCGGTCGCGGCCAGCGTGATGTGACCCCCGAGTAGGTTCGTCACCGACTGCGCGTCGCCGCGAAAGGGGACGGCCGTCAGTTCGATGTCGGCGGCTGCGGCGAGCTGCTCCATGAATAGGTGCGGAAAGCTGCCGACCCCGGGATGGCCGTATGTGACCGCTCCGGGGTTGGCCCGGGCCGCGGTGACGACGTCGGCCATCGACTCGAAGGCGCCGTCGGCCTGACCCGATACGAGGAGGAAGCGTTCGGTCACCTGGCAGACGTACGAGAAGGCGTCGAGGTCGTAGGTTGTCTCGATAACGTGTGGCTGCGAGGTCAGCACGCCGCCCGGTACGAACCCGAGTGTGTAGCCGTCCGGCGCGGCCGATGCGACAGCCAAGCCGCCGATCGTGCCGGCGGCGCCGTCGCGATTGACGACGACGACTGGCTGTCCGACGGCGCTCGACAGTCCGTCGGCGAACGCCCGTGCCGCCAGATCGGCGGCACCGCCTGCCGCGAACGGTACGACGAGGTCGATCGGCTCGGTGGGGAAGGCGTCGTCCGACGCCTGCGGTCCGCCGCTGCAGGCCGAGAGGGCGACGGCGAGTCCGGTCGCGATCGTGAAGATGCCACCGGTTCGGCTCACCGCTCGACTCCCTTCTGATGTCGCGAGATCCGCTGTCGGGAACGAGTTGCGATTATATCGGAGGGCCGCCGATCGGAGTGGCCAGGTCAGGCGAGCCTGATCACCAGATCACCGGCAACCACCTGCGTTCCCGGATGGACGAGCACCTCGGCGACCTCTCCGTCGCGTTCGGCGTAGATCGAGGTTTCCATCTTCATCGCTTCGAGCGAGAGCAGCTTCTCTCCCCGCGACACGCGGTCGCCGGGCTTCACCGCCACGAGGGTCACGAGTCCCGGCATGGCGGCCGCCAGCTGCTTCGGGTCGGCGGGGTCGGCCTGCACGTGGGCAGGCGCACTGGCCGTCAGCTGCCGATCCTGCACGGTCACGTGGCGCGGCTGGCCGTTCAATTCGAAGAAGATCGTCCGGACGCCGTCGTCGTTCGGCTCGCCGATGGCGACCAGGCGGATGAGCAACGTCTTGCCGCGCTCAATCTCGACGACTGTCTCCTCGCCCGGCTCCAGGCCGTAGAGGAACGACGGCGTCGGCAGCACACTCACGTCCGAGTAGCGGTCCTCGTGTGCGCTGAATTCCGCGAAGACCTTGGGGAACATCAGGTGCGAGAGGACGTCACGCTGGCTCGCTGGCCGGCCCAGTTCGTCGCTGAGGGTGGCGCGGACCGCCTTCAAATCGGCCGCTGGCAGACCCGCGCCAGGGCGGCCGCGCTTCGGCTTCTGGCCTCGAAGAATCCGCTGGCGGACTTTCGGCGGAAAGCCGCCGTGGGGCTGACCCAGGCCGCCGGATACCAGTTCGACGACCGAGTCTGGGAAGGCCAGGTCCCGCTCGGAGGTCAGGATGGCATCGGCCGACAGATTGTTCGTCACGAGGTAGAGCGCCAGGTCGCCGATCGCCTTCGAACTGGGCGTGACCTTGATGACGTCACCCAGCAGCCGGTTCGCGTCCTCGTAGGCGCGGCAGATCTCGTGCCAGCGTGACGCCAGACCGAGCGACGCGGCCTGCTGCCGCAGATTGGTCGTCTGGCCGCCGGGCATCTCGTGACGGTAGACATCGGCGGAAGCGGCACGCATGCCCGCCTCGAACGGCTGATAGAAGTCGCGGGCCGCCTCCCAGTACTCAGCGATTTGCTGGAGCGCCTCGCCGTCGAGGCCAGTATCCCGCTTCGTGAACCGCAGCGCCTCGACGACGCCGTCGAGGGTCGGCTGGGAGGTCATCCCCGACAACGGCCCCGAGGCCGCGTCGGCAATGTCGAGGCCAGCTTCGGTCGCCTTCAGGATGGCGGCGGCCTGCACCCCCGCCGAGTCGTGCGTGTGAAAGTGAATCGGCAGGTCGGTTTCCTGGCGCAGCGCTTTCACGAGCAGTTCGGCTGCGTAGGGCTTGCACAGGCCGGCCATGTCCTTGATGCAAAGAAGATGCGCGCCCATCTTCTCCAGTTCCCTGGCCAGCCCGACGTAGTAGTCGAGGCTGTACTTCGTCCGGTCGGGGTCGATGATGTCGCCGGTATAGCAGATGGCCGCCTCGCACAGCGCATCGGTCCGTCGCACCGCATCCATCGCCGCCTTCATGTTTGGCAGGTAGTTGAGCGCATCGAAGATTCGGAAGACGTCGATGCCGGCCGAGGCCGATTCGGCGACGAACGCGCGCACGACGTTGTCTGGGTAGGTGCCGTAGCCGACGCCGTTCGCGCCGCGCAGCAGCATCTGGAAGAGGATGTTCGGGATCCGTTTGCGCAGCGTCGTCAGCCGGGCCCACGGGGATTCCTTGAGGAACCGCATCGCGCTGTCGAACGTCGCGCCGCCCCACATCTCGAGCGAGAAGAGCGTCGAGGCTCGCCGCGCATACAGGTCGGCGACGGCCAGCATGTCGTAGGTCCGAATTCGAGTCGCGAGCAGTGACTGGTGCGCGTCGCGGAAGGTCGTGTCGGTCACGAGCAGCGACCGTTGATTCCTGATCCAGCCGCAGAACCTCTCCGCACCCATCCGCCGCAATCGGTCGCGCGTCCCGTCTGGGAACGGCTGCTGCCCGTGGTGCGGCGGAAGCAGCACCGGTTCGCGGCGGACGTCGGCCGGCCGCTCCGGCACCAGCGGGTGGCCGTTGATGGCCACCTCGGCCAGGTACGTGCAGAGTTTCGTCGCCCGGTCGCGTGGGGCCGAGAACTCCAGGAGTTCTGGGGTTTCGTCGATGAAGCGCGTCGTGCACGCGCCCTCCAGGAAGGTCGGGTGCAGTACCAGGTTGATGAGGAACGGGAGGTTGGTCTTGACCCCCCGGACCCGGAATTCCTGCAGGCACCGCTCCATCCGGCGCGCGGTGTCCGGGAACCGCTGACCAGAGGTGACGACCTTGACTAGCAACGAGTCGTAGTGGGGCGTGACCACAGCGCCGGAAAACGCCGTGCCCGCATCGAGCCGAACGCCCATCCCGCCCGGCGAACGATAGTGGGTGATCTTGCCGTAGTCGGGGATGAAGGAATTCTCCGGGACCTCGGTCGTCACGCGGCACTGGATTGCGTGCCCGCGCACGCTGACGGCCTGCTGTGACGGTAGCCCGATTCGATCGTCGTCGAGCGCGATCCCCTGCGCCGCCAGGATCTGTGCCTTGACGATGTCGACGCCGGTGACCGCCTCGGTTACCGTGTGCTCCACCTGGATGCGTGGGTTGACCTCGATGAAGAAGCAGCCGCCGGTGTCCGAGTCCAGGAGGAACTCGACGGTGCCCGCATTGTCGAAGCCCGCGGCGCGGCCGAGTGCCAGGGCGTGGGCGCAGATCTCTTCGCGCCTCGCGCGCGGGAGCAGGCTCGGCGCGATCTCGACGACCTTTTGATGGCGCCGCTGCACCGAGCAATCGCGCTCGTACAGGTGCACCAGGTGCCCGTGCTGGTCACCGAGAAGCTGGACCTCGATGTGGCGCGGCCGAGCGATGTAGCGTTCCAGAAAGAGGTCGGGGCTGCCGAATGCCGCCATCGACTCGCGCTGCGCTTCCTCGAAGCGGGCCGCCACGTCGGCGGCGCGCTCGACGACGCGCATCCCCCGACCCCCGCCTCCCTTGGCGGCCTTGAGCAGGACCGGATAGCCGAGTCCCTTCGCCACCCGCTTCGCTTCGGCGGCGTCGGCCACCGGGCGCTCGCTGCCCGGGAGTACCGGCACGCCGGCTCGTTTCGCAAGGGCCCGGGCGGCGACCTTGTCGCCGAGTTGCTCCAGCAGGCCCGCACTCGGGCCGACGAAGATGATGCCCGCCTTCGCGCAGGCACGTGCCAGGGCCGGGCTCTCCGAGAGGAACCCGTAGCCCGGGTGGATGGCGTCGATCGATTGCTCGACGGCCAAGCTGACCATCGCCTCCACATCGAGATACGACCTGATCGGCTCGCCCGGGGCACCGATCTCGTAGGCCTCGTCCGCCTTGAACCGGTGCAACGCGTAGCGATCCTCGTGCGCGTACACCGCGACCGTCCCGATGCCGAGTTCGTGACCGGCACGGAAGATGCGTATGGCGATTTCGCTGCGGTTGGCGACCAGCAGCCGACAGATCGATTGCATCGAAGTCCGATCTTACTTTGCCTCGCCGGCCCGCACCGTCGTTTCGACGCCCTCGACCGGGATCTCGGCGGCCTGTAGTGTGGGTGAGAGCCGGGCCATCCGTGCGGGATCGATCGGCGGACGTTCGTCGACGGCGCGGTCGGACGGGACCGGCCAGGCCAGATCGGGCACCACTGCCATCCGCTGCGTGATCCGCTCCGCCGTCACGTTGAACACCATCAGATCCTCGGCGATGGTGACGGGGCCGGCGTAGGTCAGCCGGAGGTCGTCGAGAATCGGCACCGTCAGGTCCTCACCGCGCATGAGGTGATAGAGCACGGCCAGGCGCGGCCGCGTCAGGCTGAAGATCTTCCCGGCCGAGCGGGGCGGGCAGTGCACACCGTGGGCGATGTTCTGGGCGACGTGGAGCGGCAGATGCGTCTTCCTGGCATACTCGTGCGCTGGAACGAACGCCTCGTGCACGAGCACATCGGCATTCTGACCATTGTCCACGATGAACTGGCTCGGCTTGCCATCGCCCAGATAGACGAACGACAAGCCGTTCCAGTCGAGGCGGTAGCTGTTCGGGCCGTCGAGGCAGTGCAGCGCGGGAAAGGCTGTGATCGTCACGCCATGTTCGGCGTACACCTCCTTGCGCGCTGCTAGGTAGTCGAACTCGTGAAAGACGATCTCCGCGCCCGCCCCGCCACCCGTGACCGCGATGCGCGTCTCGATGTCCCAAGCCATCGCCCGGCTGAACGCCTCGCCGAACGCCGCCGTGCCGAGATGCGGCTCGGGGCCCGACGGCCCCCAGACGTGCAGCGGCGTGAACCGGTCGCGGACCATGCCGACCGCGTAGAGCGACGTTAGGTCGCCCCAGTGGTCGACGTGCAGGTGGGTGAGAAAGACCTTGTCGAGCTTGCCGTGGGGTACGCCGAGCGCGTTCAGGTTCGTCATCGACGCTGTGCCGAGGTCGAAGATGAAGACGTCACCGTTACCCAGTTCGACCAGCCAGCCCGCCGAGGCCTGCCACCGCCTGACGAAGGGCATCCCGGTGCCGAGCGCCGTGATCCGCATTTCGTCGGCGGCCAGCGGCTCGCCAGGATGGAAGAAGTTCGGAGCGCGCGAGGTGGCGTCGGTCATGATAAGGGGAGGATATCAAGAACCCAGGAGGTGACAGGGTGCGGGAGGGGTGGTTGGATCGGTACCGAGTTGCCGACAAGACCGACGGTGCAGGAGTCTCCCCAGGACGACCGGACGTTGAGAATGCTGCTCGAGCCCAAGCGCCGGCCGCGCCGACGCCCGCTCAGGCCCGGCCGCGCCGCCGGCTGAAGCCTGGGTGGCTCATCGCCTCACTCGTCATCACCCTGGCGCTCATCGTGCCAGCCAGTGCGAATCTGGATACTCGCAGCATCGTCATCGAGCAGCCCGGGTCGCCGATCAATGTCGTGTCCTATGAATCAGGCCTCGCCCGCGGCAGCCGGATCAGCATGCGCGGGTCGCCGCCCGTCGCCATCGAGCACCAGCTCCGCTACGCCAACCCGGGCAGCGAGACGATCGTGGCCGTGCCGTTCGGTTTCGCCGGCTTCAACGTCTTCGACGAGTTCCTCAGCCACTACGCCGGCCTGGCCGTCGACGATCTCGAACCCTCAGCCGAAGATGAGTACCGCTGGGTCTTCGAAGGCACCGCCGACTTCAGTTACCTGACCGGCGCCGTCTTCGGGCGGAAGGTGCGCTTCGAGAGCGACCGCATCTGGGAAGCCGACATGGAGGCGGTCGCGGCGAGCCTCGAGACGATCGGCGACACCGTGGGCTTCCGAGATACGCCGGTCATGCCCTGACTAGCGCCGGACTCAAGGTAGCTTCGGGTGGCGGGGGCAACAAGCCGACAAGGTAGGGCCCTGGGCCAGTCCGCTGTTCGGCAAGCTGATCATGAGAAAAGCCGCCAGCGTCACGATGCCGATCTTGAGGTCGATGCTTCGCACGTAGGCACCCTTCCGAGACACCGTCCGCGGATCGCGTCATCGCTTCTCCTTCCAGGAGCCCTATGGGGCGCTCAAGCGCCAGCTACGCCATGTCCTTGAGCTTCTTGAGGGCAAGAACCTTCACGCGCGTACTAGCCGGCTTGGCCTTCACATCCATGAATTCCCCTGGCTGAAACGGGTTCGGGACGTTCTGCCTCGCCTTCTGCGCCGGCTTCTTGACGGTCTTGATCTTCATCAACCCCGGAACGGTGCAGTGTCCGACCGAGCCCTTCGTGACATGCCGTTCGATCACGGTTCCCAGGGCGTCGAATACGGAGGCGACGTCTCGTTTGGACAGTTCGGTGCTCTCGGCGATCTCCGAGAACATCTGGGATTTCGTCATCGCCTTGTTCAGTCCCTTAACTCTTGCCATCGTGTTCTCCTCATTAATCGTGCGGAACGGGTTCGATTACCGACAGCATGATAACCGCGATCGGCGGCGTGTGGGGTGCGGGCCGGCCTGTTGTCGCACAAACAGCCGATTTCACAGGGGTGGCGGACGACCCGTCGAAGCCAGAGATTGCCGCTACCGACGTGACGCTGTGGTGGGCCTGGCGGCGCCTACTCGCGTGAGCAGCAACGAACGGCTTCATTGCGGCGCTCCTCAGGGGAACGGGGTGGAGACGCCGATCCTACCGCTGGCTGGTCGAAACCGTTACGAAAAGAAACAGATCGCTAAGAGTCCCGTGCCGGACACGTCGCGACAGTCACCGCACCGCCGCCAGGTGCGGCGAGTCATCCGCGTCGACGACGCGCATCGCCGATGAATGAACCCGTATCCAGGACGAAACACCACGCCGAAGCTGCTTCCCGGCGGGTCGAGTCGCGGTCTACGTGACGGATCGCCGGAACTCAATAGCCTCCTGCATGATCGTGGCTGCCTGTTGGATGGGATGGATGGGGCGGACCGAAAATCTCAACCACGGCGCCCACGGCGCGGTGACCCGGGCGAGGTCGTCGGCGTTGTCCGTCTCCGCAATGGCGAAGCCACCGTTGCCGTCGCCAAAGCTCGACCACTCCGAGAGTTCGATCGGTGGTGTCCACGCCACGAACGTCGCCAGGGTCTTCGCCTGTTCTTCGTCCGACGTCGATTCGGTCCATTCCCACTGAACTAGAAATCGCATCGTTTCTCCTTCTGCCTGTGCCTGCGTCGAGGCCAGTCGCGATGTAGGTGGTCTGCATTGGCCCTATGGCCGCATAGGCTAACGCCGAAGTGGCTCGACCACAAGTGACCTGGCCCCCTGGGTGGTCCACTTTCTACGAGAGAGCAAAGCTCATGGTCAGTCCTTCGACGAACGCCGGCTGGACGGCCTCAGGCGCTGGCGGGCGGTAGCCCAGCGCGCTATGGGGCGAGGACTTCGTAGGGGCCGAGGGTGGTGCCGGGGGTAAGGGCCATACGTTGATTTCAGAGCAACTCTAGGCCGGATGTCGCGTAGCTCCCGGCCTATCCTGACTCCCTATTCCTGCGTTCAGCGCCCGCCGGCCGATTCGCGCGCCCGCTCGACTGGTGTAAGCTGCCGTCATCGAGCGGCACGGCTGCTGTTTGACACCCTTCAACCTGAGGCATTCCATGTTTCTTCGTACATCGGGCGGCCGCGTGCCGCAGGCTCTGACCGTCGCACTCGTCGTCACTCTGACGCTTCTCCTGGCTCCGGCTGCCGGACGGACACAACCGGTCGCCGGGAAACGCGCGCTCGAGATCGCCGACTACGGACAGTGGCGAACGATCTCCGGGTCGCAGATCTCGGACGACGGCCGGTGGGTCGCCTGGACTTACTCGCGTGTGCGTGCCGACGACACCCTGTACGTCAAGGCGCTCGACTCGGACGCCGAGCACGTCATCGCCGCGGCGTCGGAAGCGAGCTTCTCGGACGACGGGCGGTGGGTCGCCTATTTCGTGGCGCCGCCGTTTCTCGATGCGGAGAAGCTGCGCCGTGACGAAGAGACCGTCCCTCGACAGGCCGGCCTGCTCGAACTCGCGACGGGAGAGACAAGAACCTGGGAGGATGCGTCGTCGTTCGGTTTCTCTGAGGGCGCCAGCCACTTCTATGTAAAGAAGCGGGGCGCGAGCGAGGAGGACGAAGAGGATGAAGAGCCGGAGCTCGAGGGCACGGACCTTATCCTCAGGAACCTCCACGACGACTTCGAGGAGCTCATCGGCAGCGTTGGGGAGGCCGCGTTCAACGACGGCGGCACCCACCTGGCGTTCACCGTGGACGCCGAAGGCGGGGACGGCAACGGTCTGTACTTGCTCGATCTCGCGACCGGCTCCCGTCGAGGGCTCGACAACGCCAAGGAGCGATACGCCCGGTTGACGTGGTCCGAGCACGGTGACGCGCTCGCCGTACTGCGCGGAGAAAAGCCTGAGCAGAAGGTCGAGCGAGCGAACGCGCTGATCGCGCTCAGAGGCGTGCTGAGCGGCGCGCCCACGCGGGTCGACATCGACACGACAGGGAACGGCGGCCTCGTCGACGGCTGGGTCCTGAGCGAGAAGGGCAGCCTTGTCTGGAACGAAGACGCCACCATGCTGTTCGCGGCCACCAAGCAGCAGGACGACGAGCTGGAAGACTGGCCGGAGAACGACTTGCCGCTGGCGGACGTGAACATCTGGCACTGGGCCGACGAGCGGATTCAATCCCAGCAGCAACAGTCGGCATCAGACGACCGCGACCGGACCGACGTCGCGGGGGTCAACCTGGAGCGCGGCGCCGTCGTGCCGCTCACAGACGAGCGCCTGCGCACCGTCGAGATCACCCGTGACGGGCGCTGGGCGATCGGCCGCGACGAAAGCGGGTACGTCTCCGACTGGCGACCGGCTCTGGCCGACTTCTACCGGGTGGACACCCGGACGGGGAGCCGTTCGAGCGTGCTCGAGGGCCATCTGCGCACGCTCGGGCTGTCGCCCGACAGCAGACACTATCTGTATTGGAAGGGCGGCCACCACTGGGTGTATCGGATCGCGGACGACCGGCACGTGAACCTCACGGCGTCCGCCCCCGTGGACTTCACGAACCAGGAGTACGACCGCTTCGGGGAAAAGCCGCCTCACGGTGTGGCCGGGTGGACGGCTGACGGGGAAGGCATTGTCCTGTACGATCGGTACGACATCTGGCTACAGCCCCTCGACGGACGCACCGCGACGAATCTCACGGGTGGCCGCGGCACGACTGACGAGATCCGATTCCGCTACATCCGCACCGACCCCGAGAGCCGCACGATCGACCTCGACGAACCGCTCTTGATCGACGCGTACGGGCAGTGGACCAAGGAGGAGGGCGTCTTCGAGCTCGACGGCGGCGACTTCCGGCAACTCACCTGGGAAGATCGCCGCTTCGACACGCCGCGCAAGGCGGCAGACGCCGACCGCTACCTGTTCACGGCCCAGACCTTCGAGGACTTCCCCGACCTCTACGTCAGCGACCGCAACTTCGCGGTCCGTGAGGCCGTCACGCACGCGAACCCCCAGCAGGAGGAATTCCACTGGGGGCACCGGATCCTCTTCAACTACACCAACGACGACGGCGTGCCGCTGCAGGGTACCCTCGCGATTCCCGATGGTCATCAGCCAGGTCAGACGCTGCCGATGATCGTGCGCTTCTACGAAAAGTACTCGCAGGATCTGCACCTCTACCCCACCCCGACGTTCCGGCACTCGCCGAACTTCGCCGGCTACGTGAGCAACGGGTATCTCGTCATGCAGCCGGACGTGCACTTCCGCATCGGCAGCTCGCACAGCGACATGCTCGAGTCGGTCGAGGCCGCGGTGCGCAAGGTCGTCGAGATGGGGTACGCGAATCCCGACGTCGTGGGACTCAGTGGCCATTCGTACAGCGGCGGCGGCGGCGCCTACATCGCGACCCGGTCGCAGATGTTCGCGGCCGTGGCGCACGGCGCGGCGCCGATCAACCTGGTGAGTGAGTTCAACCAGCTCTTCGTGGGCAACGGTCGCAACAACCACTCCTACGACATCTACGGGCAGGGCCGGTATGCCACCAACCCGTACGACGACTTTCAGCTCTACTGGGACCAGTCTCCGATCTCGGGTGTCGAGACGATGGACACCCCGGTCCTCTACCTGCATGGCGAGGAGGATCCGACCGTGAACTGGGAGCAGGGGCTCGAGTGGTACAACGCGCTGCGCTTCCTCGGAAAGCCGATCATCTGGCTGTCGTACCCCGACGAGGGACACGGTCTCCGGAAGCTCGAGAACCGGGTCGACTTCCAGTACCGCCTCCGGCAGTTCTTCGACCACTACTTGAAGGATGAGCCCGCCCCGCCGTGGATGACCGACGGCGTGCCCTATCTCGACAAGGAACAGCAGATGCGGGAGTTCGCGCCCCCGTTCTTCCGTATGGACGAGTCGGCGCCGGCTGGCGCCGATCAGGCGGAGGCTGGGCTTGATCCGATCTTGTGGACACTTTCGGAAAGGCGACTACGATGTCCACGATGGCGAAGACGACGAAGCCCCGGCGGGTCGATATGTCCAAGCAACTGTCAGCCACGCTGCAACAGCTGCGGACGACACGAAAGTGCGGCTTTCTTCAACTGGGGACTACCATGCCGGCCTGGGTGTTTCTGACGCCCGACGGCAACCCGGTCGATGGGGACAACCTGCGGCATCGGGTGTTCTACCGCCTGATGGAAAGGGCGGAACTCCGGCGGATCCGTTTCCACGATCTCCGGCACACCTTTGCGAGCCTGTTGATCCAGCAGGGGGAGTCTCCCGTCTATGTGCAGGAGCAGCTGGGACATAGCTCAATTCAAGTGACGGTCGACGTCTACGGCCACCTCATCCCGGGAGCGAATCGCGACGCCGTGGACCGCCTGGACGCGCATCCAACACGCATCCCAGGCGCATCCGAGACGGACGAGTCCGATGACGACTTCCCGCAAGTTGTTGAAACGAATGGAGCCGGCGAGCGGACTCGAACCGCTGACCTGCTGATTACGAATCAGCTGCTCTACCAACTGAGCTACGCCGGCGCTGGTGGGCTGTCCGGACCGCCGCACGCCCGCGGGGTGCGCGACGACCGGCGCAACCCCGGATGGTAGCACAGACGCCGCATCCGTCCGGGCGCGCGGCAAATCCCGCGGCATCGATAATCCGCAAGGCGCCGTATCCGCACGCCCCTGTCCACCGTGTCAGGTCGAGGCGCTTCAAGCACCTTGTTTGGCGTTGCGGCAGTGCCGAAGTTCTTCTCGAACCCGTTGAAAACAGTGTGTGTCCGCTGTTGCCGCCCACCCGGGTTCCGATACATAAGATACACGCGTTTCGGCGCTTGCACCTGTGGCGCCGGTGGGGGACGTGATGGCTGACCAGACGGTGATGCTCGTCGAGGACGAGCCGTCGATCAGGCAACTGATGCGACGGATGCTCGAGGGGCATGGCTACACAATGCTCGAGGCGAAGAACGGCGCGGACGCGCTGAGCGTGGCCGAAGGCCATCGCCAACCGATCGACCTGCTGCTGACCGACGTCGTGATGCCCGCGATGGACGGCTTCGAACTGGCCATCCGCTTCAAGCTGCTGCACGAGGAGACGCGCGTCTTGTTCCTGTCGGGTCACGCCCAGGATTCGCCCGAGGTGCGGGCCGGACTGCGCGAGTCGTCCCATGCGTTCCTGCTGAAGCCCTTCACCCGCAACAAGCTGCGCCAGAAGATCGCCGAAGTCATCAACGGCAACGGCGCCTGACGGGCGCTTCGCACTCCCTCGGCCTGTTCCTCCGCCCGCCGATTCCTTTCCAGCGACGCACGTCGTCCTTCGCCCGGTTGCAGTCCCTCGCGGGCCTGGGCTAGCATGGCCTGTTCGAGGGTTGTAGAAATTCCGCCCCGTGCACCGAAGAGCGATGTCCGAACCCGCCCCAGGCCAGAACGGCCACCTCGTCATCACCGGCGCGCGCACGCACAACCTGAAGGGGATCGATCTCGAGCTGCCGTCCAACGAGTTGATCGTCGTGACGGGCGTCAGCGGATCGGGGAAATCGTCGCTGGCGTTCGACACGATCTATGCGGAGGGCCAGCGGCGCTACGTCGAATCGCTGTCGGCTTACGCGCGACAGTTCCTGGAGCGGATGGAGAAGCCCGACGTCGACCGGATCGACGGCATCGCGCCGGCCATCGCCATCCGCCAGAAGAACAGCGTCCGCAACCCGCGGTCGACCGTGGGGACGACCACCGAGATTCACGATTACCTCCGGTTGCTCTGGGCCCGCATCGGCAAGACGGTCTGCCGAAGCTGCGGCCGTGATGTCATCCGAGAAACGGCCGAGGTGGCCGCGATGCAGCTGAGCCAGCTGCCGGAGGGAACGCGGCTGCTGCTTGGCTTCGAGATGCCCGTCGTTCAACCGCTGCGCGACGCCCAGGAGAACGGGGCCGACGGAGAGGCTGAAGGTGACGACGTGAGCGCTGAGGACCCCGGAGGCGATCGCCGGGGCGAGTCTGGCTCGTCGGACGATGCGGTCGTCGAGGCGGTGCCGGCCACGATCGACGCCCTGCGACGGCGCGGGTTCGGCCGGCTGTACGTCGATGGACGGGTCGTGGGCTTCGATGACGTCGACCTGGCGTCGCTGGAAGGGCGATCGACGCTGGACGTCATCGTCGACCGCGTCAAGCTGGGGGCCGGACCCGATCTGCTCACGCGCGTCACCGATTCCATCGAGGTGGCCTATCTGGAGGGCGGTGGCGCGGCCTTCGCGATCCAGCTGGTCGAGCAGACGGATGCCGACGCCGAGCCGACCCGCCATGTCTTCAGCGAGCGCTTCGAGTGCCGCACCTGCGCGATTCCCTACGAGTTGCCGCAGCCGCGGTTGTTCTCGTTCAACAACCCCTTTGGGGCCTGCCCGACCTGCCACGGATTCGGGAACGTGATCGAGCTCGACCTGGGGTTGGTCGTGCCCGACCCGACCAAGTCGATTCAGCAGAATGCCATCGAGCCGTGGAGCAAGCCGCACTATCGGTCGAAGCTGGCCGACCTGAAGCGGGCGGCGCGGCCGAAGCGGATCCGGCTCGACGTGCCCTGGGAGGAGTTGAGCGACGCCGAGCGCACCTTCGTGGTCGACGGCGACAGCGACTACGAAGGCATTCGGGGCTTCTTCCGGTGGCTCGAGCGGAAGAAATACAAGGTCCACGTGAGGGTGTTTCTCAGCCGGTACCGCAGCTATCTCATCTGTCCCGACTGCCGCGGGGCCCGACTGCGTCAGGAGGCACGCGATGTCTGGGTGAGTGGCCGCACCATTGACGCCGTCAGTGCGCTGACGGTCAACGAGGCCTCTGCGTTCTTCAACGGCCTCGAGCTGGATGCCCGCGACGAAACGATCGCCGAGAAGATCCTGAGCGAGATCCGGAAGCGCCTGACGTTCCTGCGCGATGTCGGCCTGACCTACCTGACGCTGGACCGCGTGTCGTCCACGCTGTCGGGCGGGGAGGCCCAGCGGATCAACCTGGCGACCTCGCTCGGGTCGGCGTTGGTGGGCACGCTGTATGTCCTCGACGAGCCGTCGATCGGCCTGCACCCGCGTGACAACCTGCGGCTGATCGGCATCCTGAAGCAGCTGCGCGATCAGGGGAACACCGTGCTCGTCGTCGAGCACGACGCCGAGATGATGAAGGTGGCCGACTACATCGTCGACCTTGGGCTGGGAGCGGGCGAGCAGGGTGGGCGGGTCGTCTACGCGGGGCGCTACGAGCCGCTGCTCAAGGAGCCGCGGTCGCTCACGGCGAAGTACCTGCGCGACGATCTGGCGATCCCGCTGCCCGCGAAGCGCCGGAGGCCGCCGGGGCAGGTCATCCGGGTCGTGGGCGCGACCGAGCACAACCTGCAGTCGCTCGACGTCGACATCCCCCTGAATGCGATGACCTGCGTGACCGGCGTCAGCGGATCGGGCAAGTCGACGCTGGTGCACGATGTGCTGTTCGCCGCGCTGAAGCGGGCGAAGGGGGGCTGGGACAAGAAGGTCGGCGCGCACGAGCGGGTGGAGGGCGCGGAGCTGATCGGCAACGTCTCACTGGTCGACCAGGCGCCGATCGGACGGACGCCGCGGTCGAACCCGGTCACCTATCTGAAGGCCTTCGACCCGATCCGCGAACTGTTCGCGTCGACCAAGGACGCCAAGGCGGAGGGGCTCACCGCGAGCCACTTCTCCTTCAACGTGCCGGGGGGGCGGTGCGACACCTGCGAGGGCGAAGGCGTGATCCGCGTCGAGATGCAGTTTCTCGCCGACGTCTTCGTGCCGTGCGACGAGTGTGACGGCGCGCGGTTCAAGCCGCAGGTGCTCGACGTGACCTATCGCGGGCGGCGAGTCGATCAGGTGCTCGACATGACGGTGCGCGAGGCGCTCTCGTTCTTCAACAACTCGCCGAAGGTGCTGCGCCGACTCGCGGTCCTCGATGAAATCGGCCTCGGCTACCTGCGGCTCGGGCAGCCGGCCACGACCCTGTCGGGCGGTGAGGCGCAGCGGATCAAGATTGCCTCGCACCTGACGGCGCACGGCAGCGATCGGACGCTCTACATTCTTGACGAGCCAACGACCGGCCTGCACTTCGACGACATCGCCAAGCTGCTCGCCGCGTTCAAGAAGCTGCTCGAGGCGGGCCACACGCTGCTGGTCATCGAGCATAATCTCGACGTGATCAAGACGGCCGACTGGGTCGTGGATCTGGGTCCCGAAGGCGGAGAGGGCGGCGGGCGCGTCGTGGCCGTCGGCACGCCCGAGCAGGTCGTCGAGGTCGAGGCCTCACACACCGGCCGGTATCTGCGCGATGTGCTGGCGCGCGGCCGGCCGAATGCCTACGCGACCGACTGAGGACCGTCGGCCTCCCCCTCGCGCGGCCTAGCGGCGGGTCTGCGCCCTGCCGATCTCCACGTTGAAGGTGACGTCGCGGCCGTCGCGCAGGCCCGTCAGCACGACGGTGCCCCCGATCGGCGCGTCCGCCAGCAGGCGGAGCAGGTGGGACGCGTCGTCCACCGGCTGGCCGTCGAATGCGACGACAACGTCGCCCGGCCGGATCCCCGCCACGTAGGCCGGCGTGTCGCGCCGCATCCGGGCAATCAACGCGCCGCGGCCAGGCGGCACGCCGAGTTGCTCGGCCTGACGGGTCGTCAGCGGGGCAATCTCGATGTAGCCGATCGATCCACGCGGCACCTCGCCGAACTCGATGAGGGCGTCCATGACGCGGCGCGCCAGGTTGCTGGGGACGGCGAAGCCGACCCCCTGGTCGCCGCCGCTCTGCGTGAAGATGGCCGTGTTGATGCCGATCAGTTCGCCGCGGCCGTTGATTAACGCGCCGCCCGAATTGCCCTCGTTGATGGCCGCGTCGGTCTGGATGAAGTCCTCGTAGGTCGTGATGCCCAGATTCGCCCGCCGGACCGCGCTGACGATGCCGAGCGTCACGGTCTGGTTCAGCTGGAACGGGTTGCCGATGGCCAGCACCCACTCGGCGACCCGGATGGACGACGAGTCGCCCCACGGCGCCACCGGCAGGTCGGCGGCCTCGATCTTGAGCAGGGCGATGTCGGTCCACTGATCGACGCCGATGACCTCGGCGGCCAGCTCCCGGTTGTCGGCCAGGGTCACCGTGACCTCGGCATCGACGCTACCGACGACGTGATTGTTCGTCAGGATGTATCCGTCCGGCGACACGATCACCCCGGAGCCAAGGCTGGTGCGCTCCTGCGCGCCGAACATGTTCGGATCGTTGCCGAAGAAATAGCTGAAGAACGGGTCGTTGAACATCGGCCCGGTCGTCCGATGCTCGAGGCGCATCGACGAGATGTTGACGACGCTCGGCACCCGCGCAGAGGCGACCTCGGTGAAATCGGGCAGGCTCGCCGCGTTCAGCGTCGCCTCGGTGGACGACACGGTCGGCGAGGCCTGGTCGGCCGAGGACTCCTCGGCGACCTGGAGCCGGCCGGTGAGCACCAGGCCGGCGATGACGCCGGAACTGAACAGCAGCGCAGGTAGCAGGAAGCGTTTCATGACATACCTCGAGACGCGTGAGCTCCAGTCTCTCAGCAGGATACGTCAATCCGGCGGTCTCGCGCACGCCCGTGGTGGCGAGCTATGCTACGATCAGCGGCTGTACGGGAGGCGTAGCAACGGGCAGGGACAGGCAGCGATGAGTTCGATTCAAGCGACACGGCTTCGAAAAGGGATGTTGATCAAGCAGGGCGAGGGCCTCTTCCGGATCCTCGATCTCCAGCATCTGACGCCCGGCAACAAGAGAGGGTTCGTGCAGTCCCGGATGCGCAACATCCGTTCCGGGACACTGAGCGACCACAAGTTTCGTTCGGAGGACAGTGTCGAGCGCGCGATCCTCGACGACCGCGAGATGCAGTATCTCTATGCCGATGGTGACATCTACTACTTCATGGATACCGAGAGCTACGAGCAGACCCAGATGTCGACCGGCGTGCTGGGCGACTCGATGCGCTACCTGATTCCGGAGGTGCTGATTCGCGTGCAGTTCTACGGGGAGGAGCCGGTCGGGATCGATTTGCCGCAAACGGTCGATCTGAAGGTGTCCGACACGCCGCCGTCGATCAAGGGCGCGACCGCCAGTGCGCAGATCAAGCCCGCGACGCTCGAGACCGGCCTCGTGGTGCAGGTGCCGCCCTTCATCAACGTCGGCGACACGATTCGCGTGAACACGGACACGGGCGAGTATCAGTCGCGCGTCTGAGTCCGGGCGCGGACCGCCGCCCTCGCGTTGCGATGTCGATTACTTCGATTCTCTCGACGCTGCTCCTTGTCCTCGGTGCCGGGTTCCTGGTGGCCAACGCGCGCGTCGCCTGGCTCTGGGTTAAGTTCCGCCGGGTCCGTTCCACGGCCATCCTTACCTGGCGCGGTGCCAAGCCGCCGTTCTACGGCCTGTTGATGGCGCTCGGCGTCGTCCTCGGCGTACTCGTCTTCTTCAAGCTCGTCATCCAGCAGCGGCCGCCGACGCAGGTCTTCGGCGAAGGGATGATGTTCCTCTATTACGGCTACGCCATTCCGCTCAGTATGCGGATCACGCGTGGTTTCTACGGCGACGGGATCTGGGCCGACACCGGGTTCGTCCCGTACTCGAAGATCGGCGGGCTGACCTGGCGCGAGGGCGACGAGATCACGCTGGTCGTCATCGACCGGATGCAGCACCTGGCACGACGGCTCGCCGTGCCGCACAAGCACTACGGTGAAGCCCGCCGGTTGCTGCGGGACAAGATCGCCGCGCACGACCTGCAGTTCACCGGCGAGGCGCTGGATCTGGGCGGGCACGACGAGCGCGAAGATGTGTGACGCGGCGCGCCTGGCTTGACGCTACCTATCCCGGGGCGCAGCCAGATCTGAATTAGAGCAGCCCCAGCAGCCAGCCGATGAAGCCGGGGCCGGTGGCGATCGGGTCGCCGAGCCACGCCGGTGGCGTGAGCCAGACGAACGCCAGGATGGCGATGACCATGAGGTCGTACTGCCAGGTGGCGCGGTCATAGGTCCAGAACAGCGCGTTCCAGAAAATCACGAACGGCAGGCTGAGCACGCGCGTCACCTTCGGGCTCATGCCGCCGTTCCGATCCGGGTCCGGTTCAGCTCGCGCCAGGTGTAGAAGATCCGGTCGGCCACCGTGACGATCGACAGCACGCCGATCACCCAGAGCACGGCCGCCATCCGATTCGTGAATGCGCCGATCATGAACAGCACGATCCGCTCCGGCCGTTCCATGAAGCCGACCTTGCACTTCTCGATGATCGACTCGGCGCGGGCCCGCGTGTAGCTCGTCAACACCGAGAACATCATCGCGAGTGCCGTGATCATGACGTAGTCGGTGCGGCCGAGTTGGGCGTAGAGATAGATCAGGCCGATGAACAGCGAGATGTCCGAGAAGCGGTCCATGACCGAGTCCCAGAAGCCGCCGAACTCGGACCGGAGATCCAGTTCCTCGGCGACCTTCCCGTCGATGAAATCGAAGATGTTCGCGACGATCATGATGAACCCGGCCAGCGTGAACCGGCCGACGGCGAGTGCCCAGGCCGCGACGAAGTTGATCAGCACGCCCACGAAGGTGAGCACGTTCGGATGCACACGCAGCACGACGCTCACGGCGATGATCGCGCGTAGCGGAAAGAAGCAGAGCGTGCCGATGGTGCCGGTGAAGGTCATCGCAGATCGGAGGGCCTGAACGTATTATCGTGGGATCGCACGGCTGTGACGTGTCAGCATGATCCGACCGCCGCCGACGGGGCAGCGTTCGCCGCGACCGCAGTGTAGCCCATGCCTATCGCCGATCTCAAGCGTCAGATCGACCGGTTGCCCGAGCAGCCGGGGGTGTATCTGTACGCCAACGGGCGGGGGGACACGCTGTATGTCGGCAAGGCCCGCGCCCTGCGTGACCGGGTCCGAAGCTACATCAGTGCCTACGGCGCGAGCCCGCGGATGGACGCGTTGCTCGACGAGATCAGCTCACTCGAGGTCATCGTCACCGATTCGGTCGTTGAGGCGCTGGCGCTCGAGAACCACCTGATCAAGCAGCGGTCGCCGAAGTACAACGTCCTGCTGCGTGACGACAAGAACTACAGCTACCTGCAGCTCACCACCAACGAATCGTGTCCGCGGGTGCTCGTGGCCCGGCGGGTCGAGCGCGACGGCGCCTTCTATGCCGGGCCGTTCCTGCCGACGCGGCTCGCGCGCAAGGTGATGTCGCTTACGCATCGGCTGTTCGGCATCCGGTCGTGCAACGAAGTGATCACCGGTCGACGGGGCCGGCCGTGCCTCGAGTACGACATCAAGCGATGTCTCGCTCCGTGCGTGTCGGAGGTTTGTTCCACCGAACGCTACGCGCGGGCCGTGGAGGACACGCGCCTGTTCCTCGGTGGCCGCAACGACGAGCTGATCGGTCAGCTCGGGAGCCGGATGCATGAGGCGGCAGACGCCGAACACTTTGAGGAAGCGGTCGAGTGGCGCGATGCCATCCGGACGATCGAGACGCTGCGCGATCGCCAGCAGAAGATGTCGACCACCCAGCTCGGCGACCGCGACGCCTTCGGCGTGCGGGTGGGGCCCGCGGGCGCCGTCATCCAGGTGTTCCAGATGCGGCGTGGACGCGTCATCGAGCGGATCGAGCTGGTGGCCGACACGGCGACGCCGGAGGGCACCGACGCGGCCGATGTGCTGCAGGCGGGCCTGCAGCAGTTCTACGAGGAGCGTGCGGCGCCACCCGAGATCCACGTGCCGGTCGCACTGGCCGAGGCCGACGCGCTCGAGGGCTGGCTGTCGGCGCGGGGAGGCGCCCGCGTCCGCGTGATGACGCCGAAACGGGGCGACAAGCGCGGCTTGCTCGATCTGGCGACGCGCAATGCAGCGCTGGCCTACGAGACGAGGTTCAGCGACGACGCGGTCGTGCACCGGGCGGCGGTCGAAGCGCTGCGCGGCGCGCTGAGCCTGGCCTCGGCGCCCCGCCGGATCGAATGCTTCGACATCTCGACGATTCAGGGCAGCGAGACGGTCGGGGCGATGGTCGTCAGCGAAGACGGCCGGATGGTGAAGGGCGACTACCGGAAGTATCGGGTCCGCCACGGGGGCGGCACCGGGCATCCCGACGACTTCGCGGCGATGCGCGAAGTCGTGCTGCGACGCTACCGGCGCCTGCTCGAGGAGGGGGGGCCGTTTCCCGACCTCGTCGTCATCGACGGTGGCGCGGGACAGCTCTCGGCCGCCTACGGGGCATTCGAAGCGCTGGGGCTCGGCAATCTGGTCGCGATCGGGTTGGCCAAGCGGGAGGAACGGGTGGTGATGCCCGAGGGGCCCGAGATCGCGTTGCCGAAGTCGAGCCCGGCGCTGCTGCTGCTGCAGCGGATCCGCGACGAGGCGCACCGGTTCGCGGTCACCTTCCACCGGCAGGCTCGGAAGAAGCGGGATCTGCACTCGGAGCTCGATGAGGTGCCAGGCGTCGGCCCGCGCCGGCGCCGCCAGCTCCTGAGCCGCTTCGGGAGCCTGGCCGGTGTCCGCCGCGCCACCCGTGAAGAGTTGACGGCGGCGGTCGGCGCGCGCCTCGCCGACTCGGTCCTCGCTCATTTCTTCGGTAAGTAGATGGGGCGCCTCGAGGGGGCCCATCTCTCAAGTGCTCTCGGGGCTGAAGCCCCGCGCCACCGCGCGGCTCTCGCGCTTGCCCTCTCCGGCGGCAAGCCTTATCCTTGGCCGTTGCTCGATTTCAACGTCGTCGATCTCCTCACCGTCTTTCTCGTTCTGTTGCTTTCCCTGACCGTGCATGAATCGGCGCACGCCTGGACCGCCGATCGGCTGGGCGATCCGACGGCGCGGGCGCTCGGCCGGATCTCGATGAACCCGCTCGTGCATGTCGACCCGGTCGGGACGGTCGTCCTCCCCCTGGTGGCCTTCGCCTCGGGGATTCCGGTGATCGGCTGGGCGAAGCCGGTGCCGGTGAACACGGCTCGGCTCGGCCGTGGCCGGCGCGACTTCGTCCTGGTCGCGGCCGCCGGCCCGGCGAGCAACATTGCCCTGGCCATCCTGGCGTCGACGGCGATGGGCGCGTTGCAGACCTCGAACGTCGGTGGGGCCGAACCGGTACTCTACCGGTTCGTCAGTCTGGCCTTCACGGTGAATTTGCTCCTGGCGGTCTTCAACATGATTCCGGTGCCGCCGCTCGACGGCGGCAACGTCATCGGTGGGCTGCTGCCCCTCCGGCTGGCCACGCTGTTCGATCGGCTGTTGCGGCCCTACGGCTTCCTGATTCTGTATGCGCTGATCCTGACCGGAGCGCTCTGGACCATCATCGGACCACCCTATCTATTCCTGACGAGGTTGCTCGGACCGTGACCAAGCGCGTGCTGTCGGGGATGCGCCCGACCGGAAAGTTGCACCTCGGCCATCTGGCGGGCGCGCTCGGCAACTGGGCCGAACTGCAGGCGAAGTACGACTGCTTCTACTTCGTGGCCGACTGGCATGCGCTGACCAGCGAGTACGCCGATACGCACGGGTTGACCGACTACGCGCTCGACAACGTCGCGGACTGGATTGCCGCCGGGCTCGACCCCGAGCGCAGCACGCTCTTCATCCAGTCGCTCGTGCCGGAGCACGCCGAGTTGTGTCTGCTGATGTCGATGGTTGTTCCGACGCCCTGGCTCGAGCGGGTACCGACCTACAAGGAACAGATTGCGCAGCTCACCGAGAAGGACCTGTCCACGCTCGGGTTTCTGGGCTATCCGCTGCTGCAGGGCGCCGACATCATCATGTACCAGGCCCATTACGTGCCAGTCGGTGAGGACCAGGTGCCGCACCTCGAGTTGACCCGCGAGGTCGTGCGCCGCTTCCACAGCTTCTACGGTGACGTCTTCGTGGAGCCGCAGCCGCTGCTGACGCACTTTCCCCGCCTGCCTGGGCTCGACAACCGGAAGATGAGCAAGAGCTACGGCAACACGATCGATCTCTCGGACGACGCCGCGACGGTGCGCAAGAAGGTCAAGCGGATGTACACGGACCCGAAGCGCGTGCGAGCCGACATTCCGGGGACGGTCGAGGGGAATCCCGTGTTCATGTATCACGATGCCTTCAACCCGAATACGGCCGAGGTCGACGACCTGAAGGCCCGCTATCGGACCGGCTCGGTCGGCGACGTCGAGGTCAAGGACAAGCTGGCCGTGGCGGTCAACGCCGTGCTCGATCCAATCCGGGAACGGCGCGCCGACCTGGCGTCCCGCCCCGAGCAGATCCGTGAGATCCTCTTCGAAGGGTCGAAGCGAGCGCGTCGCCAGGCACAAGAGACGATGGAGAAGGTGCGCGCGGCCGTGCGGCTGAAGTACTGACGCCTACGCTGATGGAACGTCCGAACGATTTCGAATCGATCGTCGAGGCCTACCCGGTCAAGCTCGACAGCTTCGAGGGGCCGCTCGATCTGCTGCTGTTCCTGATCCGCAAGCACGAGATGGACATCCAGGAAATCCCGATGGTCCTCATCACGGCGCAGTATCTGGATTACCTGGGCCTGATGCTGGAATTGGATCTCGACACGGCGGGTGAGTTCCTCCTGATGGCCGCGACGCTCATCCACATCAAGTCGAAGCTGCTCTTGCCGCGGCCCGAGCCCGGCGAGGACGAGTCTGACGAAGATCCGCGCGAGGCGCTGATGCGCCGGTTACTCGAGCACCGGAAGTTCAAGGCCGCCGCCGAGTTGCTCCATGATCGGCAGACCATCCGTGGCGCGCAGTGGGGCCGGCACGACGATCGTCTGGCCGAGATCGCCGGTGAGCCCTACAAGCCCGAACTCGAGGTCGACCTGTTCAGTCTGCTGACGGCGTTCCAGGCCGTGGTGGAGCGGGCGAAGCAGCGTCCGTCGATTCCGCTGCCGACCAAGCACATCTCGATCGAAACGCGGATCGAGCAACTGCTCGCGATATTGTCGGAGACAGAGGCCTGCGGCTTCGAGGAACTGTTCGCCGACGTGTCGTCCCGGCTCGGATTGATCACGACGTTTCTCGCGCTGCTGGAAATGATCCGGTTGAAGGTCGTCCGCGTCTTCCAGAGCGGCGCGTTCGGTCCGATCCGGGTCTACCGTCGGGCGCGTCCCGCCGATGCGCCGACGCCAATCGGCGACCCGAGCCCCTGACAATGATGCCGAGGGAGTGGCTGTGTCTGACAATCTGAAGGCGCTCGTCGAGGCGCTGATCTTCGCGTCGCCCGAGCCGTTGACGCGCAAGACGCTGTACACGCTGCTCGACAGCGAACCGCAAGAGGACGTGGATGCGGCGCTTGACGCGGTTCGCACGGACTACGAGCGGCCGGGTGGGCTCCATCTCGTCGAGGTGGCGGGCGGATTTCAGATCGTGACGCGGCCCGAGTTCCACGAGTGGGTCCGGCGGCTGTTTCACGAGCGCAGTACGCAACGGCTGTCGGTGCAGGCGCTCGAGACGCTGGCCGTCATTGCCTACAAGCAGCCTGTGACCGCGCCGGAGATCTCCGAGATTCGCGGGGTCAACACCTCGGGCGTCATCGGCACCCTGATCGAGCGCCGCCTGGTCAAGGTGGTGGGGCGGAAGAAGGTCATCGGCCGGCCGTTCATGTACGCGACGACGCAGGAATTCCTGAACCGGTTCGGGCTCAGCGATCTTACCGATCTGCCGAAGGTCGAGGACATGGCCGACGCGCTCGGCCTCGAGCTTCCGCCCGGGCTTGCCACGCCGTCCGAATCGGACCAACCGCTGCCGCTCACTGAAGACGCCGACGCCGACGCGGACGCCGACGCGGAGTCCAACGGCGCCGCCGGCGCCGAAGAGGAGCAGGTCCACTAGTTGCCTGCCGGCGTCGATGTCGCCAGCCATCCGTCTCCAGAAGTTGCTGTCCACTGCGGGCGTCTCCTCGCGGCGCGCTGCGGAGCGGCTCATGGCGAGCGGCCGCGTCACCGTGAACGGGGAAGTTTCGAACACGCTTGGTACGAAGGCCGACCCGGAAACCGACGATGTCCGCGTCGATGGACGACGCGTCGCACGGTCGACACGCCGACGGTACCTGCTGCTGCACAAGCCGCGCGGCTACGTCACGACCCGATCGGACCCGCAGGGACGCCGCACGGTGCTCGATCTGCTGAGCCGCGTGCGGGACTACGTCTACCCGGTCGGGCGACTCGACTACGAGTCGGAAGGGCTCTTGCTGCTCACGAACGACGGGGATCTGGCGGCGCGGTTGACCCATCCGCGACACGCCGTCGAACGCGTGTACGAGGCGCGGGTGTGCGGCGTGCCGACGGTCGAGCGGCTGGCGCGGCTGCGTCGTGGCGTGCATATCGAGGGGCGTCGCACGGCGCCCGCCACGGTGCGCATCCTCCGGCGGTTCCGCAACGCGAAGGCCGGTGAGGCACTGCTCGCGATCGGTCTGCACGAGGGACGCCACCGACAGGTGCGAAAGATGTGCGAGGCGATCGGCCACCCGGTCGTCCGGCTCAGGCGGGTGCAGATTGGCCCGCTGCGCGATCGCGCGCTGAAGGTTGGGGAGTATCGAGAATTGAGTCGTCGGGAAGTCGATGACCTGCGGCGTGCGTCTGACCGCTCGTCGAAGCCCAGATCGCGTTGAGCTGTCGGATGCCCAGAAACGAGACCATCGTCGCCATCGACGGCCCCTCGGGGGCCGGGAAGGGAACCGTCGCCCGAGCGGTGGCGCGTGAACTGGGGTACCGGCATATCGATTCGGGCGCAATGTACCGGGGGGTCGCCTGGCAGGCGACCCGCGACGGTGTCGACCTGACCGACGAGTTGGCGATTGCCGCCGTGGCCGAGGCGGCCGTCTTCACGTTCGAGAGCGACCGGATCGCGGTGAACGGCCACGATGTCACGGAGGCGATTCGCACGCCCGAGACCGACGTGGCGGCGGCGTCGGTGGCCCGGCTGCCGGTGGTGCGCGAGGCGCTCGTGTCGCGCCAGCGCGCGCTGGGGGAGAACGGCCGGCTGGTGATGGAAGGCCGGGACATCGGCACCGTCGTGTTTCCCGCCGCCGCGGCAAAGATCTACCTGGACGCGTCGCCCGACGAACGGGCGCGCCGCCGCGCCGCCGACCCGGCGCACGCCAGTGGCCGGAACCGCGCGCTGGCCGACGTGGCGAGTGCGCTCGAGGCGCGCGACACCTCCGATCGCACGCGCGATGCGTCGCCGCTCACGCTCGCGCCGGATGCGGAGTTGATCGACACCACCGGGGTGCCGATCGGCGACGTCGTGACACGCGTGCTGTCGCTGGTACGGTCGCGATTGGGCGGGGCACCGTCCGCGCCGGCCGGCTAGTCACCCTCGCGGTCGGCGCGTCGCAGCCAGGCCGGACGGACTCTCGACCAGCGGTCCGTTGCGGCGCGCGCGTCGGTCGAGGTGTCGGCAGGCCTCTCCACCGCCGGTTCCGGCTCGGGCTCGACGCCCAACGCCTGCCCGGGATCGTTGGGCGGATCAGGCTGGGCGAAATCCAACCTCCAGCTCAAGTCGACATCGCCCGACGTCACGCCGGGTAGAGGCGGCGACGCCGGCCGTGGCGAGGCCGGTGCGGGCTCGGGCGCGCTGGCAGCGGTCGGGGTGGGCGCCGGTCCGGGCTCGCGCGCGCTGGCAGGTGGCGGCTTGGGCGTCGGTGCCTCCGGCGCGGGCGAGAGCACGATGTCGTCTCCGCGCAGCGTTCGCCGCTGGCGATCGAGCTGCGGCGGGCGGCGCGGTCGCCCGCCACGCCGGCGGCCCGGCAACGCTTGCAGCGGCACCGCGCCCGGACCCGCCTGTGGGGAAGCGGGCTGCCTGGACCTCGCCGTCCTTGTCCTGATCTTGGCCGTTTTCGGCGCGGCGGTCTTCCGTCCGGTCGCCTTCAGCCTGGCGGCTTTCGACGTGGTGGTCCGCGAGCGCGCGGGCCTCGTCTTTGCCGTCTTGGGCGTTCGGCCCTTCGATCGTGCCCTCTTCGATTTCGCGGAACTGGTGGACTTCGCGGGTTTCCCGACCCTCGACTTCGCGGTCTTGCGCTTCGCGGCTGCCGACACTTGCGGCTTGCGGCGAGAGGCCGACTTCGCGGTCTTCTTCTTGGCCTTCGGCTTCTTCAGGCCCGCGCGACCACGTGCCGCCTTGGCTCGGGCAGAACGCGAGGTCGTCTTCCGCGCTCCGCTCGCCGCCTTGCGGCGTGTCGACTTCGAGGGTTTCTTGGCCATTGTCGCGTCTTCGATCCGGCCGGTTCAGGCGGTCAGGTGCGTGGCGCAAGAGCGCCGACGTGGCTTGACGCCTGATCGCTAAGTATTGTATAGTCTGTATCTTATCGCAAATCCGGTGGGCCTCACTGAGCACGCGACGATGCGGTTCGGGGAGCGCGGCCACCTGAAAATCTTGCTAGAGGAGGATCGGCAACGCATGGCGAGCGCAGACGAAACGGTCAACGTCGAACCCATTCAAGGAGGTGCTACTGAAGTGGCCGTGAGCTCCGAGCCGGATGTCATCCAGACCGACGAGGCTGGGATGGACCCGCAGGAGTATGCCCGCCTGGTCGCTCTGTACGACAGCAGCTTCCGCAACATCGCCGAGGGCGAAGTCATCAAAGGTACCGTCCTGCAGGTCTCGGGCTCGGAGGTCATCGTCGACGTCGGATACAAGTCCGAGGGCATGATCGCGCTCGACGAGTTCCGGGATGAGAACGGCGAGGTGATGGTCCAGACCGGCGACCTGGTCGATGTCCTCCTGGAGCGCACCGAGGACCGCGAGGGCCACATCGTGCTCTCGCGCGAAAAAGCCGAGAAGATGAAGATCTGGGACGAGGTCGAGAAGGCCTATGCCGAGCGCAAGGTCGTCATCGGTCGCGTCATCGAGCGGATCAAGGGCGGACTCGCGGTGGACATCGGCGTCCGCGCGTTCCTGCCCGGTTCGCAGATTGACGTGCGACCCGTCCGGAATCTCGACTCGCTGCGGGGGCAGGAGCTCCGCATGCGGGTCATCAAGGTCAACAAGAAGCGCGGCAATATCGTGCTCTCCCGCAAGGCACTCCTCGAAGAGGAGAACGCGGAGAAGAAGACCCAGACCTTGGCCACGCTCGTCGAGGGCAAGGTGCTGCAAGGCGTCGTGAAGAACCTCACCGATTACGGCGCGTTCATCGACCTGGGGGGGCTCGACGGACTGCTGCACATCACCGACATGTCGTGGGGGCGCGTGTCCCATCCGTCCGAGTTGTTCAAGGTGAACGACGAGGTCGAAGTGATCGTGCTGAAGTTCGACCCGGCGACCGAGCGGGTGTCGCTGGGCTACAAGCAGCTCATCGCCGATCCGTGGACGGTCGTGGCCGAGCGCTATCCGGCCGGTGGCCTGGTCAGCGGCAAGGTGGTGAGCCTGACGGATTATGGCGCCTTCGTCGAGCTGGAGCCGGGCGTCGAGGGCCTGATTCACGTTTCCGAGATGTCGTGGAGCAAGCGGGTCAAGCATCCGTCGAAGATTCTCAGCGTCGGCGATATCGTCGAGACGAAGGTGCTAGGCGTCGACTCGCAGGCCCGGCGCATCTCGCTCGGTCTCAAGCAGATCGGGGCCAACCCCTGGCTCGAGCTGGCCGAGAAGTATCCGGTCGGTACGCGGATCAACGGCGCGGTGCGCAACCTCACCGAGTTCGGCGCGTTCGTCGAGGTCGAGGAGGGCATCGACGGGCTGATTCACATCTCCGACATGTCCTGGAGCAAGCGGCTGAAGCACCCGTCCGAGGCGCTGAAGAAGGGCGACACGGTTGAGGCGATGGTGCTGAACGTGGACGCCGAGAACCAGCGTCTCTCCCTGGGGCTGAAGCAGTTGGCCACCGACATCTGGGATGAGTTCTTCGCCAATCACAAGGCCGGCAATGTCATCGAGGGCAAGGTCGTGCGCATGACCAACTTCGGCGCCTTCGTGGAGCTTGCCGACGGCATCGAAGGGCTCATTCACGTCTCGGAGTTCGACGACAGCCACGGCGAGGAAAAGGTCGAGCTCCAGGTGGACGAGTCGTACAGCATGAAGATCATCAAGCTGAGCCCGGCCGATCGGAAGATCGGACTGAGCATCCGTGCACTCAAGTCCGACGAAGAGCACGACTGGGAGTCCTACAGCACGTCGAGCAGCTCAGTAACGCTCGGCGATCACATGAAGCGGAGCGAGTAGGCGCGTCGATCGCCGCCGCCGGCGACTGTCCGGTTGGCGAGCAGGAGGCAGCATGACGAAGGCGGAGCTTGTCGAGGAGGTCTCCCGTGTGTCCGACCTCACGAAGAAGCATTCCGAGGTGATCGTCGATACGGTCTTCAAGAGCATCATCACCGCGCTGCATCGCGGCGAGAAGATCGAGTTGCGCGGCTTCGGCAGCTTCCGGCTCCGGCAACGCGAACCCCGCAAGGGGCGGAATCCCAAGACAGGCGACAAGGTTGATGTGCCGCCGAAGAAGGTGCCGTACTTCAAGCCAGGCAAGGGGCTCAAGGAGCTCATCAACCGGGCGTCCGAAGCGACACCCCCGGTGACGCCGACGCCGCCGACCCCAGTGCCCGGCACCGGCCTTCCCCAGTACTGAGTCGTCTTTGATCTCGGCGCCGCCTGGGCGGCGTCGCGGTCGCCCCGTCTGCTGTGGAACGGCTCTGGTCTCCCTGGAGATTCTCCTACGTGTCGGGCATCGATCAACGACCCGAGGGCTGCGTGTTCTGCGATGCCGCGGCCCAGCCGGACGCGCCGCTCGTCGTCTTCCGCGGTGTCGCGTCTTACGTCATTCTCAATCTCTACCCCTACACCAACGGCCATCTGATGGTGATTCCGGCCCGGCACGTCGCGAGCCTGGCGGCGACCACGGCCGCGGAGCGTGCCGAGATGATGGAGTTGACGCAGCTCGCCGAGCGGGCCCTCGGTGAGGCGTACCGGCCGGACGGGATGAACGTCGGGATCAATCTGGGCCGGGCCGGTGGCGCCGGCATCGTCGACCACCTGCACATGCACGTTGTGCCGCGCTGGGACGGCGACACGAACTTCATGACTTCGGTGGCGGAGTCGCGAGTCCTGCCCGAGACGCTGGAACGCTCGGCCGAGAAGCTGCGGCCGCTCTTCGCCAAGCTGGCGCGTTGACGATGGAGTAGGGCAGGGCTTGCCCCTTCCGACAGCTCTGATGATGACGGGGCCTCCAGCGGAGCGGGGAGCAGCCCTGCCTGGGCGAGCCGCAGGCGAAGCCCTGAGCCTTCAGCCCTTGCTCAGAATCTGCTTCGCGATCGTCTGCAGCTGCAGGTTCGACGTGCCTTCGTAGATCTGGCCGATCTTGGCGTCGCGGTACAGTTTCTCGACCGGGTAGTCCTTGACGTAGCCGTAGCCACCGAACAGCTGCACGGCCAGCGACGTGACCCGTTCGGCGACCTCCGACGAGAAGAGCTTGCAGATGGCGGCCTCGGTCAGAAACGGCTCGCCGGCGTCGCGCCGCCGCGCGGCGTTGTACACCGTGAGTCGTGCGGCCTCCAGTTCGGTCGCGGCCTTCGCGAGCTGGAACTGGACGCCCTGAAAATCCGCGACGGGGCGACCGAACTGCTTCCGCTCCTGCGTGTAGGCGATGGCGTGCTGGAGCGCGCCATCGGCCAGGCCGATCATCTGCGCACCGATACCGATGCGACCCTCGTTCAGCGTCTCGATGGCGACCTTGTATCCCTGGCCGACCTCGCCGAGCACCTGACCGGTCGGCACATGGCAGTTGTCGAGCAGAAGTTCGCACGTGCTGCTCGCGCGGATCCCGAGCTTGTCTTCCTTGGCGCCGACGGTGAAGCCCGGTGCGCCGCGCTCGATGATGAACGCGGTAATCCCGCGATACCCCGCATCGGGGTTGACGTTCGCAAAGACGACGAACACGTCCGCCTCGGCGGCGTTCGTGATCCAGAGCTTGCGGCCGGTCAGGTCGAAGCCGTCACCCCGTTCGACTCCGCGGGTGGCCATGGCGAACGCGTCGCTGCCCGACCCGGCCTCCGAGAGCGCGTAGGCGCCGACGGTGTCGGCGGCCAGGCGCGGGAGGTAGCGCGACTGCACCTCATTCCGACCCCAGCGGCGAATGGCGTTGACCACCAGTGTGTTCTGCACGTCGACGAGCACCCCGATCGCCGGGTCGACCCGCGACAGGGCTTCGACTACCAGCACGGCGTGGAAGAACCTGGCGTTGCCTCCACCCAGGGCCTCGGGCACCTCGATGCCCATCACGTCCAGCGCGAACAGCCCGTCGATCAGTGTGCGCGGAATGGTCTGTTGCTCGTCCATCTCACGGACGAGCGGCCGGATCTCGCCCTCGGCGAACGCGCGGACACTGTCGCGCAGCAGCCGTTCGTCTTCGGTGAGCGTCGTGAGTGGTGCCGGGGACTCGACGGGCATGGTCACGAGCGCGAGGCGTTTCCGTCGGAACACGAGTGAGCCAGCCCACACCGCGCAGCGGGACTGGGCGCCAGTCCGAGAATGCTATCATGGCGTCTAATAGGGACAGGACCGGTCACGAGGCCGAAAGATCGATGAGACGCTGGGTGTTTCTGACGATCGTGCTGGCGTGGGTGTCGACCCCGTCCGGCCAGGGTCAGGCTGCGTCACAGGAGCCCGAGGCAACTCCCCAGCAGGCTCAGGACGCGCCGCAGCAACCGGTCTTCCGCACCGGCGTCAACTTCGTCCGGGTCGACGTCATCGTCACCGACGACGACGACAATCCGGTTACCGAACTGACGATCGACGACTTCGAAGTCTACGAGGATGACCAACTCCAGGCGCTCGAGACATTTCAGCTGGTCCAGATCACACCCGACTCGCTGATTGACGACCCGGTTCGCCCGATCCGCAACGAGTTCGACGAGGAACGCGAGGCGGCACGGCCCGACGTTCGGCTGTTCGCCATTTTCCTCGACGACTACCACGTGCGTCTGGGCGCGAGCCTGCGCGTCCGTGAACCGCTGATCGAGTTCGTCGAGTCGCTCGCACCGACCGACATGGTCGGCATCATGTATCCGCTGACGTCGTTGGTGGATCTGCGGATGACGCGGAACCACGCCGCCATCATCGAGGAGATCAAGCGGTTCCAGGGCCGCAAGTACGACTACGAGCCGCGGAATCAGTTCGAGTTCCAGTACGCGCGAGCGCCCGCCATGACGGTGGAGCAGATCCGGAACGAAGTTTCGCTGACCGGGCTGCGCGCGCTCGTGACCCGTCTCGGCGGGCTACGCGAGGGCCGGAAGTCGGTCATCCTCGTCAGCGAGGGCTTCACGAACATCCTGCCGCCGCAGATGCGCCGGACGGATGCGACCCAGCTCGCCGACCCCCGTCAGCAGAACCCGTTCGTGACGAGTGGCAACCCCCGCGAACAGGCGATGCAGATGACGGCCGATCTGTCCTTGCAGACCGACCTGCAACGGCTGTTCGATGGGGCGAACCGGGCGAACACGTCGATCTACTCGCTGGATCCGCGCGGGTTGGCCTCGTTCGAGTTCGACATCAATGAAGGCGTCAGCTTCGGGAGCGATCGCAACACGCTGAACGCCACGATCAACACGCTGCGGTCGATCTCCGAGACGACCGACGGCTATGCCATCGTCAATACGAACGATCCCCGCCAGGGACTCCAGCGGGCGGTACGCGACGCCAGCACGTACTATCTGCTCGGCTACAACTCGGCCGACGCGCCGGCTGATGGGAAGTTTCACGAGATCAAGGTGCGGGTGCCCGGCCATGACGTCGAGGTGCGGGCGCGCCGGGGCTTCTGGGCGATGTCACCGGAGGACCTCGAGCGGATCGAGACGACGTCCGCGGCGCCCGAGACGCCGTCCGAGGTCGACCTGGCGCTGTCGCTGCTCGGCGCCCGACGGAACCAGCGGTTCGTGCAGACCTGGATCGGGATGGGCCAGGGTGACGATGGGCTCACGCGCGTGACCTTCGTCTGGCGCCCGGCGCCGCGCGTGCCGGGCCGGCGGCGGGCCGAGCCGGCGAAGGTCGGCCTGACCGTCAGTGGGAACGGTGGTGTCAGCGTCTTCCAGGGCGAGATTCCCGACGGGCCGGTGGTGCTCTCCGACGACGGCACAGCCGATCCGGGGTGGGCGGTCTTCGACGTCGCGCCGGGCGCGTTGCAGTTGGCGCTGTCGGTTCGCGGCGTCGGCGGCGGCGTCATCGACAACGACCTGCTGCACTTCAACGTTCAGGATTTCACCGGGACGGAGGTCACGCTCGGGTCGCCGCGGGTCTTCCGCGCGCAGAATGCGTTCGAGATGCGTCAGCTGCGAACCGATCCGAATCCGATTCCGGAGACCGGGCGGGAATTTCGACGCACCGACCGGCTGCTCGTTCACGTCGAGGCGTACGGGCCCGGGACGGCCGTGCCCGAGGTGACGGCGCGATTATTGAATCGCAGCGGCCAGTCGATGGCCGACCTGCCCGTCCAGGTCCCGACGGAGGCATCCGCGCCCTACGTACTCGATCTCCCGCTCGCGAGCCTGGCTCCCGGCGAGTACCTCATCTCGCTCACCGCGGCGATGGCCGACGCGAGCGCCGAGCAGCTCATCGCCATTCGCGTGACGAGCTAGTAGCCCGCCGCCGGCGGTGGCGGGCTCCTATTCCCACGACAGACCCCGATTGACGCGGCGTCCGGCCACGGCGATCTCCACAACAGGACGCCTCATGCGTGGTATATTCGGAGGTTGTCACGCCTTCGAGGCGTACTCATAAGCGCGTTGGGTTCCACGGTTCATCGAGGAGGACGGTCTCATGGTGACGAAGAGCGCGGGAGCGGGGTCGGGAGTGTCGGGCTATGTCGCCGACGTGATGGCGGAGGTCGTGGCGAAGAATCCGTCGGAGTCGGAGTTCCATCAAGCCGTTGGCGAGGTGCTGGAGTCGCTCGGCCCCGTGCTGGAGGCGCGACCCGACTACCGCAGCGGGAAGATTCTGGAGCGGGTCGTCGAGCCGGAGCGCGTCATCATGTTCCGGGTGCCGTGGCAGGACGACCGGGGCGACGTCAACGTGAACCGAGGGTTCCGCATCGAGATGAACAGCGCCATCGGCCCCTACAAGGGCGGCCTGCGATTCCATCCGTCGGTCAACCTCGGCATCCTCAAGTTTCTCGCGTTCGAACAGATCTTCAAGAACGCCCTGACCACGCTGCCGATCGGCGGCGGGAAGGGCGGGTCCGACTTCGACCCGAAGGGCAAGAGCGACTCAGAGGTCATGCGGTTCTGTCAGAGCTTCATGACCGAGTTGCAGCGCCACATTGGCGCCAACACGGACGTGCCGGCGGGTGATATCGGCGTGGGCGGCCGCGAGATCGGCTTCATGTTCGGACAGTACAAGCGGCTCAGGAACGAGTTCACCGGCGTCCTGACCGGCAAGGGCTTGAACTGGGGCGGCTCGCTCATTCGACCCGAGGCGACCGGGTACGGCGCCGTGTACTTTGCCGCCGAGATGCTCGCCACGCAGGGCAAGACGCTCCACGGCAAGTCCTGTTTGGTATCGGGTAGCGGCAATGTCGCCCAGTACACAGTCGAGAAGCTGCTCGAATTGGGCGGCCGACCGGTGACGCTTTCCGATTCCAGCGGCTACATCTACGACGAGGCCGGCTTCGATGACGACAAACTGGCATTCGTCAAGGAGTTGAAGAACGTGCGGCGCGGCCGGATCCAGGAGTACGCCGACCACTTCGAGAACGTCGTCTTCACGGCTGCCGATCCGTCGGCAGACTACAATCCACTCTGGAACCACAAGGCGCGGTGCGCGTTTCCGAGCGCGACGCAAAACGAGATCAACAGCACCGATGCGGCCAACATGCTGCGCAACGGCGTCACGGTTGTCTCCGAAGGCGCGAACATGCCGGTCACACTCGACGGCGTAAAGCAGTTCCTCGACGCGAAGATCATGTACGGGCCGGGAAAGGCTGCCAACGCCGGCGGCGTCGCGACCTCTGGGCTCGAGATGACGCAGAATAGCCTGCGCATGAGTTGGACGCGCGAGGAAGTGGACGGACGGCTGCAGTCGATCATGAAGGCGGTTCACCGGGCCTGTCACGAGACCGCGGAGCAGTTCGGCGACCCGGGTAACTACGTCATGGGTGCCAACATCGCCGGCTTCGTGAAGGTTGCCGACGCGATGCTCGACCAGGGTCTCGTCTAGGCCGGCCGAGGCGACCACGCGGCGGCGCGTTCTCAGGGTTCCCCGCGATGGGCCGGCGGTCGGCCGGCCCGCGCGGGGCACCGTTCCCAAGGCTTTCCACCATGTCCGAAACGCGGCCGGACGGTCTCTCGTTCAGTTCGGGAAGCCGGCTGCGCAGCTTCCAAGACCTCGGGCTCTACCGCGTTAACGACATCCTCCTCGTTTCGACCCTCTACGACTCGTTCATCCTCGCCGAGGACGGCCGCCTCAGCGAGGTCATGCTCACCGAGTTCCTCGACCTCGATCTGCACCACACGCCGCGCCTGACCCGTGTCTCCACGGGCGCCGAGGCGGTCGCGCTCGCCCGCGCCGAGAGCCGGTACAACCTCATCATCACGTCGCTGCACGTCGGCGACATGGACGCGCCGAAGCTGGCGGGGGAGATCGCCGCGGCCGGCCTGCAAACCCCGGTCATCGGCCTGGCCTACGACACCCGCGACCTGGATCGGTTCACGCCGGCGACCGAGATCTCGGCGATCAACAAGGTCTTCCTCTGGCAAGGCGACGTACGGATCCTCCTAGCGATCGTGAAGTACGTCGAGGATCGGATGAACGTCGCCCGCGACACCGGCGAGATGGGCGTCCAGGCGATCATCGTCATCGAGGACAGCGTCCGCTACTATTCGTCGTTTCTGCCGGTCATCTACACCGAACTGGTACACCACACGCACAACCTGCTGCCGGACGGCATGAACCGGTCGCACAAGCTGATGCGCATCCAGGCCCGGCCGAAGATCCTGCTGTGCACCTCCTACGAGGAGGCGTGGGACTACTTCGAGCAGTACCAGGCTGACGTGCTCGGCGTGATCTCGGATGTGGGCTTTCCCAAGGGCGGGGAAGTCGACAAGAACGCCGGGTTCGAGTTCGCGCGGCGTGTTCGAGCCCTGCAGTCGGATGTGCCGATCATGCTGCAGTCGGGCTCGGGCTCATCCGACCATGTCGCGCGGGCCAAGGAGGCCAACGTCTTCTACGTCCGCAAGGGGTCGCCGTTCCTGCTGCACAGCTTGCGGCAGTTCATGACCGACGGTTTCGGTTTCGGCGACTTCGTCTTCCGGCGCCCCGATGGGTCGGTCGTCTCGGTTGCCAAGGACCTACGCCAGCTCGAGACCCAACTGCGCGAGGCGCCGGGCGACAGCGTCGCCTTTCACGGTGAGCGGAATCATTTCTCGCGGTGGCTCAAGGCGCGGACGGAGTTCGAGTTGGCGCACTTCCTGCGGCCACGCAAGCTCGCCGACTACGACACGGTCGAGGGCCTGCGCGAGGTGCTGATACAGGCGATTCACGACTACAACGAACAGCGCCACCGGGGAATCGTCGCTGACTTCGACCGCGAGCACTTCGATCCGGCTCGGACGTTCGGCCGGATCGGCGCCGGATCGCTCGGCGGCAAGGGGCGCGGCCTGGCGTTCGCGAATTCGCTCTTGGCCGAGGAGATCTCCGCGTCGCGGCTTCCGGGGATCCGGCTCGGCGTGCCGCCGGCCGTGGTCCTGGCGACGGAGGTGTTCGACCGCTTCCTCGACGCGAACGACCTGCGCGACTTCGCCATCGAGTGCGACGACGACGACGCGCTGGTCGAGCGATTCCGCGAGGCCGGTTTTCCGGCACCGATTCAGCAGCAGCTGAGCGAGCTGATCCAGCTGATGGACTACCCGTTGGCGGTTCGTTCGTCGAGCCTGCTCGAGGATTCGCCCTACCAGCCGTTCGCGGGCGTGTACGAGACGGTGATGCTGCCGAACGACGACGCGGATCCGACGCGGCGGCTTCGGCGGCTTCTTGATGCCGTGAAGACCGTCTACGTGTCGATGTTTCGCCAGCGGTCGAAGCGCTATCTGCACGCCTCGCCGTATCGGCTCGAAGAAGAGAAGATGGCGGTGATCATCCAGAAGCTCATGGGCATGCACCACGCCGACCGGTTCTATCCCGATGTGGCGGGCGTCGCGCGGTCGCACAACTTCTATCCGGTCGCGCCGATCACCGCGGCCGACGGCGTGGCCGCGGTGGCGCTCGGGCTGGGCGCAACGGTGGTCGATGGCGAGGCGTGCTTCCGATTCTGTCCGCCGTATCCGCAGCACGTCGTGCAGTTCTCGTCGGTCGACGACATGCTCGCCAACTCCCAGCGCTCGTTCTATGCGCTCCAGCTCGGCCAGGACGGGTCCGACGAGGTGGGCAGCTCACAGTTCGAGTTGCAGCAGTTCGGGCTGGACACTGCCGAAGCCGATGGCAGCCTGCGATTCGTGGGGTCGACGTTCTCGCCCGAGAACGACGCGATTTACGACGGCGTCGCCCGCCCGGGCGTCCGCCTCGTCAGCTTCGCGCCGATCTTGAAGCACAAGGTGTTTCCGCTTGCGGAATTGCTCCAGTCACTGCTCGAGGTGGGCCGCGCGGCGACCGGGGGACCGGTGGCGATCGAGTTTGCGTGCAACCTGGGCCTGCCCGACGATCAGCCGGCCGAGTTCGCGTTCCTGCAGCTACGTCCACTGGCGCTGTCCCGTGAACTGAGCGAACTGGATATGGGTGACGAGGACCCCGGCGACCTCGTCTGCACGAGCGACGCGGTCCTCGGACACGGTCTGGTCGAGGACGTGCACGATCTGGTCTACGTTGACCCTCAGCGGTTCGATCGCGCCAAGACGCGTGATGTCGCGGTGGAGATCGCCAGGCTCAACGCGGTGCTCGAGAATGAGGGGAGGCCCTACGTTCTGATGGGCCTCGGCCGGTGGGGCTCGCGGGACCCGCACCTCGGAATTCCGGTCACGTGGGATCAGATCTCGGGTGCCCGCGCCATCGTCGAGGCCGGGTTCGAGGATATGCACGTGGCGCCGTCCGAGGGCTCGCACTTCTTCCAGAACATCACGGCCAGTCAGATCGGCTACTTCACGGTGAACCCGCAAGCGGGCGTGGGGTCGGTCGACTGGGGATGGTTGGCCGCGCAGCCGGCGACAACCGAGATGACCTACGTGCGCCACCTCAGGTTCGAAGGGCTGCTCGTCGTGAAGATGAACGGGCAGCAGCATCGCGGCGTGATCCTCAAACCCGGCGCCGCTCCGGGCTCGCCCTAGGCGTACAGGCCGCGCATCCGGGTCGCGCCCGCGACGCGCCTGATGGCGACGATGTAGGCCGCCGCCCGGAGGTCCGTGTCGAAGGCCATCGAGGTGTCCAGCACGTCCGTGAACGCCTCACAGAGCTTCCGCTCGAGCCGGTCGTTCACTTCCGCCTCGGTCCAGAAGTAGCCGTAGCGGTCCTGCACCCACTCGAAGTACGACGCGGTCACGCCGCCGCTGTTCGCCAGGATATCGGGGACGACGAAGACCCCCCGTTCGTGGAGCTGCGCGTGCGCGTCGGGAGTGGTGGGCCCGTTGGCGCCCTCAACGACGATCTTCGCCTTGATGTGCGGTGCATTGTCGGCCGTGATCTGGTTGCCCAACGCCGCCGGCACGAGCACGTCCACGTCCAATTCGAAGAGCGCCGGGCCGTCGAGGGGATCCGCGTGCGGGAATCCCGCGACGGTTCGGTGTTCGTCGACGTGGCGCTGCAGCGCGGCGACATCGATGCCTTCCGGGTCATGCACGCCGCCGCCGTGGTCGGTCACGGCGACGATCTTCGCGCCGAGTTCGGTGAGCAGGGCCGCCGTAACCGATCCGACGTTGCCGAAGCCCTGGATGGCCACGGTCGCCTTCGTCATGTCGAGCCCAAGATGCTTGGCCGCCTCGTGCGTGATGATCGTCACCCCGCGCCCTGTCGCCTCCCGGCGGCCCAGCGAGCCGCCGAGCTCGACCGGTTTGCCGGTGACGACCGCGGTCACGGTGCGACCGTGGTGCATGCTGTAGGTATCCATCACCCAGGCCATGACCTGGGCGTTCGTGTTGACGTCAGGCGCCGGGATGTCCTTCTCCGGGCCGATGGCGTCGACGATCTCTGCGATGTAGCGACGCGTCAGCGCTTCGATCTCCCGTTTGGACAGTGTCGCCGGGTCGCACACGACGCCGCCCTTGGCGCCGCCGAACGGGATGTGCGCGATCGCGCACTTCCACGTCATCCAGGCCGCGAGCGCGGTGACCTCGTCGAGGTTGACGCCCGGATGAAAGCGGATGCCGCCCTTGCACGGCCCGAGCATCATGCTGTACTGGACACGGAAGCCTTTGAAGACGCGCACCGAACCATCGTCCATCTGGACCGGGCACGACACGATGATCTGGCGCATCGGGTTCGTGAGGATCTCCCAGATGCTCGGCTCCAGGTCGAGGCGCTTGGCGGCGCCGCTGAATTCCTGCAGCATGGCGTCGAACATGCTGTCGTTCTGACTCATGAGGTCTCCCGTCGCGCCCGCCAGCGAGCGCATCACCCAAGATCCTACTGCACTCGCGGGTGGGCGCCGCCGTGAACGTTGATTTCCACCGCCGTCCGCGCCTATGCTGACGCATCGGTGCCGCCCGACGTTGACACTGCGTGCCCACCATGAACCCCGTCAGGTCAGACGCGCCGCCCAATCACGCTCCCGCTCGTCCGCCACGGCCAGAGCGGTTCACGACGATCTCGAACTTGCCGATCGCGACGGTGTACGGCCCGGCGGCAACCGCCGATCTGGTCTACGATCAGGACCTGGGAGACCCCGGCCAGTTTCCTTATACCCGCGGCATCCACCCCAGCGGCTATGCCGGCAAGCTCTGGACGATGCGGCAGTTCGCCGGCTTCGGCACACCGGACGAGACCAACGCGCGGTATCGGCAGTTGCTCGACGCGGGGGGCACCGGGCTCAGCGTGGCGTTCGACTTGCCGACGCTGATGGGGCGGGACCCGGACCATCCCCTGTCGCTGGGCGAGGTCGGCAAGTGCGGCGTCAGTGTGGCATCGCTCGCCGACATGGAGCGGCTCTTCGCCCAGATCCCGCTCTCGACGATCACGACGTCGATGACCATCAATTCGCCCGCGGCGATACTGCTCGCCATGTATCTCGTGGTGGCGGAGCAGCAGGGGGCAGATTGGCGCGAGATCTCGGGCACGATTCAGAACGACATCCTGAAGGAGTACATCGCGCAGAAGGAATACATCTATCCGCTCGGGCCATCGATGCGGCTCGTGACCGACGTATTCGGCTTCTGCGCCGAGCGGGTGCCGCGCTGGAATACGATCTCGGTGAGCGGCTATCACATCCGGGAGGCCGGCTCGACCGCGTTGCAGGAGCTGGCCTTTACGCTGCGCGACGGGATCGAGTACGTCGAGTACGGGATCGAGGCGGGTCTCGCGGTCGATGCGTTCGTGCCGCGGATGTCGTTCTTCTTCAATGCCCACAACGAGTTCTTCGAGGAAATCGCCAAGTACCGCGCGGCCCGCCGGCTGTGGAGCCGCGTGATGCGCGACCGGTTCGGCGCGACGGACGAGCGGTCGTGGAAGCTCAGGTTTCACGCGCAAACGGCCGGAGTATCGCTCACGGCCCAGCAGCCGCACAACAACGTCATCCGGACGGCGGTGCAGGCGCTGGCCGCCGTGCTCGGCGGCGCGAATTCGCTGCATACGAATTCGCTGGACGAAGCGCTCGCGCTGCCGACCGTCGAGGCCGCCACGCTAGCGCTGCGGACGCAACAGATCCTCGCCCACGAGAGCGGATTGGCCGACGTCGCCGATCCGCTGGGGGGCTCCTACTATCTCGAGGCGCTCACGGACGAGCTCGAAGCCGGCGCCTTCGAGCACTTCAAGACGATTGACGATCTCGGTGGCATGGTCGCGGCGATCGAGCAGGGATATCCCCAGCGGGAGATCGCGAACAGCGCGTACAAATTCCAGACGGAAGTCGAGCAGGGCGTGCGCGGCATCGTTGGGGTCAACGTGCATGCCGACGACACCGCGCCCGGCGTGCCCACGCTGTACATCGACGAAGGCGTGGCCGACGATCAGGTCGCGCGACTCGCCGACCTTCGACGGACACGGGATGGTGACCGCGTGACACGGTCGCTCGACGCGCTGCGCGAGACCGCGCGCGGACGGGAGAACCTGATGCCGAAGCTCCTCGACTGCGTCAGCGCCTATGCGACGCTGGGCGAGATGTGCGATGCGTTCCGCGATGTCTGGGGCGAATACGAGGAGGCGCCGGCGATTTGAGCGCTCTAGCGGGCATGCGGAACATTCGCGTCGTCATCGCCAAGCCTGGCCTGGACGGGCACGACCGCGGCGCCAAGGTGATCGCCCGGGCGCTGCGTGACGCCGGGATGGAGGTGATCTATACCGGCCTCCGCCAGACCCCGGAGCAGATCGTGGACGCCGCGCTTCAGGAAGACGCCGACGTGATCGGGCTCTCCATTCTGTCGGGCGCGCACAACCATATCTGCCCTCGCGTCGTCGAGTTGCTGGAGGCCAGGAAGATCCCGGACGTGCTCGTCGTGGTGGGTGGCATCATTCCCGATGCTGATCTGCCGAAACTGCACGCGATTGGTATCACGGGCGTCTTCCCGCCGGGCACGTCGATGCAGGCGATCGTCGAGTTCATTCGTCAGCACGCCCGACCCGAGGCCGCGACCTCGTGAGTCGAGCCACGTCCGAACGCGTCGTCGCTTGACGTTCCACGCAGCGGCGGATACGCTCCAGAAAATATGCCCCACCGCCTCCTGCTTGCCGACGACTCCGTGACGATCCAGCGCGTGATCGAGCTGACGTTCACAGAGGAAGACGTGACGGTCACCGCCGTGGGCGATGGCCAGCAGGCGATCGATCAGATCAGCGCGGAACCGCCGGACATCGTGCTCGCCGACGTCGGCATGCCGGAGAAGACTGGCTACGAAGTGGCGGAGTTCGTGAAGGGTGACCCGGTGTTGTCGCGCATTCCGGTCATCCTCCTCACCGGGGCGTACGAACCGGTCGACAAGGAGCGCGCGAAGCGGATCGGCTGCGACGGCGTCATGGAGAAACCGTTCGAGCCGCAGATGGTGATCAACCGTGTCCGGGACCTGCTCGCGGGTGAGCGACCCGCGTCGCTCTGGACGGCTCCGCTCGACGATGAGGTGTCGGGCGTCGGTGCGCCGGCCACCGCCCCGATACGCGAGGTCGGCGGCCCGGCTGCCGAGACGACGGCCCTGGCCGCCGCCTCGTCGCCGATCGCCTCGGCCGCGCCCGCGGCACCCGTGTCGCTGGCCGAGGCGTTCGCCGCGCTGCTCGCAGCGGAGCAGGGCTGGCCGTCGCCGCCACCCACGGCCGGCGACCGAACTGCCTCCAGCCTTGCGACCGAACGCCTGGCGGCTGCGGTGACCCGACGAGTCCTCGATCAGCTGACCGATCAGGTCGTCGAGGATGCGGTCACGCGGGAGGTCTCTCAGGTGGCCGAGCGGCTCGTCCAGGACGAGATTGACCGGATCAAGTCCGACGCCGACGCCACCTAGTCCGTTCCGCCCCCGCCCTGCCTCCGGGACCGATCTCCGCCGAGCCTGATACGATCAGAGCGCCCATGCCCAAGGTCGAGCTGTCAAAGACGTTCGAGCATCGCGAAGTCGATCCCAAGTGGTACGCCTTCTGGGAGTCGATCGGGGCGTTTCGCGCCGATCCCGGCTCGGGCCGGCCGCCATTCAGCATGGTGCTGCCGCCGCCCAACGTGACCGGGTGGCTCCACATCGGGCATGCCCTCAATCAGACGCTGCCCGACATCGTCGCGCGCTGGCGCCGGATGCGCGGTGACGATGTCCTCTGGCTTCCGGGCACGGACCACGCCGGTATCGCCACCCAGAATGTCGTGGAGCGCCACCTGGCCGACGAGGGGAAGACCCGGCACGACCTGGGTCGCGACGCGTTCGAGGCTCGTGTCTGGGACTGGGCCCGGAAGAGCAAGGGCACGATCATCGGCCAGATGCGCACGCTGGGTTCCTCGGTCGACTGGAGCCGTGAGCGGTTTACTCTCGATGAAGATCTCTCGCGTGCCGTCCGGAAAGTGTTCGTCACGCTCTACGACGAGGGCTTGATCTATCGCGGGAAGTACATCGTCAACTGGTGTCCGCGGTGTCGGACGGCGCTGTCGGACCTGGAGGTCGTGCACAAGGAGACGAACGGTTCGCTCTACTACGTGCGATATCCGTACGCGGAGGGCGAGGGTGACGGATACGTGATGGTCGCGACGACGCGTCCCGAGACGATGCTCGGGGACACCGCCGTGGCCGTGCATCCGGACGACGAGCGGTACCGAGCTGCCGTCGGTCGGCGCCTCCGGCTTCCGATTCTGGGCCGCGAGCTGCCGATCATCGCCGATGCGTTCGTGGAACCGGAGTTCGGCACCGGCGCCGTCAAGGTGACCCCCGCCCATGATCCCAACGACTTTGCGATGGGCGAGCGCCACGATCTCCCGCAGGAGTCGGTGATCGACGAAGACGGGAGGATGACGGAGGTGGCGGGGCCGTTTGCCGGCCTCGATCGGCGCAAAGCGCGCGCCGCGGTGGTCGAACAACTAGAGCGCGACGGCGCGCTGGACCACACCGAAGACCACAGGCATGCGGTCGGGCACTGCCAGCGCTGCGGGACGGTCGTCGAGCCACTCGTGTCGACCCAGTGGTTCGTCCGCATCGGCCCGCTGGCGGAGCCGGCGATCGATGCGGTGCGCACGGGCCGGATCACGTTCGTACCCGAGAACTGGGAGAAGACCTACTTCGAGTGGATGACCAACATCCACGACTGGTGCATCTCCCGCCAGCTCTGGTGGGGGCACCGGATCCCGGCGTGGTACTGCGATGCCTGCGACCGGACGATCGTGGCGGAGGAGACGCCCGCACGCTGCGCGTGTGGCGGTGCTCTTCGGCAGGATACCGATGTGCTGGACACCTGGTTCAGTTCCGGGCTCTGGCCGTTCAGCACGATGGGCTGGCCGGAGCCCACGGCCGACCTCGAGCGCTACTACCCGACCAGCGTGATGATTACCGGCCTCGACATCATCTTCTTCTGGGTGGCGCGGATGATCATGCTCGGCCTGAAGTTCGGGCAGGAGGTGCCGTTCCGGAAGGTCTACATCACCTCGCTCGTGCGCGACGCGCACGGGAAGAAGATGAGCAAGTCGAAGGGCAACGTCGTCAATCCACTCGAGTTGATGGACGAGATCGGCGCCGATGCCCTACGGTTCACGCTGACCGCGCTCGCCTCGCCCGGTATGGACATCTCGCTGTCCGAGGGCCGGCTGCGGGGCTATCGCCAGTTCGTCAACAAGATCTGGAACGCCTCACGCTTCGTGCTGCTGCAGATCGGGGAGGTCGAGACCCGGCCCGAGCCGCCCGCTCGGCCGGCCGCGCTCGCGCATCGGTGGATCTTGCATCGCGTCAGCGCCATGGGCGCCGAGGTCAACGCCGCGCTCGACGCGTTCCGCTTCGACGTGGCCGCCGACCGGCTCTACCATTTCTTCTGGCACGAGTACGCTGACTGGTACATCGAGCTGGTCAAGCCGTATCTCCAGTCGGATGGGCCCGATCGCGAAACCGCGGTGGCCGTGCTCCTGGAGGTGCACGACCGGACCTTGCGCTTGCTGCACCCGATCATCCCGTTCGTCACCGAGGAGGTCTGGCAGCAGCTGCCTCGGCGACCGGCCGACGGCCGCACGGCCGACGGCGAGCACCAGACGCTCACGCTCGCGGCATTCCCGATGGGGGAGCCCGCGTGGTTCGATGAGGACGCGGTCGCCGAGATGGCGGTCCTGCAGGAGGTCATCACCGCCATCCGGACGGTCCGGTCGGAATGGGGGGTGGCCCCCGCCAAGAAGCTGGTGGCATTTGTCGAGGGAGCCGACGCGGCCACGCGCGCAACGCTCGAGGGCAGCCGGGATCACCTCATGCGTCTGGCCGGGCTCGAACGATTCGAGTTCGAAGAGCGCGTGGCGCGTGACCCGGAGACGGCGGTGCGCGTCGTGCGCGGGCTGCAATTACACCTGCCGCTTGCCGGCATCGTCGATAGACAGGCCGAACTGCGACGCATCGAGAAGGAACTGGCCAAGGTGGGTAAGCAGCAGGCTGCGGATGAGGCGAAGCTGGGGAACCCGAAGTTCCGTGAGCGCGCCGCACTCGAGATCGTCGCCGAGACCGAGGCGCGCCTCCGGGGCGTGACCGAGCAGCGACAGAAGCTCGAAACACTGCTGCAGGAGCTGTCCCGGTGACCACGCGCCCGCTCGAGCCAGCGATCTATCGCGAGCTCGTCCGGCGGGCGCTGGAAGAGGATGTCGGGGCGGGCGACGTCACCAGCGCAGCGGTGGTGCCGGCGGCCGCCCGGGCCGCGGGCTGGATCGTCGCGAACGCCTCCTGTGTCGTGGCCGGCCTCGGCATTGTCGCCGAGGTCTTCCATCAGCTCGATCCGGACATCGTGGTGGCGCCTCGCCGAGCCGACGGTGACGGGTGCACGGCCGGCGACGTCGTGGTCGATCTATCCGGTGGCGGGCGGGTGCTGTTGACCGGCGAGCGGACCGCGCTGAACTTTTTGCAGCGGCTTTCTGGCATCGCGACCCTCACGCGCGCCTTCGTCGCGGTCGCCGGCGCCGTCACCGTGCTCGACACGCGCAAGACCACCCCGACGCTCAGACAGCTGGAGAAGTACGCCGTGCGCGTAGGCGGCGGACGAAATCACCGGTTCGCGCTCGATGACGGTGTGCTGATCAAGGACAACCACATCGTGCTGGCCGGCGGCGTCGAACCGGCCGTGCGGTCGATGCGCGCGGCCAACGGCGCGAGGCCGATTCAGGTCGAGGTCGAGAGCCTGACGCAGGCCGACGCGGCGCTGGCGGCCGGCACGGATCGGCTGCTGGTCGACAACATGGCCGACAGCGACGTGCGTGAAGTGGTCCGCCGCAGCCGCGGCCGAGCCACGGTGGAAGTCTCGGGCGGTGTATCACTGGAGCGGATGGCCGGGATCGCCACGACCGGAGCTGACTTCGTGTCGATCGGTGCGCTCACCCATTCGGCCCCGGCCGTGGACTTCGGGCTGGAACTCGAGCGTCGCGAACCGTGAGTGACTCGGATCCCGCGGTCCGTTTGAGTCAGGCCCTGCGTGCCGCCGCCGCGCGGCTCGGATGCTTCGCCGAGCGGGTCGGCTACCTCCCAGAGACCGCGTCGACGAACGACAAGGCGATCGAGTTGGCGCTGGGCGGTGCACCCGAAGGTACGACCGTGGTGGCCGGTGGCCAGACGGCCGGCCGCGGGCGACGGGGGCAGGTCTGGTCGTCGCCTCCGGACGCCGGACTGTACGCGTCGGTGGTGCTCCGGCCACCGGCGCTGGCGCCGCTGGTCACGCTGATGTGCGGCGTCGCGATTGCCGACGCGGTGCGGCAGCTGACCGAGCTCGAGGTCGCCCTCAAGTGGCCCAACGATCTCGTCGTCGAGCGCCTGGGCCGGCGGAAGCTAGGTGGGATCCTCGCGGAGGCCGGGACGTCGGCATCCGGGCTCGCCCACGTCGTGGTCGGTTTCGGGATCAACGTGCGGACGGCGCCGCGACCCGACGCGGAGGCTGGGGACGCCACGTCGATCGAGGCTGAAGGCGCCTCGGTGCCGCCCCTGGAAACCCTGTTGGTCGAGGTACTGGCGGCCCTGGTGTCGTGTCGGACGGCGATGGTCGCGGGGCAGACGGGTGCTATCCTGGATCGCTGGCGGGCGCTCTCACCCTCGAGCGTCGACGCAGCCGTCGAACTGGCCGGGTCTGGGGGGGCGCGACGTGGCACGACGGCCGGCATCGACGCGGACGGGGCGCTGCTCGTGCGGGTCGAGGGCGAGATCGAGCGGGTCGTCGCGGGAGTCGTGCGGTGGGTCTAGGCTCCCCGCCCAGGGTTGCGCCGATGAAGCAAGACGTCATGCTGCTGGCGATTGATGTAGGCAACACGAACGTCACGCTCGGGGTCTTCGACGGTGAGACGCTGACCCAGAGCTGGCGCCTCGCTTCGCTCAAAGAGCGGACCGCCGACGAGCTCGGCATCCTGGTGAGCGATCTGTTTCAGGCGCGCGGTCTCGACAAGGCGTCGATCGGCGGCGTGGTCGTCGCGTCGGTCGTGCCCGCGCTGACCGGACCGGTGTCCGAGATGATCGCCAGGTACTTCGACCGGGAAGTCGTCGTCGTCGACCCCGCCGCCGACACCGGCATGCCGGTGCGCTACGACCAGCCCGACGAGGTCGGTGCCGATCGTCTAGTCAACGGCATCGCGGCCTACGAACGGTTCGGCCGGATGCAGGGCATCCCGGTCATCATCGTCGATTTCGGCACAGCCACGACCTTCGACTGCATCTCCGCGCGGGGCGAGTACCTCGGCGGCGTCATCTGTCCCGGCGTGCAGATTTCCGCCGACGCGCTGTTTCAGCGCGCCGCGCGTCTCCCGCGCGTCGACGTCCGCAAGCCGGAGCGGGTCATCGGGCGGACAACCGTCGGCTCGATGCAGTCTGGACTCTTCTACGGCTACGTCGCCATGGTCGAAGGGATGGTCGCCCGCATCCGCGCGGAGCTCGAGGGCGACGGCACAGGCTCGGCATGCTGCGTGGCGACGGGTGGGATGGCCGGCGTCGTGGCGGCGGAGACGTCGGTGATCGAGGCGGTGGAGCCCGAGTTGACGCTGCAGGGACTGCAGATGGTCTGGGTCCGCCTCGGCGCCAAGGCGACGTCGTGAGTGACCCCGCCGAATACTGCCGGGCTGTCGAAGCCTACCTCTGCCGACAGAATCACGGACACCTGATACGCCTGGTCGGACCGGCGTTCGAGCTGGTCCGCGGGTGGGCTGCCGAGGGCGTGCCGCTGAAAGTGGTGATGCGCGGCATCGACGCACGGGTCGCACGCCGGGAGGCCAAGGGCGGGCGGCGCCGTGCGCTCCAGATCGAGTTCTGCGAGGACGACGTGCTACGCGCACTCGACGAATGGCGGCTCGCGGTCGGACCGACGATGCGGTCGGAGGTTGTGCCCGATGGCGCGGTTCCCGACGTCGGTGTGACAGGCCGGCCGGCGCGGGGCCAGAGCCTGCCGAAACATCTGACCGGCGTCATGTCGAGGTTGACGGGGGTCCTCATGGCGCCTGAGCCATGGCCTGGGCTTCACGCCGCGGTCGATCGTACCGTTCGCGCACTCGATCCCTTAGGCGCGAAGGTCAAGACCGTGCGCGGTGCGGCCCGGGCCGCGTTGCTCGAGGAGTTGCGCGCGCTCGACGACACGATGATGCAGGAGGTCGAGGCTGGAGCCGACGAGGGCGTTCTCGCGCAGGCCCGTGCGGCTGCCGGCGCCGACCTCGAGACGTATCGCGATCGGATGACCGAGCCGGCGTTCGTCGAGGCGACCTCGCGAGCGGTCGCGCACCATTTGCGCGCGCGGAGCGGCCTGCCGCGCCTGAGTACGGACTGATTTGGTGCCGGAGACCGCGAGTCGGAGCAGACGGACGATGCCGGGCGCGAGCGCCGAGGGGACCCCCGGCGATCTGGTGGATCTGACGATTGACCAGCCGGCCGTTGGGGGGCGGATGATTGCCCGGCACGGCGGGCGCATCATCCTCGTCGCCGGCGCGCTGCCGGGCGAACGAGTTCGGGCTCGCATCGACTGGGTGCGGCGCGATGTGCCCCTGGCTTCGGTCGAGGAGGTCGTCGTCGCCGATGCCGATCGGCGACCCGCCGCGGATGATGCGACCTGCGGCGGCAACGTCTTCGCGCACATCGCCTACCCCCGCCAACTCGCGCTGAAGGCGGAGATTGTGGCCGACGCCTTCGCCCGCATCGGCCGCCTGACGCCGCCTGGGCCCCTGACGATCGCCCCGTCACCCGAGCACGGCTACCGCCTCCGCGCACGTCTGCATGCGGCGGGCGCCCGGCTCGGCTTCCTGCGTGCGGGGTCTCATCTCCCCTGCGATGCCACGCGGACCGGGCAACTCGCGCCGGCCACGGGAGAGGTCGTGGCCGGGTTGGAACAGGTGCTTCGCAACCGCGGAGACGGCCATGGCGTGCGCGGTATCGATCTCGCGGAGTCGATCGGCGGCGATCAGCGGGCGATTCAGGTCTGGTTGGACCGCGCGCATCAGGCGAGCGAGGCGACGCTCGGCGCGCTGGCGGAGGTGCCAGGCGTGACCGGTGTCGCGGCCGCCGTCCGGCGTCGCGAGCCTCCGCGCGTCGTGGCGGGTGAGCCGATCGTCGCCGAATCGTGGTCGGCGATCCTGCCGTCGCGGCCCAGCGAGGGCGGGGAACTGCGCCGACGGCCCGCGTCGTTCTTCCAGGGCAACAGATTCCTGCTGCCGGCCCTCGTGGAGCGGGTGCTCGGCGAGATTGGGGACGGCGCCGTCGTCGACCTCTATGCGGGGGTCGGCTTGTTCGCGTTGGCGGTCGCCGCCTGCGGCGCGCACGACGTCACAGCGGTCGAGGAGGATCCGGTCTCGCGAGAGGATCTCGCGGGCAACGCGCAGCGCGCGGGTGGGCGGGTGCGGGTGGTGGGGCGCAGCGTCGAGCGCTACCTGCGCGGTCGGCGGCCGACGGCCTCCGGCGTCTGGATCGTCGATCCACCCCGGACCGGTCTGTCGCGCGACGCGCGCGGTCGCGTCGCCGCCGTGGGACCACCACGGCTCGTATACGTCTCCTGCGACGTGGCCACGCTCGCGCGCGACCTCGGCACGCTGACGGCGGCCGGCTATGCGTTGCGTCGCCTGGATGGCTTCGATCTCTTCCCGAACACGGCGCACATCGAACTTGTCGCCACACTCGAACGCTAGCAGCCCGTGTGGGGGTTCCGGCGGCCTGACTCCGGCTACATTCTCGATGGCACCTCGCACCCCATAACGGCCAGGGCGCGCGTCATCTGGGCCTTGAAGTACAAGGCGGCCGCTGCCCGCCAGCGCTGGCGATCCGCCTGCGTTTCCTTGAGAATCGGTGCGTGGTGGTAGAAGGCGTTGAAGGTCTGAGCGAGACCGAACGCATACTTGGCCAGGACCGAGGGTTCCAGACCTCGCAGGGCTTGGTCGACGACCTCGTCGAGCCGCGCGGCCTCCAGCACCAGTCCCCACAGGTCGTCGCCCTCGCCGCGGGCCAGCGCCTCACCGGGCAGCGACGCGAGCGACGCGACCACCGCCGCTTCGTCGAGGCCGGTCCGTTCGTGCAGCTTCCGGAAGATGTTGGCCGCGCGCACGACGGCGTACTGGAGGTAGGGGCCGCTCTCACCTTCGAAGCTCAACGCCTCGTCGATATCGAAGACGATCACCTTGCCGCGTGAGTACTTGATCATGAAGTACCGCACGGCGGCCGTCGCGATCACGCGGGCGATCTGCGAGGACTCGTCGCCCGAAAGGTCCGGGTTTCGCTTGATCACCTCGTGGGAGGCGGCGTCGGCGAGCCGGTCCAGCAAGTCGTCGGCCTTCACGCCGAGGCCCTTGCGTCCGGAGACCTCCACGAACGGCCGCGTCGTATCGATTTCGGTGAACCCCAGCGCACGCGCCGCGCCGTGCGACAACGTGACCATCTCGTAGGAGAAGTGCACGGAGCATTCGGCCTCGTCGGCGTGGCCCATGGCCCGCAGCGCCTGGGCGAGCAATTCCTGCAAGTAGGCCTGGCGTGTGTCGATGACGTTGTAGACCGCGTCGGCCTGTCCAAACGACGGCGGGGTCCCCTCGGTCGGGGTCGAGCTGGTGGCCCAGAGTGGTGGGTCGCCGGTCTCCACGAACCGTCGATAGTGGAAGTCGGTGCCCAGCAGTCCGAACTTCCAGAACTGGTAAGCGATGTCCTTGCCAACGTAGGTGACGGTACCGTCCGAGCGGACGATGACTTTCTCGCGGGGTTCGTCGGCGGCGCCCGACTCAGTCTCATTTTCCTCGGCGCCGGCCTCCTCGATCGGCATGACCCAGCAACCCGCCAGCTTGCCGGTCTCAGGTCGGGTCATCACCCCGGCGTCGCGGAGAATGTCGAAGGCGCGGCTCCAGAACTTCAGCCGCAGGATGTCGCCTTCCCAGGTGAGCAGGTCGTACCAGATGTTGAGCCGCGCCATCGTCGCCAGATGCCGTCGCACGATCCGCTCGGCGATGACGGCCGCGGTGTCGGCCATCTCATTACCGCCGGCCTCGAGTGCGTGCAGCGCCTCGGCGCGGAGCGCCAAGCGCGCCGAATCAGCCTCGTACCATTCGGTGACCTTCGCGTAGACGTCCCAGCAGTAGTAGTCGAAGTCGGGCTGGGCCGCGCGCGTCTTGACATCGGCGGGCCCCATCGATTCGAGCTCCCGGAACGCCACGATCATGTCGGCTACCTGGACGCCAGTGTCGTCGATGTAGTTCTGAATCTCGACGCGTCTGCCCTGGAAGCGCAGCAGCCGGCCGAGCGTGTCGCCCAGGACCGCGTTGCGGAGGTGGCCGATATGGGCCGCCTTGTTCGGGTTGATCGCCGTGTGTTCGACGATCGTCTTGGGGCCGTTCGGGTCGGCGGCGGGCTCAGCGTCCGGCACGCCGGCGCGTCCGGTCAGGAACGCGACCCGATCGAGGAAGACGTTGACGTATCCGTTCGGAGCGGGCTCCACGGCGGCGACCCCGTCGACGGCGCTCAGGTCGTCCGCCAGTTCCTGCGCAATCTGCCGCGGCGCCTTGCGCGCGATCCGGGCCAGTTCGAAGGCCACGGGCACGGCCAGATCGCCCATGCCGCGGTTGGGGGGCATCTGCACGGCAATGGACGGCATTCCGTCGCGGTCGACGCCGTAGAGTCGCGTGATGGCCGAGCGGAGCGCGGCGCGAAGCGCCTCGTGAATCGGGAGAATCATCTATACTTTCCGGTCGCGTCCGGGCGCCACGGGTCCCGAGCGGTGCGCGTCAAGGCGTTCGAGCGCTCGCGCGTAGTCCTCGGGCGTGTTGACGTTCGAGAACAGTACGCCGTGTGGGTCATGCGGTGCGATCTCGTCTGGGCCGACCTTGTGCACCCTTACGTGTGGCAGTAGGTCCTGCACCTTCAGGACGCGGTCGTCGATCTGTTGGCGCAGCCGCGGAGCGCATCGCCGCGCATAGCACGCGCAGAGCGGCTCGTAGCCCGCGAGGGTCTTCGGAATCGCGACGTCGGCCGACCCCATGGACTCGACCAGGTGACGCAGGAACGCCGCATGAATGAACGGCATGTCGCAGGCCACCACCAGGACCGGGTCCGCCGTGGCGTGCACCAGGGCCGTGTACACTCCGCCGAGTGCGCCCGTTCCCGGGATCTCGTCGGTGATGATCGGCACGCCCAGGTCCGCGTAGGGCCCCGGGTCGTTGGCGACGACGAACACTGTCTCGGTGATGCTTCGCAGAACCGCGAGTTGGCGCTCGATGACGCTGGTCGCGCCGAATGCGAGGGCACCTTTGGGTCGCCCGCCTAGACGACGAGCTTCGCCGCCGGCGATGATGGCCACCGTACACATCCGCCAGAGTAACCTTATCAAATAATGCGTGAGGCCCGTATCGGACGGATGCTGCCGGCGAGCGTGCACCAGGCGATCGTCGACGAGTTGCCGGCTCGGCTCGACTACTACGAACACTGGTTGCATCCCGCCGGCCTCCGAAACGGCACGATCGGCGTCGCGGCCTTCCGGGCGGTCCTGAGTTTCCTTCGACAGGAGGACGCTGCCTATCCCGCCGTCGTCAGCCGGGCCGGCCGCTACGCTGCCGCCTGGTCGCTCGACGGGGCCTCGCCGCTGCCCGCCCGACTGATCGGCTGGCTGCCGTTCCCGCTACAGGCTCGTGCCGCGGTGTGGCGGGCCCGGAGGGTCATCGCGGCGGCTGACGTCCGGGCCCTGGCGACGGCTAGTGTCCGACGGAAGCGCGCCCGGATCCGGATCGCAGCGTCGGCGTTCTGCGAGGTGCGCGAGCCTGTCGAGGTGCCACTGTGTGGTTTCTACGCCGCGGTACTCGCCGAAGTACTTGCCCGCCACGGGATCGAGGCGCGGGCCGACGTCGAAGACTGCCGGGCCGCGGGTGGGGAAGCGTGTATCGTCACGGCCGCGCTCGGCGCTGACGCGGAGCCGGTCGCCACCGAGGCCGTGCGTGCCCTCGGCTAGCAGCCCGTCGTGCAAGTGCCGAGCGGCACCGAGACCGTCGAGGCGCCCGCCCGGCAAGGCGCGAAGAGAGAGAATACCGGGAGCATTTGACCGATGAGCAACACCGCCGGGCGGGATGCATCGGCGGTCGAATGCAGCGGCACTTTCGCGACGGGCTGCTAGGGTCTGGACCCGCCCGCGTCGCGTTGACACCGCCTGCGGGCTCCGCTAGCGTACGACGCAGGGTCGAGGAGGTGGCGCGGCCAGCCACGCTCCGCGAGACCCGGAGGTACGGATTGCAGGTGCTGCTCGGTCGACTCACCGCGGGGCGCCTGGCCCCGATCCTGATCGCGCTCCTGTCGAGCGCGGTGGCGTCGTTCGCCCCGCAGACGCCCGAGGCGCCGGCATCGGATCGCCCGCTCGTGCTGGTGGCCGAGGTCGAGGCGATCATCCATCCCGTTTCAGCCGAATACATGATGCAGGCGATGGACCGCGCCGATGCGGCCAACGCCGATCTCCTCGTGTTCACGCTGCGCACGCCAGGCGGCCTGGTCGAGTCGACCCGGTCGATCACGAGCCGCATGATTTCAGCCGAAACGCCGGTGGCGGTATTCGTCGCGCCGAGCGGCGCCCGGGCGGCGTCGGCCGGCTTCTTGATCACGATTGCCGCGGACGTGGCCGCGATGGCTCCGGGGACCCACATCGGCGCCGCGCATCCGGTCAGTGGGGGTGGTCAGCAACTCGACGAGACGACTGCCGAGAAGGCCGCCTCCGACGTGGCGGCGTTCGCTCGTTCGCTGGCGGCCCAGCGGAATCGGAACGTCGAACTGGCCGAACTGGCCGTGATTGAGAGCCAGGCCTTCACCGAGACCGAGGCGGCCGAGGCCGATCCGCGACTGATCGACCTCATCGCGGCCGATCTCGATGAGTTGCTGGCCGCCCTCGACGGTCAGACCATCACCCGGTTCGACGGACGCGAGGTCGTGCTGCGCACGGCCGATGCGCGGGTCGAGCCGCTACGGATGACGTGGCGTCAGCGCGTGCTGAGCGGCATCGCGCGGCCGGAAGTGGCGTATCTGCTGTTCAGCCTGGGCACGCTCGGGCTGACGATCGAACTGTGGAATCCTGGCGGGATCCTGCCGGGGGTCGTCGGCGGGCTCTGCCTGCTACTGGCGTTCTTTGCCTTCCAGATCCTGCCCGTGAACCTGGCCGGCGTGGCCCTGGTGGGCTTCGGCGTCGGGCTGCTGGCGCTGGAAGCGTTCGTGGCGAGCTTTGGGCTGCTGGCGGCGGGCGGCATCGTCAGCATCGTGCTCGGCTCGCTCATCCTCATCGACTCGCCGCTGCCCGAGCTGCAGGTCGGCCTGTCCCTCATTTTGCCGGTGACGGTCGCGTTGTCGGCCATCATGCTGTTCTTGACCCGCCTGGTGGTGGCGGCGCAGCGCCGCAGGGCTGTAACCGGCCGGTCGGGCATGATCGACGCGATCGGATGCGCGCTGACCGATTTCGCGCCCGGCGAGGCAGGTCGGGTCACGACCCACGGCGAGATCTGGGCAGCGACGGCCGCCGAGTCAATTGCCGAGGGTGAAGAGGTCCAGGTGGTCGCGGTGAACGGCCTGACGCTGACGGTCCGTCGCCCCGCTTCGGTATTGCAGGGAGGAGAACATCCATGAGTCTGTCCCCAGTTGCAGTGTTCGCGTTGATCGTGGCGTTGTACCTGCTCAGCTCCATCAAGGTGCTGAACGAGTACGAGCGCGGTGTGATCTTTCGGCTAGGGAAGCTGCTGCGGCAGTCGAAGGGGCCGGGAGTCATCCTCGTCTTCGCACCGATCGATCGCATGGTGCGGGTCAGCCTGCGCACGATCGTAATGGACGTACCGCCGCAGGACGTCATTACGCGCGACAACGTCTCGGTCAAGGTGAACGCGGTGGTCTACTTCCGCGTCATGGACCCCCAAAAAGCGATCGTCGAGGTCGAGAACTTCCACTACGCCACATCGCAGTTGGCCCAGACCACGCTCCGGAGCGTGCTGGGGCAGGTTGAGCTCGATGGGTTGCTGTCGCAACGCGAGAAGCTCAATTCGGACCTTCAGGTGATCCTCGATCAGAACACCGACGCGTGGGGGATCAAGGTCTCCTCGGTCGAGGTCAAGCATGTCGATCTGCCGCCCGACATGCAGCGCGCCATGGCGCGTCAGGCCGAAGCCGAGCGCGAGAAGCGTGCTAAGATCATCCACGCCTCAGGTGAATTCACCGCGTCAAAGCAGCTCTCGGAGGCTGCGGCCGTGCTTGCCGTGGAACCCAACGCCATCACGCTGCGCTATCTGCAGACACTGACCGAAATTGCTTCCGAAAAGAACTCGACGATCGTCTTCCCCCTGCCGATAGAGTTGTTGAATATGATTAGGCGGACGCCACCCGAGGGCGGGTCGTCGGCGTGAGGGACGCCAGGCCATGTCGGACGACGGTTTTCACGAGATCCAGCTGAGCGGCAAGCAACTCGTTTTTCTGTTCATGGCCACGACGGTCGTGTCGGTGGTGATCTTTCTCTGCGGTGTGCTCGTCGGTCGGGGTGTGCGGGCGCGCCAGGCACCGGCGCTCAGTACGTTTACTGGGAGCGCAGGTCCCGTCGGTGCGCTGGGCTTCGACAGGGAGGCGGACGATGGCGCCGGAGCCGCCGGCGCGGCCAAGGCGATCGATGACGCGGGGACCCTCAGCTACTTCGGCCGCCTCCTTGGCGATGTGCCCGTGACGGAAACTCTTGAAGGGTTGCCGGCGCCCGATCCGGCGCTTGATTCACAGGAGTCCGACCCGCCACCGTCCGAAGCGCCGCCATCGCTGGCCGGCCCCTCAGCAGCGTCCGGGGCGGCCCCTGTGGAGGGCTTCACGGTTCAGGTCACTGCGTTGCGCGGGCGGAGCGACGCGGAGGCGATTCGAGAACAGCTGACGCGCAAGGGATATCCTGCCTACGTGGTCGAGCCCGCGGCCGACGCGCCGGCTGCGGTGTTTCGCGTCCGCGTCGGTCGGTATGCGGATCGCGCCGAAGCCGAGGACATTCTCCGCCGCCTCGAGCAGGAAGAACAGTTCAAGCCCTGGATTACGCGCTAGCCATCCTTTCCGGCGTCCTGCTCGCGCTGAGCTTCCCGAAATTCGGTCACCCCGCGTTGGCGTGGGTCGCGCTGGTGCCGCTGCTGGTCGTGCTGGAGCGCACGCCCCGGCCGCGGTCCCACCGGGCGTTCGCCCTCGGCGTCGTCACGGGTGGTGTCGCGTTCGCCGGCACGCTGTACTGGGTCACCGGCGTCATGACCACCTACGGCGGGTTGGCGCCGTTGACGGCGGTCGGCGTCAACTTCCTGCTGGTCGCGTATCTGGCGCTCTTCATCGGGCTCTTCGCGGTGCTGACCGTACGCGGCATCGATGCGGTCGGCCCGGCGGCGATCGTCACCACTTCGGCGGCCTGGATTGTCGGCGAACTGGGCCGACGCTACCTGTTCGGCGGGTTCCCCTGGGCTCTGCTCGGCTACTCGCAGGTCGGCGTCCTGCCCATTGCGCAGTTGGCGAGCGTCTTCGGCGTCTACGGCGTCTCGTTTCTGGTGGTGCTCGTCAACGCCGCGTTGGCGGGAGCGCTGGTGCGGACCGAACGCCGGCGACTCACGGTGCTTGGCGTTGCCGTCGGTGTCGCAGCCACGGTGGCGGTCTGGGGCCAGTGGCGCCTCTCGCGGAGCGCGCTCATGGAGGGCGCCGAGCCGGTGCGCGTCGCGATGATTCAGGGTAATGTCGCCCAGGAGGACAAGCGCGATCCCGGCCTGCGCGCTTCGATTCTGGAGACCTACCTCTCCAGAAGTGAGGCCGCCGCCGCGGATGGCGCGAGGTTGATCGTCTGGCCTGAATCGGCGACGCCGCAACCGGTCGAAGAGGATCGCGTGAGCCGCGCCGCGATCCTCGACCTGACCGCGCGCACCGGCGCCGACGTCGTCCTGGGCAGCGAGGAGGTCGACCGCGACAGCGTCGCCCGCTACTACAACGCGGCCTTCCACGTCAGCCCGACAGGGTTTGCACCCGCGACCTACCGCAAGATCCGCCTCGTCCCGTTTGGGGAGTACGTGCCGCTCCGACGCTGGCTGTTCTTCGCCGGCCGGTTGGTGGAAGGCGTGGCTGACTTCACGCCGGGCACAGACCCGGTCACGTTCTCGATCGACGGGCATCGCCTCGGCACGGCGATCTGCTACGAGGTCGTCTATCCCGACCTGGTCCGGTCGTTCGTGGCGGGTGGCAGCGAACTGCTGACCACGATTACCAACGACGCCTGGTTCGGTGAGACGTCGGCGCCGTACCAGCACTTCGCGCAAGCGGCCATGCGGGCGGTCGAGCAGGGCCGCTATCTTGTGCGCTCGGCCAACACCGGGATCAGCGGCGTGGTCGACCCGTACGGCCGCGTGCTCGCGCGGACCGACTTGTTCGAGCATGCTACAGTCGTGGCCGACGTGCGATGGATTCGGGCCCGGACCGTCTACGGCCGAACGGGGGATCTGTTCGCCTGGGGATGCGCCGCGCTGGTGTTCGGCGTGGTGGTCGCGGGCGTGCGCCGGCGCCCGGTGAGACGCGGAGGAGATGAGCGTGGCAGTGACGCGTGACGAACAACTGAAGCGATTCGAGGACTTGAGCAGGCGAGCCGACGACTTGCGGAGCTATCTTTGACGCTGCAGGATCCGCGGACGAGTTGGCCAAGTTGGAGGCGCAGGCGGCCGCTCCGGACTTCTGGAAGGATCAGGCGGCCGCGCAGCAGGTGCTGCAGCGGCGGCGCCGGTTGGAGGACGATCGGGCACTCGCCGCATCGCTGAAGCAGCGCTGCGAGGATCTGGCCGTGCTGGTCGAGTGGGCGTCCCAGGGCGAGCCGGTCGACGACGACCTGGGAAGCGGGCTCGACGAGCTGGAGGCCGAGGTCGAGGCCGCCGAGGTCAAGAAGATGCTCGGCGGCGAGCACGATCGCCGCAACGCCATCGTCACCATTCACCCGGGTGCGGGCGGCACCGAGTCGCAGGACTGGACCGAGATGCTGCTCAGGCTCTACTTGCGGTGGACCGAGCGCCGGGGCTTCAAGCGCGATATCATCGACCTGCAGCCGGGCGAGGAAGCGGGCATCAAGAGCGTTACGTTGGTGGTGACGGGCGACTACGCCTACGGGCTTCTGCTCGCCGAAGCCGGCGTGCATCGGCTCGTCCGCATCTCCCCGTACGACCAGGCGGCGCGGCGGCACACCTCGTTCGCGTCGGTGTTCGTCTGGCCCGAGCTCCCGGACGACGTCGAGGTCGAGATCGAGGACAAGGATCTCCGGATCGACACCTACCGATCGAGCGGCGCGGGAGGGCAGCACGTCAACGTGACCGACTCGGCCGTGCGGATCACCCACCTGCCGACGAGCATCGTCGTGTCGTGCCAGAACGAGCGCTCCCAGCATCGGAACCGCGACGCGGCGATGAAAGTGTTACGGGCGCGGCTCTACGACTTGAAACTGAAGCAGCAGCAGGCGAAGCTGGAGCAGATCGGGGGCGAGAAGAAGGAGATCGCCTTCGGGAGCCAGATCCGGAGCTACGTGCTGCATCCTTATCGCATGGTGAAGGACCACCGGACGAAGGTCGACGTCGGCGACGTCGACCGTGTGCTCGACGGCGACCTCGACGGCTTCATCAAGGCTTACTTGATGCAGAAGGCTGCCGGGAGTACGACGTAGCGCTAGAACCCGTTTCTACTGAAACGCGATGCCGGGCTCGGTGCCGGCGATGAAGGATTCGCGGATCGCATCGGGCGCCGAAGGTTCGGTGATCTCACCGGTCCGGCGATCGACCGATCGGTAGACGATGTTGGCCGGCTGCAGGAACTGCGGGCGCTCCGTGCGCTCACCGATATGGGCCTGCATGAACTCGATCCAGATCGGCAGCGCCGCCGTGGCGCCCTCTTCCGCCGGTCCCAGGGTCGTCTTCTGATCGTGACCGACCCAGACCCCGACCGTCACGTCGGGATCGTAGCCCACGAACCAGGCGTCGGTGTACTCGTCGACGGTGCCCGTCTTTCCGGCCAGCGGCCAGTTGAGCGTGTTCGCCCGCCGAGCCGTCCCACGCTGGACCACGCCGCGCAGCAGGCTCGTCATGATGAATGAGGTGTCGGCCGGCAGCGACTCGTGCGCGATTGGCCGGTTGTCCTCGAGCGTGTTGCCGTCACGGTCCTCGACCGTCAGGACCTGGAACGGATCCAGCCGTACACCCTGATTGGCGAAGATCGTGTACGCGTTCGTGATCTCGAGCAGCGTACCCTCGGCGGCGCCGAGCGCGACCGACAGGAACGGCGGTAGCTCCGACGTGAATCCCATCTGCCGAGCGTAGCCCACTACCTGCTCGGGGCCGAGCTCCGCCATCATCTGGACGGCCGGGATGTTGCGGGAATCCTCGAGCGCGTGGCGCAGCGTGACCGGCCCCTCGAACTCCTGGTCGTAGTTCCGAGGCTCATAGTTGGGCTGGTCCGGTCCGGCGGGGAAGCTCACCGGTTCGTCGATGATGATCGAGGTCGGCGTGTAGCCGCGGTCGATCGCCGTCGCGTAGAGCACCGGCTTGAACAGCGAACCGAGCTGGCGCTTGGCCTGCACGGCCCGGTTGAACTTGCTGCGCTCGAAGTCGTAGCCGCCGACCATCGCCAGAATGTGGCCCGTCCGGTTTTCGATCGCGATGAGCGCTGCCTCGGCCAGGGGCTCCTGATCGAGCGAGGCCGTGAGCGTGAGTGTGGCTTCGTCGATCGCCGTGATCTGCGCCAGCACCAGGTCGCCCGGTTCGATGAGCTGGGTCGATTCCCGGCGAGTCCAGCGGAAGCCGTCGCGGTCGATGTCACCGCGATAGCGGCCGACGCGCAGGGCGATTCGATCGGGCGTGACCCCGGTGACGACCGCCGGCACCCGATCGCCTTCGACGATGGGCCGCCGCCAGCGGGGGTGCTCGTAGCCGTCGACCGAGCCGCCTTCCGTCTCACGCACGTTCCCGGTGGCGCCACGGTAGCCGCGGCGCTTGTCCAGACGGTGCAATCCCTTGCGGACTGCCACGTTTGCCGCCTGCTGCAGCCTGGCGTCGAGCGTCGTGTGGACCGAGAGGCCACCCTCGTAGAGCTGTTTGGCGCCGTAGTTGCTCTCGAGATGCTGTCTGACCTCCTCGACGAAGTAGGGGGCAATCGAACTCTCGCCGCGCCGGTCCGACACCTCGATCGGCATCGCGCGTGTGGCGTCGGCCTCCTCGGCCGTGATGTATCCGTCGGCCTCCATCCGGCCCAGCACGTAGCTCCGGCGCGACCGCGCCAGGTCCGGATTGACGAACGGACTCTGCCGAGCCGGCGTCTGGATGATGCCGGCCAGCAGCGCGGCTTCCTCGAGAGCCAGGTCGCCGGCCGACTTGTCGAAGTACATCCTCGCCGCGGCCTCGACGCCGAACGCGCCGTGACCGAAGAGGATCTGGTTGCAGTACAGCGTCAGGATCTCGCGCTTGGTGTAGCGCTTCTCGATCTGGAAGCTGAGCAGCAGTTCCTGGACCTTGCGCGTCCAGGTCTTGTCGAGCGTCAGAAAGAGGTTGCGCGCCAGCTGCATCGTGATGGTGCTGGCGCCGCGCAATTCCTGATTCAAGATATCGCGGACGGCCGTGACGACGAGGCGCGGGATGCTGACGCCGAAGTGGCTGTTGAAGCTGCCGTCCTCCGACGCGATGATCGCCTCCCGCAGGCGCGGCGCGATCTCCTCGTAGGCGATGACCACGCGCCGCTGCGTGGCGAACTCGGCGACGAGCGAGCCGTCCACCGCGTGCACGCGCGTGATGACGCTCGGCGCATAGTCGTCGAGCGCCGTGATCCGGGGCAGGTCGCCGGCGAAGGCGAACAGGACCCCGCTGACGATGCCGAAGAACGCGGCGCCGACGAAGGCCGCGATGAGGCTTGCCTGGCGAGCGATGCGGATGACGTAGCGAGCCACGAGGCCCCCTGAGGCGGAGGCCGAACAGCCGAGCGAAGGCCGTCCGGCGGATTATCTTGTAATTATAGCACCACGGTACAACTGACGTTCCTGCAGAGGATTAGGCCGTATCTGGCGTCAGGTCGACCCGGCCTGACATTGACAATAGTAGACTCATATTTTATAGTATTTCTCATACAGATCGTTGGCGTCATCATCATTGAGATGAAAGAGGGGCAGGCACCCCATGGGGCCTCCCGCGTTCGAGGAAAGCGGAAATGAGCAAAATCATCGGTATCGACCTCGGAACTACCAACTCGGTCGTCGCCGTCATCGAGGGGGGGGAACCCGTCGTCATCACGAATCCTGAGGGGGGACGGCTGACGCCGTCGGTCGTCGGTTTCACGTCGACGGATGAGCGGCTGACGGGGCAGGTCGCCAAGCGTCAGGCCGTGACGAATCCCGAGAACACCGTCTTTTCCATCAAGCGGTTCATGGGGCGCAAGGCCGACGAGGTGACCGAGGAGATGACGATGGTCCCGTACTCGGTCGTGGCCGGACCGAACAGCGACGTGCGCATCAAGATCGGTGGCCACGACGAACCCTACACGCCGCCGCAGATCTCGGCGATGGTCCTGCAAAAGCTGAAGCAGTCGGCGGAGGAGTACCTCGGACAACCCGTCAGTCGAGCGGTCATCACCGTGCCGGCCTACTTCAACGACGCCCAGCGCCAGGCCACCAAGGACGCCGGCCAGATCGCCGGTCTCGAGGTCATGCGGATCGTCAACGAGCCCACGGCCGCCGCGTTGGCCTATGGCCTCGACAAGAAGGGCGACGAGACGATCGCGGTGTTCGACTTCGGCGGGGGCACGTTCGATATCTCGATCCTGGAGGTAGGCGAGGGCGTTGTCGAGGTCAAGGCGACCAATGGCGACACGCATCTCGGCGGGGACAACCTCGACCAGCGCGTGATCGACTGGATCGTGACCGAGTTCAAGAAGGAATCCGGCATCGATTTGAGCCAGGACCGGATGGCGCTCCAACGCCTCAAGGAGGCGGCGGAGAAGGCCAAGATGGAGTTGTCCACCGTCAAGGAGACCGACATCAATCTGCCGTTCATCACGGCCGATCAGTCGGGGCCGAAGCATTTGGCCATGAAGCTGAGCCGGTCGAAGTTCGAGCAGTTGGTGGAGAAACTGCTCCAGAGGGCCGTGGGCCCGGTTAAGCAGGCGCTGGCCGACGCGGGCCTGGACGCGTCGAAGATCGACGAGGTTGTCCTGGTGGGTGGCTCGACCCGCGTGCCGCGGGTGCAGGAACTGGTCAAGGAACTGTTCGGCAAGGAACCCCACCGCGGCGTGAACCCTGACGAGGTCGTGGCCGTGGGCGCGGCGATTCAGGCCGGCGTCCTGGCGGGCGAGGTGAAGGATCTGCTGCTGCTCGACGTCACGCCGCTGTCGCTGGGCATCGAGACCCTCGGTGGCGTGTCGACCTCGTTGATTGCGCGCAACACCACGATTCCCACCCGCAAGAGCGAAGTGTTCTCCACGGCGGCCGACAACCAGACGAGTGTCGAAGTGCACGTTCTGCAGGGCGAGCGCCCGCTGGCGCGCGACAACCGGACGCTCGGCAAGTTCCATCTGGTGGGATTGCCGCCGGCGCCGCGCGGTATTCCGCAGATCGAGGTGACGTTCGACATCGACGCGAACGGGATCGTCAATGTCTCGGCGAAGGATCGAGGCACCGGGAAGGAACAGAAGATCACGATCACGTCGTCGAGCGGCCTCAATCAGGAAGAGGTCGAGCGGATGATGCAGGAAGCCGAGGTCCACGCCGAGGACGACAAGACGCGGCGTGAGGAGATCGAGGCTCGTAACCAGGCCGATCAGGCCGTCTACGTCGGCGAGCGGATGCTGCAAGACAGCGGCGACAAGATCCCCGAAGCCGATCGCGCCGCCGTCGAGTCCGGCATCGCCGATCTGAAGAAGGCGCTCGAGGACGGCGAGGCCGACGCGATCAGCCAGGCGATGGAGCGGTTGAATACGGCACAGCACAAGGCGGCTGAGGCGCTGTACAAGACCGCGCAGGCCTCGGAGGCGCCGCCGGCGCCCGAAGGCGACGCGGCGCCGGACGAGGGGGCAAGCGGCGGGACGTCCGCAGACGGCGACGTGATCGATGCGGAGGTCGTCGAGGACGAGAAGAAGTGAGCGCGGGCGTCTCTGGGAACGGGTGAGGAATGGACTTCTACATCGTTCTCGGTCTCGAACGGAGCGCGAGCCTGGGCGAGGTCAAGCGGGCCTATCGCCGCCTGGCGCGCAAGTATCATCCCGATATCAATCCGGGAGACCGCACGTCGGCGGCCGTGTTCCGGCGCGTCAACGAGGCCTACCAGATCCTCAGTGATCCGGCCGAGCGGCGGCGCTACGATGCCCGGGGTTCCGTGCCGGACGATTCGCCCGAATCGTCCTTCGAGTTTCAGGGGTTCGACTTCTCGGCGACGGCCGAGGGGGACGACGCGTCGACCTTCGGCGATCTGTTCGCCGACGTCTTCCAGGCGGGGGAGCCTGGCGACGCGGCGGAGGCCGAGGGCACCGACCTCCATCTGGCCGTTCGCATCAGCCTGGAAGAGGCGATTCGAGGTGCCGAGCGCGCCGTCACGCTCACCCGGCTCGATCAGTGCAGCGCGTGTCGGGGCGCCGGTGTGCTGCGCATGACCGAGGGGCGATGCATCGAGTGCAAGGGCAGCGGGAGCCTGCGGTGGGCCCGCGGGCACATGGTGTTTTCGCGAAGCTGCACGCACTGCGGCGGCTCCGGGCGTCAACAGCATCGTCTCTGCGAGCGCTGTAGTGGCGAGGGCACGGTCTCGAGGGCCGACTCGGTGACGGTCCGGATTCCGCCGGGCGTGACCGATGGTGGGCGGGTCAGAGTGCCGGCACGCGGCCACGCGGGCCGGCGCGGTGCGCAGCCGGGTGACCTGTATCTCACGGTCGAAATCGAGCCGCATCCGCTCTTCACGCGCGAGGGGAAGGACCTCCAGCTGGTGCTGCCCGTGGCGGTCCACGAGGCCGCGTTGGGCGCCAAGATCGACGTGCCGACGCTCGACGGCGTGGCCCGCGTGCGGGTCCCGCCGGGCACCCAGTCGGGACAACGGTTCCGCGTGCGGGGCCGCGGCGTCCCGGCTCGCGGGCCAGGCGGCACGGCCGGTGACCTCGTTGTCGAGGCGCGCCTCGTGCTGCCGCGCCTGGTCGATGAGCGATCGAAGGCGCTGCTTCGGGAGTTCGGACGACTCAACGAGGACAACGTGCGTGAGGAATTCGAGGCCGCGGCACGCGCCGTGGTCGATGCCGAATAGAGACACCAGCCATGTCGATCAAACGCGCGAGTAAGGCCCACTACATGATCAGCGCCGTGGCGCAGAAGTACGACATTCATCCGCAGACGCTGCGCCTGTACGAGCGCGAAGGACTGTTGAAGCCGTCGCGAACCGATGGGAATACGCGGCTCTACGGCGAAGACGACCTCGAACAACTGGAGACGATTCTCGCGCTGACCCGCGATCTCGGCGTCAACCTGGCCGGCGTCGAGATCATCCTCAACATGCGGCAGAAGATCGAGCAGATGCAGGATGAGGTCAACGAGTTCGTCGGCTACGTCAAGCAGGAATTGACCCGCGGCCTCGGCGACTGGGAGCAGCGTCTCGGCACGGCGCTCGTCAAGGCCTCGCCGACCGATCTGGTTCGCGCAGCCTCGGTCAAACCGTCGCGTCCGGCGAGGGGCGGCGAGGGGCGGACGAGTCGTCGGCGTTCGTGACGCCGCGCCCCGGCAGATCCTCGGGTTGTTCGGCGCGCCGTTCGCGCTACAATGTGGCCCGCGCCTATCGCGAGGACCGCAGCCGAACCCCATGCCCTGTCCGCACTGCGACGATACCGGATGGAAGCCAGTCGAGGATGATGGCGTCCGCAGCGTGGTCCGATGCGACTGCTGGCGGGAAGCGCTGACCGGAAGGTTGTTCGGGGATGCCCGCATCCCGCCGCGGTATCATCGCTGCAATCTCGACGCCTTCGTCGTCTACCCAAACGAAAAGCTCCAGAAGGCCGTGGCGCGGGCGCGTGCGTTCGCCGAGGCGTTTCCCGTCGTGGAGCAGGGACTCTTCTTCGTCGGCCCGCCCGGGATCGGCAAGACCCATCTGGCGGTGGCGGTGTTGAAAGCGGTCATTCAACGCTGCGGCGCGCGTGGGCTCTTCTACGACACACGCGAACTGCTCCGCGTCATCCGCAGCACCTACAACCCCGTCGTGCGGACGACCGAGGCGGATATCCTCAAGCCGGTCATCGAGGCAGAGTTGCTCGTGCTGGATGATCTGGGCGCGGAGAAGACGTCCGAATGGGTCGATGAAACGTTGAATCTCATCGTCAATACCCGCTACAACGAGCGGCGGCCGACGATCTTCACGTCCAACTACGACGAGTACCCCGACAACGACCTCGAGCCGTCGCTGCTCGAGCGCGTCGGGTTTCGCATGGTGTCCCGGTTGCACGAGATGTGCGAGTTCCTGGAGTTCGAAGGGGCCGACTACCGGTTCTGGGAAGGCCAGGGCCCGGCCACGCCGGCCGACCTGCTCAATCTGTTCAAGAATCAGAAGCGCCCGAGTCGCAGCGGCCGGCGGCGCGCCTCCGGTCAATTGAAGGCGCAGCAGCGCGAAGGCAGCGCGGACGTCCGCTGGCCTGGCGGCAAGGCAGGCTCGTCGTGACGGCGACGGCGCCGGTCGAGGCGGCGCCGCCGGCGGAAGCCCACGCCGCGAACGAGCCGCTCGGCCTCGGCCTCTATGTTCACGTTCCGTTCTGCGACGCGATCTGTACCTACTGCAATTTCACGCGCGGCCTGTTCGACGCGACGTTGGTGCGGCGCTACGTGGAGGCCGTGATCGCCGAGATTGCGGCGGCACCGACGGCCCGGGCCGCCGACACGATCTACTTCGGAGGCGGCACGCCGTCCGTGCTCGAGCCCGAGGACGTGAAGCGGATCCTCGACGCCTGCCGGTCATCGCGGGAGGTGGGCGCGGACGCTGAGATCACGATGGAGGCGAATCCCGAGTCGGCGACGGCGGCTCGGCTCGATGGATACCGTGCCGCTGGCGTGACTCGGCTCAGCCTCGGCGTGCAGTCGTTCCGCGATGCCGAACTGGCGCTGCTGGGGCGGTTGCACACCAGCCGTGGCGCTCGCGACGCGATCGATCGGGCTCGCCACGCAGGTTTCGACGACCTCAGCCTTGATCTGATGATGTGGCTGCCGGGCCAGACCGTCGATGCGTGGCTCGAGTCGGTGGATGCGCTCATCGCGCTCGCGCCAGACCACGTCTCGCTCTACCTGCTCGAGGTCTACCCGAACGCGCCGCTCCGCGACGAGATGGTGCGGACGGCTTCCACCCAGGCGCCCGATGACGTCGCCGCCGAGATGTACCTGGCGGCACTTGGCCGACTCGACGAGGCGGGATTTCGTCAGTACGAGATCTCCAACGTTGCGCGGCCCGGCCACCGCTCTCGCCACAACCTGAAGCACTGGGCCGACGGCAGCTGGGTCGGCTTCGGTCCCGGCGCGCACTCGACCCTCGGCGCCGACCGCTGGTCGAACATCCCGGACGCCGAGGCATACGTGGCGCGGCTCGAGGCCGGCGAGGACCCGACCCAGGCTCGCCAGCGGCGGTCTGCGGCCGATCAGGCGTCCGAAGCGCTGTTCATGGGGCTGCGTCTGGCCGACGGCGTCGACCTGGCGGCTGTCGAGAAGCGCCACGCGATCGACGTGCGCGCTCGGTACGGCGAGGCGCTGCGGCCCTTTGTCGACGGCGGGCAACTCGTCGATGAGGGCGATCGGCTACGGCTGACCCGCGAGGGGATGCTGCTTGCCAATGAGGTCATGGCGGTTTTCGTCTAGCGCCGGAGTACGGTAGAATACCCGCTTTCGCAATTGCTTGAAGGAGGTCGTGGATGCGCTCACGTGAGGAGAATCCGGTTCGTCGTTCGGCTTGGATCGGGGCGGCCGTCGCGGTGGCGGTGGTCGTCGGCACGGTGCTCGGCGTGCACGGGCTCGCCAGCGCGCAGCAGCAGAACCGGGCTACTACGTTCAGCGGCCAGGTTGGGTTGATACAGAACACCATCAAGGGCGGTGCCACCGCCGATTTTGAGATGGTGATGCAGAAGGTCAAGGAGGCGCTGCGCGACAGCCAGAACCCGGTTCGTCAGCGACAGGGCCGCTCGTGGAGAACTTTCAAGAGTTCGGCGCCAGGTCCCCAGGGCGTTGTGTTCTACTTCCACGTTATCGACCCGCCCGTTCCCGACGGGGATTACACGATTTCGACAATCCTGGCCGAAGGGTTCCCGGCCGAAGCGCAGCAGCTGTACGACACGTTCAGCAACGCGTTCCAAGGCGGTGTGGTGCCGATCGACCTCCAGCTCGTGAACGACTTCAGCCGGTAGCCGCCGCACATCCGTTCGATTCCGACCTCCACGATTCTCGAAGACGACCGACCGGCCGCGAGCGCGACGAGCGCTCGCGGTCGTCCGGTCGTGCTCTGCGTGGTGTGCCCGATCCGGGGGGGGGTGGGTCAGAACGCGAAGTTGAGGCCGAAGTAGATCCGTTGCGGTCTCGATTCGACGGGCGAGCCCTGCAGCGTGAACACGCGATAGTCGATGCGGGCACGGAGCGGCCCGGCCAGCGCGATCTTCACCCCGCCGCCGAAGTTCAACCCCATGTGGGTCTCCAGCACGTTGGCGAGTTCCTCCCGGTAGACGCCGGCACCGGTCGTGCCGTAGAACTGCAGACCCGCGAGCGGCACCGGCGTCTGCACGAGCACGTTGAACATGCCCGTCCGGAGCGACGGCGCCCCTTCCAGTTCGTCCTCGCCGTTGCTCGAGTACTCGAACTCGAAGCCGATCACGAGCAGGGAGATCCCGACGCCGAAACCCCGCACGGCCCGGTTGGAGGGCATCGTATTCACGCCGGTGAAGATGGTTGCATCGGCGGCCGCCTCGAGGGGAGCGAACAGGAGCAAGGCGGTCGCGGCGGCCGCCGTCAGGCTCGTTCGCGAGTGGGTGCCCGTGAAGACTCGCATGGAGCCTTATGGCACCGGAGCGGCGGGCGGTACCGTTGCTGGGCTGGCGGGCTGGACCTGACCCGCGAAGTCGGCCAGCAGCGTCAGGTTGATCAGGCTCGGGCTGTACGCGTAGGACGCGGCGAACTTCTCGTAGAGTTCCTGGGCCTCGAGCGGCAGTTCCTGGCGAAGCAACTCACCGATCGTGTAGTCGGAGGCGGCGACGGTCGGGTCGATGATGAAGACGTACAGCACCGAGTTCTGATCGGGCGGTCCGGGTTCTGCCGCCCGGTACACCTTCCACCCAGCCGCCTGCGCCCGCCTCGTTTCGTCGGTGCTGTTGCGCAGCGCGTCGCGGACTCGCGTGATCACATCCTCGAAGTCCGCCGTCTTGTCCTGAAGAATCGGATGGAAGAGCACGCCGGCCTGGCCGGTGAAGACGCGATCCTGCGCGCGGCCGACCGACGCGCCGAAGGCCAGCGCCACCATGACCACCATGCCTCCTGCGAACACCCTGGCCCGTGCGAACATGCGGTTACTCCTTGAGCGTGAATGCGGCGGACAACCCAGCTAGTAGTATACGCCCGATTTCGCGGCCACGCCGTGGGCTCCGTCGCGCCCGGCCGCCGACAATCGCTGTGATAGAGTGCTGCGCGAGCCGATGGGCGCAGGCAGCGAAAGCGCGCTGAGTACGCGCGTGCTCGGCGGCGATCCCCGAGCGGTAGCTCGAGCGATCTCGCTGATCGAAGACGGTGCGCCGGAAGGTGCTCGGCTCGTGCGCGAGCTGTTCGGCCAGACCGGCAGCGCGTGGCTGGTCGGCGTGACCGGCCCCCCGGGCGCCGGCAAGAGTTCGCTGGTCGATCGGCTCATCGCACGGTTCAGGTCCACGGGGCGCCGTGTCGGCGTCATTGCCGTCGATCCCACGAGTCCGTTCAGTGGCGGCGCGGTGCTGGGCGACCGCGTCCGGATGCAGAGCCGTGCCGGTGATGACGGCGTTTTCATCCGCAGCATGGCTACTCGCGGCCAGCTCGGCGGTCTCGCGAGCGCGACGCACGAGGCGGCGCTGGTCCTTGACGCCGCCGGATACGACCCGCTCATCATCGAGACCGTCGGCGTGGGGCAGGACGAAGTGGAGATCGCGCGAACCGCCGACGTCGCGGTCGTCGTCGTCGCACCGGGATTCGGGGACGACGTGCAGGCGATCAAGGCGGGCGTGCTGGAGATTGCCGACGTGTTCGTCGTCAACAAGGCCGACCATGACGGTGCCGATCGGGCTGTGGCTCAACTCGAGACGATGCTCGGGCTCGCCGAGCCGCCGAGCGGCGAGTGGCGCCCGCCTGTCCTGCGGACGCAAGCCACGTCGGGGGCGGGCGTCGAGGAGTTGGCGGTCGTGCTCGACGCGTTCCGCGACCGTCCCGACGATCTTCGACTCGAGCGACGGCGCCAGCGAGAGGCGAACGCGCTGCGCCGGCTGATCGGGGAGCTCTGCTGGCGGCAGGTCGAGGAGACCATCGGGCAATCGGAGCTCGGCGCCATCTCGGCGCAGCTCGCGCGGCGCGAACTGGACCCGTATGCCGCCGCGGAGTCGCTCCTGGTGCGGACCCGGCCGCCGCGGCCGTAGCCGTCGTGCACACCGTGAACGCAAGGATGCAATGAAGGTCAGCTTGGATCACGTCGGCATCGCCGTCCAGGACCTCGAGGCGGCGCTCCGGTTCTTTCGCGACGCGTTGGGACTGGAGGTGTCCGCCCCGGAGTCGGTGGCCACGCAGCGGGTGCGCGTCACCGAAGCCGAGGCCGGCGGCCCCACGCTCGAGTTCTTGGAGGCGACCGATTCCACGTCGCCGGTGGGCCGGTTCCTGGATCAGCGCGGTCCGGGCCTGCATCACATCACGCTGGCGGTCGACGACCTGACTGGGACGCTCGAGCACCTACGCGCGCACGGCGTGACGCTCATCGACGAGCAACCCCGTCTTGGCGTCGGCGGATCGCGCATCGCCTTCGTTCATCCCGCAAGTGCTCACGGCGTACTCGTCGAACTCAAGCAGGTGGATCCCGGGACATGACGGTTCAGATTGGCATCATCGGCGGCAGCGGACTCTACGACATGGCGGAGGTGACCGAGCGCGAAGAGATCACCGTCCCGACACCGTTCGGCGATCCCTCGGGACCCTACATTGTCGGCACCCTGCGCGGTCGGCGGGTGGCGTTCCTGGCGCGCCACGGTGCCGGCCATCGGCTGCTGCCGTCGGAGCTCAATTTTCGGGCGAACATCTACGGGCTCAAGATGCTCGGCGTCGAGTGGATTCTCTCGGCCAGCGCGGTGGGCAGTTTGCAGGAGTCGTATCGGCCGCTCGACATCGTCGTACCGGATCAGTTCCTGGACCGGACCCGCGGGCGCATCAGCACGTTCTTTGGACGCGGGATCGTCGCTCACGTCGGGTTTTCCCAACCGCTGTGTCCCCAGCTGAGCGCGGCCGCGTTCGAGGTCGCGACGGCGGCGGGGGTGCGAGCCCATCAGGGCGGGACCTACGTCTGCATGGAGGGACCGCAGTTCTCGACCCTGGCCGAGTCCAAGCTCTATCAGTCGTGGGGCATGGACATCATCGGCATGACGAATCTCCAGGAAGCCAAACTCGCCCGCGAGGCGGAGATCTGCTACGCGACCTTGGCGCTCGTCACCGACTACGATTGCTGGCATCCGTCGCACGACGAGGTGACGGTCGAGATGATCATCGCCAACCTGACGCAGAACGCGGCGACGGCGCAGCAGATCATCAGCGACGTCGTGGCTCGACTGCCTGAACCACGGACGTGCGGCTGCGAGTCGGCGCTGGCGGCTGCGATCATCACCCAGTCCGAGGCGATGCCGGCGGCCACGCGCGCTGAACTCGAACCGATCATCGGCAAGTACGTGAAGGCCTGACATCTGTCAGCTGCCCGGCTGACATCGTGCCCCCGTTTACGAGAAGGTGTTTCTCATGCATCCGATACTCGTCGTTGGTTCAGTGGCGTTCGACTCGATCGAGACGCCGTTTGGTTCGGCCTCCCGCGTGGTCGGCGGCGCGGCCACCTACTTCGGCGTCGCGGCCGCGCATTTCACGGACGTTCGGCTGGTCGGCGTCGTCGGCGATGACTTCGATGACGAGCGGATGCAGATCTTCGAGGGGCGGCGCATCGACCTGGCGGGGTTGCAGCGGGTGGCGGGCGACACGTTCCGCTGGAAAGGCAAGTACAGTTACGACCTGAACGACCGCGAAACGATTTACACGTTTCTCAATGTGTTCGAGGAGTTCCGGCCGACGATCCCGCTGGCCTACCGGTCGTCGCCGTTCGTCTTTCTGGGCAACATCCACCCGGCGCTGCAGCTCGACGTGCTCGATCAGGTCGAGTCGCCGCGCCTCGTGGCCGCCGACACGATGAATTACTGGATCGAGCGTGCACCCGAGGAGTTGCGGAAGGTCCTGACCCGAATCGACGCGCTCGTGATCAACGATGCCGAGGCGCGGCAACTGAGCGGGGAAGCCAACCTGGTGAAGGCCGTCCGAGCGATTCAAGCCATGGGGCCGAAGTTGCTCATCATCAAACGGGGCGAGCACGGCGTGCTCATGACCCGCGGCGACGGTTTCTTCGCCGTGCCCGGCCTGCCGCTGGAGGACGTCTACGACCCGACCGGCGCGGGGGACACGTTCGGCGGCGGCTTCCTCGGCTATCTGGCGGGATCTCCCGAGGTTGCCGACGACAGCCTGGCGCGCGCCGTGATTGCCGGCAGTACGATGGCGTCGTTCTCGGTGGAGGCGTTCGGCCTCGACCGGCTGCTCACGGTGACGCCCGAGGACGTCCAGCGACGCTTCCAGGAATTCAAGCGGCTCACGCACTTCGAGGCGCTCTAGCCGCCCGCCTCGCGGCCGGGCCGTGTGCTATCGTGCGAGCCCAACGTGGGAAAAGCCTCGAAGCGGCCCCGTGCGCGGCCAGCGGCTCCGGCGACCGACAGCGGCCAGGCGTGGCTTGTCTGCCTGGCGGCGTGGGTCGTGCCGGGCGCCGGGCATCTCTGGCTGGGTCGGGTGCGCCAGGGCGTTATCTTCCTCGTCACACTGCCCTTGATGTTCGCGATCGGTTTCTGGCTGGAAGGCAGGATCTTTCCGTTCGAGCCATCCGAGCCGCTGGTTGCGCTCGCCTCGCTGGCCGACCTCGGGATCGGCGCGGTGTATCTGGTGGCCCGTGCGACGGGTCTGGGCGCGGGCAACGTGGTGGCGACGACTTACGAATACGGGAACTCGTTTCTGATCGTCGCGGGACTCCTCAACGCGCTGGTCGTGATCGACGCGTACGACATCGCGCTCGGCCGCAAGTAGCATGACGAGCCACTTCTTCCTGATGGCGCTGTTCTCGGGGTTCGTGTCGGTTGTGTTCGCTGCGTTGATGCGCGACGAGCCTCGCGACCAGCTTCGGTTCGGCGCCATGCTGTTTGCCGCGTTCGTGGGCTCGGGCGTCGTTCTGAGCTGGCTCATGTACCCGTTCCCGCTCTGATGAGGCGCTGGTGGCTGTGGGTCCCGGTCTGGGCTCACGTGGTCCTCATCTACGGGTCGTCGTCGATGCCAGGCTCGGCGGTGCCGTCGGTGCTGCCGGATAAGCCCGTACACGGCGCGGTCTTCGGGCTGCTGGCCGGGCTGCTGCTGCGCGCGCTCGCGGGTGGGCGCTGGGCAGGCGTGACGGCCGGGACCGCGGCCGCTGCCGTCGCTATCACGATCGCCTACGGCGCATCCGACGAATGGCACCAGTCGTTCGTGCCGGGCCGGACGCCTGAGCTCGGCGACTTCGTGGTCGACGGCCTCGCGGCGACCGTCGTCGTACTGACGGCGTGGGCGTGGAGTATAATCGTGGTGAGTCGAGCGCATGCCACGCGACGCGCGGGCCACGCCGCGCCGACCTCCACCGAATGACTCCCGTGACGCCCGACCGCGTTCCCTTGCCGGGGATGAGACTCCTGCGGCTTGCGTGTCGGCCACGCGACGCGACGGGGATACGAGATGACGTTTGACAACATTCAGGTAGAGCACGACGGCGAGGTGCTCGTCGTCACGGTCAACCGGCCGAAGGTGCTGAACGCGCTCAACAGTCAGACCGTCGACGAGTTGCGGCAGGCGATGACGGCCGCGGCCGGCGACGAGACGGTCCGGTGCATCGTCTTGACCGGCGCGGGCGAGAGGGCCTTCGTGGCCGGCGCCGACATCAACGAGCTGGCCGAACAGACACCGGTGGGCGGGAGCGCCCATGCGCAGCGGGGACAAGCCCTGCTCGATCTGATCGAACGATTGGGCAAGCCGGTCATCGCGGCCATCAACGGCTACGCGCTCGGCGGGGGCTGCGAGCTGGCGATGGCCTGCACGTTCCGCGTGGCGTCGGACGCCGCGAAGCTGGGGCAACCCGAGATCAACCTGGGTATCATGCCGGGGTACGGGGGGTCGCAGCGGTTGCCGCGTCTCGTCGGTAAGGGGCGGGCGCTCGAGATGCTGCTGACGGGCAACCAGATCGGCGCCGCCGAGGCGCACCGGATCGGCCTGGTCAACCGGGTCGTGCCGGCGTCCGATCTGATGACCGAGGTGCGCGCACTGGCCGCCGATCTGGCGGGCAAGGCCCCGATTGCCGTGCGGGCGATCGTCGCGGCGGTCAATGACGGTACGGAGATGCCGCTCGCACAGGCGCTGGCGCACGAGGCCGCGCTGTTCGGGCTGGTCGCCTCGACCGAGGACATGCGAGAAGGCACCCGGGCCTTTCTCGAGAAGCGCAAGCCGGTCTTCAAGGGTGCGTGAGGCCGTCCGCCCGTGACCCGATCATCCGACTCCCCGACCATGCCCGACGCGCGCGGGCTGCGCGTCGCGCTCGTAGTGTCGCGGTACCACCAGGACGTGACGGACCGCCTGCGCGACGGTGCACGGGCCGCGCTCGCGGAGGCTGGCGCCGACGACGCTGCCGTGGAAGCGCTGGCGGTGCCGGGGACGTTCGAGCTACCGCTGGCTGCGCGCCAGGCAGCCGAGACCGGGCGATTTGACGCGGTGGTCTGCCTCGGCTGCGTGGTCAAGGGGGAGACCCCGCACTTCGAGTTCATCGCCTCGGCCGTGGCCCACGGCATCACGGCCGCGTCGGCCGAGACCGGCATTCCCGTGGCGTTCGGTGTCCTCACGACCAACACGCTCGAGGAGGCGCTGGCGCGTGCAGGTGACGGACCGTCAAATAAGGGGTGGGAAGCGGCCGTGGCCGCGGTCGAACTGGCCCTGGTCTGCCGGCGGCTCCTGCGGGGTGACCCGATGGGAGCCGGGGGGTGACGACCGCGGGGCGGCGCGACCGCCGCCATCAGAGCCGCGAGGCGGCGCTGCAGGTGCTATACCAGAGCGAGATCGGCAAGATGCCGGTCGATACCGCGCTCGAGGTGTTCGCAGAGCTGGAGTCGGCGCCGCCGCAGCGCGAGTTCGCGGCCTGGCTCGCGCGCGGCACCGCCGCTCACCTCGACGAGATCGATCCGCTCATCACGAGCAGCGCCCAGCACTGGCGGTTGGCGCGCATGGCGGTCATCGACCGGCTGATCATGCGGCTGGCGGTGTTCGAGTTTCTCTACGCGGGAGAGACGCCACGGCCCGTTGTGATCAACGAGGCCCTCGAGCTGGCCCGGACGTTCAGTGCTGACGAAGCGGTGGCGTTCGTCAACGGCGTGCTCGACGACATCAGGAAGCGCCTGGACGGAGGCGAGGGGAAACAGTCGCCGGCCGACTGACAGCCGATTCGAGTGGGTTAGGTTCGGGGATGACGAACGACAGCGACCAGCTCGCGCAGCGCCGCCGCAACATGGAGGAGGTCGCCCAGCTCGGGCGCAATCTCTACCCGCATGCCTTCCGGTGCACCGATACGATTGCGGCGCTCGTCGATCGCCACAGCGGCGAGAGCGGTGAGGCGCTCGAGGCCGCCCAGCCGCAGACGACCACGGCCGGACGGATTCTCGGCATTCGCAGCTTCGGCAAGGCGAACTTCCTCGTGCTGTCGGACGGCCGGGCGCGCATCCAGGTCTACGTCCGCAAGGACGGCGTGTCGGCCGACGACTTTGCCCTGTTCAAGCTCCTCGATTTCGGTGATCTGGTTGGCGTCGAGGGCCGGATCTTTCGGACCCGGACCGACGAGCTGACGATCTGGGCGTCGCGCATCGAGTTTCTGGCGAAGTGCCTGGTGCCGCTGCCCGAGAAGTGGCACGGATTGAGCGACATTGAGATCCGCTACCGGCAGCGCTATCTCGACCTCATCGTGAATCCCGACGCGCGGCGGGTGTTCGAGGTACGCAGCCGCGTCCTGACCGGTCTGCGGGAGTTTCTGGGCGCCCGGGACTACCTCGAGGTCGAGACGCCGATGATGCAGCGGGTGGCGGGCGGCGCGCTGGCGCGGCCGTTCGAGACCCACCACAACGCGCTCGACCTCGACCTGTACCTTCGAATTGCGCCCGAACTTTTCCTCAAACGGCTGGTGGTTGGCGGGATCGAACGGGTCTACGAGATCAACCGCAATTTCCGGAACGAAGGGATCTCCACGCAGCACAACCCGGAATTCACGATGCTGGAGTTCTACCAGGCCTTCAGCGACTACCGGGACCTGATGGTGCTGACCGAGCAGATGTTGTCGGAGGTCGCACGCCACGCGACCGGAAGCGATGACGTGCCCTACGGCGAGCACCGGATCTCGTTCACCGCGCCGTTTGCCCGCGTGGCGCTTCGCGACGCGGTGCGCGAGGCCGCAGCCGAGCGGCTCGGCCGTGCGGTCGAGGATGCCACGCTGCGTGACCGCGAGTCGGCCGTGACGCTGGCGGGCGAGCTCGGCGTGGAGGTTCCGCCGGTGGCGACGGCGGGAAAGATCGTGCTCACGATCTTCGAGGAACTGTGCGAGTCGGCGCTGATTCAGCCGACGTTCGTGTACGACTATCCCACGGAGATTTCGCCCCTGTCGAAGCAGCGTGCCGACGATCCGGAGACCGTCGAACGGTTCGAGCTGTACGCCGGCGGCTTCGAGATTGCCAACGCGTTCAGCGAGTTGAACGATCCGGCCGAGCAGCGGCGCCGATTCGAAGCCCAGCGCCAGGAGCGCCAGGAGGGCGACCTCGAGGCGCACGTCATGGACGATGACTACCTCCGCGCGCTCGAGTACGGCCTGCCGCCGACCGCCGGCGAAGGCGTGGGCATCGACCGGCTCGTCATGCTGCTGACCGATAGCCGCTCCATCCGCGATGTCATCTTGTTTCCGCTGATGCGGCCGCGCTCCGAGTGAGCCGTCGACGACCATGCGACTGCCGTTCGAACTCTACGTCGCTCTGCGGTATTTGCTGGCGCGCCGCCGGCAGGCCTTCATTTCCCTGATCTCGGTCATCTCGACCATCGGCGTGGCGGTCGGCGTGATGGCGCTCCTCATCGCGCTGGCGCTGATGACCGGGCTGCAGCAGGAGCTGCGGGACCGGATCGTCGGCTCGACGGCGCATGTCTACGTCTGGAAGCTCGGCGAGGCCGGGTTGGTCGAGTACGACGGCGAAATCGATCGGCTCCGGGAGATCCCGCGGGTCATCGGCGTGGCCCCGGTCATTCTGGGGCAGGCGCTCGTGACGAGCGGCACCGGGGAGGCGTTCATCACCATCAAGGGGATCGACTCGGCCCTCGAAGCCGACGTCACCGAGGTGGGCGCGGCGATCCGGAGCGGCAGTCTCGACGCACTCGAGCCGCAGGCCGCCGGCGCGCCCGAAGGCCTGGTCATCGGCGACGGGCTGGCGGCCGAACTGGGTGCCTTCGTCGGTGACGAGGTCACGCTGATGACGCCGCAGGGTCGGCTGTCGCCGATGGGGGTGATGCCGCGCACGCGCCGGTTCCGCGTCGTCGGCATCTTCGACATGGGGCTGCACGAATTCGATACGGCCTACGCCTACGTTCGGCTGGACGTGGCGGCGCGGCTGCTGGACCGCTCCGGCGCAGACTTCCTCGAACTCAAGGTCGATGACGTCTACGCCGCACCCGATGTGGCGTCGTGGATCATGCGGGAGATGGGCACGAACTACCTGACGCAGGACTGGTCAGATCTGAATCGGTCGCTGTTCTCGGCGCTGTGGCTCGAGAAGATGGCGATCTCGATCACGGTCGGCCTCATCGTGGCGGTGGCCGCGCTCAATATCGTCGCCTCGCTCGTGCTGCTGGTCATGGACAAGAGCCGCGACATTGCCATTCTCAAGACCATGGGGACGAGCGCTCGCAGCATCATGGTGATCTTCATGCTGCAGGGATTGATCATCGGACTCGTGGGAACGGCGATCGGGGCCATCGGCGGCGTGGCCGCGACACAGATTCTTGATCGCTACCAGCTGGTGCAGTTGCCGAGCGACGTCTATCAGGTCACGTATGTGCCGTTCACACTCGAGCCGCTTGACCTGGCCCTGGTCCTTGCGTCGGCCGTCGTGGTGTGCTTCGTGGCCACCATCTACCCGTCGCGCCAGGCGTCGAGTCTCGATCCCGCGCAGGCGCTGCGATATCAGTGAGCGACATGGCCTACGTCGAGGTCGCGCAGCTGTCCAAGTCGTATCCGACCGAGCGCGGGGCCTTGCCCGTGCTGCGCGGGCTCGATCTGACCGTCGACACCGGCGAGATGGTGGCGGTGGTAGGGGCGTCAGGCGTGGGCAAGAGCACGCTTCTGCACCTGCTGGGCGGACTGGAGGGCGTCGACGACGGGTCGATCCGGATCGGCGGCGTCGATGTCGCCTCGCTCTCGGACGCGGCGCGGGTCGACTTCCGTCATGCGCAGGTCGGGTTCATCTTTCAGTTTCACCACCTCCTCCCGGAGTTCAGCGCGCTCGAGAATGCCGAGATGCCGCTGCGGATCGGCCGAATGTCGGCTGACGAGGCGCGGCCGCGGGCGGCCGCGCTGCTCGAACGCGTCGGCCTGGGGGAACGGCTGGATCATCGTCCGGGGATGCTGTCGGGCGGCGAGCAGCAGCGCGTGGCGGTCGCTCGCGCGCTGACGATGGAGCCGACGCTGCTCCTGGCCGACGAGCCGACGGGCGATCTCGACGAGGGGACGGCCGATGCGTTGCATCGGCTGCTCCGCGAGATGCACCGCGAGCGGAAGCTCACGTCGGTCATCGCCACCCACAATCAACGTCTGGCCGATGGCTGCGACCGCGTCCTGCGGCTCGAAGCCGGAGCACTCAGGCCGGCGTAAGTATCAAGAAGACGAAGGGGTTACGGCACATTTGGCCGCGCTGTTCCGCGGTCGATGCCGTATAATGATCGAAAGGCGCGGGCGCTTCGCGAGGAAGCCGCAGCGCGGTTCGCGAACTCGAGATCAGTATGTTCGAACGGTATACGGAGCGGGCGCGGCGCGTGCTGTTCTTCGCGCGCTACGAGGCGAGTCAGCTCGGGAGTATCTCCATCGAGACCGAGCACCTGCTGCTGGGACTGATCCGCGAGGGCAAGGGGCTCACCAGCCGGATCTTTGCGCGCTCGCACCTGTCGCTCGAGAACATCCGCAAGGAGATCGAGGGACGCACGGTCTTTCGCGAGAAGGTGTCGACGTCGGTCGAAATCCCGTTCAGCGGCGAGACGAAGCGCGTCCTGCAGTTTGCGGCCGAGGAGGCCGACCGGCTGCTCCACAACTACATCGGGACCGAGCATCTGCTGCTGGGCATCCTGCGTGAGGAGCGCTCGGTGGCCGCGTCGATCCTGATGGAGAAGGGGATGCGGCTCAATAGCGTTCGCGAGGACATCGTCGCGCTTCTCAACGAGAAGACGATCGTCACGCGGGTGAAGGAGACCCCGCTGCTGGCGGAGTTCTCGCGCGATCTGACCGATTCGGCGATGAAGAGTCAGCTGGATCCGCTCGTGGGTCGCGACACCGAGCTGGAACGGGTGCAGCAGGTGCTCTGCCGCCGGACGAAGAACAACGCAGTGCTCATCGGTGAGCCCGGGGTCGGCAAGACCGCCATCGTGGAGGGCCTGGCGCAGAAGATCGGGCGCGGCGACGTGCCGCACTTCCTGGCCGACAAGCGACTGCTCGCGCTCGACATCTCGCTGATCGTTGCGGGAACGAAGTACCGCGGGCAGTTCGAGGAACGGCTGAAGGCGATCATGAAGGAGTTGACCGAGAACCCCAACATCATCGTCTTCATCGACGAGTTGCACACGCTGGTCGGCGCGGGCTCGGCGGAGGGGTCCCTGGACGCGGCAAACATTCTCAAGCCGGCCCTGTCGCGGGGCGAGATCCGCAGCATCGGGGCGACGACCCCGGCCGAGTATCGCAAGTACATCGAGAAAGACCGCTCGCTCGAGCGCCGTTTCCAGGCGGTCAAGGTGGACCCGCCCGCCGAGGCCGAGACGATTCAGATTCTGCTGGGCGTGAAGGACCGCTACGAGGCGTTCCACCACGTGGAATACACGCAGGATGCCCTCGAAGCCGCGGTCTACCAGTCGAGTCGGTACATCACCGACCGATTCCTGCCGGACAAGGCGATCGATCTGGTCGACGAGGCCGGTGCGCGCGCCAAGCTGCGCGATGCCGCCCGCAGCGAGGAGTTCGGCGAGATCAACAAGAGCATCCGCGTCGCGGTCGAGCAGATGGAGAACGCCGCCGCGCAGAAGGACTACGAGAAGGCCCAGTTCTTTCGGGAGCAGGAGGTCATCGCTCGCGAGAACCTCCAGTTCGTCCGTGAGAAGTTCGATGTGAAGTCGAACACCCGTCGCGCCGTCGTCGGAAAGCAAGAGATCGACGAGGTCGTGTCCAAGTGGACCGGCGTGCCGATCACGTCGATCAATCAGGATGAGGGCGACAAGCTGCTGCGGATGGAGGATGAGCTGCATCGCCGGGTCGTCAGTCAGGGCAAGGCGATTTCGGCCCTGGCGCGGGCGATTCGCCGTTCGCGGGCCGGCCTGAAATCGCCGAACCGGCCGGTGGGCAGCTTCGTCTTCCTCGGGCCTACCGGCGTCGGAAAGACCGAGCTGGCGCGCGCGCTGGCGAACTTCCTGTTCGGGGCTGATTCGGCGCTCATCCGGTTCGACATGTCCGAGTACATGGAGAAGCACTCGGTGTCGAAGCTCATCGGCTCGCCGCCGGGCTACGTCGGACACGAAGAGGGCGGCCAGCTCACTGAGAAGGTGAAGCGGAATCCCTACTCGGTCGTGCTGCTCGATGAGATCGAGAAGGCCCACCCCGACCTGTTCAACATCCTGCTCCAGGTGTTCGAGGATGGCCACCTGACGGACGGGTTGGGGAACAAGGTGAACTTCAAGAACACCATCCTCATCATGACGTCGAACATCGGCGCCCGGTACATCCAGAAGAGGGCGTCGCTGGGCTTCCAGTCGGCCGACGCCAAGGAGATTAGCCGGAGCGTGAGCGACATGGTGATGGGCGAGGTGAAGCGGACGTTCAATCCGGAGTTCATCAACCGGATCGACGAAACGATCGTGTTCGAGGCGTTGACCGACGAGGACCTCGAGCAGATCACCCGGCTGCTGGTCGCCCAGCTCAACGAACATCTCTCCGACCGCCGGCTGTCGATCGCATTGTCGCCCGAGGTGATCAGCTGGATTATCGAGCAGACCTGCAAGGACCGTTCGTATGGCGCGCGACCGCTGCGCCGTGCGATTCAGCGTTATGTCGAGGATCCGCTGTCGGAGGAGCTGATTCGGGGCCGCCTGAAAGGCGGCGACGTCGAGGTCTATCTCGACGGCGGGTCGCTCGCCTACCGCGCCTCCGACGGCGAGCTCGAAGGCCGCCGGCTGGTGCACGACGTCTAAAGTCTCTAGGAGTAGTCGGTCGGCGTGAGCCTGGGCGGTCCGGGCTGGGCGTCCTGAGCGAGTCGAGCGGCGGCTGACGGGCCCAACAGGCGGGCGCTAGGCCTCGGTGGTGGCGGAACGGAACAGGAATGACGCGAACGGTGAGGATGGAGCGGCGACGCACGACGGGACGGCCCGCCGGTTGGGCCATGGCGGCGGCGGCCGCGCTGCTCCTTGCAGGGCTCTGGCCCGGTACGGCGGCAGCGCAGGCGGGGACGGCGGCGCTCATCGCGGCGGCCGATGCCCAGAACGCCGTGCCGATGCCGCCCGAGGGGTCGCCACCGGTCGTCCGCACGATCCAGATCGCGTTTCCGGCTCAGGGGAACGTTCCCTCCATCGAGCCGTCGACCTACCTCTTCTACCTCGCGACGCGTCCGAGCCGCCCGTCGGAGGATGTCTGGCTGGACTACGACGAGCAGCGGGTGCTCGATGACTTTCGGAATCTCTGGGCCACCGGCTTCCTCGACGATCTGACGATCGAGTACAACGACGAGCCGTATCCGAACGGCGTCATCGGTCGGAACATCATCTACAACATGGAGGAGCGCGAGCGGGTCCGGGTCGTCGAGTTCGAGGGGTCCGACGAACTCGACCGGTCGAAGATCGAGGAAGCGCTGACGCAGGCCGAGGCCGCGATTCAGCTCGACACCTTCATCGACACGGCGCTCATCCAGAAGGCGAAGACGATTGTTCGCATCATGCTCGCCGAGGCCGGCTTCCACGATCCGGTGGTCACTCATGAGATCGAGGCTGTGGCCGGTGGGCCGAAGCGTGTCCGCCTGGTCTTCACGATCGAGGATGGCCCGGAAACGCAGATCCGCGAGATCGAGTTCTCGGGGAACGAGAACGAAAGCGACAGTGCGCTGCGCAAGCAGATGACGGCCAACACCACGCCGCGCATCTGGCCAATCTCCATGTTCTCCGACCGGGGCACCTACAAGGAGCACCGGTTCGCTGAAGACGCCGATGCCATCGTCCAGCACTATCGGAACCAGGGCTACGTGCGGGCCCAGGTGGGGCAGCCCGCACTGACGACGCTCGAGGACTCCGAGGACGGCCGGAGGCGTTTCGTGAAGATGCGGATCCCCGTCTCAGAGGGTCGCCAGTATCGGCTGGGCAACCTGGAGTTCGAAGGCGTCGAGATCCTGCGGGAGGAATCACTCCGCGCCCAGTTCGACATCCAGGAAGACGACTTCTACAACGAAGCGATCATTCGCGCGGGCATCGAGCACGCGCAGGCGCTCTACGGTGCCGGCGGGTACATGGAGTTCGTCGCCTTTCCGGATCTCTCACCCCGTGATCAGGAGATCGCCGAGGACGGCACGGTCGAACGCCTCGATGTGCCGCCGGTCGTGGATGTGATGATTCGGGCGGAAGAAGGCGAGCGGTACTTCGTCAACCGGATTGAGTTCGCCGGCAATACGACGACACGCGACAAGGTCATTCGCCGGGAGATGCGGGTCTTCGAGGGCGGTGTCTTCAACACGGAGATGCTCAAGATGAGCGTCCGCCGGCTGAATCAGCTCGGGTACTTTCTCCCACTGGAAGAGGATGCGGTCGACGTCGAGAAGGACGGCGAGGACGAGAACGAAGTCAACCTGCGCTTCCCGCTCGAAGAACAGAACCGAAATCAGATGACGTTCGGTGCCGGCTTCTCGGAATTCGACGGCTTCTTCGGGCAGCTGTCGTTCGGCACGTCGAACTTCCTGGGTCGCGGCGAGACGGTGACGGTGTCGCTGCAGAGCGGTTCCCGGGCACAGAACTTCGTCGTCGGATTCACCGAGCCGTTCTTGTTCGACCGCAACATCGCGGCCGGCTTCAGTGTCTACAAGACGAAGCTGCAGTTCATCGGGCAGTTCACGCAAGCGTCGCTTGGCGGCAACTTCAATGTCAGCAAGCCGATCGCCAATTTCACGCGCCTCTCGTTCGGCTACAGCTACGAATCGGTGCGCGTCAGCGAGCTAAATCCGCTGTTCAGCGACCCGCTCGTGCTGCAGTTCAATCCGTTTCTCCAGGATTCGCTGTTGATCGGCGTGAACGGTAAGCGCAAGGTCAGCAAGGTGACACCGGGGCTGCTGCACAACACGATTGACCACCCAATCTTTCCGAGCGCCGGTAAGCGGATCATCGGGGCGATCGAGCTCGCGGGGCTGGGTGGCAACACGGCCTTCTACAAGCCGCGGTTCGAGAGCATCTGGTACATCCCCCACACACCGACAACGTCGTTCGGCCTCCGGTTCGAGACCGAGTACATCACGCCTTACGGCGACACGCAGATCCTGCCGCTGTTCGAGCGGCTCTACCTCGGCGGGGAGTACAGCATCCGGGGGTTCGACCTGCGGACGATCGGCCCGCGCGATCCGGTGACGGGACTCGTGCTGGGCGGCAACAAGAGCCTGCTCATGACGGGCGAGTACCTGATCATGCTCGGCCAGCCGATGCGGCTGATCTTCTTCTACGACACCGGTCAGGTGCGGAACACCGGCCAGCGTTTCTCGCTCGGTGACTTCAAGACGTCGACTGGGGCCGAGCTGCGGTTCCTGATGCCGGTGATGAACGTGCCGTTCCGTCTGATATTCGCGTTCAACCCGCACCGTGACGGCGTGCTGGACAACTCGTACAGGCCGGAGCAGGCGTTCAATTTCCGGTTCGCCGTGGGTTCGTCCTTCTAACTCCAGAACGCACTTGGGTTGGTGAGTCTGGCACCGAAATCGGACAGATCTACCGAGAACGGTGTACAATAGCGGGCTGTTTTGATCTGATGGTGGGTCGTCGGCCGTGGCGCGGTCGACGGTGAATGGATGTTGCGGGGTGTGTGTGCATCCCCTGAAAGGGAATCAGTCGATGAAAGTCTCGAGTGTCGTCGCAATGTCGTTGTTCGTGCTTGGTATCGGAGGCGGCCAGGCGTGGGCGGCTGGGCGGGAGGCCCAGGCGACGCTACCTGAGGGGGCCGTCCTGGCCTGGGTCAACGTGCCCCGCATCGCCGCCGAGTCGGTTAGCGGGCAGGAGCTGGCCTCGCAGGTGCAGGCGTTGAACGAGGAGAAGCTCACCGAGCTCAACACGATGAACGAGGAGCTCCAGGCGAGTCAGCAGAAGCTCCAGCAGGGCGGTACGGTGATGAGCGAGACGGCCCGGGCGCAGCTCGAGCGGGAGATCGGCCGGATGCAGGTCGACATTCAGCGCGCCACGGAAGATGCCCAGATCGAGGTGCAGACCCTCCAGGAGCAGCTGCAGGTCAGTTTTCAGGACGATCTGATTCCCGTCATCGCCGAGGTGTCAGCCGAGAAAGGGCTGCATCTCGTATTGAGCGTCAGTGACTCCGGCGTCGTCTGGAGCGCGCCTGGCCTCGACATCACTGACGATGTGATCACTCGGTTCGACGCCGCGCACGCCGCGGCCGGGGGCGCTGCTCAGCAACAGCCGTAGCGCACGCCCCACGCGCGGCGAGCCCGCGGGCGGCGGCAGCGGCGCCGCTTGCCGGTTCGCGACATCTCCACCACACGGCCCCAGGAACCCCCCGTGCCGATCGACATCCCGGCGACGCTCGATAGGCTCAACTACCGGTACCCGTCCTTCCTCGTCGACGCGGTCGTGGACCACGAGCCCGGCCAGCGCATCGTCGGGATGAAGAACGTCACCGTCAACGAAGAATTCTTCCAGGGGCATTTTCCGGGGACACCCCTCATGCCGGGCGTCCTCATGGTCGAGGCGTTCGCCCAGGTGGCGACGATCCTGCTGTTCCAGGACACCGACCGTCCGGCGCAGCGGGCCTGGCTGCAAGGCGTGGATGCCGCGAAGTTTCGGCACCAGGTCGTTCCCGGCGATCGCCTCAGGCTCGAGGTGACGATGGGCGAGGCCACCACCACCGAAGCGCGGGTCCAAGGGCGGGCCTTCGTCGATCAAGAGCTGGTCGCTGAGGCGAAGCTGCTCTTTGGCCTGACCGACGACGACGTCGACATCGATCCGACGGCCAGGGTGGCGGCGGGCGCCACGGTTGGCGCCGGCAGCGTCATTGGGCCACACGCCGTCATCGGCGAGCACGTCACGCTGGGTCGACGGTGCCAGATCGGCGCGTCCGCGATCGTGGACGGCTGGACCGAGATCGGCGATGACACGAAGGTGTTTCCCTGCGCGTCGATCGGCCTCATTCCGCAGGATCTCAAGTTTCATGGCGAGTCGAGCCGCCTCAAGGTCGGTGCGCGCAACATCTTCCGGGAATTCGTCACGGTCCATCGGGGCACCGATGGCGGCGGCGGCGAGACGCGCATCGGCGACGACAACCTGTTCATGGCGTACGCGCACATTGCCCACGACTGCCAGGTCGGCGATCACACCATCTTCGGGAACGGCGCGACGCTGGGTGGCCATGTGTCGGTGGAGGACTACGCGACGATTAGCGCCCTGTCCGGCGTCCACCAGTTTTGCCGTGTCGGCGCCCACGCCTTCGTGGGTGGGTTCTCGGTCGTCACGCGTGATGCGTTGCCGTACGTGCGGACGGTCGGGAATCGGGCGCGCGTGTACGGCGTGAACACGATCGGGCTGGTGCGACGTGGCTTCCCGCCCGAGTTGATTACCAAACTCAAGCGGACCTACCGCTACTTGCTGCAATCGAAGCTGAACACGAGCCAGGCGCTGCGGCAGATCGAAGGCGATGCTGAGTTGGCGTGCCCGGAGGTCGATTATCTGATCGCGTTCGTCCGATCGTCGGAGCGCGGCATCGGCCTCCGACGGCCAGCGCGGCGCTTGCACGACGACGAGATGCCCCTCGATGACTAGTCAGACGGCGGGCGCGCGGCCGCCGATCGGGGTCATCGCCGGCAACGGCCGCTTTCCGTTTCTGGTGCTCGACGCCGCGCGCCGCCTGGGGCGTGCCGTCACCGTGGTGGCGATCCAGGAAGAGGCGGACCCCGAGCTGAACCAGTTGGCGGCCGACGAGTCGGACACGGCCGTCCACTGGGTGTCGCTGGGGCAGCTGGGAAAGTGCATTGCCGTGCTGCGAGAGGCGGGCGTCACCGAGGCCCTCATGGCGGGTCAGGTGAAGCACGCCAAGCTGTTCGCGGGCGTGATGCCCGACCTGACCTTCCTGTCGGTGCTCGGGCGCCTCCGCGTGAAGTCGACCGACGCCCTGCTCTCGGCGATCGCCGACGTGCTCGCGGACCACGGCATCACCCTCGTGGATTCGACGGTGTTCCTCCAGCCGCTGCTGGCGGCGTCGGGCACGCTGACCGAGCGCGAGCCCACGGCCGAGGAGTCGGCGGACTTCGCATTCGGGTGCCGGATGGCCGACGCCGTCGCCGGCCTCGACGTCGGTCAGACGGTCGTCGTCAAGGACAAGGCGGTCGTGGCCGTCGAGGCGATGGAGGGCACGGATGAAGTCATCGCGAGGGCCGGCCGCCTCGCCGGACCAGGCGTTCGTGTGGTGAAGGTGGCCAAGCCGAATCAAGACATGCGTTTCGACGTGCCGGTCGTCGGCATACCGACCATCGATGCGATGCGCGAGGCCCAGGCGTCGGCGCTGTCGATCGATGCGGGGAAGACTTTGATCGTCGATGGAGACGCGTTCGTCCGTGCCGCGGACGAGGCCGGACTCTCGGTGGTGGGACGGCCGCGCGAGGAGGTCAGGTGACCGAACGTTCGCTGCGGGTCGCGGTCGTTGGGGTCGGGCACGTGGGCCGTCACCATGCGCGCCTCCTCTCGTCGCTGTCGGACGTGGACTTGGTGGCGACGGTCGACCTCAACAAGGAACGGGCGCTCGAGGTGGCCCATGGGACGTCGGCGAGGGCCGAGACGGATGTCAAGGCGATCGAGGGGCAGGTCGACGCCGTGACGATCGCCGTGCCTACCGAGAAGCACCTGGAGGTCGCGAAGCCGTTCCTCGAGGCGGGGGTCCCGGTGCTCGTCGAGAAGCCAATGGCGAGTAGCGTGGCCGAAGCCGACGAGATGCTGGCCGCGGCGAAGCGGTCCGGCGCCTGCCTGGCGGTGGGGCACACCGAGCGATTCAATCCGGCGCTGGCAGCGGTGTCGCCGCTCGTCGATCAGCCAAGGTTCATCGAGGTGCATCGGCTGGGGTCATTTCCGTCGCGGAGCCTCGACATCGACGTGGTCTTCGACGTGATGATCCACGATCTCGATGTCATTCTTGGCGTGCTCGACTCCGACGTGGCCTCGGTCGAGGCGGTGGGCGTGCCGATTCTGAGTGAACGTATCGACATTGCCAACGCTCGGCTTCGGTTCGAGTCAGGCTGCATCGCGAATCTCACCGCGAGTCGCATCAGCCGCGACCGGGTCCGCAAGATCAGGTTCTTCCAGTCGGGGGCCTACCTGTCAGTGGACTACGCCGCGCAGTCGGCCGAAGCGTGGCGATTGACGACCGACGACGAGGGGGAGCCCTCCATCGAGGGGGGCAAGCTCGAGGTGACGGGCGGGGAGCCGCTCGAACGCGAACTCGCGGACTTCATGCTTGCGGTGTGTCACGGGCGCGAGCCGGGCGTGAACGGCGCGCAAGGGCGCCGCGCCCTCGAATTGGCCGAGCGGATTACCGAGCGAATTGCCGAACATGTCTGACGACGCCTTGATGGCGGAGCTTCGCGAGACACTCGCCTCGGATGGCGGGCTCGACGAGGTCCAGATGCGCCTGCTGGACTCGACGGACCTCCTCTCACTGGGTATGCTCGCTGACGAGGCTCGCCAACGCCGTCATGGCCAGCAGACGACGTTCGTACGGGTGGCCGAGGTGGCTGTGGACGCCTCGGCACTCGAATCTCTCGGTCAGGCCAGGGAGATCAGGGTCACCGGCGTTCCGGCGTCGGTCGAGGCCGCCGAGACCGCGGTGCGGGCGGTCGCCGGCCAGGGCGTGCCCGTGACCGGTTTCGCACTCCACGACCTGATGGGGCTGGCGAGCGATCACGCCGCCGAGTTTGCGCGCCTGCTGCGCGTGCTGTGCGATGCCGGCCTGGTCGCAGTGTCCGAATTGGCTGTGGATCGCACGGAGGACCCAGAATCGGCCGTTGCGGTGGTCGCCGATGCGGGCCTGGCGGTATCCCGTCTGACGATCCAGGATGCGCGAGGCGACGCCAGGCTGGCGTGGGTGCGGACGGTTGCGGGGTGGTCGTTCCCTCCGCGGGCGGTGCAGGCGTTCGCGCCATTGCCGCGCGCGGAGGGCAAGACGGCACCGGAGTCGGAGCCGGCAACCGGGTACGACGACGTGCGTCAGGTTGCGCTGTCGCGTCTCCTAGTTGACAATATCGACTCGATCCAGGTCGACTGGGCGTTGCACGGCCCGAAACTGGCCCAGGTCGCGCTGACGTTCGGGGCCGACGACATCGATGCGGTTCCGGCGGTGGACGCGGACGAGCTGGGCCCGCGACGCACGTCGCTGGAAGACGTCCGGAGGAACATCCGGGCTGCGTCGTTCGTGCCGGTTGAACGGGACGGCGCTTTCGAGAGTGTGACGCCATGATTCGGCTGGGGGCAGTCGCCTACCTCAACGCGAGGCCGCTGGTGCAGGGCCTCGACCAGCAGTTAGACAGGTTCTCGCTTCGGTTCGACGTGCCGTCGAAGTGCGCATCCCTGTTGCACGGCGGCGAGGTCGACCTCGGATTGATTCCGTCGATCGAAGTCACGCAGCGTTCTGACTATCAGGTCGTGCCGGGTGTGGCGATCACGTCGAACGGGCGGGTGGCCTCGGTGGCCGTTTTTGCCGACCGTCCGATCACCGCTGTTCGCTCGATCGCGGTCGACAGCAGTTCGCGCACCTCGGTGGCGCTGCTTCGCGTGCTGTGCGCGCAGTCGTTCGACATCGAGCCGAAGTTCGTCACGATGCAGCCGGACATCAAAGCGATGCTGAAGCGCTGTGACGCCGCGCTGCTCATCGGCGATGGCGCGCTGTTCACCGATCACGACGCGTTGGGAATCGAGAAGACCGACCTCGGTGAGGAATGGACGGCGATGACGAACCTGCCGTTCGTCTGGGCGTTCTGGGCCGGGCGGCCTGGCGTCGCGACACCCGAGGATGTGGCAGCGCTGCGTGCGGCGCGCGACGCCGGCGTGGCGGCCAGCGACACCATCGCGACCGAGTTCTGCGAAGGCGATGAAGACAAGATCGAAATTGCCGTCGACTACCTCCGCGACAACATTGCGTTCACTCTGGACGACGCGGCGCGAGCCGGGCTCAAGAAATTTCTCGAGGCGGCGAAGGATCAGCGCGTCGTTCAACTGCTTCCCCCACTGAAGTATTACGAGCTGTGAGCACGAGCTCGCCGGCCGTCGACGCCCTGGCTCGGAAGGTACGGGATGGCGGGCGCCTGAGCCGGTCCGAGGCCCTGACGCTCTACGCGGAGGCGCCGACCCACCTGCTCGGTCGGCTGGCCGATGAGGTGCGCGCCGCGCGCCACCCGTCCGGCGTCGTCACCTATATCATCGATCGCAACGTCAACTACACGAACATCTGCGTGGCGCAGTGCAACTTCTGCGCGTTCTACCGCCCGGTGGGCGCAGCGGACGGCTACGTCCTGGGGTTCGAAGAACTGTTCCGCAAGATCGACGACACGATTGCGGTGGGCGGCGAGCAACTGTTGCTCCAGGGTGGGCACAATCCCGACTTGCCGCTCGAGTGGTACGAGGATCTGTTCCGGGCGGTCAAGGCCCGGTATCCCGCGTTTCGGCTGCACGCGCTGTCACCGCCGGAAGTGATTCATCTCTCACGGCTTGGCCAGGTGGAGGTGTCGGTCGTGATCGAGCGTCTGATGGCGGCCGGCCTCGACAGCATTCCCGGCGGGGGTGCCGAGGTGCTCGTGGATAGGGTTCGCCGGGAGTTGAACTGCCTCGGCAAGGCGACGGCGGATGAGTGGCTCGACGTGATGCGCCACGCGCACCGCGCCGGCCTGCGGACGACGGCGACGATGATGTACGGGACGGTGGAGCGACTCGACGAGCGGGTCGAGCATCTCATGCGGGTGCGCGACCTGCAGGACGAGACCGGGGGCTTCACCGCGTTCATCGCCTGGAGCTTCCAACCATCCCACACCGAGCGCGGCGGCACGGAAGCCACGGGCGTGGAGTATCTGCGCACGCTGGCCCTGGCGCGCCTCGTGCTCGACAACGTGGACAATCTGCAGGCCTCGTGGGTCACGCAGGGCGGCAAGGTTGGGCAGCTCAGCCTGTCGTTCGGTGCGAACGACATGGGGAGCGTCATGATCGAGGAGAACGTCGTGCGGGCGGCCGGCGCCACGTTCTGCATGGACGAGCTGGAGATCGTGAGGAACATCGAGAACGCCGGCTTTACCCCGAGGCGGCGGAACATGCACTACGAGCTGCTGGGCGACCCGATCGCGTGGGAGCGCGACGTCCCGCGCATGACCGCCCTGGTCGAGGCGCGGGCGGCCGGTGATGCGTCGGTGCCCGAGGAACTGGTCCGCTACCGCGCTCGGACGCCGTCCGGCAAGCGCCAGCGCGCGCCGCGGTAGCGGATCGCGGTCGAGATGCGTCGCTACCGCGCGGCGTGGGCGCTTCCCATCGCCGGCCCGCCGATAGAGGACGCGCTTTTCGCGATTGACCGAGGCCGTATCGTGTCGGTCGGGTCGGATGGCGGCCAGGCCGATGTCGAGCTTGGATCGGTCGTCGTTCTCCCAGGGCTCGTCAACTCCCACACCCACATCGAGTTGTCGGCGCTCGCCGGCCGCGTCGCGCCGGCCGCGACGATGCCGCAATGGGTCGCCGAGTTGCTCGTCGCGCGGCGCGATGCGGCCTCCGGCGCTGGCGAGGCGCCTGAGCCTGAGGTGAACGCTGCGATCGAGCGCGCGATCGTCGACCTGCGCCGCCACGGGACGGCGCTGGTCGGTGATGTCAGCAATACGTTGGCGACTGTGGACCCGCTGCGGCAGTCACCGCTGGCGGCGGTCGTCTTTCACGAAATCCTTGGCTTCAATCCCTCCGACGCCGATGCGGCCGCCGCGCGCGCGGCCGACACAATCGATCTGTCAGGCGACGGCGATGTGCGCGTCAGCTTGGCGGCGCACGCGCCGTACTCCGTGGCGCCGTCGCTGTTCGAGGCGTTGCGGCGGGTGACGGCCGCGCGAGACCCTGACGTCCCGCTGACGGTGCACCTGGCCGAGTCGGCGGAGGAGCTGGGCTTTCTGGCCGATGGGCGGGGGCCGTGGCGTCAACTGCTGGAACGGCTCGGCGTCTGGAACCCATCCTGGCGGCCACCCGCGTGCGGGTCGGTCGAGTTCCTCGAGCGTGTCGGCTGGCTCGATTCCCGAGTGGTGACGGTGCATGGGGTGCAGTTGCAGGCGGTCGAACTGGCCGTCCTCGCGCAGCGGGGGATGACGCTGGTGACCTGCCCCCGAAGCAATGAGTGGACCGGCGCGGGGACGCCGCCCGTCGAGCGGTTCGTCGAGGCCGGCGTACGTCTGGCGGTTGGTACCGACAGCTTGGCGAGCGCGCCGGACCTGAACCTGTTTGCCGAGCTGGCTCGCTTGCGCGCGCTCGCACCCGAGGTCGCGGCATCGGTGTTTCTGGCGGGCGCGACCATCACGGGCGCCCGCGCGCTCGGCTGGGACAACCAGTTCGGCACCATCGAGCCTGGTAAGCGCGCCGCGCTGATCGCGGTCGCGCTGCCCGCGACGGTCGTGGATGTGGAAGAATATCTTCTCAGTGGCATCGACGCGTCGCAGATTGCCTGGGTCGAAGATGTGGAGTAGGCGAGCACGCGAGTGTGGCAGGCGCCGATCGTGGAGTGTCGAAGCATGATCGAGCGGCTGCGCACCTATGCCTCGTTCGTCAGGTTCAGCCACTCGGTGTTCGCGCTGCCGTTCGCCCTGGTCGGCGTGCTGCTGGCTTCGCAGTACGCGCCCGTGACGCTCGGCCGGGCCGGCTGGATCGTCGCCGCCATGGTGGCGGCGCGCTCGGCCGCGATGGGTTTCAACCGACTCGTCGACGCGCGGCACGACGCGCTGAATCCGAGAACCGCCGCGCGCGAGATGCCACGCGGCGCGATCTCACGGACGCAGGCGATCGGCTTCGTCGCCGGCTGGTCGGCGGTCTTCGTCGGGGTCACGTCGCAGATCTCCACGCTCTGCTTCGTCCTGTCGCCGGTAGCGCTGGCGATAGTCTTCTGGTATTCGCTGGCGAAGAGGTACACGACGTATGCGCAGCTGTTCCTCGGGCTGGCCATGGCCGTCGCGCCTGTGGGTGGATGGATCGCCGCCGGCGGGCCGATTCGCTGGGAGCCGGTCCTGCTGGCGGTGGCGATCGGCGCCTGGGTCGGCGGCTTCGACGTGCTCTACGCCTGCCAGGATCTCGAGTTCGACCGGCGCCACGGCCTGCGCTCGATTCCGGTCCGTTTCGGTGTCCGCCGGGCGGTCTGGATCGCCAGAGTGCTGCATGTCGTGACCGTGATGGCGTTGGGCGCGCTAGGCGTAGTCACCGACCTCGGGCCGGTGTATCTGGGCGGGGTCGGCGCCGTCGCCGCGCTCCTGGCGTACGAGCAGTCGCTCGTCTGTGCCGACGATCTTTCGCGTGTCAAGCAAGCGTTCGATCTGAACGGGTACGTCGGTCTGCTCTACCTCCTGACCACAGCGGTGGCGGTCTATGTCAGGTGACGCCCCGCGATCGCTGGTGGTCGCCGTCACGGGGGCCAGCGGCGCGATGTACGCGATGCGCACCTTGGCCGCCTTGCTCGAACGGAGCTATCGGGTCGAGCTGGTCGTCAGCGACTTCGGTCGGCGGCTGCTGACGGAGGAACTCGGCACGGCCGCGGCTGCCGACCGGCTCCTGCCGTACCTCACCGAGACCTACGGGCCAGGTGTCGAGTGCGGGTCGCTGCAGTTGCACTCGAACAAGGATCTCGGAGCGGATATCGCGAGTGGCAGTCATGGCTGTGACGGCATGGTCATCGTGCCGTGCTCGATGAAGACGCTGGCCGGGGTCGCCCACGGCCTATCTCGGAATCTCGTCGAGCGCGCAGCCGACGTGATGCTGAAAGAGCGCCGTCCGCTCGTGCTCGTGCCGCGCGAAACGCCGATGAGTCTGCCGCAGTTGCGAAACATGGTCGCGTGCGCCGAGGCCGGCGCGCACCTGCTGCCGGCGATGCCGGCGTTCTACCAGGGCCCGAAGCGGCTCGAGGATCTGGCCGATTTCATGGCTGGCAAGATCCTCTCGGCGTTCGGGATGTCGCACGATCTCTACCCGCCCTGGAAGGGATGACGGACGACCCGACGCCGCTGCGGAAGGACGCCCGCCGCATCGCGGGCATGTTCGACGCGATCGCACCCCGCTACGACACGCTCAATCGACTCCTGAGCGCCGGATTCGATCGGCGTTGGCGGGCTCGGGCCATCGACGCGCTCGCGCTGAGTGGCCGGGAAACGGTCGTGGACCTCTGCACCGGCACGGGCGACCTGGCGCTTGCCGCCATCAGCCAGCCGGGTGCTTGCGCCCGCCGCGTCGTCGGCGTCGACTTCGCCGGCGCGATGCTGAGCTTCGGGGCTGCGAAGCTTCACAAGCATCCCGCCGGGGCGTCCGTCCGGTTGGTGCGCGGCGACGCGTCGAAGATCCCGCTGGCCGACGCGTCGGCGGAGGCCGTGACCATCGGATTCGGCATCCGAAATGTCGACGACACGCTGGAGGCCTGTCGCGAGATCCATCGGATCCTGCGGCCGGGCGGCCGGCTCGCGATTCTGGAGTTCGGTATGCCATCGACGGCCGCCGTTCGCGGGCTCTATCGGTGGTACTTCACGCGGGCCCTGCCTCGGGTCGGTCGCCTCGTCTCCCGGCACGCGGAGGCCTACGCCTACCTGCCCGCATCGGTGAAGGCCTTTCTCTCGCCGTCCGCCCTGTCGGCGCTGCTCGCTGAGTCGGGCTTCGAAGACGTCCGGGCCATTCCGCTCTCCTTCGGCGTGGTCTACCTGCATCTGGCGACGCGGCGAGACGGCGCGGAGAGCGGAGACCATCGGGCTGCTATAATCGTCTAACCGACTGATGTACTTCGACTTCGACGAGTTGCGACCGGACACCCCGTCCTTCGACGGCGTGATGTCACGCCGCGAGGGTGTCCTGATCTCGATCATCGGGCACCTCGTGGCGGTGATCCTGGTGCTGGTGGGGCCCTCGCTGCCGTTCGTCAAGGAAGCGGTCGAGCGCCGGGCCGAGGAAGCGGCGGCGCGTCAGGCGCTGCTGCTCGAGCAGCAGCTCGAGCAGCAGCGTCAGGCCCAGCGCTTCGTCTTCGTCGAACCACTGATCGATATCGAGGCGCCGGAGCCGCCGGACACCGGGATGCTGTCGGATCGCGATCGCATTGCCACTGCGCCGGAGCGTTCCGCCGCCCCGACGAACCCGCTGCCGTTCGCGCGCGGGAACTCGGCGGATCTGGTCATCGCGCCCGACGTGGTGGAGACACCCCGTGGCGACGGCCCGGCGCTGGAGCCCGCCGAGGGCGAGGCGGACGGAGCGGTCGACAGCGACGTCGCCGACGAGTACATCGATATGGCCGACATGGAGGCGAGCGAGGCCGACCAGGTGGTCGACGCCGAGAGCCCGCTGGGCGATCGGGAGGAGGTCGATGGGGCCGGGGAGTTCGATCTGGGCGAACTCGGGACGACCGGCCTGGACCCGCCTCGAATCGCGTCCCGGACGTCCCCCCGCGCCGTGCAGCCCCCGCTCTCGGGTGGCGCGCTGGGCGAGGCGATCCGAAACCTCGAGCGCTATGTCGATCAAGAGAGCCTGGACAACCCTGGTGGCGACGGGGGGCAGTACGGGCCGTCGATACAGTTCGATACCAAGGGTGTGGAGTTCGGGCCATGGATCCGTCGGTTCATCGCGCAGATCAAGCGCAACTGGCTGGTGCCCTACGCGGCGATGGCCTTCCAGGGGCACACCGTGCTCACGTTCAACGTGCACAAGAGCGGTGCGTTGACCGATGTCACGGTGATCGATCCGTCGGCGATCGACGGGTTCAACTCGTCCGCTCGCAATGCGCTGCTGGCGTCGAATCCGACCCAGCCCTTGCCGCCCGAGTACCCTTCGGACCAGGCCTTCTTCACCGTCACCTTCTACTACAACGAACGCCCGCCGTACTAGACGCCTCCTTCTGCAGTGTGTCGGGCACGAGGCTGGGCCTCGCGCCCGAGCAGACGGATGCACCTGGCGGTAGACTGGGGCTATGGCGTGGCCGACGTGGACGCAGGTGGGTGGGCTGACGATCGTGCTGGCGTTGCTCACGATCTACATGCTCGCGAGCAGTCTGCTCTGACTTCTGATTCATGAACACGATGGCGGTGATAGCCGACGACGCGCCGCTGCTGCTGGCCGTCGTCGGCCCGACGGCGACGGGGAAGAGCGCGCTCGGCATCCTTCTGGCCGAGCGCTTCGACGGCGAAGTGATCAGTTGTGATTCGACCGCCGTCTACCGCGGGTTCGACATCGGGACGGACAAGGTGTCGCAGGTGGACCGGCGTGGCATCCCCCACCATCTCGTCGACGTCGCCGACCCTCAGGAGATCTACTCCGCGGCGCGATATGCCCGAGAGGCCACGACCGCCATTCGCGGCGTCACGGCGCGGGGCCGGGTGCCCATTCTGGTCGGCGGCACCGGGCTGTACTTTCGAGCCCTGGCGCGCGGTCTCTTTGCCGGGCCGGGGCGGGACGGTGCGTTGCGAGACCGGCTGCGGCGGATCGGCGAGAGGCATGGGCTGCATCGGCTGGTGCGGCAGGTCGATCCCGCATCGGCCGACCGGATTCACGCCCGCGACGAGAAGCGCCTGATTCGTGCGCTCGAGGTCTACTACCTCACCGGCCGACCGTTGACCCATCACTTCGCGCAGACCCAGTCTCCCCTGGCGGGGTACACCATCGCCGGGATCGCCCTGCGCCAGACGTCCGAGCGTACCGCCGACAAGGTGGCGCGCCGAGTGGAGGCGCAGTTCGCGGCCGGCCTGCTCGATGAGATCCGCGCGCTCAGGGCCGCGGGAGTGCCCGACACGGCGCCCCCCTTCGGTGGGATGGTGTATCGCCAGGCGCTCGCGTTCCTGAACGGCGTGGGCGACGAGGCCGGAACCCGCGACGAGATCGTGCGGGCCAATCGTCGGTACGCCCGGCGTCAGTTGATCTGGTTCAGGAAAGAGCCTAACCTACAGTGGATTCAGGTGGATGACGGGCCGGCGCAGGTCGCGGACGCTGCGGTGCGCATCATCCACGAGCGCGTGCGGCAGCGGCCGGCGCGCCTGGCGCCGTGAGGCACTCGGCGTGTGTTGAACCCCAGAACTCACGTGGGTTGACGCATCTGGCGTGTTCTGGGCGCCGAGGGCGTCGTTACTCCTCGGTTATTTGGGCCCACCAAACTCCCTCGTCGTGCCTTGCCCTCGTCGCCCATCCCTGTGCCAGACACACCAACCCACGTGATTTCTGGGGTTACCTCGGTGCGATCCTCGCCTCTTCGATTTTCCCGTGCGATCGTAATCGTCCTCGACGGCGCCGGCATCGGTGGGTTGCCGGACGCGGCCGAGTACGCCGACGAGGGCAGCAACACGCTGGGGAATGTCGCGCGGCAGGTGCCGCTGGCGATTCCGACGCTGCGCGCGATGGGACTCGGTCATGTCGTCGAGCTGGGCGGCACGCGGCCGCCGCCGCTCGCGGCCTTCGGACGCATGGCCGAGGTGTCACCGGGCAAGGATTCCGTCACGGGACACTGGGAACTGACTGGCGTCACGCTGGATCGGCCGTTTCCGGTCCATCCCGACGGGTTTCCCGAATCGGCCATCGCCGAACTCGAGCGGCGAATCGGGCAGCCGACTCTCGGCAACGTCGCCGCGTCGGGGACCGAGATTATCGAGCGACTCGGCGTGGAACATCTCGCGCGTCGGGCGCCGATTGTCTATACCTCGGCCGACAGTGTCTGCCAGATCGCGGCGCACGAATCGGTGGCGTCGGTGGACGAGCTCTATCGCTACTGCAAAGTCGCCTTCGACGTGATGGCCGAGGGCCTCGGTGTCGGTCGGATCATCGCGCGCCCGTTCGTTGGCTCGCCGGGCAGCTTCCGTCGGACGAGGGAACGGCGCGACTTCGCGCGGGCGGCTCCCGGCGAGACCCTGTTCGACCTGGCCACGGCGAACGGCGTGCCGGTGACGACGATCGGGAAGATCGACTATCTGTTCGCCGGACGCGGCATCGGGCGGGCGATCCACACAGCGTCGGACGATGACGGGATGGACACGCTCGAAAGAACGCTGTCGGAGGTGCCGGATGGCTTGCTCATGATCAACCTGGTCGACTTTGATACCGTCTACGGCCATCGCAACGACGTCTCGGGATACGCGGCGAATCTGGAGCGATTCGACGCGCGTTTGGCCCGGTTGCTGCCGCGCGTGAGGCCGGAGGATCTGCTCGTCGTGACGGCGGACCACGGGAACGACCCGACGACGTCCAGCACCGACCACTCGCGAGAGTACGTGCCGGTCCTGCTGGCCGGCGCGTCCCTTCAGGCTGCGGTCGATCTAGGGACGCGCGCCAGTTTCGCCGACCTCGGCCAGACCCTGGCCGAGGGGCTCGGCCTGCCGCAGCTCGGCTCGGGCGTCAGTGTTCTCTCGGACATCGCGGCCGGGGGTGGGTGAGTCATGAGTGATATCCGACAGGACCTGGAGGCGCGGGAGCACAAATGGCTGGCGGCCCAGGCCGCGAAGAGCGACGCCAGCCGCGGGCGGCTTCAGCCCGAACCGGAGGACCCGATCCGGCCGGCGTTTCAGCGCGATCGCGACCGCATCGTGCACTGCAAGGCCTTCCGACGGCTGAAGCACAAGACCCAGGTGTTCTTTTCTCCGGAGGGCGATCACTACCGGACGCGGCTGACCCACACGCTCGAGGTCTCGCAGATCGCGCGGACGGTCACTAAGGTGCTCAGGCTCCACGAGGAACTGACCGAAGCCATCGCGCTGGGTCATGACCTGGGACATACGCCCTTCGGGCATGCGGGCGAGCGTGTGCTGCGCGAGCTGATTCCCGGCGGCTTCAATCACTACGAGCAAAGTCTGCGGATCGTCGACCGGCTGGAGAACGACGGCCGTGGCCTGAACCTGACGTGGGAGGTGCGCGACGGGATCGCCAAGCACTCGAAGGGCAAACGGGGCGCGCCGGTCGGTGCGACCGATGCGAACCGGTCCACGGCGCTCGAGGGGCAGGTCGCACGGGTTGCCGACATCATCGCCTACGTGAATCACGACATCGACGACGCGCTACGCGCCGGGCTGCTGGCCGAGTCGGACTTGCCGGCCGAGCCGATCGGCCTGCTGGGGCGGACGACCTCGAAGCGGATCGGGCGGCTCGTGACCGACGTCGTGGAGCAGACGCTCGCGGCCGGTCTCGATCAGGTCCGAATGGGCGACGATGTCCTCGAGGCGCTGCTGGATCTGCGTGTGTTTCTCTTTGAAACGGTCTACGAGAACAGCGATGCGACAAGCGAGTTTCACAAGGCAGCGGGCATTCTCGGAGGGCTCTGGGAGAAGGTGCACGCGAAGCCCGAGGCCTTCCTCGACCAGCGGATCGTCGACGACGAAGGCGTCGATGTCGCGGCGCGAGACTTCCTGGCCGGAATGACCGATCGGTACGCGGTGGGCCTCTACGAGCAGCTGTTCATCCCGAAGCCCTGGGTCGAGTTGGGCTGATGCCCACCGGGCCTTCGCGGCCCGGGGGTGGTGGTTTTCATGCTAAAATTGTGGGTTGGGAGTTACGCGTAGCGGGTCGCTGATGCTGCTGGATCTCAAGGCGCTGACCGAACCGCGCGAGCACCTGGAGCGGACGTATCCCACGTCGGCGTTCGACGCGACGGACGACTTCGTGGTCGCCGACCCGGTCGCCCTGAGCTTCGACGCCGAGAAGGTGCGTGACGGGTATCGGCTGGTGGGTCGGTTGACCACGCGGCTCCGGGTGCCCTGCTGTCGGTGCGTCGAACCGTGTGACTCGTCGCTGGATGCGACCTTCGACCTACGGTATGTGCCGCAGGAGCGGAACACCGGCACAGGCGAAGCCGAGATTGCCGAGGACGATCTGTCGACGGCGTTCTATCGCGACGAGCAGATCGATCTCGCGCAGCTCATGCGTGAGCAGTTCTACCTCGGGCTGCCGATGAAGCCGCTCTGTCGTGAAGACTGTTGCGGGTTGTGCAGTGTCTGCGGCGCGAATCTGAACGTTGCGAAGTGCGGGTGTTCGGCCGAGTGGCATGATCCCCGACTGGCCGTGCTCGAAGGATTGCGGCACGGCAGAACCGAGAAGGACCAGACATAGACGGGCGAGGAGCCGACAATGCCGAATCCCAAGCGGAGACATTCGAAGACGCGCAGCGCGAAGCGGCGAACGCACGACGCGATCGACGCCCCACCTGTTGGGGCGTGCCCGCAGTGCCATGAGATGAAGCCCCCGCATCAGGTCTGCCCGCACTGCGGGTACTACAAAGGGCGCCAGGTTCGAGAAGTCGACGAGGTCTAGCCGGCGGTCGCGTTGGGTCAGCTGCTCGATTTCGGGGGCGACTTCCTGTCGCCGTCTCTTCTTCCGGCAGTGTGAGGGTCACGGGCCAGTGCGGCTCGCTTGGCCATGCGCGTGGCGGTCACGGCCCCGCCTCGGTGACGGGTGGTGTGTGAGGTGAGAATGCTGGCGTTCATTTTTCCTGGACAAGGTTCGCAGCGCGTGGGCATGGGCCGCGATCTCGCGGAGACGTACCCCGAGTGCCGCGCGACCTTCCAGGAAGCCGACGATGTGCTCGGGGAATCGCTGAGCACGCTGTGTTTCGACGGCCCCGAGGATCGCTTGACTCTGACCGAGAACGCGCAGCCGGCCATTCTGACCGCGAGCGTGGCGATGTACCGAGGCCTGACCGCGCGCGGACTGGCGCCGGCGTGCGTAGCCGGCCACAGCCTGGGCGAGTACTCGGCGCATGTGGCGGCTGGGACGATGGCGTTCGCTGACGCGCTGGGCATCGTGCGGCGGCGGGGGCGCTACATGCAGGAGGCCGTCCCAGTCGGCGAAGGCGCCATGGCGGCGGTGCTTGGCCTGGATGCCGATGAGGTCGGCCGGGCGTGCGCCGACTCGGGGCAGGGTGAGGTCGTGTCGCCGGCCAACCTGAACGCGCCCGACCAGGTCGTGATTGCGGGTGCCCGCGAGGCCGTGGGCCGTGCCGGCGAGGCGTCCAAGCGGCTGGGCGCCAAGCGGGTCGTACCGCTGACCGTCAGCGCGCCGTTCCACTGCGCGCTGATGCAGCCCGCGGCGGACCGCCTTGCGCCGGAACTGCGGGCGCTCGAGGTGGCCGATCCCACCGTTCCCGTCGTGGCCAACGTCGACGCACAGCCGAAACTCGAGGCGGCGGAGGCGATCGAGGCGCTGATCGGGCAGATCGCCTCGCCCGTACTGTGGGAACAAGTGGTCAAGCGTCTTGCATCGGACGGCGCCGACACGTATCTTGAGGTGGGGCCGGGGTCGGTCCTGACCGGGCTGATGAGGAAGATCGATCGCTCGCTGCGGGCGGTCGCGGCGGATAGCCTGCCCACGCTTGATCATGCCAAGGAGTCGATCGGATAGGTGCGGCGCCCGGCGCCGTCGGACAGGTGCATGACCGAATCGAGTGACCGGGTGGCGATCGTGACGGGCGCGTCGCGGGGCATCGGCCGCGCGGTCGCGGAAGCGCTGAGCCGATCGGGGTATCTGGTCGTTGCTGCGGCCCGAGATCGCCACGCCGAAGGCACGGTCGAGGCGATTGCTGGGGCAGGCGGGCGGGCTGAAGTCGCGACGCTCGATGTCACCGAGACCGAGGCCGTGAGCGATCTGATCCGGGATGTCGTGAAGCGGCTCGGGCGAGTCGACGTGCTCGTCGCGAACGCCGGCATCGCGCGAGATCAGCTCCTGCTCCGGTTGAAGCGAGAGGATTGGGATCAGGTGCTCGCAACGAACCTCACCGGCGTGTTTTCGTGCGTGCAGGCTGTCTTGCGGCCGATGCTGCGGCAGCGCTCGGGTCGCATCATCACGATCAGCTCGGTGGTGGGGCAGATGGGGAACGCCGGTCAGGCCAACTACGCAGCGTCAAAGGCGGGGCTGATCGGCTTTACCAAGTCGGTCGCCAAGGAGGTCGCGTCACGCGGCATCACCGCGAATGTCGTGGCGCCGGGGTTGATCGAGACCGACATGACGGAGGCGCTGACCGGCGACGGGCGTGAACAGTGGGAATCGCTCGTCCCGCTCGGGCGGTTGGGCAGCCCAGCCGACGTCGCGCACGCGGTGAGTTTCCTGGCGTCGGATGGGGCAGCGTATATTACAGGGCAAGTCGTAGGCGTTAATGGTGGCATGTACATGTAGGAGGCGCGAATGGCCGTTGCGGACAAGGTGAAGGGCATCATTCTGGAGCAGTTGGGCGTGGACGAGGAAGAAGTGACCCCGGATGCGTCGTTCGTCGACGATCTGGGCGCTGATTCGCTCGACACGGTCGAGCTGGTCATGGCCCTGGAAGAAGAGTTCAGTATCGAGATTCCCGACGAGGACGCGGAGAAGATCACGCGCGTCAAGGAAGCGGTCGAGTACATCGAGTCGCACGCCAAGGGCAAGAAGTAAGGCCGGCAAGGACCCGGAGGCTGTGTGAACAGGCGAGTCGTCGTCAGCGGGGTAGGACTCGTGTCGTCGCTTGGCGTCGGCACGGACCAGAACTGGGATGCGCTGTGTGCGGGGCGTAGTGGGATCGGGCCGATCACGCGGTTCGATGCCGCGGAGTACGCTGCGCGCATCGCCGGGGAGGTCAAGGATTTCGATCCCCTGCAGTTCATTTCGAAGAAAGACGTCAAGAAGATGGACGTCTTCATCCAGTTCGCCATTGCGGCGGCCGAGTTCGCCGTGCGCGACGCCGACCTGAAGGTCACGCCCGACATCGCTGCGCGGGTCGGCGTGTTCATCGCGTCCGGCATCGGCGGCTTCGCCACCATCGAGCGCGAGCACCGCAACTTGCTCGAGCACGGGCCTCGACGGATCTCACCTTTCTTCATCCCCGCATCCATCATTAACTTGGCGGCCGGCCAGGTGTCGATCCGGTTCGGTGCCCAGGGCCCGAATTCTGCGACGTGCACGGCGTGCTCGGCGTCGGCGCATGCCGTCGGTGACGCCTTCGAGATCATCAGCCGCGGCTCAGCCGACGTGATGATCGCCGGCGGCTCCGAGGCGGCCATCACTCCGCTCGGCGTTGGAGGGTTCGCCGCGATGCGCGCGCTGTCGATCCGAAACGACGAGCCCGCGCGCGCGAGTCGCCCTTTCGACCTCGACCGGGACGGCTTCATCATCGGCGAGGGCGCTGGCGTCGTCATTCTCGAGGAATTCGAGCGGGCCCGCGCGCGCGGCGCGCAGATCTACGCGGAGCTCGTCGGCTACGGGATGTCCGGCGACGCGTTTCACGTGACAGCGCCATCCGAGAATGGTGACGGTGCCACCCGGGCGATGCAGGCGGCCCTGGCGCGCGCCGACTGCCAGCCAGAGCAAGTCGATTACATCAACGCGCACGGCACCTCCACGCCGCACAACGACAGGCTGGAGACGCTCGCCATCAGGCGGGTCTTTGGCGGGCATGCCAAACGCCTGGCGGTGTCGTCGACGAAGTCGATGACGGGCCATCTGCTCGGCGCCGCGGGCGGCCTGGAGGCCGGGATCACCGCGCTCGCCGTGAAGCATCAGACGCTCCCACCGACGATCAATCTCGAGACACCCGATCCCGACTGCGACCTCGACTACGTTCCGGGCGCGGCGCGCCAGGCCACGGTCGGCGTCGCGCTGTCGAACTCGTTCGGGTTCGGAGGCACCAACGCCGTGCTGCTCTTCAAGCGGTGCGGCGCGTAGTGCGTCGCGTCAGTGTGTCGGTGGCGTCGCGCCTCCGACCACGTCGCCGATGACGACATGCAGATCATCGTTTGCATCAAACAAGTGATCACCCGCGATTGGCCCGTTCGGGCCGATCACGACGGGGTCTGGATCCGAGAGCAGGACGCCAGCTTCGAGATGAACGAACCTGACGCCTATGCGCTCGAGGTGGCGCTGCGTCTCAAGGAGCAGCACGGCGGGCAGGTCACGGTCTGCTCGGTCGGACCGGCGCGGGTGACGCAGGTGATACGCGAGGCGCTGGCCCGCGGCGCAGACCGCGCGATTCACGTCCGGAGCGATGACGTCTCGCGGATGGACGGCTTCGCCGTGGCGACCGCACTGGCCGACGCCATTAAGGACGAGACGGTCGATCTTGTACTGACTGGGCTGCAATCCGACGACCATGGCTTCGCGCAGACCGGCGTGCTGCTCGCCGCGTTGCTTGGGCTCCCGCACGCAACCATCATCATGGATGTCGAGGTCGGCGACGGGAGCCTCCGGGTGAAGCGCGAACTCGAGGGCGGATGGTTCCAGTGGGTCACGATGCCGACGCCCGCGCTGCTGACGATCCAGAGTGGGATCAACCAGCTGCGCTACGCGACCCTGAAGGGCATCATGGCGGCCAAGAAGAAGGAGATTCGGACGGTGGCGTCGGCGGGTGCCGCAGACGGTCCGGCTGCGCGCCAGCGAATCGTTGCGCTCTACCCGCCCGAGCGGGAGAAGCAGACGCACTTCGTTGACGGGACGCCGTCCGAGGCGGCACAGACCCTCGTCAAGCTTCTCCGCGACGAGGCGCACGTGCTATGAGCCGGCGCGGTCGGAGGGTCCTCGAGGCGCGACCATGATTCTCGTGATTGCCGAACAGCGCGACGGCGTGCTGAATCGAACGACCGGCGAGGCGCTGGCCGCGGCGCAGCGGATGGGAGACGAGGTCAAGGTGGCGATCCTCGGCGCCGGGCTGACCGCCGCGGCCGCCGAACTGGCGGCAGCGGACGTGGCCGAGGTGCTGGTCCTGGACGCGCCCGCACTCCAAGACTACACGGCCGATGGATTCGTGCGGGCGTTGACCGCGCTCGTCGCGGCCGAGGCGCCGGCGCTCGTCGTCCTGCCGCACACCTATCAGACCCGCGACTTCGTCCCGGCGCTGGCCGTGGCGCTCGATCGGGCGCTGGTGACCGACTGTGTCCGGGCCGTCCGCCGGGACGGCACACTGGCGTTCAGCCGCCCGATGTTCCAGGGCAAGCTGATGGCCGACGTCGTGCCGCTCGGGCCGGCGCCGCACCTGGTGACGTTTCAGGGCGGCGCGGTCAGTGCCGAGGGGCTGACGCGCGGCGCGAAGGCCGCGCCGACGCGGGCGATCGACGTCGCGCTCGACGCCGTGGAGATCCGCCAGCGGCCCGATGCGCCCTTTCAGGAGGCGAAGCAGGCGGTCGACCTCTCGCAGGCCGACCGGATCGTCGCGGTGGGGCGGGGCATCAAGAGTGAGGAGCACCTCGAGTTGGCGCGGCGGCTCGCCGAGGCGCTCGGGGCCGAGGTCGCCGCGTCTCGGCCGATCTGCGATGCTGGCTGGCTCCCGATGGATCGGCAGGTCGGGAGTTCGGGCCAGACCGTGGCCCCGACGCTATATCTGGCACTGGGGATCTCGGGGGCGATCCAGCACGTGATCGGCATGAAAGGCGCGAAGACCATCGTGGCCGTCAACAAGGATGCCGACGCGCCGATCTTCGAGATCGCGGACTATGGCATCGTTGGCGACCTGTTCGACGTCGTGCCTGCGATGATCGCCGCCCTGGAGGCCTGACGCTGGACCGAGAGACGCTCGAGGTCGACGTCCTGATCGTCGGCGGCGGCCCCGCGGGGCTCTCGGCGGCGTTGCATCTGGCGCGGTTGCGGAAGTCGAGCGGGGGCGACCCGCTTGCCATCGCCGTGCTCGAGAAGTCCCGCGAGAGCGGCGGGCACATGCTGTCGGGTGCCATCCTCGATCCGAGCGCACTTCGGGACCTGCTGCCCGACTTCGAATCCCGCGGCGCGCCGCTCGGGCCGGTGGTCCAGGACGAGCGCGTCCTGTTCCTGACTGAGCGACGAACGTTCCGGTTTCCGATCACCCCGCCACCGCTCAAGAATCACGGGTGTCACGTCATCTCGCTGAGCCGGTTCGCCCGGTGGCTGGCCGAGCAGGCCGAGGCCGAGGGCGTCGATGTCTTCACCGGGTTTGCGGCCACCGAGGTCCTCTACGAGGGCGAGCGGATCGTCGGCGTGCGTACCGGCGACCGCGGTGTCGACCGGCAGGGCGGCCGCAAGCCGACGTTCGAGCAGGGTGTCGACATCAGGGCCACGGTGACCGTCCTGGCCGACGGCGTGCGTGGGAACCTGACCAAGACCGTGCTGGGTCGGCTGCGGCTCGCCGCGGCATCACAGCCGCAGAGCTACGCCCTGGGCATCAAGGAACTCTGGGAGGTGCCGGCGGATCGCTTGGCGGCCGGCACGGTCGTGCACACGCTCGGGTATCCGCTGCGCGCCGAGGAGTTCGGCGGCGGGTTCATCTATGCGCTGGCACCTGACCGGCTCTCGGTCGGGTTCGTGACCGGTCTGGACTATCGCGATCCACTGTTCGACCCACACGCGGCGTTCCAGCGATTCAAGCGCCACCCGGCGATCGCGGCCTTGCTGGCCGATGGCCAGATGGTGCGCTACGGCGCGAAGGCGCTTCCGGAGGGCGGCTGGCATGCGTTGCCGCGCGCCTATGCCGACGGCGCACTCGTGATCGGCGACGCGGCTGGGTTTCTCAACTCGCTGCGCCTCAAGGGGATTCATCTGGCGATGCGGACCGGCATGTACGCGGCCGAGGTGGCACTCGACGCGCTGCAGGCTGGCGATGCCTCGGCCGATCGCCTCGAGGCGTTTCGGGACAAGGTCGACGATGGGCCGGTCCGCCGGGAGTTGTATCCGGTGCGCAACGTCCATCAGGCCTTTGGACACGGCCTGCTGGCCGGCCTGGCCTATGCCGGGCTGTCGCTGTTGAACCGGGGGTGGTGGCTGCGCGATCCGATGCCCAGCCACCCCGGCCACGAGCGGATGCAGACGGTACGGGCGTACCATGGAAGCGATCCGCCCGGGCCGGCACAGGCGGCCGTACCGATCGATCGGACCTTGACGTTCGATCGCCTGACGAATGTGCACTTCTCGGGGGCGCGTCACGAGGAAGATCAGCCGACGCACCTGCTGGTCCGTGACCTCGATATCTGCCGGACGCGGTGCCGCGAGGAGTTTGCCAATCCCTGTCTCCGGTTCTGTCCGGCGCAGGTGTACGAGATGGTCGAGTCCGACGACGGCGTGCGGCTACAGATCAACGCATCGAACTGCGTGCATTGCAAGACGTGCGACATTCTCGATCCGTATCAGATCGTCGACTGGGTGCCGCCGGAAGGCGGCGGCGGCCCGCACTACGACGGGATGTGATGCGGCGATCGGCCGGCGGCACCCGGAGGGGCCGCGTCTGATGTCCGAGGCCTCAACGCCGCGGCTGACGACCTGGCAGCGTGCGAAGGCGGCCACCATCGCGCTGCTGGGCTATCCGCTCATCGCGCTGCTCGGGGCTACGCTACGGTGGCGCGTGAGCGGACTGGAGCGTTTCGACGAGATCGCCGCCGGCGGGCGCCGACCGGTCATGGCGTTTTGGCACGGCCGGATCCTCTCGGCCACCTACTACTTCCGCGGGCGCGGGATCGTCGTCATTACCAGCGAGAACTTTGATGGCGAATGGATCGCGCGGATTATCGAGCGGTTCGGCTATGGGACGGCTCGCGGCTCGAGTTCTCGGGGAGGCCAGCGGGCGCTGCTTCAACTCAAGCGGGCCCTGGTCGAGGGCAAGGCGGCGGGGTTCACGCTGGACGGTCCACGGGGGCCGGCCGAGCGGGCCCAGCCTGGAGCGGTCTGGCTGGCCGGCGCCACGGGACAGCCATTGCTGCCGTTCCATCTCGAAGCCGATCGGTCCTGGGTGGCGCGTAGCTGGGATCGGACGCAGATCCCGAAGCCGTTCAGTCGTGTGGCCCTGGCCGTGGGCGCGCCGATCGAGGTGCCGCCGGATGCCGATGAGGCGGTACTCGAAGCCAAGCGCCTCGAACTGGAAGAGGCCCTCCGCGGGTTGGTGAGCACGACGGATCGACTGCTGGAGGCCCGATGACCGACACAGCACTCACGGTGTTTGCATCTCAGCGGTTCGCCGACCACGTCACCCCGCCAGGCCATCCCGAGCGCGTCGGCCGCGCCGAGGTCATGCAGTTGGCCGCGGAGGCGTTCGCTCGGGCCGGCGGCACCATCATCGAACCGTGTCCGGCGACCGACGCCCAACTGCAGGCAGTGCACGGGGTGGAATACGTCGCGTCGATTGCGGCGACGTCGGGCCGTGCGGTCAGCCTGGATCCGGACACGTTCACGTCGCCACAATCCGACGAGGTCGCGCGCCTGGCGGCCGGTGCGATTGTGCAGGCCGCCGAGCACACGATGGCCGGTCGGGGTCGGGCGCTGGCGATGGTCCGACCGCCCGGGCACCATGCCGAGGCCGACCGGGCGATGGGCTTTTGCCTCTTCAACAGCGTAGCCGTGGCCGCCGCGCACGCGCTGGCGCAGGGTGCGTCGAAGGTGGCGATCGTCGACTACGACGTCCACCACGGCAATGGTACCCAGTGGATGTTCTATGACGACCCGAGGGTGGTCTACGTGTCGACGCATCAGTATCCGTTCTATCCCGGGACGGGCGCGGCGGCCGATGTCGGCCGCGAGGCAGGGGAGGGGCGTACGTTGAACGTACCGCTTGCTGCCGGAGCCACCGACGCTGACTACGACCTGGCGTTTACCAGGCTCATCGTGCCGGCACTCCGAGCGTTTGCGCCGGACGTGCTCATGGTTTCGGCGGGCTACGATGCCCACGAGCGGGACCCGCTGGCCGGAATGCGAGTCACGACGGCGGGGTACCGCGCCATGACCCGGCACCTTCGGGCCGCCGCCGATGAGGTGTGCGGTGGTCGGATGGCCTGCGTGACCGAGGGTGGGTACGATCTCCAGGCACTCGGCGAGTGCCTGGAGGGGGCGCTCGACGTGCTCGGGGCTAGCCCCGTGGGTGAGGCGCCGACCTTCTCGGATTCCACGGCGCGCCTCGAGGCCGTGCTCGAGGAGGTTGTGGCCGCTCATCGTCCGCACTGGCCGAGCGGCGTCTGGTAGGCAGCGACAGACGCTATAATGGCGACGTGACGGCCGGTCGCCGCCGCGCGTCCCACAAATGACTCCAACCGTGTCCGATTACGCCCCGCAGACGATCGAGAAGAAGTGGCAGCAGCGCTGGGCCGAGAGCCGAGCGTTCGAGGTCTCGGCGGAGCCGTCGAAGCCCAAGTTCTACTGCCTCGTGATGTTCGCGTATCCTTCCGGCCACGCGCACGTCGGGCACGTCCGCAACTACATGATCGGCGACGTCGTCGCCCGGATGAAGCGGCTGCGCGGCTTCCACGTCATCCATCCGTTTGGGTGGGATGCGTTCGGACTTCCGGCCGAGAACGCGGCCATTCAGAACAAGGTGCATCCCAGGACCTGGACGCTCGACAACATCGTCCACATGAAGGGGCAGTTGCAGCGGCTGGGCATCAGCTACGCGTGGGAGCGGGAGATCGCGACCTGCCTGCCCGAGTACTACCGCTGGAATCAGTGGATCTTCCTCAAGATGTTCGAGCGCGATCTGGCGTACCGCCGGCGCTCGACCGTCAACTGGTGCCCCAGCTGCCGGACGGTTCTCGCCAACGAACAGGTCATCGATGGGAACTGCTGGCGGTGTGGGTCAGACGTCGAACCGCGAGCGCTGGAGCAGTGGTTCTTCCGCATCACCGAGTACGCCGACCAACTGCTGGAGGGTGCCGATCGTCTGACCGAGTGGCCGGAGAAGGTGCTGACGATGCAGCGCAACTGGATCGGTCGATCCGAGGGCGCGCGCGTCACGTTCACGCTGGTCGGGGAGCCTGCGGCGCCGATCGATGTGTTCACGACACGGATTGACACGATCTACGGGGGGACGTTCGTGCTGCTGGCGCCCGAGCACGCGCTGGTCGACGAGATCGCGTCGTCGTCGAGCGATCCGGAGGGGTTTTGCGAGCGGGTGCGCCGGTTTCGCGCGCAGGACCGGACGGCGCGGCTGACCGGCGAGATCGAGAAGGAGGGGTTCGACACCGGGCGTCGGGCCATCAACCCGTTCTCGGGCGAAGAGGTCCCCGTATGGGTGGCGAACTTCGTGCTTGGCGAGTACGGGACCGGCGCCGTCATGGGTGTGCCGGGGCACGACCAGCGCGACTTCGAATTCGCACGAAAGTACGACCTGCCGATCCGGATCGTCGTCCAGCCGGATGATGGCCCGCCGCTCACGGCCGACGATCAGACGGAGGCCCACCCCGGCTCCGGTCACCTGGTGGCGTCGGGCGAGTTCTCGGGTATGGCCTGGGCGGACGCGCGCTCCGCGATGACCCAGTCGGCGGCCGACCGGAAGATCGGCGAGGGCACGGTCCAGTATCGACTGAAGGACTGGGGCATCTCCCGGCAGCGCTACTGGGGCACGCCCATCCCCATCGTCCACTGTGAGGCGTGCGGTCTGGTGCCGGTGCCGTACGAGGATCTGCCGGTCGAACTGCCCGACGTGACCGACTTCACCGGACGCGGAGATTCGCCGCTCGCCCAGGTGCTGGAGTTCGTCAACACGACCTGTCCGACCTGCGGCGCGGCGGCGCGACGCGAGACCGACACGATGGACACGTTCGTCGACTCATCGTGGTACTTCTACCGCTACTGCGATCCGCGGAACGACACGCTGCCGTTCGATCCCGAGGTCGCGCGCTACTGGGCGCCGGTCGATTTCTACAGCGGCGGCGTCGAGCACGCCATCCTGCATCTGATCTACTCCCGGTTCTTCTGCAAGGTCCTGCGCGACCTCGGGCTGGTCGCGCACGACGAGCCGTTCACTCGGCTCCTGACCCAGGGGATGGTGCTGAAGGATGGCGCCGTGATGTCCAAGTCGAAGGGCAACGTGGTCGACCCGGACGACATGATGGCGACCTACGGTGCCGACACGCTGCGGCTGTACGAGACATTCGTGGCGCCGCCGGAGAAGGAAATCGAATGGACCGACACCGGGCTCGAGGGCAGCTTCCGGTTTCTTGGCCGCGTCTGGCGGCTGGTGGCGCCGCTTGCGGCGCGGGTGCAGAAGGCGCCGCCGCCTGCCGGCGAGCTGGACGATGCCGAGCGCGCGACGCGGCGCAAGACGCACGTGACCATCCAGCGAGTGTCGAGTGACCTCGAACGCGTCCACCTGAACACGGCCGTCTCCGCGCTCATGGAGCTCGTCAACGATCTGTACGCCCTCTGCGACAAGGTGGGATGCAGTCCGGCGTCGCAGGCGTCCGAGGTCGCCGAACTCCGGCCGGAGACGGCGTCGGTGCTCCGCGAGGCGTTCGAGGCGTTGGTGCTCCTGCTGTCGCCGTTCACGCCGCACCTCGCGGAAGAGCTCTGGGAGCGACTCGGGCACGGCGGCGGCCTCGCGGCCGCGTCGTGGCCGGACGCCGATCGATCCGTGGCCAAGGCGGACACCCTGGTCGTTCCGGTGCAGGTCAACGGCAAGGTCCGGGCCCGCTTGACGGTGGAGGCGGGCCAGAGTGATGCTGACCTGGAGGCGGCGGCGCTCGCGGAGCCACAGGTGCGGGCGCACATCGCCGGCAAGACCGTGGCCAAGGTCGTCGTGGCGCGTGGCCGGCTCGTGAGCGTGGTGGTGAAATGACCGAGGTGCGAGGAGGCGGGATGCGCGTGAGGCTGCGTCGATGGGTTCAGGGTGCGACCGTGGCACTCACGTGCCTGGCGACCTCCGGGTGTGGCTACAGCCTGGCCGGCCAGGGTTCGTTTCTCCCCGAGTACGTCGAAACGATCGGTATCCCGTTGTTCGTGAACAACACCGCGTTCTTCGAGCTGGAGCAGACGCTGACGCAGGCGGTCCGTACCGAGTTCATTGGACGCGGCAACTACCAGGTCGTGCCCGAGGAGACCGGTGTCGATGCCGTCGTCGTCGGCCGCATCGTGCAGGTGCAGCTGCGGCCGACCAGTTTCACCGGCCGGCAGCAGGCGTCGCGCTACGCGTTCACGCTGACGGCCAGCATCGTCATGCGCGATCTCAGGGCCCGCGAAGTGCTCTGGGAGAACGATTCGCTCATCTTTACCGAGGAGTACGATGTGGCGACGGGCGGCGGCGCCCTCGACGCCAGTTCGTTCTTCGGCCAGGATCGGAACGCGCTCGACCGGATGGCCGGCGAGTTCGCGACGACGGTTGTCAGTTCCATCCTCGAAGCCTTCTAGCAGCCGATGCCGGCTTCCAGCTCTGGGGTTCACCCGGCCACCGTCCGCAAGCAGATCGCCTCGGGCAAGACGGCGCCCCTCTACTTGATCCTCGGTGAGGATGACGAGGAGCGCTCGCGGCTGGCGAGCGAGTTCGCGAACGTGGTCGAGGAGGATCTCCGGCCGTTCAACGTCGAGCGGCTGTACGGCGGTGAGGCCACGGCCGGCGCCTTGATCGAAGCGGCGAGGACGCTGCCGATGCTGGCCTCCAGACGCATCGTCATTGTGTCTCGGGCGGAGCGCGTGCTGATCCCGAAGCGCGAGAGTCAGGAGGCTGAGCGTGACATCGAGGCCCTTGAAGCGTTCATCGAATCACCCGAGCCACACGCGACGGTCGTCTTCGAGGCCGGCGAACTCAATCGCCAACGCCGTGTCGTCATCAAGCTGCTCAAACACGCCACCGTCGTCGATTGCGGTGGACTCGACGATGCCGGCGACGCGCAGCGCTGGGTGCTGACGCAACTCAAGGAACGAGGTCTGGCGATGGACGCCGATGCGGTCCGGCTCCTCGTCGCGAGAGCCGGCGCCGACCTGGTGAGGCTTCGGGCCGACTTCGATCGCATTTCGCTCTTTGCGTCGGGTCAGGCCTCGATCGGGCGCTCCGACGTCGAGGCGGTAGTGGGCCTGGCGGTCTCGCAGGATGACTGGGCCGTCGCTCGAGCCATCGAGCAGGGCGCTGCCGACGTCGCCCTCCGCGAGCTGGCGCTCATGCTCGACGCCGGTGCGGTGCCACCCGTGGTGCTCGGGCAGCTCGGCTGGGTGGCGCGCACGAAGCTCTCGGCCGCCCGGATTCCGGGAGCGGTTGAGGCCTTGTATCGGACGGATCTGGCGCTGAAGTCGTCGGGCGGGGATGCGAGGATGCTGCTCGAGCGCCTCGTGATCGAACTCTGCGGGACGGGCCGGCCGGGGCGGCAGCTACGCCGAGGCTGAGAGCTTGGCGAGCTGTTTCGTCAGGCGCGACTTGTAGCGGCCGGCGGTGTTGTCGTGAATGATGCCCTTGCCGGACATCTTGTCGATGAGCGAGACGGCCTGCTGCAGCTCGGTGCGGGCCGCGGCCGCGTCACCCGAACCGAGCGTGGCGCGGATCGACTTCAGCGCGCCGCGCAGCTTCGTCCGCTCTTCCCGGTTCTGAGTCCGCTTCCTTACGTTCTGCTTGTGCGCCTTGACCGCCGATTTATGGTTTGCCACCAGTTCCGTCCTTGAAGCCTTAAGGGTGCACGGCCAGCGCTACCTCCGCGCCGCCAAACCCTGATTATAGCATTAGTCGCAGCCCGGCCGCATCCGCGAGCGAGACGCTGGGTGGCGCGGCCCTTCGGGGCCGCGGACGGTGCGGCGAAGCCGCAGCCTAAGTCCATCAGGGCGATCCCTTCGGCGCGCCCCTTCGCGCCCCTGAAGGGGCGCGCCACCTCTGTGTCTGAGCCCGGCGCGCCCTCGCCGCGGCGCTGGCCTCGGGCTTGGCCTCCGCGCCCGTACCCCCCCGGTCCGGCGCCACCCGCCGGTACCGCCTTGTCCGCGGGTCCGGGTGCCGCGTGTCAGTCGTCGATGCCCTTGAGGCGCCGGAGGGTCCGGCGCTCGCGCTTGCCCGGCGCCGACCGGAGGCGCGCGGGCCGGCTGGCCCGGCTGGCCAGCCGCACCAGTTCCCGCAACTCCGCCTCCTCGGGCGATGGCGGCGGTGTGACGTCATCGTACAGCTCGCGTGCCTCGGCCTTGGCCACGTGGCGATCCACCAGGCCCTTCACGACCACCTGCTGACGTCCGCCCAGGGCTCTCGTGATGGTGATGCGATCTCCCGTGGCGAGTTCGCGGTGGGGCTTCGCGCGCTGGCCGTTGACGTCGACCTTCCCGCCCTTGCACGCCTTCTGGGCCTCCGAGCGGGTCTTGAAGAGACAGGTGACGTCGAGCCAGAGGTCGAGTCGCAGGCGGTCGAGCGCCGACGCGGCGCCGGTGCTCACGGCGTGGGGCGAGGCCGTTCGGCGGCCTGCGGGTCTCGGTCGGGCGGACGCACGTTGGAATAGCGGGGCACGCGGCGATCGCCGACGACGTCGAAGCTCTTGTAGATGCCCGAGGCCGCGCCAGAGACGGTCGTGACCTCCGTTTGCCGACGGATCCGGCCGAGGAACTGCTGGATCTCCCGGTAGGGCGGAATCTGGTTGCCGTAGCGCGCGACGGCACCGGGACCGGCGTTGTAGGCGGCCAGCGCCAATTCCTCGTTGCCGTCGTAGCGGTCGAGCAGTTGGTGCAGGTAGGTGACGCCGCCTCGGATGTTCTGATCGGGATCGAACGGATCGGTCACGCCGAGTTCGTCGGCGGTCGCCGGCATCAGTTGCATCAGACCCTGTGCGCCCACCGAGGATACCGCTCGTGGGTTGTAGGCCGACTCGACCTGGATGACGGCTCGGACCAGATCCGGCCTGACGCCAACCGCTGCAGCATGATGCTCGATGAGCGCGTCGTATCTGCCGGCGGTCCTCGGTCGGAGGCTCGCGGTCGTGCGCACCGCGCCCGAGCGGCCGACGCCGACCGTCAAGGCGTTCGGATCCTTCGGGCGATTCGACAAGACGAGTCGGCCTGCCGCGTCACGCCAGGAGTAGATCTGTGCCTGCGCCGTGTCCGCGACGGCCGACACGATCACCACGATGATCGCGACGGTTAGCAGTCCGTGGCGAAAGTGCCGAGTGGTACCGAGACCGTCGAGGCGCCCGCCCTGCAAGGCGCAAAGCGGAAGCATACCGGGAGTATTCGACCGCTGAGCAACGCCGCAGGGCGGGATGCATCGGCGGTCGAATGCAGCGGCACTTTCACCACGGGCTGCTAAGGCTCGAGTCATGCGTAAATGCACATCAGATCCGATGGAGCAGTGTACTTCGCCCTACGCTACCGGGCAAACGGGCTGCTTAGCGTGTCGGCCGATACTGGGTTCAGCGTCAGTCCGCGGCGTCGAGGGCCTCTCGTACGACGGATTCGCTCCGGGCGAGCATGGCGTCGATCTGCGCCGGGTCCTTGCCGCCGGCCTCCGCGAAGTCCGGTCGGCCGCCACCGCCTCCGCCGACCAGCGGTGCGAGCGCCTTGACGATCTTGCCGGCCGGCACCCGAGATTTCGCGTCCGCGGTGACGCTCACGATGAGCGCAACGCGCCCGGCATCCGTCGCCGAGGCCACCACCACCAGTCCGGTTGTGATTCCGCGCTTCAACTCATCCGCCAACACCCGGAGCGCCCGCTTGTCCAGGCCGTCGGCACGCCGTGTGATCAGGGTGAGGCCGTCAACGTCGATGTGGGCGTCGGTCCCGGCAGCCAGTTCCAGCTTCATCCGCAACGCGCCCGCGTCGCGCGCGAGTTGCTTGGTCTGTGCTTGCAGTCGCCGGAGCGTCTCGGGTGCTCGGTCCTCAGACGCGGCCAGCGTCTCGAGCAGTTCGCCTAGTAGGGCGCGCCGCGCCTGGTGCCGCTGGAGGGCCGCCGGCCCGGTCACGGCTTCGACGCGCCGGACGCCGGCGGCGGTGCCGCTCTCGTGTTCGATCGAGAACGCGCCGATCTCACCCGTCGAGTGACAGTGTGTGCCGCCGCACAACTCCTTGCTGAAGTCGGAGGTCGAGACGACCCGTACCCGGTCACCGTACTTCTCGCCGAACAGGGCGATCGCGCCGCCGGCGATCGCCTCGTCCGGAGACTGCTCGATCGTGGTGACCGGTGCGCTCGCGACAATCTGCTGGTCGACGAGCCGTTCGACCTCCTCGATCTCCGCGCGGCTGAGCGGGGCGCGATGCGAGAAGTCGAACCTCAGCCGATCAGGGGCGACGAGCGAGCCGGCCTGGGTCACGTGGGTGCCCAGCACCTGTCTGAGCGCGGCGTGCAGGAGGTGGGTCGCCGTGTGGTTCCGCCGGATCGCGTTCCGTCGCGGAGCGTCGACGACAGCCGATACCGAATCTCCCCGGCTCAGCGTTCCGGCGACGACCGACACCTGGTGCACCCTAGGGGCCGACCCCCAGCCGACGACCCCGGACACGTTGGCCCTGGTCGCGCCGTCCGCCGAAGCGATTCCGCCTGTATCCGACACCTGCCCGCCTGCCTCGACATAGAACGGGCTGCGGTCGAGCGACAGATACCCCGACTCACCCTCCGCGAGTTGGTCGCGGGGTGACTGGGCATCGTTCCAGAGCATGAGGATCTCGGCGCCGTCGACCTGCGTCGTGTCGTATCCGTCGAAGCGATCTCTGGCCTCGCGCAGACTGCCCTCGAGCTGCTCCGGGTTCCAGAATGCGCGGGCGCTGCGGTCTTCGGCCTTGAATCCGCTGGCGGCCCGTCCGCGGTCGCGCTGCTCGGCCATGAGGCGCTCGAACCCTTCCCAGTCGACCGAGATGTCGCGTTCGGTAGCGAGATCCTCGACGAAATCTGCGGGGAAGCCGAGCGAGTCGTAGAGGCGAAACACATCCGCGCCGTCGATGCGCCGGTCGCCGGCGCTGGCGCGGTCGAGCACGGCTTCGAGCTTGGCGAGTCCAGCGCTGAGCACCACGTCGAATCGGTCTTCCTCCTCGCGGATGGTGCCGACGATCGCTTCCCGGTTGCGCGATAGCGCCGGGTACGCATCGGCCATCTCCCGGACGATCACTTCCGCCAGGCGATGCAGAAAGGGTTCGGTGAGGCCCAGCGTCTTCCCGTGGCGCATCGCGCGGCGCATGATCTTTCGCAGCACGTAGCCCCGCCACTCGTTGGACGGTGTGACCCCGTCGCCGACGAGAAACGTCATCGCGCGCAGGTGGTCGGCGATGACCCGCATCGACACGTCGGCGTCGGGCCGGTCGCCGTAGGGCGTGCCAGCCACATCGGCGATCGCCTGCAGCAGCGGGAGGAACAGGTCGGTGTCGTAGTTCGACCGCACGCCTCCCAGGACGGCGGCCGCGCGCTCGAGGCTCATGCCCGTGTCGATCGACGGCGTGGGCAGCGGCGTGAGCGCGCCATCGGCCTGGCGGTCGAACTCCATGAATACGTTGTTCCACAGTTCGATGTAGCGGTCGCAGTGGCACGCCGTACCCCGGCACGTGGGTTCGGGGCACGGCAGGTCGTCGCCGAGGAAGACGTGGATCTCCGAGCAGCGACCGCAGGGCCCGGTGTCGCCCATCGCCCAGAAGTTGTCGGCGGCACCCAGCGCGTCGATCCGATCTTCGGGCAGAAACTTGCGCCAGGCCGCGTACGCGTCGTCATCCCTCGGGGCCGTGTCGTCGCCACGGAAGATCGTCGCTCGCAGCCGACCGGCGGGCAACTGCCACTCCTCGGTCAGCAGCGCCCAGGACAAGGCGATCGCGTCTGCCTTGAAGTAGTCGCCAAACGAGAAGTTCCCGAGCATTTCGAAGAACGTATGGTGTCTGAGCGATCGACCCACCATGTCGAGGTCGTTGTGCTTGCCACTGACGCGCATGCACTTCTGCGACGAGGCCGCGCGCGTGTAACTGCGCCGTTCCTGGCCCTGGAAGACCGCCTTGAACTGGTTCATGCCCGCGTTCGTGAAGAGCAGCGTGGGATCGCCCGTGGGAACGAGCGAGGCGCTGTCGACGATCTGATGACCGTTCCGCGCGAAGTAGTCCAGGAAGCTCTGTCGAGTGGCGCGCCCCGTCATGGCGTCATTCTACAGCGAGTGTCCGGCGCCAGGCCGTAGGGTGCGCGGCTCTGGCGATCGCGGGGCCGTCATTCGTCCGGGGTGTCGGCCGAGTGGCGCGCGCGGTCGGCCAGCGCGCGCGCGATCATCGACGTCGGGAAGCCCTGGCGCTCGAGGGCGCGGTGCAGGCGGCGCAGGTGGGCGGCGTCGAGTACCGGGCCGTCGAGCCGCTTCGTGAGCGCCCGCGCCAGCACTTCGGCCTCATCCACATCGGCGAAGGCGGCCTCCACGGCGTCACGGGCCGAGGCATCGTCGATGCCGAGCGCCACAATCTCCTGGAGCACGCGGCGGCGGCCGCGGGCCGTCAAGCGGACGGCGGTGCGGGCGTATGCGAACGCCGTGCGTCGGTCGTCGAGTGAGCCATCGCCCTTGAGGCGCTCGATGGCGGCGTCGGTCGCCGCCGAGTCGACCTTGCGCTTCCGGAACCGCTGGCGGAGCTGGCGTTCCGACAGTTCGCGCTTCGCCAGCAAGGTCAACCCGAAGGTATACGGGTCGGTGGGAGCGCGAAAAGGCACGCGGGGTTCACCGAGGGGTTCGTGCTAGAACCGGACGATCTCCGAGGAGTCGCCGTTGCCTTCCGGCTTCAGGTGCAGGTCAGACGCTCCGCGCTCGACCGACAGCTTCAGGAGATCGTTGATGTCCATCGCATCTGACCGGAGTGGGGCCGCCTCAGCCTGTGGCCTTCGCGGCCGCGGGTTTCGCGAGGTGCTTGGTGGCGTTGTCCGCGTACACCGGGCGCAGCCATCCATACTGATCGGGCACCCGCCCGTGGATGACATCGAAGTAGGTTCGCTGGATCGCCTCGGTCACCGGTCCACGCGCACCTTGTCCGACCACGATCTTGTCCACCGACCGGATGGGCGTCACCTCGACGGCGGTGCCGACGAAGAACAGCTCGTCCGCGATGTAGAGCAGCTCGCGCGGAATGGCCTGCTCGACGACCGTGAAGCCGAGGTCGCGAGCGATCGTCATGATCGAGTCGCGCGTGATTCCAGGCAGGATCGACGACGCGACCGACGGTGTGTACAGCGTGTTGTCGCGCACGATGAAGAGGTTCTGGCCGCTGCCCTCGCTCAGCGTGCCCTCCGGATCGAGCGCGATCGCTTCGTCGTAGCCGTTGGCGACGCTCTCCATCTTGATCAGCTGCGCGTTGGCGTAGTTCGCCGTGGACTTGGCGAGGGCCGGGAGGGTGTTCGGCGCCATCCGCGTCCACGAGCTGACGCAGACGTCGACACCCCGCGCGAGCGCGTCCTCGCCGAGGTAGGTGTCCCATTCCCACAGCATGATCGCGGCGTCCACGGGGCAGGGCAGCGGGTTCACGCCGAGCGTCTCGCAGCCGCGATAGATGAGCGGGCGGATGTAGCAGGCCCGGAACTCATTGGCGCGGATCGTGTCGAGGACGGCCTCCTCGAGCTGCTCCCGACCGAGCGCGTGCTTCATCCTGTAGATCTTGGCCGAGTCGACCAGCCGTCGCACGTGGGCGTCGAGACGGAAGCAGGCCGGGCCGCGCTCGGTGTCGTAGCATCGCGCGCCTTCGAACACGCCGCTGCCGTAGTGGATGACGTGAGAGCCGAGATGAATATTCGCGTCGGCCCAGTCGACCAACGACCCGTTCATCCAGATCTTGCCGGTGCCGGCAAACCCCATAGGGAGACTCCTTGGTGCGGGGGGCGACGGTGGGCGGCAGCGAGCGGACCGCGCGCCGAATTTCGCCCTGAAATCAGGGCAAGTTTAGCACTACTGGAGTTCCCGACAAAACGGACAGCGGTCGGTTCGGGCGTGCAGAGGCTTTCGGCAGTGCCAGCAGAAGCGTGGCGTCGGTGTCGTACGTGCGAGCGGTGGCCGCAGCGCGGGGCCGGCCGGGGTGCGCGACGTCCGCACCGCCGGTCGGCGGGCTGCCGGACGCTCGGCGATCAACGCTTCGAGTAGGTCGCTGGCGCGCTGATAGCGTGTCGGGATGTCCGGCGCAAGCGCGCGCATCACAATGTCGCTGATGCGTGTCGGGATCTTCTTGTTCTTGAGCCGCGGCGCCGTGACCAGCGTGCCGGTCATTAGTTTCTCGAGGTCGGCCGGGGTCGGCGTGTCGTAGGGGAGCATCCCGGTGAGCATCTGATACATCGTGATGCCCAGTGAGTAGATGTCCGAGGCGAACACGGCCTTGCCATGGAACTGCTCGGGCGCCATGTAGGGCGGGCTGCCGATCACCGTCGTGCCGTGCGCCGCGATCTCCAGGAAGCGTGAGGTGCCGAAGTCAGCCACCTTCACGACGCCGCTGTCGGAGACCAGCACGTTGGCGGGGCGAAGATCCCGGTGGAGGACACCCTGGTGGTGCGCGTGGTCCATGGCGTTGCAGATCTGGCAGGTGAAGTCGAGTGCCTGGCCCAACTCGACCGCGCCATGGGTGGCGATGGTCTGCTCGAGGGTCTCGCCCGGGACGTATTCCATCACGATGAAGAACACGTTGTCCTGCTTCTCCGCCGTCGTGATCGAGACGATGTTGGGGTGGTTGAGGCTGGCGAGCAGTCGGGGTTCCCGCAGCAATTCGCCAAAATCCAGGTTCTGCCTATGCGGGACCTTGAGGGCGACCTGCTTGTCGATCCACGTGTCGCTCGCCAGATACACCGTACCGAACCCGCCGCTGCCGAGGGTGTCGATGATCTTGTACTTGCCGAGCGTCTGACCGGAGACCAGCATCTTGGTGGGTGGAGTATAGCGCGATTCTCCGGACGCTCCGGCGTGCGCGGCGGCGACCTCGACGAACCCGCGCACGAGAACAGGTTCTATAATCTTGCTATGCTCCCGCGCTTCTTCGCCCCGTCACTCGACGGCCGGGCCGCATCGGTCGAGTTGCCGCCGGACGAGTCTCGGCATCTCCGTCAGGTGGTGCGACTCGGCGTCGGCGACGAGGTGCGCGTGTTCGACGGGTGCGGCCTCGAGTTTCTTGGGCGTGTTGATCAGCTCGGGCGCGAGGCGGTCACAGTGGCGCTCGTCGAGAGGTCGACGGCCGCGCCGGAATCGACCGTGGCCGTCACGCTGGCGTCGGTGATGCTCAAGGGGCGGACCTTCGATGCCGTGGTTCGCGACGCCACGGCACTCGGGGTCGTCGCGGTCCAGCCGCTCGTCGCCGAAAAGCAGGCCGCGCCCCGGGCATCGAGCCGGCCGGGGACTCGCCGGAGCGGAGCGGCCGACCGCTGGCGGCGGATCGCCGTGGCGGCCGCCAAGCAGTGCGGCCGGGCGATCGTGCCCGAGGTGCGCGAACCGCTCTCGGTCGGTGAGTTCGCCGACGCGGCTCAGTCCGACCTCAACCTGGTCCTGGCCGAGCCAGGTGGGACGCCTGCCGACACGGTGCGGGTGCGAGACCTCCTGGATCGCCCGCGGCCGACGGCCGTTTCGCTGGCTGTCGGGCCGGAGGGCGGCTGGACGCCGGACGAACTGACCCGGTTCGACGCGCGAGGGTTCCAGGCGGTCACGCTCGGTGGCCGCGTCCTGCGCGCCGAGACCGCGCCCGTCGTCGCCCTTGCCGCGTTGGCGTGTCTCTGGGACGAGGCCTGAGAAGTGGTGAAACCGTTTCAAGTCAGCGCGGCCGCCACGTCTGGGCAATCCAACCCGCCTCGTCGTCCGTTCGATCGCGGATGAGGCGCGTCCCCAGCGCCGCGTCGAGGGCCGGTTCCTCATCGCGGGTGCAGCCGCCCACGATCACGTGGCCGCCGCCACCGACGGTGTCCGCCAGTATGTCGGCCATGGCCATGACGGTGGCACCGGTCAGATTCGCGAGCACGATGTCGGCGGTCGGCATCGCCGTCTCCACGGCATCCGCGCACACGATCTCGACTCGGGCGCCAGGATTGTCCGACACGTTCCGGCGAGCGGCGTCGACCGCCATGCGATCCGATTCGATGCCCACGACGCCCGCCGCGCCGAGTCGACTGGCTGCGATCGCGAGCACGCCGGAGCCGGTGCCGACGTCGAGGACACGCCGGCCCTCGACCGGCACGCGCTGCAGCGCCTGGAGGCAGAGCCGGGTCGAGGCGTGATGCGCGGTGCCGAAGGCGAACGACGGGGTGATGACGATCGTGTCGGCGCCGGGTCCGGCCGGCGCATCCCAGGGCGGTGCGATGACGAGGCGGCCGACTCGCACCGCGCGCAGCGCCGCCTGCGAGCGTTCGGCCCAGTGCTCGTCGGGAAGGTCGACGGCTTCGGCGGAGACGCCGAGGCCGGCCAGTTGATCGACGATGGCCAGACGGGCGCCGTCGCACGCCTCGGTGGTCGCGAAGTAGACCTGCCAGGGGTTGTCCGAGGTGTCGAGTCCGGTGGGCCGAAAGTCGTCCAGGAGGGCGAGCGTCAGATCCACGGCTGGCTGAGGGTCACGGGCCCGAAACCTGACGCGCAGCGCCGGCCACCGATCACCCAAACATGTCCCTGACCCGCTCGAAGAACGGCCGCTCGTCTTGCGCCTCGCGGGCGCGCGGTTCGACCTTGTGGCCGTGCATCGTCTCGGCGAGTCTTTCGATCAGCCCGCGCTGCTCCTTGGAAATTCGGCGTGGCGTGTCGACCTGGACCTCGACCAGGAGATCCCCGTGGCCGCGGCCCGTCACGTTCGGCATCCCCTTGCCCTTGAGGCGGAACCGCGCGCCGACCTGTGTCCCCTTCGGCACCGCGACCTCTTCGTCGCCGTTGAGCGTGGGCACCGAGACGTCACCACCGAGCACCAGCGTGGGGTAGGGAATCGGGACGACGCAGAGAAGGTCGTCGCCGTCGCGGTGGAAGAACGGATGCTCGGCGACGTGCACGACCACATACAAGTCGCCGGGCGGCGCACCCTGTTCGCCGAGTTCGCCTTCGCCCTGCAACCGCAGCCGCTGGCCGGTCGAGATGCCCGCCGGAATCTTCACGGTGAGCTTCCGCTCCTTCCGCGTCTTGCCCTCGCCCCGGCACGTCTCGCACGGCGTGCCGATTACCTGGCCCGTGCCCTTGCAGCGGCTGCACGTGCGGGCGACGGTGAGGAACCCCTGCTGATAGCGGAGTTGACCGTGGCCGCCGCACTGCATGCAGATGCCGGGTCGACTGCCCGGCGCCGCGCCCGTCCCGCTGCAGGTCTGGCACGGCTCCTCGCGGGGTAGTTGCAGGGTCGTTTCGGCGCCGCCGGCCGCATCGTCGAAGGGAATCTCGAGGTCGTACCTGAGGTCGGTGCCCCGACGGGGGCCGGCGCGGCGGCGGCCCCCGAAGAGATCGCCGAAGCCAAAGACGTCGCCCAGGCCCCCAAGAATGTCGCCGAAGTCCTCGAAGATCGTCGGGTCGACGCCGCCCGCGCCAGCCGACCCGAGGCCGGCGTGCCCGAAGCGGTCGTAGGCGGCCCGCTTCTCGCGGTCAGCGAGGACCGAATAGGCCTCGGCCGCCTCCTTGAAGTGTTCCTCGGCCGCGGCGTCACCCGGGTTGCGGTCGGGGTGGTACTTCAGGGCGAGCTTGCGGTACGCGCTCTTCACGTCCTGGTCGCTGGCATCGCGCGCCACGCCGAGGACCTCGTAGTAGTCGCGCTTACTCACCCTTCGCCACCCTCACCATGGCCGGCCGGAGCAGGCGCTCGCCCAGCCGGTAGCCGCGACGCATTTCGGCGATCACTTCACCGTCGCGGTGGGCGGCGCTCGGCTCGTGGGCGACGGCCTGATGGACGTGCGGATCGAAGTCGGCGCCGACGACCTCCATCGGCGTCACCTGGTGCTTGCGGAGCAGGTCGAGGAGTTGGCGGTGGATGATTTCGACACCCTGACGGTAGGCGTCGGCCCGTTCGTCTCCCGACTGGGCCTCCAGCGCCCGCTCGAGGTCGTCGACGATCGGCAGCAACTGTTCGAGCACTGCCGCGCCGGCGCTCTCGAGCAGGTCTCGTCGCTCCCGGTCGCTTCGCTTCCTGTAGTTGTCGAACTCGGCGGTCTTGCGGAGCAGGAGGTCGTAGTACTCGTCGCGTTGGCGCTGGACGTCGTCTACGGACGGCGAATCGGCCGTGGTCGCAGCGTCAGGCGCGGCCTCGGCGCTCGTCTCAGCGGCCGCGTCGCGCCCGGTCGCCTCCTCTGATGAGGCAGAATTTGCGTCGTCGGTCATCTCGTTGTTCAGTTGGTCCAGGCGTCGCCATCGGTGGGGCCCAAGAGATGGCTCACCGTGCGCGACACGCCGTCCACCGCGGCAATCGACCGGGCGTAGCGCATCCGGCGCGGGCCGATGATGCCCACGCAGCCGGTTTGACGCCCGTCGAAGTAGGTGGAGGCGATCAAGCTGAGGCTCTGGAGGTTCTGCGTCCGATGCTCCGTGCCGATGATGATAGTCAGTCCGGGGTCGTCGATGTAGCGACTCAGCAGTCGCACGAGCCGGCCCTTTTCTTCAATCATCGCAAACAGGGCGCGCAGGCTCGCGATCGACGACGGGTCATCCCCGTCGCTCGCGTCGTCGAGCAGCAACGGCGCGCCCTGGACGAACAGGAGACTCTCCGGCAGATCCTGAAACGTGTCGCGGGCCAGCTGCAGGGCGCGGGCGCGGAGCGCGTCGTACAGCGTCCGTTCCTGTTCGAGACGGTCCATGATGGCCTCCCGCACGTCGCGCAGCGGCAACCCGGCGAACTCGCCGTTGAGATAGTTCGCGGCCTGGGTGAGGTCCACCGGGCGCATCGCCTCGGGCAGATCGACGACCTTGTGTGAGACCTGCCCGGTGGCCGAGACGACGACCACCAGCACGCGCTGACGGTCGAGCGGCACGAAATCGATCTGGCGGAACGCCGCCGCGTCGCCCGACGGCGCCAGCGCGAAGCCGAGCGAGTGCGACGCCCGCGACAACTCGTGAGAGACGTTGGTGAGCAGATCGTCCACCGTGGAGGCGCGCCGCAGCCGAGCCTCGACGTTGGCCGACGAGCGCGCGGGTCGCCGCGCTTCCAGGAGCAGGTCGACGTAGCACCGGTATCCTCGGTCGGTCGGTACCCGGCCGGCCGACGCGTGGGGCTGGTGCACGTAGCCGAGATGCTCCAGTTCGGCCATCGCGTTGCGCACGGTGGCCGACGATACGCCGAAGCGGCCGTGTCGCGTCAGCCAGAGCGAGGAGACCGGTTCACCGCGCTCGACGTAGCTTCTGACGACCGCGGCCAGAATTGCTCGGGACCGCTTCGACAGTGGCGAGTCCTCCGGTCGGCGCCGGCGTGAGTGGGGAGCTGGAGTCATCAGCGCGTCTCGAGGCTCTTCGGCGTCCATCGCAGCGACCGGACCGTCGCCTCCGCCTCGTCGTGCCCGGCCTTGCCGTACTTGACCGCGATCAGTTCGGCCAGGATGCTGACGGCGATCTCCTGCGGCGTGACCGCGCCGATGTCGAGGCCGATCGGCGCGTGGACGCGCCGGAGACACTCGGCCGGCATCGATTCATCCGTCAACGCCTCGAAGATCCGAGAGACCTTGGCGCGGCTCCCGATGAGGCCGAGATAGCGAAGGTCTCGTGCCGCCAGCGCGCGGAGCGCGTCGAGATCGTGACGATGGCCACGCGTGACGATGACCGCGTAGGCGTACGGCGGGAGGTCCGCGTGGTGCAACCACTCGGGGATCGAGTCCACGACGATCGCCTCGGCGCCGGGAAATCGTTCGGCGTTGGCGAACTTCTCCCGATCGTCCACGACGTGAATCCGAAACCCGACGTTCGTGGCGATGGCCGCCAGGTGGTAGGCCACGTGCCCGGCACCGATGATGTACAGGGGCGGAGCCGGCTCCAGTGGTTCGATATAGACTTCCATCTGTCCACCGCAGACGAGTCCGCTTTCCTCCGCGAAGTCGTCGGTCAGTTCGTAGCTTGCGACGAGGGGTTCCCGACGTTCCAGGGACTCACGAGCCTTCCAGAACGCGTCGTTCTCGTAGCATCCGCCGCCGATCGTGCCGACGGTCCGGCCGTCGGCGTAGACCAGCATCTTCGCTCCCACGCGCTGCGGCGTGGAGCCCTGCGTCTTGATGATCGTGACCAGGGCGGCTTGCTCACCGGTGGCGAGCGCCTCCGCGACAGCTTCGAAGACTTCTTGATTCATGGCGGTGCGCCGCGCCGCGCCGCGCCGGGAACGGGCGCTGGCCCAAGCCTGGCGGGCGTTTCCTCTGATTATAGCAGGGTCGCGCGGCGAGCCCGCGTGGGTGCTAGCGGTGGCTCCGGCAGTACAGGCCGGGCACGGTACCGGCCAGAAACGCCTCAGTGATCACGCCTGGACAGCCTGGCCGGGCCAGATGGCCGTTTTCCGGATCGACGCGCGCGAACTCGATGCCGGGCGGGATCTCGAACGTGCCGGTGCGGCGGCCGGCGAGCGCGCCGTCCATGAACGCCGTCCAGATCGGCAGGGCCGCCTGGCTTCCGGAGAGCCCGAGCGGCTGGTTGTCGTCTCGACCGACCCAGACCACGGTCAGCAGTTCGGGCGTGAAGCCCACGAACCACGCATCGCGCAGTTCGTTCGTCGTTCCGGACTTGCCCGCGGCGTCCAGCCAGAATCCGGATTCGCGCGCCGCGGTACCGGTGCCGTCGCGAAAGACGCTGCGTAGCATGTTAGTGACGAGGAAGGTGAGGTCGGCGCGCGCGATCCGTTCGGGTGCCGACCCCGCACCGTCGAGGGTTCCGTCGCCGACTCGCATCGAGGCGATCGCACGCAGCGGCTGCCGGATGCCGTTGGTGGCCAGCACGCCGAAGGCGCTCGCCATTTCCATCGGCGTCGTTTCGAAGGCGCCAAGCGCGATTGAGGGATACGGATCGATCGGGCTGCCACCCGCACGTCGCCAGAGTCCGGCAAGGCGATCGTAGCCAGCCATCTCGGCCACCTTGACGGCCGGCACGTTCCGGGACCGGGCGAGCGCGCGTCGCAGCGTGATCGGGCCGTCGTACCGATCGCCGTAATTGTCCGGTCGCCACACACCGTTGTCGGTCGCGAAAGCCGTCGGTGCGTCGTCGACGATCGACGCGGGTGTGAAATCAGTCCAGCGCTCGAGAAACGCGCGTTCGAGCCCAGCCAGATACACGAACGGCTTGAACACCGATCCCGGCTGCCGGCGCGCGTGGGTGGCGCGGTTGAACTGCGAGGTCCGATACGACCGTCCGCCGACGAGCGCCAGCAGTTCGCCGGTGCGCGGGTTCGTGGCGACCAGCGCGGCCTGTGCCGCTCTAGCGCGGTCGTCGATCCGCTCCAGGCCCGCTCGCACGGCTCGCTGGGCCTGGCGCTGGAGATGCAGGTCGAGCGTCGTGTGCACCTCCACCGGGTCGGCCGTGCGCAGGAGTTCGGGGTGTCGGTTGGCGAGGATCTGCCCGACGAAGTCGACAAAGTAGGGCGCCTCGTCCTCGAGCGCGTAGCGAACGACCTCGAGTGGCTCGTCGGCGGTGCGAGCAGCCAGGTCGGCGGGGAGATAGCCGGCCTCGGTCATGGTCGCCAGGACGACGTTCCGGCGGACCCGGGCGCGCTCCGGATGGCGGAACGGCGAATAGGTCTGCGGGGCCTGGATGACGCCGGCGATAGTGGCGGCTTCGGCGAGCGAGAGGTTCGCGACGTCGCGTCCGAAGAACAGCCGGGCCCCTTCCGCGACCCCATGGACGGCGAACGAGCCCCGGTGTCCGAGGTAGACCTCGTTGAGGTACAGCTCGAGGATGTCGCGCTTCGTCAGGCGCTGTTCGAGACTGACGGCGAGCACTTGCTCCATGAGTTTTCGCTGCACTGTCTTTTCCGGGGAGAGCACTGTGTTCTTTACGAGCTGTTGGGTCAGCGTGCTGCCACCCACGAGGTACGGCCGCTCGCCGCGAAGATTCGTGACGAGCGCGCCGACCATGAGCACGGGATCGACCCCAGCGTGTTCGAAGAAGCGGCGGTCTTCGATCGCCAGGACGGCATCGACCAGCGTCGGCGGCAGGTGCTCCAGCGGCGTGGCCCGTCGTTTCTCACGCGATTCGGCCTCGAGCGAGGTGAGCAGCGGCGCATCCAGTTCGAGCCCGGTCAGCCGCTCGCCATCGACGACCTCGAGTCGCCGGATGCGGGGCTGCGGCGTCGCTCGAGTGAAGTCGACCCGGACGTGCCGGCTGGCGTGCGGACCTCCGCGCGCCACGAGGGTGAGCGTGCCGTCGGGGTCGACGGCGAACGCGCCTGGCGCGTCGCGCCCGGCGCGCTCGGCGTAGCCCAACACGTTCAGGCTCGCCACGAGCTCCGTTCGGCTCATGGCTTGACCTTCCCAGAGTCGGACCGGCTGGGCGAAGACCTGGAGTCTCGGCTGGAGGCGGTCGGCGGCGAGCCGCGCGTCCATCTCTCTCGACAGACGCGCGTAGACGTAGGCGAAGCTGCCGGCCGCCACCACGAGCGCCATCAGCCCGAGCGCACAGATCGTGCGCGGCCAGGTCCGACGCGGGCGCGCTCGAACGGACCGACGACGGCGATGGGGAGCGGGTGTTGTTCGGGGCATCGGCCTCACTGGATGTATCGGCCGGAGGCCGGCCCGCTCGCAGGCACAGGGCGCCACGGGGCGCGCGGTCACGCGGCCGGCCGGGGCTATGGCGTTATGAGTGTGTGGTGCGCCGGGTCGAGGGGCAGTTCGGTGAGGAGACGGTCGATCAGCGACGGGCCGAACCGGTTCAGGAAGCCGACGAAGCCGAGGGCGCGCTCCTGGGTATGGCCGTCGGGAAATGCCTGGGCGCGCGCGCGCGTGAACTGGCGCCGCAGGGTCTCGTCGCGGCGCTTCGCGGCCTGCAGGATCTTGTTGTGGAGCGTCTTCAGGTCGTGCTCCATACGGCCGAGCGTCGATCGCGCGGCGCCGGCCAGCGTCGGGTCGACTGCCGGCACGACGTCGACGACCGCCGCGAGGCGCGTCCGAATCGCCTCCCGCGCGTCCTCGATCGACTGCTCGACCGCCGCGGGCAGCTGCGCCTCCAGGAGCCGGTTCAACGCGGCCTCGTCTTGGGGCTGTAGCGCCTCGAACGCCAGGTCGTGCCGATCCAGGAATCTTGCACCCGCCGAGTCGAGCAAGGTCGCGCTGGCGCGTGGATGAAACAGTGGCATCGGCAGGCCGAAGTGCTCGTACACGTCCTTGAGCTGCGCCAGGTACGCCAGTTCGCTCGGCCCAGGAACGTAACAGATCGTCGGGAACAGGGTGTCCTGCATCAGCGGGCGCAACAGCACGTTCGGTCCGAACGCTTCTGGCGTTCGCTCCAGCGCGTCGACCAGTTCGCCCAGAGCGGCGGGCGCGGCCCCGATCGTGAAACCGTCGGTGGTGCGGCGAATCGGCTGGCGCGCGCCGTCGACCCGGAACAGCGCGACGCTGTCGGCGGCCGGCGTGACCTGGGCGTGATAGCCCTCGGCGGCGAGCCGCCGGCCGGCGTCGCCGGCCAACGCGGCGGTGCGGCCGTCCCGCAACTCGCGTTCGAAGAGGTCGCGCGCGAATGGCTTGGCGGCCGGGTCGGACGAGTCGAAGACGACGAGGCCGCGCGACCCGAGCACCGTCTCGAGCCACCGGCCGAACGCGTCGGCCATGCCGGCGCCGGGTCGGTAGCACCGCCGCAGATCGTCGATGAGCGGGGCGGTGAATTCTGTGGGCGGGAGCGCGAGGGTCAGGGCGTCGAGGACGCCGCCGATGTCGTCGCCGACTTGCAGCGTGCCGACGGGGGCCTCGCCGGCGCCCGGCGGCGGCGCCAGCGCAACGCGCTGCACCTGCCAGTCCGTGTCGAGCACCGCGCATGCCGCCACTTCATTCCAGTCGTGATCCTCGGCGTCGATCCAGAACACCGGCACCGCCGGGACGCCATGCTCCCGCGACACCCGTTCGGCGAGCTGCAGTGTCGTCAGGGCTTTCAGGAGGGTGAACAGCGGTCCTCCGAACAGTCCGGCCTGTTGGCCGGTGACGACGGCCACGGCGTCGGAGAGGCGCAGCGATTCGGCGTAGGCCCGTGCCTCGGCGGGCGCGTTGCGTGACTCGAGCTGGGCGGTGAGGACGTCGACGAACGGGGCCGGAGGCCGGGCGGCGGACCGGCGCGCGATGGTGGCGCGCCAGGCTTCGGGTGCCGCCGGGTCGCCGGCGAAGAACGCAGCCAGCGCACCGTGGTCGGAGGCGTAGTCGGAGGCCAGGCGCCGGATCCACGGGACCCGGCGGATATCGATGGCGTGTTGCACGGAAGCGTCCGAGGGAATCACCGATTGGGCGAGCGTGGGCGTCGTGATCAGTACTTTCTCAGAGGCTCGCGCGACGTGTCAAGCAACCGCGCGCGAGGTCGGCGTCCGACGCGAACTCGTTGAAGCGACGCAGCTTCCATGTTAGCATTCTGCCACCTTCCGGAGGAGTACCTGCACTGACACCAGACGACGCGAGCTCATCCCCGCAGCCTGGAGCGTTCGGCCCGTTTCGGGTGTTGCATCAGATCGGGGTGGGCGTGCTCGGTCCCGTCTACCGGACCTATGATCCGGACGGTGACCGCCTCGTCGCCGTGAAGGTCTTCAAGGTCGACATCACCCCCGAACAGGCCGAAACGCTGGCGGCACAGCTGAACCGGATCGCCCAGATCGGACTGTCCGAGCCGGGTCTGGTCGCACCGCTGACGGCCGGCGTGGAAGGCACCGCCGCCTACCTCGCGCAGGAGTATGTCGCGGCGGAATCGCTCGACGTGGCCTTGCGGCACTACGCGCCCGCGTCGATCGATCGGGCCGCGCCGTTCATCTCACAGCTGGCGGGTGCGATCGATGGTGCCCGCGCCGTTGGCGCGCAGCACGGCGCTTTGCACCCGCGTGACGTCTTCGTGACGCCGGACTCCGCGCGGGCGACCGGGTTCGGGGTCGTGCCGGCGCTTGAGGAAATCGGGGTGCGCGGGCCGGTCCGGCGGCCCTACACTGCACCCGAGCGCGTCGGCGGCGGAGAGTGGGGGCCGGGCGCCGACATCTTCTCACTCGCTGTCATCGCCTTCGAGCTACTGACCGGGAAGCGGCCCGCCGGCACCGGAGCCGAGGTGGCCGCTCAACTGCGCGAGGAGGGTATTGCGGCCGATGCCGATGCTCTCGAGGCGCTCTTCGCGTCGGCGCTTGCCGACGACCCGGATGACCGCCCGCGCACGGCTCACGAGTTCGCCAGTGCCTTCGAAGCGCTCGGTGCGCCCGGGTCAGCGGCGCGGCCCGCGGCTGCGGAGCCGGCCCCGACGGTCGATCTGACGGCCACCGAGCTGACGCTGTCCGGAGACGCCGCCCCGGCGGCGTTCGAGGCCGACGAGGTTTCCACCGCGCCGGCCGACGCTGCGCTGAGCGCCGAGGACGACGAACTGGCCGCGTGGCTCGCGTCGAGCGATTCGAAGAAGGGTGCCGAGGTGCCACCGAGCGCCTCCGAGGTCGAGCAGATTCTGAGCACGCCCGAAGCGAGTGAGGCCGAAGTCAAGCCGGCGCCGCCAGCTGCGCCCGAGAGATCGAAGGCTTCGCTCTTCGAAGACTGGGGGATCGACGAGGTGGAACCCCAGGCGCAGGAGGCGGCGCCCGAGCCGCCCGCGCCCGAACCACCTGCGCCCGAGCCACCGTTCGTCCAGGAAGAAGCATCGACAGGTCAACAAGAGGATGACTGGGGTGTTGGTGCCACTGACGATCCGCCGCCAGCGGAGGTCGCACCCGAGCCGGTGGTCGACCTCGAGGAAGAGAAGCCGTCCCGGCGAGCGCCCTCGCTGCCGTTCGCTCTGGCGCTCGTCGTTGCGATACTCATCGCCTTCGTCACCGGTTACGTCCTGCGTTCGGATGACCCGGCCGAGCCTGGGCAGGCGCCGGCCGCCGACGTGGCCGGACAAGGACAGGCGCCGGCCGCAGCCGCTCCGGAAGTGCCACCCGCGGTCGATGTCGAGCCACCCCCGCCGGTCGTCGCCGCCGAGCCGCCGCCGGCACCTGTGTCCGAACCCACGGTCGACGTGGCCGCAGGGGATGCGGCGCCACCCGTCGAGACCCCCGCGGCTCCCGAGCTCGCCCCGGTCACGGAGGTCGAGCCCGAGGTGGACGTCGGCGAAGCGCCGGGTCTTCGCGCCGATGTCGCACCGGCGCCGGTCGTGGGCCGGCTCCTGATTCGCTCGAGTCCACCCGGCGCGCAGGTGGTCGTCAACGAAGCCGCGGCCGGGATCACGCCTCTTGCCATGGCCGACCTGGCCTATGGCGACTACGTCATCAGGATCAGCCGTGCCGGATACCGCGTCGAGTTGCTCAGCGTGTCGATCTCAGCCGACGAGCCGGTCGCGGCGCTGAACCTCGACCTGATCGAGTCGGGCGATGCGCCAGCCGCCGCGCCGCCGGCCGGGGCGCCGTCGCCAGACGCCGCGCCCGGGCTGGCTGGTGAGTCCGGAACCCTCGTGATCGACACGCGTCCGGCCGGCGCGGAAGTGTACGTCGATGGGCGGCTCCTGGGAGCGACGCCGGTGACGCTGGTCGACGTGCCGACCGGTGCGCACACGATTCGACTGCTGCGTTCCGGGTACCGCGAGTGGACCACGACCGTCGAGATCGAGAGTGGGCAGCAGTTGCGGGTGGCCGCCTCGCTCGAAGGCGCACCGTGACGAGGGCGATACTCGCGCTCGAGAACGGGGCGTGGTTCCAGGGCGAGTCGGTCGGCGCCGACGGTGATACCGGTGGTGAGGTCGTGTTCAACACGAGCATGACCGGCTATCAAGAGGTCCTGACCGACCCGTCGTATGCGGGGCAGATCGTCACGATGACCTGCCCCGAGATCGGGAACTACGGCGTGGTCGACGACGACGTCGAGTCACGCGCGCTGCAGGTCGCCGGCTTCGTCGTCCGCGAGGCGTCACCCATTGCCAGCAACTGGCGCGCATCGGGCACCCTGCGCGACTATCTGTCGAGCCACGGCATCGTGGCCATCGCCGACATCGACACCCGCGCGCTGACCCGCGCGCTCCGATCCGACGGCGTGAAGCGCGGCGTCATCACGACGACCGGCGCCGATCCGGAGCAGGCCGTGGAGCGTGCGCGCGCCCTGGCGCCGATCGAAGGCACCGATCTGGTCACCCAGGTGACCTGCCCGGCAGCGTTCGACTGGCCGCCCGAGGGGGGCGCGCCGGGGAAGGCCGCCGCAGACGCGTTCGGCGTACCTCCCGTGCGGCGCGCGTCGCGGCCCCTCAAGGTGGCGGCCTACGACTTCGGGATGAAATGGAACATCCTGCGCCGCCTGCAGGCGCATGGGTGCGAGGTGCGGGTCTTCCCCGCGACGGCACCGGCGAGCGAGTTGCTGGCGGTCGACCCGGACGGCGTCTTTCTGAGCAACGGCCCGGGGGATCCTGCGCCGCTCGACTACGCGGTCAAGAACGTCAAGGCCCTGGTGGCGGCCGAGGTGCCGACCTTCGGGATCTGCCTCGGCCATCAGGTCCTGGGGCTGGCCCTGGGCGGGGCGACCTACAAGCTCAAGTTCGGCCATCGCGGGGCCAACCATCCGGTCAAGCATCTCGCCACCGACAAGATCGAAATCACGTCGCAGAATCACGGGTTCGCGATCGACCCCGATTCGCTGCCGGGCGATGTGACGGTGACCCATCTCAACCTCTATGACGGTACGGTCGAGGGGTTGCGTCATACGTCCCGGCCCGCGTTCGCCGTGCAATACCATCCCGAAGCGTCGCCCGGTCCCCACGACGCCGACTATCTCTTCACGCTGTTCCTCGACGCGATGGAGGAGCGGCGCTGACGACGGCGGGCTCGCGGGTCGGGATCGTGGTTCGGTAATGCCCAAGCGCACAGATGTGAAACGCGTCCTGGTGATCGGCTCGGGGCCGATCGTCATCGGCCAGGCCTGTGAGTTCGACTACTCGGGAACGCAGGCGTGCAAGGCGCTGCGCGCGGAGGGGCTCGAGGTCGTGCTCGTCAACAGCAATCCGGCGACGATCATGACCGACCCGGAGGTCGCCGACCGCACCTACGTCGAGCCGCTCACACCGGAGGTCGTGACCCAGATCATCGAACGCGAGCGACCGGACGCGCTACTGCCGACCGTCGGGGGGCAGACGGCGCTCAACCTGGCCGTGGCGCTCGGCGAGAGCGGTGTGCTCGAAGCCCACGGGGTCGAACTCATCGGGGCATCGGTCGAGGCGATCAAGGTCGCGGAGGATCGTCTGCAGTTCCGGGAGGCGATGCACTCGATCGATGTGGCTGTTCCGGCGAGCGCCTACGTCAAGACACTCGACGAAGCGCTGGGCGCGGTCGAGACGCTCGGCTTCCCGGTGATCATCCGGCCGTCCTTCACCCTCGGCGGCGTGGGTGGGGGCATCGCCTACAACGTGGAGGAGTTCCGCGAGATGGCCGAGCGCGGCCTCGGCTTCAGCCCGGTCAACGAGGTGCTGCTCGAGGAGTCGGTCATCGGGTGGAAAGAGTTCGAGTTGGAGGTGATGCGGGACGCGGCGGACAACTTCGTCGTGATCTGCTCGATCGAGAACATCGACCCGATGGGCGTGCATACCGGCGACAGCGTGACGGTTGCGCCGGCCCTGACGTTGACCGACAAGGAGTATCAACGACTGCGTGACATTGCCCGCCGGATCATCCGGCGGGTGGGTGTGGAAACGGGCGGGTCGAACATCCAGTTTGCGGTGCATCCGGAGGACGGGCGGGTCGTGGCGATCGAGATGAATCCACGCGTCTCCCGGTCGTCGGCGCTTGCGTCGAAGGCTACCGGCTTCCCGATCGCGAAGATTGCCGCGAAGCTGGCGCTGGGCTATCACCTGGACGAGATTCCCAACGACATCACCCGCCTCACCCCGGCGTCGTTCGAGCCGACGATCGACTACGTGGTCGTCAAGATTCCGCGCTGGGCGTTCGAGAAGTTCCCCCAGGCTGACGCGACGCTCACGACCCAGATGAAGTCCGTCGGCGAAGTCATGGCCATCGGCCGGACGTTCAAGGAAAGCTTCCTCAAGGGGTTTCGATCGCTCGAACTGGGCCGGTCGGGCCGGCTGTTCGCTCAGCCAGAGGGTGACTCCGAGGACGACGCGACGCTCCAGCGGCACCTGGCCGTGCCCACCGACCGCCGTCTGTGGGCCGTGTTTCGAGCGTTGCAGCGCGGGTGGTCGGTCGAGCAGGTGCACGAGGTCACGAAGATCGACCGGTGGTTCCTGCGTCAGTTCGAGGATCTGGTCGAACTCGGACGCGAGGCCGGACTGGTCGGGCTGCGCGACATGTCGGTGGAGCTCCTGACCACGCTCAAGCGCGCCGGGTTCGGCGACGCCGATATCGGGGCGATCACCGGCGCGGACGCCGCCGCCGTGCTCGAGCAGCGGCGGGAGGCCGGGCTCCGGTCGGTGTACAAGCGGATCGACACGTGCGCCGCCGAGTTCGAGTCGTTCACGCCGTACCAGTACAGCACGTACGAGCGCGAGTGCGAGGCCGACCCGAACGACCGGCCGAAGGTGGTCATTCTCGGCAGCGGTCCCAACCGGATCGGCCAGGGGCTCGAATTCGACTACTGCTGCTGCCACGCGGCGTTTGCGCTGCGGGAGCAAGGGTTCGAGACCGTTATGGTCAACTGCAACCCGGAGACGGTGTCGACCGACTACGACTCGGTCGATCGGCTCTACTTCGAGCCGCTAACGTTCGAAGACGTCCTGGCCATCATCGAGCGTGAGCGATCGGTGGGCGGGGAGGTGTCGTGTCTGGTGCAGTTCGGCGGCCAGACGCCGTTGAAGCTCGCGCTGCCGCTGCAGGACGCCGGCGTGAACATCCTGGGCACGTCGCCCGATTCGATCGATCTGGCCGAGGACCGCGACCGCTTCTCGCGTTTGCTGTGGGATCTCGGCGTGGCGCAGGCCCCGAGCGGCATCGCGACCTCGCGCGAGGAGGCCCGGGCCGTCGCCGCCACGATCGGTTTCCCGATTGTCGTCCGACCGTCGTACGTGCTCGGCGGGCGCGCGATGGCGATCGTCTACGACCTGTCGGCGCTCGATCGGTACATCACCGAGGCGGTCGACGCATCGCCGGAGCGGCCGGTGCTCATCGACAAGTTCCTCGAAGACGCGTTCGAACTCGACGTCGATGCCGTCGCCGATTCGACCGGCGCCGTCGTCATCGGCGGCATCATGGAGCATATCGAGGAGGCGGGCATCCACTCGGGCGACAGCTCGTGCGTCGTGCCGCCGTACCTCGTGCCCGAACGGCACCTGGCCGTCATCCGGGATCACACGCGGCGCATCGCGCGGGCGCTCAATGTCATCGGCCTGATGAACATCCAGTTCGCCATCAAGGACGACACGGTCTACGTGCTCGAGGTGAATCCGCGCGCGTCGCGCACGGTGCCGTACCTGTCAAAGGCCACCGGGGTGCCGCTGGCGAAGGTCGCGGCTCGGGTCATGGCGGGCGCCACGCTGAAGGAACTGGAGCTGGTGGATGACCTCGGCGTGTCCGGGGTGTTCGTGAAGACACCGGTGTTTCCGTTCGTGCGGTTCCCGGGCGTCGACACCCTGCTCGGGCCCGAGATGAAGTCGACCGGCGAGGTGATGGGTGGTGCCGAGACCTTCGGCGCGGCGTTCGCCAAGGCTCAGCTGGCCGCAGGCCAGCGTCTGCCCGACAAGGGGACGGCCTTCATCAGCGTGAACGACCACGACAAGGCCAACGTCGGGCAGATCGCCTCGGACCTGGCTGCGCTCGGCTTCTCGGTCGTCGCCTCCAGGGGCACGGCTGCCTACCTCCGCGCCCACGGCCTCGACGTGGAAGTCGTGTTCAAGGTGAACGAGGGACGTCCGCACATTGCCGACCAGGTACTGAACGGTCAGATTGACATCATCATTAACACGCCGCTCGGGCGGGAGTCGTTCTTCGACGATCTGACCGTCCGCCGCGTGGCGATGATGCATTCCGTGCCGTGCATTACCACCCTGACCGGTGCCGTGGCCGCGGTCAGCGCGATCAAGGCCCTGCGGTCCCAGGCGCTCGACGTTCGGCCGCTGCAGGACTACCACGCGGAAATCGCCACCGATGGCGCCTAACTGCCCGTGCCCCCTCAAACCGGTCCAAAACTAGGGAGAGGATTTTGGGTCGAGACTGGGTCAACCGCTCCGGGTAGGCGCGAGGCGCGCCGTGCGCGCCTGGATCCTTCTCGCGGGCGCCTTCAGTCCTCCCGCTTCACCGCCTGCCAGGCGGCCTCCATCTCTTTGAGGCTTGCGTCCTGAAGCGACCGGCCGCCGGCGTCGAGTCGTGCTTCGACTTGCGCGAACCGGTCGCAGAACTTCTGGTTCGCACGGCGGAGCGCGGCTTCCGGCTCGACGCCGAGTTTGCGCGCGAGGTTGGCGATGGAGAAGAGCAGGTCGCCCATCTCCTCCTCTCGGCGCGCGGCGGTCTCGGTGTCGACCGCCTGGCGGAGTTCAGCGACCTCTTCCTCGATCTTGTCGACGACGTCACCGCCGGTGGGCCAGTCGAATCCGACCGAGGCGACGCGCGATCCGAGTTCGAACGCGCAAAGCAGCGACGGCAGCGTCGCCGGCACGCCGCCCAGTAATCCGTCGGACCGTCCAGCGGATGCCCGTTCCTCGGCTTTCAGCTCCTCCCAGCGTCCGCGCACCTCGTGCGGGGTGGAGATCCGGCTGGTCGGGGGACCGCCGTCCGGGCCGAAGACGTGGGGATGGCGCCGCACGAGCTTGTCGGTGATCGCCTCGACGGCATCGTCGATCGTGAAGCCGTCGGCTTCCGCGGTGAGCTGCGAAAGAAAGACGATCTGAAAGAGCAGATCGCCCAGTTCGCCGCGCAGGTCGGACAGGTCCTCCCGGTCGAGCGCGTCGAGCACCTCGTACGTCTCTTCGAGGACGAACGGTCGCAGCGACGCCAGGGTCTGCGCCCGGTCCCACGGGCACCCATCGGGTGCGCGCAAGGTGCGCATGATCTCCACGAGACGTTCGAACCGCGCGCCGGTCGACGCGGGCCTCCGGGGTCGTAACGTGTCTGGGTCGCTCATCTGTAGCTCGGCGTTCGCCGAGCGGTTGCTATGCTAGCATCGGAACGTGGCCGTTCAGCCGGGCGACGTATCGTTCGACATGCTCGTGAGGTCGCTCGCCGCCTCCGCCGCCGTGCACCTCGGTGACGCCGCCGACCGCACGACCGGCGCCACGGCGACGCCCAACGTCGCGGCGGCTGCGCAAATGATCGATCTGCTCGCCTTGCTCGAGGAGAAGACGCAAGGCAATCTCAGCGAGGCCGAGGCGCAGCTGCTCGTCGGGACCCTCCGTGTGTTGCGGTTGCGGCTGCTGGAGGTCAGACAGCGCGTCGCGCCCGGCGGCGCGCCCGGCGCCTGATGCGTGTCACGTTCCTCGGTACGGGCACGTCGTCCGGCGTGCCGATTGTCGGGTGTGACTGTGCCACCTGTCGCTCCGACGATCCCCGCGACCAGCGCTGGCGACCGTCCATCCAGATCGAACTGGCCGACGGGACCTCGGTGCTCGTCGATGCCGCAACCGACCTGCGCGCCCAGGCACTTCGGTTCGGCGTCGACCGGGTGGACGCCATTCTCTTCACCCACAGCCACGCCGACCACCTGCTCGGCCTCGACGAAGTGCGCCGCTACAATCATCTGCAGCGCGCAACGATTCCTTGCTACGGCGACGCCAGGACGATGGCCGACATCAGGCAGATGTTCGCGTACGTCTTCGAGCCGGCCGAGCAGATGGGAGGCGGGCTCCCGCAGCTGACGACGTTCACCATCGGCGGCGCGTTCTGTCTCGGGCGGGCGATGGTCGTTCCGGTGCCGCTCTGGCATGGCAGGCGGCCGATCCTGGGCTTCCGCGTGGCGAACTTCGCGTATCTCACCGACTGCAACGCGATCCCGGACGCCTCGTGGCCGCTGCTCGAGGGGGTCGACGTGCTCGTCCTCGACGCGCTCCGGACGCGGCCGCACTCGACGCACTTCTCGCTGGACCAGGCCGTCGAAGCGGCGACGCGCATCGGGTCCTCGAGCACCTACTTCACCCACATGTGCCACGATCTGCCGCACGTGGCCACATGCGAGCGCCTCCCGTCGCAGATGCAGCTGGCGTATGATGGATTGAGATTGGACATACCGGACTGAGCGTCTCCGCTCACGCGGGTCCCGCCGGTCTTCGCGCCCACGCCCATCGTCACGTGCAGATCATCCATTTTCCCGACGACGAGTGCCCGCCCGCATGGCGCCAGGCGGTCCTTGCGCTCGGGAACTTCGACGGCCTGCATCGTGGACATGTCACGATCGTCGAGCGAGTGCGGGAGCGCGCCCGCGCGCGCGGGATCGTGCCGGTCGCGCTGACCTTCGATCCGCATCCACCGCGAGTCGTCCGACCTGACAAGGCGCCGCCGCTGTTGATGACGGCGGTCCAGAAGTTCGAGGCGCTCGGCGCCGCCGGAATCGGGGGCATCGCCGTCGTCCGCTTCACGGAGGAACTGTCGCGGTGGGACCCGGAGCAGTTCGTCACCGCGGTCCTCGTCGAGTGGCTCCAGGTCAGCGAGGTCTGGGTCGGTGCCAACTTCCTGTTCGGCCATGAACGCGCCGGGAACTTCTCCCTCTTGCGCGCGCTCGGCGCGCGCTACGGCTTCAGAGCGGAGAAGATTGACCCGATTCGCTACAAGGACTTCGTCGTCAGCAGTACCCGCGTGCGACGGTTGGTGGCGGAGGGGTGGGTCGACGAGGCTGGCGCGCTGCTCGGCCACCACTACGCGCTCGACGGACTCGTCGTGCGCGGCGACGGTCGGGGACGGCAGCTCGGCGTTCCGACCGCCAACATCCGGTCTGACAACGAGCTGCTGCCGCCCGACGGGGTCTATGCCACGCTGGTGGGCATCGAGGGTGTCGTGCATGCCGGCGTGACCAATGTCGGTCGGCGGCCGACGTTCGGCGATGGCGAGCGCGTCATCGAGACGCACATCTTCGATCTCTCGCGGGACCTGTACGACTGTCCGTTGCGCCTGTCGTTCGTGCGCCGGTTGCGCGATGAGAAGCGATTCGACGATGTCGACGCGCTGAAGGCGCAGATCGAGGCAGACTGCCGGGCGGCGCGCGATCTGTTTGCCCAAATTTCACTGTAGAATTCTGCTAGGAGCATGGCCGAATCCGCCGGCGGCCCCACGCCGCCCTTCGAACTCAGTCTGACCGGGGACCGTCGGTTCCATCGCATCGTCGGTGAGGTGTACGCGCGCGCTGCCGAGCTATTGGGATACTCCGCCGTCGATGCGATCGAGATTGGCCGGTCGGTCGAAACGGCCGTCCTCGGTGTCATGGAGCACGGCTATCCCGACCACGCGTGCGAGCAGATCGACATCAGCTTCTCGGCCGACGGCGGCATCCTGGCGGTCAACGTGGGGTACCGAGGCGCGGATGGCGGCGCGGCGCCCGTCACCGCGACCGACGTGCAGCGGGCCCTGGGGGAGGTGCGAGACGGCCACGTGCCGCTCGACGTTATCCGGCAGGCGATGCCCGATGTGGAATTCGGTCGAGACGGCTCGGTCGAGTATTGCCGGCTCTCGCGGAAGCTTCCCGGAGCCTCCTGACGACGATCGCACTCTGCGGCGTGGCGGCGAGCCGCCCCGCCCTCGGCGAACCCGATGCGCCTCTACAACACGCTGACTCGTAGTGAAGAGCCGTTCGCCCCGCTCCGCGGGCAGCAGGTGCGGATGTACACCTGTGGCCTGACCGTCTACGCGCGCGGCCATATTGGCAACTTCCGGACGTTCGTCTGCCTGGATGTGCTGCGCCGCGCACTCAAGCACCTCGAAGGCTACGACGTGCGCCAGGTGATGAACTACACCGACGTTGACGACCGCACGATCAAGGAGTCGCAGAAGGCTGGCCGACCGCTGCGTGAGTACACCGATCAATATATCGCCGCGTACCTGGAGGATGCGGCGACGCTCGGGCTCGAGACCGTGGAGGAGACGCCGCGCGCCACCGACGAGGCGAACCTGCGCGCGATGACCGAGATGGTGCAGGCGCTGGAGAAGAACGGCCACACCTACCGGAGTGACGGGTCCATTTACTTCAAGATCTCGACGCTGCCGAAGTACGGGCAGCTGGCGCGCCTCGATCACGAGGGGATCAAGCCAGGCGCCCGCATCGACACCGACAAGTACGACAAGGAAGATGCTCGCGACTTCGTGCTCTGGAAGGCGACCACGCCCGATGAGCCGACCTGGGACTTCGGCGCCGGTCCGGGCCGGCCGGGATGGCATATCGAGTGCTCGGCGATGGCGCTGCGACTGCTCGACGGCGCGCCGATCGACATTCACGCGGGGGGAGTCGATCTGGTCTTTCCCCACCATGAGAACGAGATCGCCCAGGCTGAGGGCGCAACCGGCGAGCCGTTCTGCCGGTTCTGGGTGCACGTCGAACATCTGCTGCTGGGCGAAGGCGAGAAGATGTCGAAGTCGGTCGGCAACATCTTCACCGTGCAGGACGTCCTGGCGAAGGGGTTCCGGGCATCTGCGCTGCGCTACGTCTTGCTCGCGGTGCACTACCGGAAGCAGCTCAGGTTCACGTGGGCGAGCCTGGCTCAGGCCGATGAAGCCTTGACGCGGGTCATGGACTGCCTGGCGCGCCTCGACGCGGTGACGCGCCCGGGCGCTCACGACGATCTCACGGCGAAGGTGGCCTCCGCGCGTAAGGGCTTTGCGGAGATGATGGCCGCCGATCTGAACACGCCGGGCGCGCTCGGGGTGATGTTCGAACTCGTCCGAGCCGTCAATGCGGCGATCGATGCCGGGCAGATCGGCACCGACGACGTCGCCGCGATCCGTGACGTCTTCGACTACTTCGACCAGGTGCTCGGCGTCATCAGCGTCCGACGCGCCGATGACGCGGCGCCGCCGGTGCCGGTCGATGAGATCGAACGGGTGATTGGCGAACGGAAGGCAGCGCGGAGCCGGCGCGACTTCGCGGAGGCCGATCGGATCCGCGACGAGTTGGCAAAACGCGGCATCGTCCTTGAGGACAGTGCCCAGGGCACCCGATGGAAGCGCAAGTGACCGGCCCCGACATCAAGACCCCGCTGCCAGGTCCGAAGGCCAAGGCGCTGATCGAGCGCGACGGTGCCGTCGTGTCGCCGTCCTACACCCGCAGCTACCCGTTTGTCATGGCTCGCGGCGAGGGTGCCTTCGTCGAGGATGTCGACGGCAACACCTTCCTCGACTGCGCCGCCGGCATTGCGGTCAACTCGACCGGGCACTCGCATCCTGACGTGGTCCGGGCGATCGTCGAGCAGGCCGGGCGGTTCCTCCACATGTCTGGGACCGATTTTTACTATGAGCCACAGGTGCGCCTGGCCGAGCAGATGGCCGAGATCGCCCCGATCGGCGGGGAGGTCCGATCGTTCTTCGGCAACTCGGGCGCCGAGGCGACTGAGGCCGCGATCAAGCTGGCGCGGCACGCCACGGGCCGGCAGAACATCATCGCGTTCTTGGGGTCGTTCCACGGGCGCACGCTCGGCGCGGTGGCGCTGACGTCGAGCAAGGCGATCCAGCGGCAGGGCTTCGGCCCGCTGATGCCCGGCGTGTACCACGCGCCCTACGCCGACTGCTATCGCTGCCCGGTGAAGCTCGAGCCCGAGAGCTGCGCGGCGGAATGCCTCGATTTTATCGACGAGCAGATCCTCGTGCACCTGGTCTCGCCCGAGGAAGTGGCGGCGATCGTCGTCGAGCCGATCCAGGGTGAGGGCGGCTACCTCGTGCCGCCGAAGCAGTTCCTGCAGCGGCTGCGCGAGTTGACGCGGCGGCACGGCATCCTGCTGGTGGCCGATGAAGTGCAGTCGGGCATGGGACGCACCGGGCGGATGTTCGCGTGCGAGCACTACGATCTGGAGGCCGACGTGGTCACGGTCGCGAAGGGCATCGCCTCGGGCATGCCGCTCGGCGTCATGTCGGCGCGGGCCGACCTCATGCAGTGGCCGCCCGGGTCGCACGCCAGCACCTTCGGCGGCAACCCGGTGTGCTCGGCGGCCGCGCTGGCGACGATTGCGCTGCTCCGCGACCGCTTGATCCAGAACGCATCCGAGGTAGGCGCGCACCTCATCGCCGGGCTGCGCGACCTCGCCGGCCGCCATCCGATCATCGGCGACGTGCGGGGAAAGGGCTTGATGATCGGTGTCGAGCTTGTCCGCGACCGCGCGACGAAGGCGCGGGCCGCCACCGAACGCGATGCGGTCGTGGCGGCGGCGTTCCGGCGCGGCGTCCTGCTCCTTGGCGCAGGACAGAACAGCGTGCGATTCTCACCCCCGCTCGTCCTCACCAAGGCGCAGGCCGACGTCGCCATCGACGTCTTCGACCAGGCGCTGGCGGACGTAACCCGAACCGGCCCCTAGGTTGCATCGGTCCGCGCATGGACCGCCAGCAACTCGGCCGACAGGGTGAAACGCTCGCGTGCCGGGCACTCCGCCGTCTCGGGTACGCAATTCTCGATCGGCGCTACCGGACGCGGTTCGGCGAATTGGACATCGTGGCGCGCGACCGTGCCACGCTTGTTTTCGTCGAAGTGAAGGCCCGAGCCGTCGAATCGCACGGCACGGCGCTGGACGATCGTGGCCATGGCGCGCGACTACATGACCCGACGGCGTGCGTGGGCGGGGCCGTGCCGGTTCGACGTCATCGGCGTGACGATCGCGCCCGCGAGACGCCCTCACATCGCGCATGTCACCAATGCCTTCGATGTCGATCGGTGACCGGAAAACGGGCGCTGCTCGTCTTGATGGCCTCGCGACGGCTATGCTAAAGTTGAACGGTTCGCACGGGCACGCGGGAGTAACTCAGTGGTAGAGTGCGACCTTGCCAAGGTCGAAGTCGCGGGTTCGAATCCCGTTTCCCGCTCCATTCTTTTCTTCGAGCGTTCCGCATCCGTCACGCGCATCCCAAACGGCGCCGTCGCCAAGTGGTAAGGCAGAGGTCTGCAAAACCTCCATCCCCGGTTCAAATCCGGGCGGCGCCTCCAACTTTCTCTAGAGACTTTTCGGGTCTTGCGTTCCGGTGAGAGGGTACTGCTGGGTGTTGTGCCCAAAAGTGTGCCCTGGGACGAAGGCATCGAGCTTCTGGGCGGCTTGCTGCAGGTCTGATTCGTTGACGATGGGCCATCTGGCGCTGGGTGAGCGGCCGCGGCGGCTCGAACGGCAGCCGCGCTTCGGGTGGAGGTGCTGCTTCGGCGAGCCGGCGCACCCGAAACCGATTCATCTCCCCGCGGTAGCACTCGAAGCAGAGCGTGTGGTCTCGATCAGCCCACACCTCGCCCCGATACCGGAATCTGGCCTTCCGTTCCTCGCACGCCGCGCACAAGATCCTGATCCGCTTCGACCGACGGTGGCGTTGCTTGCTCGACATCGGCGACCCTCCAGACCGGCTGGGGCTGGTCCCCCAGCGTCGATGGGTCCAGCGTAGCGAACGAACGTGACAGATCAGGTCATACGCTCGATGTTCGCCAAAGGCGGCAAGGGCCTCCTTGCCGGGTCATGGGCGAAGTCCTAGAATGGCCGTCACCAAACACCACAGAGACGCTAGGTCGCTCCCGAGCAGCATACGGAGGAGATGATGAAAGCAAAGACGCTTCCCGTCGTGATCCTGTTGGCGCTCATCCTCGCAGTGGCCGCCGGCCAGACCTTCCTCGACAAGAAGCTGGAGGTGGTGCAGTCCGGGATGGTCGAGGTGCCGCTGTTCGAGGTCGATCCGTTCTGGCCCAAGCCGCTGCCCAATCACTGGATTCTGGGCAATTCGATCGGCGTCGGGGTCGATTCCCGCGATCACGTCTTCATCGTGCACCGCCGGGGCGCCCTGAACGCGAGCAACGAAGGCAACGTGGGACTGGATCAGCCTGATGCCGAATGCTGCGAGGCAGCGCCCAACGTGCTCGAGTTCGATCCGGAGGGCAATCTCGTAGGTTCCTTTGGCGGGTCCGGGGATGGTTACACCTGGCCGACATCGAACCACGGGCTGCAGGTCGATCCGATGGACAACATCTGGATCGGCGGCAACGGGCAGGGCGACTCCCACATCCTGAAGTTCACGCGCGACGGTCGGTTCCTGATGCAGGTCGGAGAGCCTGGCCAGGACACCGACTCCAGCAGTTCGACCCATTTCTCACGAGTCGCGAAGGTGTCCTTCGACGCCGACGGGAACGAAGCGTTCGTCGCCGACGGCTACGGCAACAAACGGATTGTCGTGGTGGACGCCGACACCGGCGCGTTCCTGCGCAGCTGGGGCGCCTACGGCAACGAGCCGGACGACGCCGACCTCGGCAGGTTCGATCCCGATGCGCCGCCGGCGCAGCAGTTTCGCGGGCCGGTCCACTGCGCCGAGCCGTCGAACGACGGCCTCGTCTACGTCTGCGATCGGACGTCGAATCGAATCCAGGTCTTCCAGCAGGATGGCACCTACGTTGAAGAGGTGTTCATCGAGGGGCGCACGCTCAGTTCGGGCTCGACCTGGGAGATCGCCTTCTCGCGCGACGACGCGCAGCGCTTCATGTACGTGGCCGACGGTATCAACCGGAAGATCCATGTGATGGATCGCGCGTCGCTCGAGGTGCTCTACACCTTCGGTGATGGCGGACGTCAGCCGGGGCAGTTCTACGGGGTGCACAGCATCGAGACCGATTCTGCCGGCAACATCTACACGACCGAGACCTGGGAAGGGAAGCGGGTGCAGAAGTTCGTCTACATGGGGCTGGGACGGGTCGAACGGGGCGCGAACCGGGGCGTGCCCTGGCCGACGCAGGATTGACGCCGGCACGCGATCAGGCTCGAGACGCCGGAGCGGTCATCCGGAAACGCGCCATGACCAGGCCGCCGTTGTTTGCTTCGGCGTCGGCATGGGCCAGATCGACGCGAGCGCGGCTATGGCAGGTAGAAGGGTGGCGTTCCGGGCCAGATGGCTCGGCAATATCTTGAGTGCGACGTGGCGCTCGACCGCCGGCTGGTACGCTTTGTAGACCGACGCCATGCCGCCCTCGCCGAGGGGGGCGACGATACGGTAGGGCCCAAAGGCTCGGCCGGTCAGGTCTTCCATGGAGTTCGGGCGGTCGCGGCCCCAGCCGGGTGCTATAGTGTCGCATAGTGTCGCGATGAGGAGGCGCCAATGAGCCAATGAGAGGACAACGTTTTTCGATCATCATCATCTGTCTTGTCGCTGCCTTCGCCTGGCAGGGGTTCTCGGTCGCTGATGCCCAGGCGCAGGGTGACAAGGTTCGCGTCGCGGTCCTCAACTTCGAGAACAACAGCACCTGGGGCTACTGGGGCGATAATCTGGGCGCCGCCGCGGCCGACGAGCTGACGACCCAGCTCTTTCGGTCGGGAGAATTCAGCGTCATCGAGCGCGCCCAGCTGGCGACGATTCTCGCCGAGCAGGATCTCGGGGCGAGCGGTGCCGTGAACCCGTCGACCGCGGCGCAGCTTGGCCAGTTACTCGGGGCGCAGCTGGTTCTCACCGGGTCGATCACCCAGTTCTCCATCGAGCGCCAATCGGGCAGGTTCGGACGCCTCGGCGGCTCCTATTCCCGCGCCGAATCGATCGTTGACGTTCGGTTGGTCAACACGACGACCGGCGAAATCATGTTGGCGGAGGAGGGCGAGGGCAACAAGCGCTTCGGCGGAGGGTCCTTTGGCAGCGCTGGAGCCGAGCGCGACTTCGATGTCGGTTTGGCCCAGGAGTCGCTGCGACCCGCGATCGAGCAGGTCGTGGAGAAGATCGTCGCGCAGGCCGACCAGTTCGCGGCGCTCAAGCCGGTCGCGCCGGCCGGTGAGATCGTCGGGTCGCGGAACGGGTCGTTCTACATCAACCGCGGCCAGAATGCCGGCGTGCAGGTGGGGCAGCGCTATGCCGTGATGCGTGTGGTCGACGAGATCACGGATGCCAGTGGCAACGTCCTCGATCGGATCACCGATCAGGTGGGCGAGCTCGAAGTCACGCAGGTGCTGTCGCAGTCAGCGGTCTGTAGTCTCGTGAGCGGGGAGGCTGCCGAGGGCGACCAGGTTCAGAGCGGCGGCTAGGTTGCAGCCGGCTCAGGCCAGTACCTGGCCGAGCGCCTCGATGCAGGCGGGGCGGAATCTCGCTGCCGGTTTCCTTCTGGAGCGCCGCCAAGATTCTGGCGTCCCGTGAGAGTTGCTCACCGCGGAGCCCGCGGTGGTATCCCGACCCATCCAGTCCCTCGTGTGATGTCCAGCGCGTACGACAATGCCGAGGGGACCTCGGACAGTCGGATTTCGCGCTCGGCGGGCATCTGCCGGATCCTCTCACGGCAGCTGTCTAGGAATCTCGGCCGAGTTCCGGGATAATCTGCACCGACCCATGATCGAATCCTTATACGAGTTCTTGCTCGCCCAGGGGATGGCGGAGCCGTTGGCCGCGCGGCTGACGATGGTGGCCGACATCGTCGCCATCCTGCTGTTGGCGTTCGTGGCCGATGTCGTCGCCAGGCGGGTCATCGTCCGCGGCGTCGTGGCCCTGGCGGCGCGAACGACGACCCACTGGGACGACGCCATCATGCAACGCCGGGCGGTGCACCGGCTGGCGCATCTGGCGCCGGCGATCGTCGTCTATCACTTCGCGTCATCGGCCTTGGCAGGTTACGAGACGTGGAGCGCGGTCATCCAGGAGGTGTCCCTCCTCTACATGATCCTCGTCGCGGTCATGGTGGCCGACGGCGTCCTCAACGCGACCGTCGACCTCCTGCGCGCCTCGCAGGTGGCGCGCGACGTCCCGCTCACGAGTTTCGTGCAGATCATCAAGCTGACGATCTACTGCGTCTCGGCCATCGCCGCGCTGTCGCTGGTCCTGGGCAAGTCACCGGTGCTGCTCCTGAGCGGCCTGGGGGCGATGACGGCCGTCCTTATGCTGGTCTTCAAGGATCCGATCCTGGGGTTTGTCGGAGGCGTTCAGCTGTCCGTCAATCGGATGGTCGCGCCGGGCGACTGGATCGAGATGCCGAAGTACGGCGCCGACGGCGACGTGATGGAAGTCGGGCTGACGTCGGTCAAGGTGCGGAACTGGGACAAGACGATCACGACGATCCCGACCTATGCGCTCATCAGCGAGTCGTTCAAGAACTGGCGGGGGATGTCGGAGTCGGGCGGGCGGCGGATCAAGCGGGCGATCCAGATCGACACGACCTCGATCCGCTTCTGCGACGACGAGAGTCTGGCGCGCTTCTCGAAGATCCGCCACATGGGGTCGTACATCGAACGGAAGCGGCAGGAGATCGCCGACTGGAACGCCGAGCACGACGCCGACGACACGCGGCCGAGCAACCTTCGACGCCTCACGAACGTGGGAACGTTCCGGGCGTACATCGTCGCCTACCTGCGGCATCATCCTCTGATCCATCAGGAGATGACATTCCTAGTCCGGCAGCTCGAGTCGGGCGCCCAGGGGCTGCCGATCGAGATCTACGTGTTCAGTCGCGATACGGACTGGGTTCGATACGAAGACCTGCAGTCGGACATCTTCGACCACATCATGGCGATTGCGCCCGAGTTCGACCTACGGGTCTACCAGAGCCCGTCGGGTGGCGACCTGCAGGACGCCCTGCAGGGCATCCGAAGCACGGGGGAGCGGCAATGAACATTAGACGATGGGCGCTAGCGGCCCCGCTGGCGATGATGACGTTGGGGGTGACGGCCCACGTGGCCGGAGCGCAGGAAACCGGCCAGCCGGCGAGTGACGTGCTGCTCCAGTTCGACCCGTGGGGGAACCCGACGCCCCGCGGCGGGGTGACCAACAACGGACCGAATTCCCACTCGGTCTGGTGACCGGGCTCGGTGGCGCTGGATCGCGTCAATCATCGGATGTTCGTCCCGGAGCCCGGCAATATCCGGATACTCGTCTACCAGCTCGACGAAGACGGCCGGCATATCCGCCACACGGCCGACCACGTCATCGGGCATCGGAGCCTGCTCGGCCGCCGGCGCCAGTCGGTCACGAATCGGACGGACGGCGCGGGCGGCGCCGAGACAGGCCTCGCCGTCGACAACGTCCATCAGCGACTCTTCGTCCGCGACCGTAGCCGGATCCTGGTCTTCGACATCCATCCCGACCGGATGCAGGACTATCCGGCGGCGACGCACGTCATCGGCCAGCCCGACTTCGAGACGATGGTCCAGGGCGGCGGCCAGAAGAAGTTCAGCGGCGCGGAGATCATCGTCGACGAGGCGAACCAACGATTGTTCGTCGAGGATGGCTCGCGGATCTTGGTCTTCGACGTCGACCCCGGACGTCTGACGAACTACCCCGACGCGGCGCTGGTGATCGGCCAGCCCGACTTCGAGAGCCGCGAGCGCGGCCTCGGGACGAATCGCCTGACGCGCGCCCACGGCATCGCGCTCGACTCCGATGAGTACCGGCTGTTCGTCTCCGATCAGGGCAACAACCGGATCCTCGTCTTCGACGTGCATCCAGACCGGCTCGCGAACGACCCCGACGCGATCGCGGTGCTGGGGCAGCCCGACTTCTTCACGAACGCGCCGCGGTTTGCCGGCGCGAACGCCCGCCCCGAGGAACGGGAGGGCCTCCGGTCGATCACGCCGGGCGGGCTCGACTACGATCGGCTGCACAAGCGGTTGTTCGTGAGTCAGTTGCCACACAACCGGATTCTCGTCTTCGAGGCGGCGCCCGACAAGCTGCAGGACAACCTGGAAGCGTTCGCGGTCGTCGGACAGCCCGATTTCGAGACGTTCGACCCGGTCATCTCCCAGACCCAGTTCGCCTTCCCGAAGGACCCGTCCGTCGATTCGGAGAAGCAGGTGCTGTATGTCTCGGAAGGCTTTCCGGGCGGCAACCGCGTCATGACATTCGACATTCGCCCCGAGGTGCTCCGTAGCGGCCTTGCGGCGGTCGACGTCATTGGCCACGTCGACGACGAGGGCCGCGACGATTTCACCCGACGGATGGCCAACGATCGGCTCGACGGCCGGACGACGACGCTGGCGCGCGCCCTGGCGCTCGACGCTCGGCATCACCGGCTCTGGGTCGCCGACGAGTACAACAACCGCGTGCTCGGATTCCAGCTCGACCGCGACAACCGGCTGCTCGAGCGGGAGGCGCGCTGGGTGTTCGGGCAACCCGACTTCCGCACGGCCCGCGGCGCGCGGTCGCGGGTCGGCATGAACGTGCCGCTGGCCGTCGCGTACGACGACGGGGACGAGCGCCTCTACGTCGGTGATGGCTGGAACGACCGGGTGCTCGTCTACGATGTCGATCCCGCGACCTTGCCACTCGGCGGCGACCATCGGGCCGCGGTCGTGCTCGGCCAGCCCGACTTCGACACCCAGGAGCCGAACGCGACGCGTGACCGCTTCGATTTCGCCGTCGATATCGGTCGAGGCATCGCGTCGAGCATGCTGCCGGTGGGGATCGCGATCGACGTCGACCACCGGCGGGCCTTCGTCGCCGACGGCGGCAACCACCGGATCCTCGTCTTCGACATCGACCGCGACCGGCTGGCCAGCGGTGCGGCGGCCGTGGCCGTCCTCGGCCAGCCCGACTTCACCTCGAACGCCGCGCGGTTGACCGCCGACGGGCTCAGTTCGCCAGGCCATCTGGCCTACGACGCCGATCACGATCGGCTGTTTGCGGTCGACAACCGGAATCATCGCGTCGTCGTCTTCGACGTCGCGCCTGCACGGCTCGCGAACGGCCAGACGGCGCGATGGGTCCTCGGCCAGCCCGACCTGACGACCACGACCCCACCTGGGGACCAGCGTGGCGCCGGGGAGATCATCAACGCGTCGCGGTTCGTCTCGCCGAACGGCGTGGCGTACGACCCGTCGTTGAAGCGGCTCTACGTCTCCGATCAGGGCAACGACCGCGTGATGATCTTCGACGTGGCCGCCGAGGGGATGGCGAATCAGCCGGCCGCGCTGGCGGTCCTGGGTCAGGCCGACGATTCGAGTCAGTCCGATCAGGTGCTGCGGGATCGGTCGGGACAGGACCAGCTGTACGACCCGCGCGGGCTGGCGTTCGACAGCATCAACCAGCGGCTGTACGTCACCGATTCACACTGGGCGCGGCTCATGGTGTTCGACTTCCCCAGTACCGCTCGTTCCGCAACCGTGCCGCCGAACGGAGTGGCCGGCTTCAGTTCGCTCGATCCGATTCTGGTGCTGGCCGACATCGAGCAGACGTCGGGCTACGGCATCGTGCGCGAATCGCCGGGCGCGGTCTGGATGCGGACGCGTAGCCGCGTACGCACCGAGGAGTTGACCGAGCAGCAGAGCCGGATCCTGATCAGCCAGACCGCAGCGCGACTGGCGCCGCCGGCGAGGCGAACGCTGGTCTTTGTCGATCAGCGCGACCGGGCCGAGACGACCGTGGCGGTGACCAATCCGACCGAGGTGGCGCAGCAGGTCGAGTTCCGCCTCCGGCAGGGTCAGGACGAGGCCGGGGGTGTGAGCAGCGTCTCGCGGGCCCTCGCTCCGGGTGAGCGCGTGATCCTAGAGCTGGGCGATCTCTTCGAGGCGTCGGCGTCCACCGGCGCGCTCGACATCGCGGGCGACGTGCCGCTGTCGGTCGAGGCGTGGCGCACGGCGCGCAACCAGTACGGCGAGGAGCCGGTCAGCGTGCTGCCGATCGTGCGCGGCGCCCCGGCGGCCCCGGCGACCGTGCTGCCCAACGTGACGGTCGGCGGCGGGTATCGTACCGACGTCGTGCTGCTCAACCCGCACGACGAGCCGGCACGCGGCGAGTTGTCGGTGATGGACGACGCCGGCGTGGAGATCGAGCGCGAGCGCTACACGCTCGCCCCTCGGACGGCGTTCACGTGGCAGCCCGCCGCCGGTGGCGTGATCCCACGGTCGCGCTACGTCGCCGTCCACCCCAGCTCGACGGTCTCGCCGTCGGTGGCGGCACTGGTCTCACGCTCGGACGACAGGCTGATCACGACGGCGACGGTCGAGCCGGCGGCCATCACGCTGCGGGCGCGCGTGCCCGTCAACACGATGCCCGATCTGCTTCGGCACGGCCGGACGCGGCTCCATCTGGTCATTGCCAATCCCGGCGAACACGGTGCGTCGATCCGCATGGTGCTGCGTGACCTCGACGGCCACGAAGTCGACCGGGCCGAGCCGCTGATCCTGCCCGGCGCTCAGGCCCACTTCACGCTTGGCGACCTGTTCGACCGGGTGCAGTTCGCCGGCGTGCTGAGCCTCGGGTCGGACGTGCCCGTGGCGATCACGTCGCGGCTCGTGACGACGAATCTTCGAGCCGACGAGATCTTGACCGAAATCCCGGTCTTGACTGACAGTGCGGGCGCGCCGTCGCAGCTGTTTCCCTACGTCGACGGCGACGGAGATTCGACGCAGCTCATCGTGCTGCCGCTCGGCGATGCCGAGACCGTGTCCAGCGTGGCCATCGATGTCGATTTTCGGGGCGCGGATGGGCGTCCGATCGACGTGATCCTGCGGTGACCGAGGCTGCGAGGCGAAGAGGCGAAGAGGCGAAGAGGCGAAGAGGCGAAGAGACCGATGTCGCGCAGTTGGTGGATCGTCGTGGCCGGGTTCCTGAGCATCGTGTTCACCTTCGGGGTGCCCACGATGATGATGCCGGTGATCTACTCGCCGCTCATCGACGAGTTCGGCTGGTCGCGCACCCAGGTGACGTTCGTCGCGACACTGAAGTTCGGCGCGGGTGCGGTCTTCGGGATCTTCTTTGGTGCGCTGGTCGATCGATTCTCGATCCGCCGGATCGTGATGCTGGCCTCGATCACCTCGGGCGTGGCGATGGCGAGCTTCCTCCTCGTGCAGTCGCTCTGGCAGTACTACCTGGCTGGCTTGGTGCTCGGACTCGGCTCGATTGCGGTCATGATCGCGGTGAAGGTGCTCGTTTCGCGGCGGTTCATGCGCCGGCAGGGCTTCGCCATCGGCGCCGCGCTGCTGGGCACCAGCGTGGCCGGGACGTTCACGCCGGTCCTGGCGCGGGCGCTGATCGAGCAGTATGGCTGGCGGATGACCGTTGCGCTGCTGAGCGTCGGCATCTGGACCATCGCGCTGCCCACCTTCCTGGCGATCGTCAAGGACGCTGAAAAGGAATCAGCGGGGCCGGAACCCGAGGTCGCGCTGCCGCCTGCGCGCGCGGAGCAGTTGGCCGCCGCCGAGATGGAGTTCTCGGAGGTCGTGCGCAGCCGGTCGTTCTGGATGATCGGTCTGGCGCTCATGCTGATCGGGTTCGTCGATCAGGCGATGGGGCAGCACCTCGTGCTGTATCTGGAGCGCGACGTCGGGTTGGGCCTGTCGGTGGCCGCCACCACTCTGAGTGCCGTCTTCTTCGTCAGCATCGTCGGCAAGCTGGGCTTCGGCTGGCTGTACGACAAGCTGTCGGTCCACGGCGTGATGCTGTGCTACTTCCTCATGGCCGTGGCCGTGATCCTCGCGTTCCCGGCGCAGCTGCTGCCGGTGTTGATTGCGTTTACCGTCGTGCGGGGGCTGGCGCACGGCGGGGCGATCGTGGACATCCCGGTGCTGTCGAAGCATTGCTTCGGACCGAAAGTGCTCGGCAAGACGATCGGCGTTCTGACGGCCTGCGTCACGGTCGGCTTCGCCCTCGGGCCGCCGGTCGTCGGGTACATCCACGACGTGCAGGGGAGCTACCGGAACGCCTTCCTCCTCCTCATCGGGGTGTCCATTGCCGCCGGGCTCGCACTGCTCGGGGTGAAGGCCACCTACCGCGAGCGCGTGGCCGCGCTGGAACAGGCCGCGCGCGGCGAGCCGGCGCAGGTGGCCTGGGGCGCCGCGAGCAGCGAAGCGGCTCGACCGTCGAGCTAGCGACTCACCGCCGGATCCGCCATGGCGAATTACAACGCGTACGACGGACCCCACCGCGATCTCCGCGAGTTACTGGAGCGCGCCGAGGCGGCCGACGAACTCCTTCGGGTCGACGGCGTCGAGTGGAACCTGGAGATGGGCACGCTGACCGAGCTCATCCATCATGCGGGCCCGAATCCACCGGCGATCCTGTTCGACAAGGTCCCCGGGTACCCCGAAGGGTTTCGCGTCGTGTCGGGCGCCGGCAATTCGAGCAAGCGCCTGGCGCTGACACTCGGCTTTCCGGTGCCGCGGACGCCCATGGACGTCGTCCGCGCCTATCGCGACCGGATGAAGACTCACGCGCCGATCTCGCCGGAGACCGTCGACGACGGGCCTGTGCTGCAGAACGTCGATCGCGACGACGAGGTCGACCTGCTGAAGTTTCCGGTGCCGTTCCTGCACGAGCGAGACGGCGGCCGCTACATCGGCACGGACGACCTGGTCATCATGCACGACCCCGAGGATGACTGGGTGAACGTCGGTACCTACCGGTCGATGCTGCACGATCGGCGAACGGTCGGCCTGTGGATGTCGCCGGGCAAGCAGGGGCGGCAGATTCGTGAGAAGTACTTCCGGGAGGGAAAGCCGTGCCCGGTACTGATCAGCTGCGGCCACGATCCGCTTCTCTCGCTCGGCGGCGGCAACGAGGTGCGGTTCGGCCTCTCGGAGTTCGCATGGGCCGGCGGCCACCGCGGCCGTCCGGTGCGGACGATCCGGTCGGAGCGCTACGGCCTGCCGATGCCGGCCGACAGCGAGATCGTGCTCGAGGGCGCGATGCACCCGGGAGACACGAAGGCCGAGGGGCCGTTCGGCGAGTTCACGGGCTACTACGCCAGCGAGGTCAGCGACGAGCCGGTGGTGCGCGTCGAACGGGTGTACTACCGGAACGATCCGATCCTGACGATGGCGAGCCCGATGCGGCCGCCCTCTGATTTCTCGTTCAGCAAGTGCGTCATGAAGTCGGGCATGATCTGGGACGAGATCGAACACGCCGGCTTGAATGATGTGCAGGGCGTCTGGTGCCACGAGGCGGGTGCGGCGCGCTTGTTCAACGTCGTGTCGATCCGCCAGGCCTACGGTGGCCATGCGCGGCAGGCGGCGCTGCTGGCCGCGTCGTGCCAGTCGGGGAGCTACCTGGGCCGGTACGTCGTGGTGGTCGATGAGGACATCGACCCGACCGATCTCTTCGAGGTGCTCTGGGCGATATCCACACGGAGCAACCCGGTCGACGACATCGAGATTCTGCGCCAGACGTGGAGCGGGCCGCTCGACCCGATGCTGCGCCCGGGTGAACGGATGAACTCGCGCGCCATCATCGACGCGTGCCGACCGTTCGAATGGCGCGACGAGTTCGCGCCGGTCGCGCGCGCCAGCCCGGAGCTGCGCGACGAGGTACGCGAGAAGTATCGGGCGGTGTTGTCCAGGTTCGAGGCGTGAGCGAACGCCCGGTGGGTAGGTGAAGGGAGCAAACAGGATGGCAGACGCGACCAACCCGCGGCCCGGCATCGCGCCGACCGCAGCAGCAACTGGCCTTGGTGCGCTCGACGGCAAGCGGTATCTCGAGAGCCTCCGCGACGATCGTGAGGTGTGGTACCGCGGCGAGCGGATCGCCGATGTGACGACGCACCCGGTGTTCACCGAGATGGCGTCGCAAGTCGCGCGGATCTACGACATGCAGCACGCGCCCGAGACGCGGGACGTGATGACCTACGAGCAGGAGCGCGGCCTGCGCGCGTCGTACTCCTACCTGCTGCCGACCGAGCCGGCGCACTTGTTGCTGCGGCGGGGAAACACCGAGGTGTGGGTGCGCGAGGTGTTCGGCATGTGCGGCCGCCTGCCCGACTTCTGCGCCTCGATGGTCATCGGCTACTACGACATCCGCGGCGAACTGGCGAAGCTGAATCCCGATCTCGCGCGGAACACCGAGACCTATCTCGCGTTCGCGCGCGATCACGATCTCTGCCTGTCGCACGCCTTGCACGACCCCTGCATGGACAAGTCGCTGCGGCCCTCCCAGGACCCCGACCGGTGCGTTCGAGTCGTCAAGGAGCGCGACGACGGCATCGTCGTGCGCGGCGCGCGGTTCAACACCTTCGGCCTGTTCTCGAACGAGATTCTGGTCTCGCCGACCTACATGTTCACCGAGGAGGAAGCCGAGTTCGCGCTCTGGTTCACCGTGCCGTGCAACGCGCCGGGCCTGAAGCAGATCACGCGCGAGGCGTTCTCCGGACGGAACCCGTCCGATCACCCCGTGTCGGCGCGCTTCGACGAGGTCGACTCGCTGGTCGTCTTCGATGACGTTCTGATCCCCTGGGAACGTGTCTTCCTCTACCGTGAGCCGCTGGCGGCCAACCGATTGTTTCGCGGCAACGTGATGTCGTGGGCGAGCTATGCGGGCTCCGTGCTGACGCAGCTTCGGATGGAGATTCTCGTGGCGGTGGCGCACCTACTGGCCACGACCTCCGGGGTCGACAAGCGGCCGACCGTCGTGTCGATTCTCGGCGAGATGTGCACCTATCTGTCGCTGGCGCGCACGAACCTCAGGGCCGGCGAGATCGACTGCGTCCGCTCGCCGGGCGGGCACTACCGGACGGCGCCCGCGCCCGAGCGGCGCGCGCTCATCACGATGGTCTCGGAGCGGTTCGTCGAGTTGGTCGAGCACGTCGGCACGAGTTCGCTCATCTTCCTGCCGACGGCGGAGGATTGGACCGTGCCAGAGCTGAAGAAGCATCTCGACGTGTACATGCGGGGCAAGGGCACCTCGCCGTTCGACCGCTATAAACTATGCAAGCTGGCGTGGGATCTCACCGGTGACGGCTACGGCAGCCGCCAGCAGCTCTACGAGCGGCTGCACTCGGGCGATCCCGCGGTCATGGTGCAGAATGCCTACCGCCAGTTCGATCTGTCGCTGGGCACCGAGTTGGTCACGACGTTTCTCGATCTGGAGCGACCGGTCACGGGCGCGCCGCGCTAGCGCGGCCGGTCGTTCGAACCTACGGAAGGAGCCAAGTGCGAATGCGACACGCCACTCAACGAGCCATCATGTCCGCTGTCATCGTCGGGGCCCTCGCCGTCTCCGCGGGGCCGTTGCACGCGCAGTCCGACATGGAGCCGATCAACGACCTGCCGAATCCCTACGAGACCGTCGAGGGCTGGGCCGAGCTGCCCGCGGGTCGGACCTGGGGCTCGACCAGTGCCGTCGAGATCGCCCCGGACGGGACGGTCTGGGTGGCCGAGCGCTGCGGCGCCAACACCTGCCTCGGCTCCGATCTCGATCCGGTCCTGCACTTCGACAAGGAGGGCAACCTCATCCGGAGCTTCGGGGCCGGCCTGATCGCTTCGCCGCACGGCATCTACGTCGACCGCGAGGGCAACGTCTGGGTGACCGACTGGAGTGACGACGCCCCGCGGCCGGAGCGGCCGGCGAACCAGGAGGCCGCCCGGGCGGCACGTGAAGCGAATCGGAGCCGGATGGGGCCGCGGCCGGGCGCGACGATGGGGAGCCAGGTGCACAAGTTCAGCCCAGAGGGCGAGGTGCTGCTGACACTCGGCACGCCGGGCGGCGCGGCCGCGCCGGGCTACTTCTATCAGTCCACCGACGTCCTGGTCGCGCCCGACGGGAGCATCTTTGTGTCCGACGGGCACGGCGGTGGGAATGCCCGCGTACTGAAGTTCACCGCCGGCGGTGAACTGATCAAGACGTTTGGGCACAAAGGCTCGGCCGACGGCGAATTCAACGGCGCCCACGCGCTGGCGATGGATTCGCAGGGCCGTCTGTTCGTCGGGGACCGGAGCAACAACCGGATCCAGCTTTTCGATCAGGATGGCAACTTCCTCGACGTCTGGTATCAGTTCGGCCGGCCGAGCGGGGTGTTCATCGATGCCAACGACATGATCTACGTCGCCGACTCCGAGTCGGGGTCGGTCTCGCCCGACAACGGGCACTGGCTGCGCGGGATCCGGATCGGCAGTGCGAAGGACGGCACGGTGACCGAGTTCATTCCCGATCCCGACGTGGACGCGCGCGGCACGAGTGCGGCGGAAGGCGTCGCCGTCGACGCCGACGGCAACATCTACGGCGCCGAGGTCGGTCCCCGCGCGCTGAAGAAGTACATCCGGCGCTAGTCTCCCGCGGCGACCTCTCCAGGGGCGCGGGCCGGCGTCGGCCGGTCCGCGCGCCACTCTCCACGGATCCCGCCGCCGGCACGCCCTCGCGCGACGGGCGACGCTATACTGGCGGCATGGCTCTCTCGCGTGGCTCCCTCCTGTTCGCGGCGGCGGCGCTCGCCGTCGTCACCGTCGTGCCGTGGCTGATCGTCTCGCGGGAAGCCGCGCGCCAGGAACGCTCGGTCACCGATCTGCTCGGTGCGATGCTCGGGTCGGGCGAAGTGTCCACGGCGGTCGACCCTGAGGCCTCGGCGGTCGCGCGGGCGTTTCTCGAGCGGCGGTCAATCGGGTTGCCACTCGGAGAGACGCAGCCGTGGATTACCCATGTCGACGTCGTCGACCTCGATCAGGACGGCCTGATCGACGTCGTGCTGTGCGATGCGACCACGAATCGGATCGGCTGGATCCGTCAGACGACCGAAGGCACGTTCACGGAGATCCTGATCGGCGACACCATTCTGGCGCCGGCACACGTCACGCCAAGCGATGTCGACCTGGACGGTGACATCGATCTGCTCGTCGCGAAGATGGGCGCCATTCTGCCGAACAACGATCGAATCGGCAGCGTCATCGTGCTCGAGAACGACGGGCAGCAGCAGTTCACGACACGCGTCCTGCTCGACGATGTGGCTCGCGTCACCGACGTGCAACCGGGAGACCTCGACGGCGACGGCGATATCGACCTGGCGGTCGGCCAGTTCGGGTACGACGACGGCGAGATCCGATGGATGGAGAATCTCGGCGACTGGCGGTTCGAGAGCCACGCCCTCCTGGCGCTCTCCGGGACGATTCACACCCCGGTGGCCGATCTCGATGGTGATGGTGACCTGGACATTGCCGCGGTGGTCTCGCAGGAGTGGGAAGAGGTCTACGTCTTCGAGAACGACGGGGCCGGCAGCTTCGAGCGACACCTGATCTACGGCGCGACGAACGACGATTTCGGCAGCAGCGGGATCTCGCTGGCCGACCTGGATCTCGACGGCGACGTTGACGTCCTCTACACGAACGGCGACGCCTTCGACTACATCCCGCCCGGCCCGCGCCCGTGGCACGGCGTCCAGTGGCTGGAGAACGTCGGAGCGCTCGACTTCGCCTACCGACGCATCGGCGACTTTCCGGGAGCCTACTTCGCCAATGCGGTCGACGGCGACCTCGATGGCGACCTCGATGTCTTCGTGGTTAGCGCCTTCAATGATTGGGACGCGCCCGACGCGGCGTCGCTGGCGTGGTTCGAGAACGACGGCGCGATGGGCTTCACGCTACGGCCGCTGGCGACCGAGCCGACCCATCTGCTCGCGCTGGCCAGCGCTGACCTCGATGCGGACGGGTGGGTCGACCTCGTCACCGGCGCGATGCACGTGTCGCCGCCGTTCGATCGGATGAGCCGGGTCACGTTCTGGCGAAACGGCTGGAACTCACCGTAGTCCACGAGATGGGGAAGGCCAGCAAGCGACGGGCGCAGGTGCGGCCATCAGCGCGGACGCCGCCACCGAACGCGCGGGGAACGGTCGGGCCATCGGCACGCCTCGTGCTGAAGGGTGGGGCCCTGCTGCTGCTGGGCGTGGCCGCGGCCTGGTCGACCTCGCGGCTGCTCACGCGGGCCGGACCCACCCCGGTGGGCTCGGCGACCGGCGCGGCGAGCCTCATGACGGCGGTGCCCGACCCGCCCGATACGGTCGACGCCCTGCCGGGGTTCGGGCAAGCCGTGGCCGAGGCCGATCGGTTGCTGCGCGAGGCGATCCGCGGAGATGCGCCGCCCGAAACGATTGGCGAGATGGCCGGCCGCCTCGGGAACGTCTACCAGGCCAACACCCACGGCGCCCTCGCCGAGACCTGCTACGCACTGGCCAGCGACCTCGACGCCGACAACCCCCGATGGGTCTACCTACTGGCCTTTCGCCTCCAAGAGCGGGGCGAGGCGACGGCGGTGACGCCACTCCTCGAGCGCACGGTCGCGCTCGACCCGGCTTACGTGCCGGCGTGGCTGAAGCTGGCGGAGAACCGGTTCAAGCAGGGCGACCTCGAGCCCGCGCGCGCGGCCTACGACCGCCGGCTGGCGCTCCTGCCGGGCGACCCGTGGGCCGAGTTGGGACTCGCGCGGCTGGCGATCGAATCAGACGATTGGGCCGAAGCCGAGTCGCGCCTCGAGGGAGCGATCGCGACGGCGCCCGAATTCGCTGCGCTGCATCGGCTGCTGGCGGCGGTGCACGCGCATGCTGGCCGCCCCGAGGCGGAAGCCGAGGCCCGCCGCCGGGCCAACGCACTCGGCCGGTTCTACACCGCGCCCGACCCGTGGGTGGACAACCTGATCGCCCAGTCGTTCGACGTCGACTGGCTCCTGCTGAATGTCTCGCGCTACGCCCTGCTCGACGCCGACCTCTCGCGGACGCTGTTCGACCGCGCGCGGGCCCTGGCGCCCGAGCACCCCGACGTCTACGTCGTGCTGGGCGAGCATGTCGAGACGTTGGACGAGGCGCGGCGGGCCTTCGAGACGGCGCTCTCGTTCGACCCGTCGCATCCGACGGCGCTTGCGCGGCTCGGGGAACTGCTGGCTCGCCAGGGGGATCACGCGCGCGCGGTCGACCTGCTGCGGCGTGCGCTGGAGGTGGGCGCGGAAACCGCGAACGTCTTCCAGTTCCTCGGCCTCTCACTGTCCGAGTTGGGCCAACTGGACGACGCACTCGCGGCGCTGGAGGAGGCCGTGGCCCGGGCGCCGAGCAACGCCGACGTGCACTACAGCCTGGCCTACCTGCTGCAGCGCGCCGGCCGGCGCGACGAGGCCGCGGCGGAGCTGCGGCGCGTGCTTGAACTGAGGCCGGGCGACGAACTGGCCTCGCGGGCGCTCGCCGACCTCAACGGTGGCTAGACATCAGCGAGAGGCTGGCGCCGCCTCGCGCGTGGCGAGATAGTCCACCACGCTGGCAGCCTGGTCGTCACTCAGCCAGGCCCAGCCCGCTTCCCGCTGCATCCGCCGCACGGTGCCCGCCCACCACCGGCGATCGCGCTGGGTTTCCTCGATCCGCACGCTCGTGTGGCAGCGGGTGCACTTCTCCTGCATCAGCGCCGGCGCGCCCGACGGGTCGTCGCCCTCCAGAATCGCGGCGATCGACAGCTCGTGCAGCTCTCGCATGAGCGGCGTCTCGATCGCCGACCCGTAATCACCGAGCGAACGATGGCGGTCCGCGTCGTCGCCGCGTCCGAGATTGTCGTAGGCCTGGGCTAGGTACTTGTGCGCCAGCGAGAGCCGCGGATGGCCGTCGAGCACCGGAGTTAGCAGGGCCACCGCACCGGTCCAGTCCTCGGTGCGCAGCGCGAGGCGTGCCTGTCCCAGTGCGGCCAGCGGCTGCGTCGGGTCGAGCGCGAGCGCGCGTGTCAAGGACTCCACCGCGTCGTCGGGACGGTTCCATGAGAGGTACAGGTCGCCCAGCTCGGCCCAGACCTCCGCGCTGTCGGGGTCGAAGTCGAGTGCGCGGCGAAAGAGCGATTCGGCGGCGGAGAAGTCGAAGACCGATTTCTCGAGGAACGCCTGGTAGTAAATCCACCGGTACTCGTCGGGCGCGAGTTCGCGCGCGACCTCGTAGCTCCGCCGCGCCTCGTCCGAGAACCGATAGGCGTGATAGGTCATGCCGAGCCGGCCGATCCGATCGGCCGAAGCCGGGGTCTCGCGGGCACCGGCATCGGCGTCTCGGAAGAGGGCGATCGACGCGGCGTTCTGATGGACGAACGCAGGGAACTGGGGCAGACGGGTGAGCACGGACTCGGGGCGACCCGTACACGCCGCCGCGCCGAGCATCGGGAGCAGCGCGAGCATGACGAGCGGGCGCGCGGCGGCGGAGGAGCAGGGCGACATCGGGTGTGGAGGCGCGTCTACGGGCAGATCATCGTAACACCTTCGGCCTTGGCGGGTTCCGGCTCCGGAACAGCCTCACCTCGTCCAGGCTCACTCGGGGAGGCTCAGAGATTCGGTCAGGTCGCGGACGATGAACAGCACCTCACCCGGTGCGGCCAGTCCCATCTGCTCGCGCGCCACGGCCTCGATCGCCGCCGGGTCTTCTCGCAGTCGCCGCGAAGCCTCGGCGAGCCGACGGTTCTCAGACTTGAGGTCGGCGATCGCCTGGGTAAGCGCACGGCGTTCGCGGGTGGCGCGCAGGGTGTCGGTCAGCCCCCCGTTGCCGATGAGCGTCTGCACGACGAGAAACGCCGTGACGAACCAGAGCAGCAGACGGACCATCCGGCCGAACCCTTGCGAGAGCGGTGCGGTCGCGCGGGGCCGGGTATGCATCAGGCCCCTCGCTCCGCTTGCCGACCACCCACGAGTTCTTCGAGGGTCGAGGCGACGCTGGCCAGCGTGCGGGCATCCGCGGCTCCCGCGCGGCGGATGACCTTCGTTTCGAGCGTGCTGAGCGCCGACCGGATGGCCGCGGCCGGCGAGGCACCCGTCCGGGTCAGCTTGACGTCGAAGGAGCGCCGATCGGTCCGGCCCGGTTCGCGGGTCACGAAGCCTCGGGCCACTAGGCGGTCGAGGATGCTGGTCAAGGTCGAGGGCTTGTGCCCGAGGACCCGCTGCAGGTCGCGGATCGACGACCGCCGCCGGAGGTCGAGCATGGCCAGGATCTGCGCTTCCGGCTGGGTGACTCCGTAGTCGCGCCGAAACCGCTCGAGGTACAGCGCCAGCAGATGGGCGGCCTTCTGGATGCTGGGAATTAGGTCGAGCGGCATTGGCGCGGCGGTTCAGGGTGGTCAGGCGGAGATATTACGTATTCGGATGATACGAGATCGTATTATACGAAGTCGTGCACGTCAAGTGAACCCCAGAGCTCACTTGTGTTGACGATGGCTGGTGCCGGGCTGGACGGCGAGGGCCAGGCGCGACGAGGGAGTTTGGTGGGCCCAAATGACCGAGGCGCAACGCCGCCCTCGTCGGGCAGAACCAGCCAGATGTGGCAACACAAGTGAGTTCTGGGGTTAAGATGCTGCGCATGACGCGACTCAGCGTGAATCTCAACAAGGTGGCGCTCCTGCGGAATACGCGGGACGTGGGCATGCCCGACGTCGTGCGCGCGGCGCGCATCGCCGTCGACGCAGGCGCGTACGGCATCACGGTGCATCCGCGCCCCGACGAGCGGCATACGCGGCCCTCGGACGTGGTCGACCTGTCGGCCTTCACCCAGGAAGCCGGCGTCGAGTTCAACATCGAGGGCAATCCGACGCCGACGTTCCTCGAGCTGGTCCATCAGGTGGTCCCGGCGCAGTGCACCCTGGTGCCCGACAGTCCCGACCAGCGCACGTCCGACCACGGCTGGGACCTGGCGGCGGACGGCGCCCGGCTACGTCCGGTCATCGCGGATCTCAAGGCGCGTGGTATCCGTGTCTCGCTGTTCATGGACTCCGAGCCGTCGCTGATTGCTCCGGTGGCCGCGATCGGCGCCGACCGGATCGAGATCTATACTGAACCCTATGCCGCGGCGTTCGGGACGGCCGACCAGGCCAAGGAACTCGATGCCTGCGCCAACTGTGCCGGTGAGGCCGAGCGCGCCGGACTCGGCGTGAACGCGGGGCACGATCTGAATCTCCACAACCTGCCGACCTTGTGTCAGCACGTGCCGGGCATCCTCGAGGTGTCGATCGGCCATGCCCTCGTGGCCGATGCGCTCGAACTCGGCCTGGCGGAGACGGTGGGGGCTTACCTGCACGCGCTCTCGTCCACTGGGTGAACGCCCGCGCGGCGATCGCGGCCGGCGTCGCGGCGGACTGGCGCGTAAAGCCGACCCCAAGAAGCGCCGATAATTCAATGCGTGATTTGGTCCTTTCAGCGGGGCGACGAACGTACGACGTGCCAGCTGCGCGCGGATCCGCGGGGTCCGGGCTACGACTTCGTCGTGGTCGCCGCAGACGGGCACGAGACGACCGAGCGATTCGCGTCGTCGCAGCGAGCCTTCGAGCGCTGGACCGCGCTCGAGCAGGAGTTGCTGCACAAGGGCTGGACGGGTCCGCACGGTCAGTGAGGACGTGCGCCGCGTCGGTCACGACACCATCATGAGCATCTCTCGCCGCGCGTTTCTCGGATCGTCGATTGGCGCGGCCGCCATCACCGGCGCGGCGCCGCTTCAGGCTGCTCAGCGCCACCGGCCGATCCCGCTCCCCGAGCCGATGCGTCTCTGGGATCTCGCCACGCCTGCGCTCGTGGTCGACGTCGACCGATTCGAGGCGAATCTGCGGACGATGCGCGACGCGTATGCGGGTGGTGCGACGTCGCTGCGTCCGCACGCCAAGACCCACAAGTGTCCGGTCATCGCGCGGCAACAGCTCGACCTCGGCGCGATCGGCATCGCCGTGGCCAAGATCAGCGAGGCGGAGGTCATGGTGGAAGCGGGGGTCGAGCCCCTGCTCATTACCTCGCCGATCGCGACGCGCGGCAAGCTGGCTCGGCTGCTCGGGCTGGCCCGCCAGGCCCCGACGCTGCAGATCGTGACCGACCGCCTGCAAAACGTGCGCGATCTGAGCGACGGTGCAACCGCCGTCGGCATCACGCTCGGTGTTGTCGTGGATCTCAACGCCGGCGATGACCGGACCGGGATTGCGCTCGGGGACCAGGCCGTCACGCTGGCGCGCGCCGTGGCGAGCGCCGACGGGCTCGAGCTGGTGGGCGTGCAGGCCTACGCCGGCCGGCTGCAGCATGTGGTGGGCTGGGAGGCGCGGCGTCAGCAGTACACGGAGACGATGAGTCAGGTCATGGACACCGTGGCGACGATACGTCGCGCGGGTCTTGAGGTGTCCGTCGTCACCGGAGGCGGCACCGGCACCTACGACGTCGACCGCGAGATCGACGGCATGACCGACTCGCAGGCCGGCTCCTACATCTTCATGGACGACAACTACCGCGACATCGGTGGCCGCGGCGGTCCCGTCTTCGACGATTTCGAGTCGTCGCTCTACGTCCTGGCGACGGCCATCAGTCAGCCCGTCGACGGGCGGATCACCGTCGACGCCGGCTACAAGGCGTTCGCCACCGACAAGGAACCGCCACGCTTGCGGGACATCGAGGGAGTCACCTACCGGTTCGGCGGCGACGAGCACGGCATCTTGGAGTTGAGCAGTCCGTCCGAGCCCATTGCCGTCGGCGACAAGGTGCGGCTGACGATCCCGCACTGCGATCCGACCGTGAACCTGTACGATCACCTGCACGCCGCGCGTGGCGAACAGGTTTTGGAAGTCTGGCCGATTGCGGGGAGAGGACGGTCGCAGTAGCGCCGTCCGGAGACCCCAGATTCGAGGAGCGAGATATCAGAAGACGCATCGGGCCGCCCGGCCGAAGCGACCTACACCCTGGAGTATCCGGTGGTCTGTCCGCACTGCGGGAAGGAACTGGAGGAACTGGCGGTCGTCCGCCTGCTCCGGTCGCGGGTGAATTTCACGTCTACCCTGCCGCGCCGCGGCCAGGTCATCACCTGCATTGAGTGCCGCAAGGTTCTCACGGCCGAGCTGGCGGGCTTCGCCTAGCGGACCCTCGGGCGATGCTATAATCGTCGCCATGTGGACGAAGATGATGCCGGGGCCCCGGAAGCGGGCGCCCAAGAAGATCGCGGTCATCGATCCCGATCGGTGTTTCGGAGCGCTGGCCTGCTCGATCTGTCAGGCGGCGTGCCCGGTGGCCAATTGCATCGTCGAAGAGCCCGACGAGAACGGCCGGCTCGTCTGCGCCGTCCGCATTGATGCCTGCATCGGCTGTGGGCTGTGCGTGGCGCTCGGCAATGAGACCGCGCCCCAGGCGCGTGATTTCGGCTGCCCCGCCGACTTCGACGCCATCGATCTGGTGGCGTTCGAGGATGTCGTCCGGACGATGGAATCGGCCGGGACGGCGGACATCGGCGCCGGCGAACCTGCCGGCGCCTGATCGTTCTTCGAGGCCCGCCGTGGCCTGAACAGCCTCGCGCGCCACTCGCGACCCGGCACGGCAATGCGCATTCTCATCGCGGACGACGAGCCGGTGACCCGCCATCTCGTCGAGGCCAAGGTCGCGTCGTGGGGGCACGAGGTGGTCATCTGCGAGAACGGCCGGGCGGCGCTCGCGGAGTTCGAGCACGACGAGCCGCCGTCGATGGCAATCCTCGACTGGGTGATGCCCGACGTGACCGGCGTCGACATCTGCCGGACACTCCGCCAAGGGCCGACGACCTCCACGCCGGTCTATCTGATCCTGCTGACGGCCAATGCGGCCCGCGACGACGTCATCGAGGGGCTCGAGGCCGGTGCGGACGGCTACATCGTCAAGCCGTTTCATCCAGAGGATCTCCGGGTGCGCCTGGAGGTCGGTATCTGGATCGTCGCGCTCCAGCAGGTGCTGGCGCAGCGGGTCGACGTGCTGGAGACGGCGCTGTCCCGAGTGAAGCAACTGCAGGGGCTACTGCCGATCTTCGCGTACTGCAAGAAGGTGCGCGACGACCAGAACTACTGGAGCCAGGTCGATAGCTACCTGGCGCGTCATTCCAATCTGCGGTTCAGCCACGGCATCTGTCCCGACTACTACGCCAAGGTCGTGGATTCCCAGTTCGACGAGCCTGTCTGAGCCTCGCGAAGCACGAGCCTGTGGACGCCGACGAGCTAGCCGAGCGGCGCGCCACGATGGTCGCCGACCAGATCGCGCGGCGTGGCATTCGGGACCCGCGCCTCCTGGCGGCGATGCGCGAGCTGCCGCGCCACGAGTTCCTGCCCGAGAAGGACTGGCCCCACGCTTACGAGGATCGCCCGATCCCGATCGGCGAGGGCCAGACGATCTCGCAGCCGTACATCGTTGCCGCGATGACCGAGGCGCTCGACTGCCGGCCCGACGACCATCTGCTCGACGTGGGCACGGGCTCGGGGTATCAGGCCGCACTGCTCTCACGCCTGGTCCGGAGCGTGGTGTCGATCGAGCGCCGTCCGGCGCTGGTGGCGCGGGCGCGGGCGACGCTGGGTCGGTTGGGGTGCGTCAACGTCACCGTGCTCGAGGGCGACGGTAGCGACGGCGTCCCGGTGTTCTCGCCCTACGATGCCGTGCTCGTCGCCGCCGGCGCGCCGAGGGTTCCGACCGACCTGACCGCGCAGCTCGCCGATGGCGGGCGCTTGGTCGTGCCGGTCGGCACCGCCGAGTTGCAGCACCTGATGGTCCTGCGACGGACGGGTGAGCGGGTCACCGAGGAAGTCCGCGAGGACTGTGTCTTCGTGCCGCTCGTCGGCAGGCAGGGCTGGAGCGTGGAGCATCCGGCGGCGAAATGACGTAAGCTGGAGGGCGCCCACGGTGAGAAGAGAGCCGCCGGGGTGTGGGGGAGAGGACCGAGGGCGGCCGCGTCCGCGAGGAACTGGGCCCCTGGCTCGACAATATGTCGCGCGAGATCGAGCGGCTGCGCGAAGTGGCCGAGCGGGCGCGCGTGGCCGCCGCCCAGGGCCGGCAGTCGTTCGAGGAACTGCGCGAGCGCCGCGCGGCCGAGACCCGAACGGCGAGCGGATTCCCGCGGTCGGCCAGCTGAACACCAGCGAAGGAAAGGGCACGACAGATGCGTATCGCGTTTCAGGGCGCCCCGGGGGCGTACAGCGAGGCCGCGGGGCTGCGCTTCAAGCCTTCCGCCGAGCCGATGCCGTGCGAAACCTTCGAGGACGTCTTCGACGCCGTCCAGAATCGCAAGGCGACGCACGGCATAGTGCCGATCGAGAACACGATCGGCGGCACGATCAGACAGAACTACGACCTGCTCCTCCGTCACGAGCTGCCGATCGTCGCCGAGGTGCACCTGCCGGTCGTCCATAACCTCGTGGCGCTCGAGGGTGTGCGCCTCGAGAACGTCAAGCGCGTCTACTCCCACCCGCAGGCGCTGGCGCAGTGTGAGCGGTTTCTCCGCGGCCTGAAGGGTGTCGAGATCGTCGCGAACTATGACACCGCCGGCAGCGCCAAGATGATCGCCGACGGCAAGATGACCGACGCGGCGGCCATCGCCTCCGATCGGGCCGCCGAGGTGTTCGGCTTGTCGATTCTCGAGACGGGCATCCAGGACTTCGCCGAGAACATCACGCGGTTCCTCGTCATCTCGACCGAGGCGCTCACGCAGGGCAGGGCCGACAAGACGACGATTGCGTTCTCAGTGCCGAACGAACCTGGCGCGCTGTTCAAGGCACTCAGTGTGTTCACGCTCCGCGACATCGACATGGGCAAGCTCGAGTCTCGCCCGATCCCGGGCCGGCCCTGGGAGTATCTCTTCTTCGCCGACCTCAAGGCGGCCCGCGAGGACTTCCGCTGCGCTCGGGCGCTCATACACCTCGCCGAATTCGCGCCGCTCGTTCGCACGCTCGGCTCCTATCCGAGTTGGAAGGAACCCGAGACCGGCGGGTCGAAGGCCGAGACCCGAAATCAGACTGCGAATCTCGTGTAGGGTCCGCTCGCGTGCCATGTGCGCGCCGCTTCGGCTCCCGGCGCGCGCGTCTGTCGAGGCACGGCAGGGACCCATCAGATGATGCCTCCCTGCGTCGGTTAGGCGGGCGCGTTGGATGAGGCAGAGTCCCCCGCGGAGCGCGGGAGAGGCGGGGAATGTAACCGAACCATATGGGTCTTACGAGCAGGTTCAGTGCCAGACTCGGGTGGCACAGGCCGCCGCATTTCCGCCGATATTGGACGCCGGGTGGCGCCGAGGCGCGCCCGCTGTGGGGAATATGCCCCTCGCGCGGCTGAAATGACACGGGCCGCCAGCGAGTCACTGATGCCGAACCGCCTGGCCGACGAGCCGAGTCCCTACCTGCTGCAGCACGCCGCGAATCCCGTGGACTGGTATCCGTGGGGTGACGAGGCGTTCGCGCGAGCCCGGCAGGAGGACAAGCCGATCTTCCTCTCGATCGGCTACTCGACCTGTCACTGGTGCCACGTGATGGAGCGCGAGTCGTTCGAGAATGCCGAGATCGCCGACGTCCTCAACGGCGGGTTCGTGTCGATCAAGGTCGACCGCGAGGAGCGGCCCGATGTCGACCGTGTCTACATGCGATTCGTGCAGGCCACGACGGGTGACGGCGGCTGGCCGATGAGCGTCTGGCTCACGCCGGAGCTGAAGCCGTTCTACGGCGGCACCTACTTTCCGCCCTTCGCGCGATGGGGTCGGCCTGGGTTCGTCGATGTCCTGCGCGACGTGGCGCGAGCGTGGTCGGCCGAACGTGATCGGGTGGGCGAGTCGGCCGACGGCGTCGTGGCGCGGCTCGCGGCCCTGGGCGGGAGCGCGGCCGTGTCGGGCCCCGTGCCCGGTCCCACGCTCCTCGATACGGCGGTCGAGGACTATCAACAGACGTTCGACGTGCGGTGGGGTGGGTTCGGCGGCGCGCCGAAGTTCCCCCGTCCATCGGATCTGCTCTTCCTGCTAAGGGAGTACGCTCGAACCGGCGCGGCGCTGCCGATGGTCGAGGCGACTCTGGCGGTGATGGCCGGCGGCGGCATGCGCGATCAGGTGGGCGGAGGCTTCCATCGCTACTCGGTCGACGCCCAGTGGCGGGTGCCGCACTTCGAGAAGATGCTCTACGACCAGGCCCAGTTAGTGCTGGCCTACCTCGAGGCGCACCAGGCGACGGGCCTGGCTGCCTACAAGGACGTCGCGCTCGACACGCTGGCCTACGTCGGACGAGAGATGACGGCCCCGGGTGGCGGGTTCTATTCGGCCGAGGATGCCGACAGCCTGCCACCGGACCCGGGACCGGTGGGCGACGACCATCCCGAGAAGCGCGAGGGGGCGTTCTACGTCTGGACCGTCGCCGAGATCGAGGCGCTGTTCGGTGACGACGCCGAAGTCGTCTGCGCGCGCTACGGCACCGCCCCGGAGGGCAACGCGCCCGAGGACCCGCACGGCGAGTTCACCCGGCAGAACATCCTCTACGAGGCGCGGGCGATCGATGATGTCGCGCGGCTCACCGGCCGGTCGGTCGACGACGCGACGGCGGTCCTGGCGAAGACGCGCGCCGTGCTGCACCGTACCCGTGCGCAGCGTCCCCGGCCGCACCTCGACGACAAAATTCTCGCAGGCTGGAACGGGCTGATGATCGCCGCGTTCGCCCGGGCCGCGCGAGTCCTGCAGGCGGACGACGCTGCGGCGGCGCCGCTCCTGTCGGCGGCGCAATCGGCGGCGCGGTTCCTGCGCGAGACATTGTGGGATGCCGACCGCCTCCGGTTACTGCGGCGCTACCGCGACGGTCGAGCCGCGATCGACGGCTACAGCGAGGACTACGCCTACGTGATCTGGGGGCTGCTCGAGCTGTTCCAGGCCGACTTCGATCCCGACTGGCTCGATTGGGCCGAGACGCTGCAACGGCGGCAGGACGAGCTGTTCTGGGATGATCAGGACGGGGGATGGTTCGCGACGACGGGCGAGGACTCGTCCGTGCTGCTCCGGCTGAAGGAAGATTACGATGGGGCGGAGCCCGCGGCCAGTTCGGTGTCGGCGATGAACCTGCAGACACTGGGGCAGCTGGCCGAGGACGCCGCCGCGTCGGCGCGATTCGATCGCACGCTGGGACGCCTCGGCGTCGAGGGTGCGCCGCCGTCTCGCGCCGTGCCTATGATGATGGCCGCACTCTCGGTGCATCACCAGGCGCGGGCCCAGGTGGTGGTTGTCGGGCGGCGCAACGCGGCGGACACTCGTGTGATGCTCGCCGCACTGGCAGGCCTCTACGCGCCCGGGCTAATCGCGGTCTTCGTCGAACCTGGCGCGCACCAGGCGCGCCTGGCGGAGCGGCTGCCGTGGGTCGGTGAGATGACGATGCTCGACGGTCGGGCGACCGCGTATCTCTGTAAGAACTTCGTCTGCGACGCGCCGACGAGTGACGTCGCCTCCGTCGTTGCCGAGCTCGATTCGCGGGCGATCGTCGTCGGATCCGTTTAACGAATAGCGATAGGTGATGATGGCTGAACAGGTGAGGTTGACACTCGAGCGGAACGAGACACTGGCGCGGATCGTCCTCGATAGCCCCAAGGGCAACGTGCTCACGACGACCATGGTGGAGCGGGTGAGCGCCGAACTGGCCAAGCTCGAGGAGTTGCGCTCGGTGAGGCTGCTGACCCTGGAGGGCGGCGGCCCGCACTTCAGCTTCGGGGCCAGCATCAGCGAGCACGCCCCAGGGCAGGTCGAGCGGATGCTGCCCGCCATGCACCAGATGATCCGTGACTTGCTCGACGTGCCGGTGCCGACGGCGGCCGTGGTCCAGGGGCGCTGTCTCGGCGGCGGGTTCGAACTGGCGCTGGCGTGCGACTTCATCTTCGCGGCCGACGATGCCGTGATCGGTGTGCCCGAGGTGGCCCTGGCCGCGTTCCCCCCGGCTGCGGCGGCGCTGCTGCCCCCGCGCCTCGGCTACGCGCGGGCGACCGATGCGATCTTGACGGGCGCGACCAGACCTGCCGCAGAGTGGGAACAGGCGGGGCTGGTGACGCGCGTGGTGCCACGTGATCGACTCGATGCTGAGGTCGGTGCGTGGTTCGACGAACACCTCGCCGGGCGCTCCGCGTCCGGGCTCCGCCATGCCGCGGCCGCGGCCCGGTTCGGCCTCCGCAAGCACGTGGCCCGCGTACTCCCCGATCTCGAGCGGCTCTATCTCAACGAACTGATGCGCACGCCCGACGTCACCGAGGCCGTCACGGCGTTCCTGGCGAAGCGGCCGCCCGTCTGGACTGACTGAGGGCTGCGGTCCGGTCCTCGCCTTCCCGTCAGATCATGCGCCGAATCCCTTGCGTCCGTGCCCTCGGTCTGGCCGCCGTCGTCCTGCTTTCCGCGTCGGTGGCCGGCTAGGAGACGCCCGCCGACGAACCGCGCTCCTTCCGGGCACTGAAACTCGCCGACGACGAAACGATAGAGCTCGACGGGCTGCTGACCGAACCGGCCTGGGACCGGGCCGAGCCGGCCGGCGAATTGATCCAACAGGAACCGACCGAGGGCGGCGCGCCGACCGAGCCGACAGAGATATACGTCGTCTACAGCTCGTCGGGCGGCCGTTCGCCGCCTCTTTCCTCTGTGCCGTGCCAGGGCGCGTCGCTCAGCCGCTGGTTCCGACCGCAGCTGACGTGGCGCCCTGAATCTGCCAGAATCGACGCCGTGGTCGCGACGACACGGCGCTCGTGACAACGCCGAGGTGGCGAAACTGGCAGACGCTCAGGACTTAAAATCCTGTGGGCCTCACGGCTCGTGTGGGTTCGATCCCCACCCTCGGCACTTTAGTTTCACCAAGTTACGTAAAGCTAGGCGCTGGTAAAATGATCGCTACAATAGTGTCTGACCATGTGTTTGACCATGTCGATGAGTGCGGCTGACCGGGCCATGCACGGCGGCCGTCTCCTGACGGCACCGAACCCAGCAAGCGGGATCGGTAATAAGGTAGCGGCGTCTCCGGCTCAGCGCGGGTCGGTGGGTGGCAATGCCGTGCGGAACAGAGACAGAAGACATCCGTGCTGAAGTTCACGAAGCATGAACGCTTGTCACTTAAGGATCATCCCGAACTGGACGAGCGCTGGCTGCAGGATCGCATTGCCGAAGCCCCAGGAAATCCTTGCTCTTGTAGACGAGGTCGTTCAACTCATCAAGCTGAATGATCAGCAGCTTGAACCCAAGTACAATAAGCACTTCATCGGCCTCGCCCGCAATGGCAAACCTGACAACTTCGATGTTTTCCAGCCGCGCAACAGTGGCTCCGGCTTGGGTTGGCACTTTCGCGGAGTAATGAAGTAACCGAGATGCTCGAGCAGGCCGGCGTAAAGGCGGATTACGATTCGCGCTGGCGTCGTTATGTCCTTACCCTTGAGTCCGGTGAGGTTCAGAAGCACCACGCGACACTTCAGGAAGCGCTCAAGCGAGCTTTTGAGGAATGGAAGTAGTAGCGGTGCCGCCTGAGAACTGCTTGGATCCAGCGACCAACGGCGTCCCTGTGCATGTCATTACGAGGCGCGGCTCAAAGCAATACGCTGCGCCTCGCGCCTTTCGCCGCGTGTTCTGGGCCGCCGACAGCAGCGACGAGTACACGGGCATGGGCAGCACGATCGTCGCGGCCCTGGTGCAGGACAATCGGCTGGTCTATTCCGGAGTCGGCGACAGCCGCCTCTATTTCTGGCACGCTGGAGAACTGTCGCAGTTGACCGAGGACAATTCCTGGATCGCGACCGTTCTCGCATGCGAGGAAGACGGGGATGAGGTGGAGTTGGCCTCGCACCCGATGCGCAACGTGCTGACGAACGTCCTGGGGGCCACCGAGGAGACGGAGGTCGCGGTCAAGGAGCAGCTCGTGCGCGACGGCGAGACACTCTTGCTGTGCAGCGACGGCGTGCACGAGACACTCGACGACGCCGCCTTCGGTGCGATGCTGTCGGACGGCGCTGACGTCGCCGCGCTCACGCAGCGGATCGTCGACGTGGCGCTCGACGCCAAGGCGAGTGACAACGTCACGGCCCTCGGCATTCGGTACGAGGAATGACCGGTCAAGACGACGCTCCGACGGCGTCGATGGGCGCGCAGCCGAAGAAGATCCCTGAGCGAATCGGACGCTACGAGCTGATCGAACGGATCGGCAAGGGGGGCATGGGTATCGTCTACCGAGCGCGGGACACGCAGCTCCAGCGCGAGGTCGCGCTCAAGATGCTGCTGACCAACGTCGCCGAGGTCGAAGAGACGCAGGAGCGTTTCCGGCGCGAGGCGCGGGCGGCGGCCGACCTGCGCCACCGCAACATCATCCAGGTCTACGACTTCGGCGAGGAGGACGGTCGCGCGTTCTTCGTGATGGAGCTGCTGGCGGGCGATAGCCTGTCGGCCGAATTGAAGGGCGGCAAACGGCTGCCGCTCGACCGGGCGCTCGACATCATGAGCCAGATGTGCGACGGGCTGGCCTTCGCGCACGGCAGGTCGATCGTTCATCGCGATCTAAAGCCGGCCAATCTCTTCGTGACGCCCGACGGCACGATCAAGATCCTGGACTTCGGCCTGGCGCGGATCGCGTCGTCCAAGCTGACGCGCAGCGGGTTGATCTTCGGGACGCCCGACTACATGTCGCCCGAGCAGGTTCGCGGCAAGGTGGCGGATCACCGGTCCGACATCTTCTCGGTCGGGGCCGTCCTCTATCAGCTCGTCAGCGGCCGCAAGCCCTTCGCGGCAGAGTCGCTGCCGCTGGTCATGCGGAAGGTCGTCGAGGAGCCGCCGCCGCCCCTCAAGGGTGTGCCGCCCGCCCTCGAACGGATCATCGCGTGCGCCCTGCAAAAGGATCCCGCGGACCGCTACCAGGGTGTCGAGGCGCTGCTGGTCGATCTGCGATGCGTCGACCGAGCGGCGCCGGCAACGGCGGAGCCCGAGCCCGACGCCGACGAGACGGTGCTCGTCAGCCTCGGCATGATCGGCCGCTACCGCGTCCTGGAGCGGGTGGGGCAGGGCGGCATGGGGGTCGTCTATCGGGCCCACGACCCGGTCCTGGACCGGGATGTCGCTATCAAGAGCATTCTGGGGGAGTTCGGCGACGACGAGGAGAGTTCTGCCGACCACTTCGAGCGCGAGGCGCGGGCGGCCGCGCGACTGCAGCACCCTAATATCATCACGATCTACGAACTCGGTGAAGCCGAAGGTGCTCCCTACATCGTTATGGAGTTCCTGGACGGCACAGATCTCGACGGCCTGATGCGGCGCTCCCCGCCGTTGGCGCTGGCCGACCGCGTGCAGCTCGTCATCCAGCTCTGCGCCGGACTGTCGTTCGCGCACGCGCAGGGCGTCATCCATCGCGACATCAAACCCAGCAACGTCCGGGTGCTCGAGGACGGCACGGTGAAGCTGCTCGACTTCGGCATCGCCAAGCGCAGCGGGAGCGATCCGAGCTTCAGCGATCCCGCGGGCAGCGTGGAATACATGTCGCCCGAGCAACTCAACGGCGAGGCCGTGGACGTGCGGACCGACGTGTTTGCCGTCGGCGCGCTGATGTACGAGCTGTTCGGGGGCGGCGCGCCGTTCAAGGGCGACTCGCCGGCGGCCGTGGCCTACCAGATTCTCAATGAGGAACCGGCATCGCTGCGCGCCGCCGTACCGGAAGCGCTCGAGCAAGTGGTCGCGCGGGCGTTGCAGAAGCAACCGGAGGCCCGGTATGCGAGCGCCGACGAATTGCTGACTGCCCTGCGGCTGGTGTGCGAGACAGCGCTCGCGGAGCCCTCCCGCCGGCCGGCGATTGGGGAGGCTGCCGGCGACATCGTGGTCGCGCGCGGCGTCGCCAGCCTCGGCCGGCCGGCGGGCGACATCGCCGTGCCGGGGGTGCGCCCCAGCGCGGAGGCCGCGTCGGCGCTCGCGCGGCGTCGCGGCACCTGGCCCCGATTCGCCGGAGCCGCGGCGTTGGTGCTCGCGGTCGGTGTTGGCGCCTATGTCGCGTTCGGGTCCGCGGTCGGGTCCGCGGTCGATTGGCCGACCGTGCCGAGGATCGTCCAGCCGCCGCCGAGCGGCCCCGATCCGGTGTACGCGCTCAGCGTCGATTCGGACCCGACGGGTGCCCGAGTGGTCTTCGACGGCGAGGACATCTTGCTGCTCGAGGGCGAGACGGTGCAGGTGCAGACGCCGACGACCGTGCCGTTTCGGGGCGGGTTCCCCCAGATGATCCGATTGACGCGCGGCGGATTCCAGCCGGTAGATCTGGAGGTTCCCGAGGCGTCTGGCCCGACGCTACGGATCGTGGCGACGCTCGGCGCGCCGGTGCCGACCGGACGCCTCGTCCTCAGTGGACCGTATCTGTTCGAGGTCTGGCAAGGCAACCGTCGGCTGCGCAACGCCGCCACCGAGCACGAGATCCGGGTCCAGGCGGGTGCCGTCACGCTGCGGGTCCGCAATCAAGAACTGTTCCTCGACCAGCGCGTGACGGCCGACGTCGCCGCCGATCAGCGGCGGGAATTTCCCGTCGGCGCGGCCGGCACGGTCACGGTGTTCTCACGGCCGGGCAACTGTGAGATTCTGATCGACGAGCAGACCGTGGGATTCCCACCGATTCAGAACCAGCCGATCGCGGCAGGCCGTCACACCGTGTCGCGGCTGTGCCCCGATGCGGCCCAGAACACGAGCCAGCCGCTGTCGGTCGAGCCCGGCGCGGCGGTCCAGGTGACCTTCAGCCGACAATGAGTGCCGATGAGTAGTTGTTCCGCGCGCCGTCCATCAACCACCGGGCACGATCGCCCGCGCCGCGCCATCTTACGTGCCGCGTGGCTGTGGCTCCTGATTGGCATCTGCGGCCTCGTAATTGCGGCACCGGCGGCCGGACAGACGGGCGAGGAACTGGCCGCGCGCCGCTTCGAGAGCGGCCTCGTGTTCGTCCGCGACGGCAACTTCCGGGAGGCGCTCGAGGATTTCCAGGCCGTCGCCAATCTCTATCCCGAGAGCGCCGTCGCCGATAACGCGATCCTCGAGATCGCGCGGTACCATCTCGAGGTGAGCGGCGCCGTCGATCAGGCGGCGGCGGCGGCCGACCGGATCGTCAACAACCAGAGCTATTCCCAGGGCGATGCCGCGCCGGAGGCCTACGTCGTGCTCGGCCGAGCGGCGCTGGCGCGGAGCCTGACCGAGGGCGACATCCAGGATGCCGTGTCGAACTTCCAGCGTGGGCTCCGACTCTACCCGGACAGTTCGGCCGTGTCGCAGACCTTGTTCTACATCGCCGAGGGGTCTCGCCTGGCCGGCCAGCCTGCCGAGGCGCTCGCGGGGTACCGGCGCGTGCTCGCCGAACACCCGGGGGATCCGTGGGCGATTCGCGCCCGACTGGGCGCCGGCCGGATGGCCGTCCTCATGAACGATCCGATCAGCGCCATGGAGGAGTTTCAGCGGGTGCGCGACGAGTCTGGCGATGGACCCGAGGCGGCCGACGCGCTCGCGCGGACGACGATTCTCTATCGGCTCTTCGTGCGACCGCCCGAGACGGCGTATGCGATTGAGCCGTCGGCCGACGCGGGCGGTCGGACGACTCGGAAGGTGGTGGCGCTCGCGCCGCTGCCCGACGGCAACGTGGTGGTGGCCACCGACCGCGCCGTGTCCTCGCTCCGGCCGAGCCCGCTCCCGGCCTCCGAGCGGCCGCGGGCGCTGGCCGTGGGGCCCGACGGCCCCGTGGTCGTGAACGAGCGCGGCGTGCTGCAGCGCGTGAACGGTGAATCGGTGCGATTCGTCGTGCCCGACCGGGACGATGCGCGCACCCTGAACGAGGTCGATGCCCTCGTGGCGACGTCGACCGGTGACTGGCTCGTCGCCGATCGGCAAGCCGAGACCATCCAGCGTTTCTCGCGGACCGGCATCTACATCGGGGAGTACGCTGACGTCCGCGCCGAGCGCCTGGCGATCGATCCCCTGGACCGGGTCGCCGTCCTCGATAACGACGACGGGCTCCACGTCTACGATGCCGGGCGACAGATCGCGCGCCTCTCGACCCGCGTGGACAATCTCTATCGCATTGACAACCCGGCCGACGTGGCGTTCGATGCCTTCGGGCATCTCTACGTCCTCGATCGCGAGGGGGTGTACATTTTCAGCCGCGACCATCGGTTCATGATGCGGGTTCCGGCCTCGGACGACGCGCCGAACGCGTTCGACCGCGCCACGGCGATGGCGATTGACCCGGCGGGACGTCTCTATGTTGCCGATGAGCGGGACAAGATTGTCTTCGTGCTGCAGTAGGGCCACGCGCGCGCGGGCGGCTCCGATCGGTGTCGCGCTGCTGGCGGTCGTCTTCGTCTACGGAGCGCTGGTTCCGGCGGGTGCTCAGACGCCGGCGGTCGCCGAGGCCGAGCTGCAGGAAGCCGAACGCCTCTTCGAGGCGTTCGAGTTCCAGCCGGCGGTCGAACTGCTCGATCGCCTGGTGGGGCAGCTGCTTGTGATCTCCCCAGCTCAACTCGACGCAGATGCGCGGCGCACGGCGCTGTCGCGCGCCTACGATCTCCGCGCGCAGTCGAAGTTTAATCTCGATCAGATTGCCGAGGCCGAGGCCGACTTCGAAACGCTGGTGCAGGTCGACGCGGGCTATCGGCTGCCAGAGGACCTGTCTCCGCGCGTGCTCGAGCTGTTCGAGGCGGTGCGTCGACGGACAGTCGGCCTCGTCCTCCTGGAGATGGACCCTCCGGGGACCGTCGCGATCGACGAGCGCGTCTACACCATGACGTCGCCGCAGGGGACGTTCGAGGTCGCCGCCGGCCCCCATACGGTGACGACCAGTCTGCCGGGCCACCGGGGAGCCTCGACAGACGTGGTCGTCGTGGCAGGCGAGAGCGTGTCGCTCGAGGTCGTGCTGACGCGGACCGCCGGCTCGCTGACGGTCGCGACCCAGCCACCCGGCGCGGAAATCGTCGTCGACGGCGAACCGCACGGCGTGACCTTGGCGGGGGTCCGGTCGGTCGGGCCGTCGGTGCCGGTGCTCGTCATGGGACTCACGCCTGGGCAGCACCGACTGCAGATTGTCCGCGACTGCTTCACCCCCTACGACGTACCGTTCAATATTCCGGAGCCGCCCACCGACATCGACGCCGGCACGATCGAGCTGGAGCCAGCCGTGGCAACCGCCGTCATCGAGCAAGCCGGGCCAGGCGCGGTCCTCTACGTCGACGGCGAGCGCCGCGGTGCGGCGGGCGAGCCGGTCGCCGATATCTGCGAGGGGCCGCACGTCGTCGAGGTGCGCTCACCTCGCGGGCGGTTCCTCGACCGCCGCGAGTGGCGCGCCGGCGACCACGTCGTCCTGCAAGTAGAGTTGCGGAGAGGCTTCGCACTGATCGACGCGGCGGACGGGGCAGAGATGCTCGATGCCCGGTCAGCCCGCCAGGTGGAGGACGCGGTCAACGACGCGCAGCGGCTGATGGTGTTCGCCCCCCTCGACGCCGACCTCAGGGCCGCACGGAACGCCGCCGGGCAGTCGCCGGCCGACCCGGGTCTCAGCCCAGCCGAGCGGCGCGGACTCGCCGACGCCTGGACCACGCTGCTCGATGCGCAGGGTGTCGCCTGGCTGTCGCCGATCGTCGGGGGCGAGGGGGCGCTCGCGCTGCATCTTCTTGCGGCCGGCAGCGGGACCTCTGACGTCATTCCGCTCGACCTCAGCAACCTGGGCTCCCGCGCCGCGGTCATCCGGACGCTGGGCCTGACCCCGCCGCCCGTCGTCCGCGCGTCGCTCGAGGTGTCGCTCGTCGATCTGGCTGGTATCGAGGGGGCGGCGGTCATCCGGCTCGTTCCGGGGGGCAGTAGCGACGGCGCGGGGCTGGCCGTTGGTGACGTCGTCGTCGGCCTCGACGGCAGCCCGGTGACCGCGGCGGCCGATGTCGGCCGCGCGCTCGAGCGCCTCGGATCGCGCGGTGCGCTCAGGCTCGACGTCGTCTCGGCTGCCGGCTCGAGGAACCTGACCGTGCCGATTGCCGAAGTCGCGGACGCCGTCTCGCTGACGGATCTGAGTCGGCTGTCGAATCCGCTGCTGCTCGACATGGAAGATGCGCTCGCCGACGCCGAGACGCCGCTGGCGGAAGCGGCCGCCCGGTTGAACCTCGCCATCGTCCACATTCGCCTGGCGAACTGGGACCTGGCCCTTCGCGAGTTGGAACAGATCTCGCTGCCGGATGGCCCGGGGGTCTCGGCCGGCACCGTGGCGTACCTGACCGGGCTCAGCCTGACCGCAGTCAACCGGCTCGGCGACGCGCAGTCGGCGTTCGAGCAGGCGGTGGCCGCCGCGGGCAGCCAGCTCTATCTCGGCGGGCCGTCCGTGGCGCCGCTTGCGCAGCAACGGCTCGACGAGATCCTTCGGCCGTGACCGGCGCCGGCCCGAGCCGCATCGCCGTTCTTGGCGGCGGGTTCGGCGGTGCCTGCGCGGCCATATGAAGCAAGGAGGTCAGCGATGAGGCAGGCAGTGAGGTCGGTGCGGTGTTGGCGGCGGTGGCAGCCGTCGGGTTGATCGGTGTCTCGGCGAAGCAGCCCTCTGCTACGCCCAAACGGATCAACAAGGCGCTCGAGCTGCTCGCGCAGGGGCAGCCGATCTACTACACACAGGTGAATCGCGGCGGTTACGACGAGGGCCTAGCGCTGGCCCGGACCTTCGCCGGCTACATCACCTACAACCTCGAGCACTCGGCCTTCGACATCGCCTCCCTCGAAGGGTTCATGCGCGGGCTGGTCGAGGGCGTGACGCTGGAGATCGCGGCACTCGGCGCACGCCGTCCCGGGCACCAGTTCGGGCAGGCCACGAAGCCGATCGGTGCGATCGAGGAGGGGCAACCCTGGGCCAACATGCGCAAGGCGCGCGTCGTCCGGCAGGGCCCGTTCAAGCTGATCCAGATTCCGCACCTCGATCGCGAGGAGCTGTTTCACCTCGCGTTCGATCCCGACGAGCAGAACAACCTTCTGCGCCGCCCGAGCGCGCGGGCACGAGAAATAGCCGACGAGCTAAGGTCGGTGCAAGTGGCACGATCCGAGCGTCGTGCTGAGCTCCAAGGGCGAGGCCACCGAGGACGGCACCCCCTATGCTCGAGGGTCTCCCGGAGTCCGTCATCTTCAGCAGGGTACTCCTCTGTCTCCCACGGGTGAGGGCTCAGCGAACCACGAACCCGCAGCCGACTCAAGCTCCCACCGGTTCGACGTTCGAGTTCTGGGTCATTTCCTCAGCCGCTGCCTGAACCGCGGACCGACCGTCGGACAAGGGCAAGTATCCGGCCCCGCTCTTCGTCAGCGGCTCCACTTGAGGGCGGCGAAGACGTTCGAGAAATCATCGGTCCACGGACGGGCATCTGCCGTGGTGGGCAAGCGGTGCCATCGAGGGTCCTGGACCAGGCGGGCCAAGTCGGCATCGACACGCGCGAGAACTGCCCACGTCGACGGCAGTATTCCTTCCGCTCGTGCACCGTCGGCATCAGCCGGGTCGAGACGAGTAATCCCGACCAAACCTACGTCGTGGGCGACATTGCCAAGCACAGACCCGAGATCGAGATAGCGGTTCGATATGTTGAACACGAGCATGCCGCCCGGCGCGAGTTTGAGCAAGTACAGGTTGACCGCCTCCCGAGTCATCAAGTGGACAGGGATCGCGTCCGAGCTGAACGCGTCAACGACGATCAGGTCGTAGAACCGGTCCGGGACAAGGGCGATCGAGAGGCGGGCATCACCGAGCACGATGTCGTAGGCTGGCGAGCAATCCCTGAGGTAGGAGAAATAGCTCGTGTCGCGGGCAAGGCGGACAATAGCTGGATTGATCTCATAGAAGGTCCAGTGTTCATTCGGCGTCGCATAGCAGCCAAGGGTGCCGATTCCCAAGCCGAGGACCGCGACGTGGCGATTCACAAGGTCGTCCGTCACACGAGAGTCGTCCGTTACACGAGAGAAGACTTGCCCGATTGGGCCACCGCGGCTGTAGTAACTCAACGGATCACGTCGCCGCCTGTCGTCGATCGCCTGCAGCCCATGAACCGTCGTTCCATGAACCAAACCGCGAAGTTCCCCCTCGTCGACGAGGATCACTTGCCGACTGCCGAAAAAGTCCCGCTCGACGTGCAGGGTCTGATCGTTCACACGCGAAACGAGCAGACTTACGATAAGAAGTCCGGCGACCCCTAGACCAAATCGGACGGGCCTCGGCCAGAAGCTTGCGCAGATCAGGAGCGGCACACCCAAGAAGAGGATATTCGTCTCCAGCGAGTGAAAAGGCAGACCAACCGCGCGGCTAGTCAGTACGAGACCGGCGGCAAGCAGGGTCGTGAGCGCAGGAAGGCCGAAGTCAAGCCGACGCGCGCGGATGCTGGCATCGGTGCTGCGTGCCGGCCGCATCAAACAGGCCGCCACCAGCGCGAGCGGATACTCTACCGTTGTCTCGAAGAGCACCGGCGCAATCAATGCATTGAACAGACCGCCGGCGGCGCCCCCGATTGAGATCCAGAGAAAGAACTCGGTCAAGTATCGCGTCGAAGGTCGGCTCAGGGCCAACTCACGGTGGCAGACCAGCGCGGCGACGAACAACGCGATGTAATGCGACGGGATTGAGCGCCAGGCTGGGCTGATGGGCAAAGAAGTGATGGTCAAGAGCAGCGGACCAAGAACGGCTACCGGGAGAAGCGTGCTCATGAGACGGTGCGACACGAACGCGTTCCCGGCGAAAGCCATCACGAAAGTGATGAGGTAGAGTGCGAGCGGGATCACCCACAAGAGCGGCACAGACGCAATGTCGGTCGAAATGTAGGTCGTGACGCTCAGCATCAAGCTTGACGGCACCGCCGTCAGCGCGACCCACCGCAGTCGTTGCCTTAGACCGGGTGCTTTGGTGGTTCCGCCCCCGACAGCGTCAGGGTCCGGTTGGACCGATACCCTCTTCGGCAACCGCCGACCGGGGCGCGACAGCCACAGCGCACTGGCACAGCAGACAGTCAAGGCGCCCAGCAGACCGTATCCCGCCGCCCAGAGTTGGTTCTGGCGTTCGAGTCCGAGTAAGGGTTCGACGAAAACGGGGTACGAGAGGAGCGCCAACAAACTGCCCGTGTTACTTACGGCGTACAGAAAGTAGGGATCCCCGGCAGAAGGATGTCTGGTGGCTGAGAACCACCTTTGCAGCAGGGGAGCGCTCGCGGATATCGCGAAAAGAGGTAGGCCCAGCGATGCCACGAGTAAGAACAGCAGAGGGATGACTGGGTTGTCACTAGCGGCAGGCGTCCACTCGGCGGGAACGTGGATGGGGAGCACGAGCAGCGAGAACGCGAGGACGGCGAGATGTAGCGTCGCCTGCCACCGGACGCTGAGCCACCTGGAAGTTGCGTGAACGTATGCGTATCCTGCGAGAAGCGTGAACTGGTAGAACACAACGCAGGTCGTCCACACAGCCGGCACGCCGCCTAGCAGGGGCACGACCATCTTGGCAAACATCGGCTGTACCAGAAAGAGCAGCGTTGCGCTCATGAAGAGGGTCAACGCGAACAGCCCAAGCCAAGTGCTGCCTTCAGCCTGGTGCCACGGATTCGCTCTAGACATTTCGGTTTCGGCGGGTCGAAAGCCAACTGGGTCGAGCCGCCAGGGTGCCCGTCGCTGACGGGGCCAGAGGCCCATCCGGAGGGAGTACCGCTGCTGGGATCGAATCGGGCGCCATCAGCGGCAACAGCAGGTCACTCTTGCCGCAGTCGGAACGAAGCCGCTATGTGTGCAAAGATTCGTTCGTAGGTGACGAATCGGGACTGTTCTGCGCTGCAAATAAGACGATAGAGATAGCTGCCCTTTGGAAAGGAGTACTGCCGCATACTCTGCATCCCCCGGGGCCCCGGCCGAGTGTACTCAGTCACGATCACGGTAACGCCTTCAGGGTCCAGGGTCAGCGATCGGAACGTGCCGGCTTGAGGCTCCTCCTCTCGAATGAGATCCATCTCTATCTCGGCGAACACATCGGTAATCTCCTCGGGTGTAAGCGGCACATCGAGGCGTGCCCTCTTGAGAACCACCATCGCATCTCCGGCCGCCGGCGCCAGTGCCACCAGCGACTCCTGATCTCCGCTCACCGTGTTCCAATCCTCTGCGGGGTATTCCAGGGCGCAGCACTCCAACGATTGCCACAATGGCTGGAACCTGACCAACGAGGTCCGACCGTAGTACGTGGGTGTCAAAGGCGCAGCAGGCAGACCGCTGGAGCCGGACGAGGCACACGCGGCCGTCAGCAAACTGCAGACTATGGCGCTCACGAGCGGCCATGGCGAATAGGCTTGTCTGAACATTCCGATCACTCCTGAATCTGATCTCCCGGGCCTCGTCCCCGAGCGTTGGGCAGGCTGCCAGGGCAGTGTACGCGACAATCTCTCGCCTGAAAAGGCCTGTGGCACCGTTCGGCTTAGAGCAGCTCAGGTGAAGCTTGTCGGGGTCCGACGCTGATCGGTCAGCCGGCCCTGTGAAGGCACACGCTGGACCTTTTCATTCTTTCATGACGGGTTGGTGTATATTGGCGCGCACAGCGCGGCTGTGGGCGCTGGGGCCCCTCGGGCCGAAACCGCCCATGCGTTCGGAGATGCCGCCGCGGCGGAGTCTGAAGCAGGTGGCTGGTGCCGTCCGCATGGATCCGTCGGGCTTGCCCCGTCAGGGCGAGTGAGTGGAGCAGGATGATGCGAACTGCTGGTTCCCGACCAGCGCACATCGGATCGCGCCTCCGGTCAGCAGCAGGCCAGACGACTGTTGAATGGCTGATGATTGCTGGAACGCTGACCGGCGTTGCGGTTTTCTTCAACTCGATCGTCCCCGACGTCTTGCGAACGTTCGTCAGGTCCCTGGCGTGGAGCGTGCGGACGCTCGCCCCATGACCAGGGGGGCGCGGGGGCGGACCCTTTGTCGGGATGAGCGCGGTCAAACGTTTGTCGAGTACGTCATGATACTCGGTCTGGTCAGTGCCATCATCATCGCCGTAACCGGTATCGTCGTTCCGGGTGTAGGAGTGGTCGTCGTGCGCCTGTTCACACACATGTCGGTCTATCTGACGACGCCAATGCCAATATAATGCGATTAGTGTACCCGGAGGAGGATTCCATGCAGATGCGAAGTCAGGATTGGTTGCTCTACCACCAGGTAGCCCTGCGTCAGCGTGCTGGGGCTTTTGGCCGACATGTACGGGGTCGCGTCAAGCGCGTGTTCAAGGATGAAGCAGGGCAGACGCCAACCGAGTATCTGATGATCGTGGGGCTGATGGCCGCGGTGATCGTCATGGTCTTCACGGTGTACTTCTGGCCACAGGTTAAGATCGCAGCCAACGATTGGGTCACGAAGGTCAGCGACTCCATTCTGGGCGTCAAAATAGACAAGTAGATAACTCGTTGATGGAAGACGCAAGAAATTGAAGGCATTGAGGGCTGAGTAGCCGCGCGGCCATCGCGGAAGCGTTGCTCCCTGGGGTTGGTCGTCGCGACGATCACGGTGCGGGCGGAGGAAGATGCGGGAGCGCAATAGGTGGTGAACCGAACACGGGCGGTACGAGGGCAAGCGATGACGGAGACGATGATCATGATGATGTTTCTCTTCCTGATGATCTTCGGCTTTGTCCACATGTGCATGCTGATCGCCACGAAGCACATGGTCAACTACGCCGCCTTTGCGGCCGCCAGGACAGCGATGGTGGACGGCGACCGGGCAGGTGCGGCGTCGGGCGTTCTCGACAACCTGCGCTGGTGGAATGCGTGGGTCGACTGCGAACTCGGCCCCTCAACTCCGGTCCGCAAGTGCGCGGTGGAGACCGAGACGCGTGACATCCGCGGCAAGTTGCGGGAGGGCGTCAAGGCGACCTACCGGGTTCCGTTCGGGCTGCCAATCTTCAACGCCATTCCCGATGGAGGGATTCAAGTGATCGGGTTCGCGCCGCTGAAAGTGCAGGGCGATATTCAAGAGCACGGCGATAACAGGAACGTGAACACGGACAAGCCTATACCGTGTTGGATCGTGGATTCGCTTGGCCTTCCGTGTTGAACCGTTTTGTAGGTGCTTGGCGGTGGGTGATAGGCAGCGGAGCGCCGATGGCTGATCCGGTCGCGCCGAGGAAACGCTCGGGCTGGGAGGATGAGCGAGGCCAGGTGTTGGCCTTCGTCCTGCCGATGTTGTTCACGCTCGTGCTCTTCGTGGCCGTCACGGTCAACGTCGGTCAAGCCGTGAACCGCCGGATCGCCCTTCAGGTTGTGGCTGACACTGGGGCATACACTGGGGGCACCGCTCTGGCGACCGGAATGAACCACATGGCGTGGTGGAACCGACAGCTCCAACGCGCGTACGCGTTGGCCGCCCACCGGATGTTAGGGCAATCAATCTGCGCCGTCAGCCGGGCAGCGCGGGCCAATTACAACTTCATTCGACCGATGGTCCAGGTGGCCAATGCCAAGTGGTGGAACGTGCCCGAAGATCGGGCGAGGGAAGTGACGGAGTACAACGCCCAAGACCTGTTCCCGGGAGAAGACATTGAAGTGCTGGGTTATTGGGACCGCGTGAATCGTGGATTCATCCGGGACTTCCCAGGTCTCGGCGAAGATGGATCCGGCGTATGGGGGCTGGTTGGTCTCGATGGGGTGGACGAAGGCACTCGCCCGAATATTGCCGACGACCACGTCTGGCAGGGTGAGGCCTCCGTCTGGATTCCCAGTTTGTGGCTCGTTGAGAACTTTCCGGACTGGTTCTTGAATCTCGGCGGCAACCCCCGGAGCTACCAGTCATCTGATACGTGGGCTTGCTGGACTACGTGCTGCCTGGGGCCGGTGTGCGTTGCGTGCCCCGTACCCTACACTCTGAGCGTGGACCCGTGGTACGAACTCGCACGGTACGACTGTTGTCCGTATGTCTTCCCCTGGGTCGTGAGAGCGCCGGCAACGAAGGCGCTCATGTTCGATAACTTCTTCGGCCCAAACGCCATACCGGCAATGGAGGCCGCCGCCGCGGCCCAACCGACGGGTGGCGATATCAAAACAGGAGTGACAAGGTACCAGAACCAGATGATTCCCTTGTACGAGTTGACGATAGGGGGGGTACCTCTCACCGCCGGGGTCGCCGATTCGGTCTACGACCGCGGGTGGCGGTGGATCACTCATTAGACGCCGGCATGTCACGACGAAACGAACGGGGCCAAGCGCTGACGGAAACGCTCCTACTGTCTTGGCTGGTGCTCGTGTTGATGGCAGCCGCGTACCAGATCTTCATCGTCAATGAAACAATCTTTCGATCCATTACCGCGGTGCACCAGCAACTGTTCGAAAGGGCCTTTGAGAACAACTGCTACAGCCAGGCGGACGAGAAGTGTCGCTATGACAGCAACTCCCGCAACCTGGTCACCTGGCGGCCTGAAGATATTCCAGAAGTCGAGATTCCGATTGTGGGGATATTCGAAGAATTCGGTCTGGTGGCTCCAAGGCGGCTGTCAAGTAATGTGTGGTCCGACGGTCTGAAGCGCACGAAAGTGGCGGCCGGGACGTACTACCCAATCTTTCCGTGCTCTTGGCCGTGGAACACGTGCCTAGAGTAGTGATGACCGGGGCGTCGGTCGCCCCGTTCTCGACACAAGGAGGTTCCCATGCGGCGTAACGCGGCGGTGATCGTCTCGCTGGTGATGGGGTTGCTCGCGCTGGTGATGATGTTCGTCTACATCAACGGTCGCGAGACGGAATTGCTCCAGCTTTCGGAGTTGCGGGATGCCTATGTCGCCGCCGTCGACATTCTGCCAAATACGGTGCTCGACGAGAGCGTGATCCAGCGCGTCCGCGTACCCTCCAATTATCTTCAACCGGCCGCGCTCTCAACTGAGGGAGAGATTGTCGGCCGGGTGGCGGCGGTGCCGATTCTCACAGGTACTCAGATTGTCGCCACGTTGCTCGAGAGTGGCGGCGAGCCTGCCTTGTCGTTCGAGGTCCCCAGAGGTCGCCGAGCCGTGACCATTGCTGTGAGTGATGTGACCGGCGTGGCCGGGCTCGTGCGACCAGGCAACTTCGTGGATGTGCTGGGCACGTTCGAGTTCGGTCGGCCGAGCGGCTACGAGGGCGGCCAGGTCCAATACGAGGACGAGAGGACCGAGGTACGCACGCTCCTGCAGGACGTGCTCATTCTTTCCGTCAACCAGGTACACAGAGGCGTTCGGCCCGCGCCCACACCGGCGGGCGAGGCGCAGCCCGCCGGGGGTGAACCGGCCAACGTCGGCCAGGGCGCCCAAGGAGCGGCGATCCGGAACGTCACCTTACTCGTGGACCCGCCGCAGGTGCAGGAGCTGGTCCTCGCCCAGCAGATCGGCAGCTTAGCCTTGGCGCTGCGATCCGACATTGATTTGGGCCAGATCGCCGATCTGAGCCCACTCGACCCGCTTGGGCTTTTGAATGTGGAGATTCCTGTGAAGACTCGATCTTCACCGGCCTGGCGCGAGCTCCGGGGCGGGCTCTCTTCACTTTCTCCTTTCTAGACGAGGGGCTGTCATGAACTCATACGCACGACGTGTCACCTTCGTCATCGGCGTGCTGACGGCCGTAGGTACAGTCGCGGCTGCGCAGGCTCCGGAACGGCGCGTGACCGAGGAGCCGCTGTTCGTCAAGGAGCAGCGCGTCCTGACCCCGGGGTTTGCGATCGGCGACATTGCCATCGGTGATCCGACTATTGCCGATTACACAGTCATGTCGCGCCGTCGTGAGCTGGTATTAACGGGCAACAGCGTGGGTCGGACGACGCTCACGGTGTGGGATCAGAACAACGCCAACCGACTGGAAATTCTGATCACCGTAACAACCCGCGAAGCCGAGGGCTTGGAGCAGGAGCTTCGACAGCTCATTACCGCGTTTCCAGATGTCGACATCCAGACTCTGGCAGGGTCGCTGGTGCTCAGCGGCACGGTCGAGAGGCGAAGTGATCTGGAAGCCGTGCAGGCGATCGCCGACGCGGCTGGTGTCCGGAACCTGGTGCGTGCCTTGGCCCCCAGGCCGGCCCCCAGGCCGGCCCCCAGGTCGGCCCCCGGGCCGGTCCCCGCGACTGATCTCGGTGAGCCAGGTGCAGAGCCGGGCGGGGCTGATGCTGAGCCGAGCAGCCCAAGTGTGGAATACGACGTGGAATTACTGGAGACGGACGTCCGGTTCGTGAGCCGCTCCTATTTGACCGGCATCGAGCCCAGCGGCCGCCGACTGTTCAAAGGCGTGGTGAAGGCGACCGCAGGAACGGAGGGCTGGATCTTCATGGGTGGGCCCGTCGTGTTCCCTGAGATCAGCCGGAATCACCCGTCGAACCCGATCGGCATCCGGCTGACCCTGCGAACGCCCCCCCCTGAGGAGCAAGAAGCTTTCGTCACCAATACTCTCGTTGAGACAAATCTTCCGTACGATTCACCACTCTATGATCCCGCCGTCATGCGGCGTGCTCGGTGGGAGCTCACGGCCGTGAACGACGAGCCGATCGCAATCGCCGGCATTGACCTCATGGCCATCTCCGCACCGTCCAGTGGCTCGTCGAAGATCGGGGGAATCTTTGGCGCGCTCGGCTCGGTCGCGGGACTGCCAGGAGTGTCAAGTGTTCCCGGCGCCGAGTACGCGCGCGCGCCGGTGTACTTCAACGCGGACAAGAAGACGCACCTGCTCGTCGTCATCCGCTCTCGCATCGTCGCCGGTCGGCGCTGAGGCGTATCGTGTTACAGCGGGCAAAGACCGTCGCCATCTATTCCGGTAGTGGAGGTGTCGGCAAGACACTCCTGGCCACGAACCTGGCCGTGAGCCTCCATCAGCAGGACGCCGGCAGAGTGCTCCTTGTTGATGGCGGTCATCCCTTCCCCGGGGAAGCGGCCGGGCTCGTCGGCTTGGAGCACACCAAGTCGCTCGCCGCCATGGTTCCACTCCTGGGGCGCTTTACTCCAGAGCTCTTTGGGTCCTACGTCGTCACGACTGCTTCCGGCCTGTCGGTTGTGCCTTTCGTCGCGGAAGTGCTGGAAGCTCGCCTGCTGACGACCGACGTGCTGACCAAGATGTTCGAACTTGCAGCGACGGCCTTCGATCTGCTGGTCGTGGACATGCCGCTCGGCGTCGGCGAGCTCACGCCTTGTATCTTGGACCGAAGCGATGAGGTCTGTATCGTCTCCGATTGCACGCCGACCGGGATCCTACGAGCCCGACATTGCATGGACTACCTGAAGTCGGTACAGGTTCCGCAGGACGCCCAGTACGTCTGCGTGAACCGGGCGCCCGAACACGGCCGGACGACGTCAGACCATCTCACGCGCCTGCTTCGTACCCGCGTCGCGGCGACGCTGCCCGACGACCCGTTGGCGGTCTTGAGCGCCGTCGAGGCAAGGGTTCCGCTACTGGTGAAAGCCCCGCGCCACGCAATCTGCAAAGCCATCGACCGTCTGGGACGGGACATCATCCAGCGACGCTTGGGTGACCTTCGGCGGGGAGGCTCACCACGGCAGTCCGGCCCCGTCGCGGTTGACGAAGGCGAGCTTCGGGAACTGAAGGGTCGCCTGCATCGTCGACTCGTGGAAGAGATCGATCTAAAGAAGGGGGATCTCGGGTACCTGAACGACCCGGTCAAACGGCAGGAAGTGCGGGTGCGTGCCGAAGCCAAAGTGCTTGCGCTGGTGGAGGAGGAGGCGGGCCACCTCCAGCAGGGGGACATCCGCCGCCGCATTGTGAAAGAGGTGCTGGATGAGGCGCTCGGTCTTGGTCCGCTCGAAGACCTGTTGGCCGACGCGAACGTCACCGAAATCATGGTGAACCGGTTCGACCAGATCTACGTCGAGCGTTCAGGAAAGCTGGAGTTGACGGACGCAAACTTTCTCAATACCGCTCAGCTCCGAGGTGTGATCGAACGGATCGTGGCCCCGCTCGGCCGAAGAATCGACGAGAAGGTGCCGATGGTGGACGCGCGCCTCAAAGATGGCTCTCGGGTGAACGCGATTATCCCGCCGCTGGCCCTCAAGGGGCCGGCCGTGACCATCCGAAAGTTTTCGAAGAAGCTACTGGGCGTGGACGATCTGGTCCGCCTCGGTTCGCTGACGGAGCAGATGGCAACCTTCTTGGGCGCCGCCGTCCAGGCCCGCCTAAACATCGTGATCTCGGGCGGGACCGGATCCGGCAAGACAACGCTACTAAACGTCTTGGCGTCGTTCATTTCCGACGAGGAACGAATCGTCACCCTTGAAGATTCTGCGGAGTTGCAGCTACCTCAGGATCATGTCATCACGCTCGAGTCACGGCCCCCGAACATCGAGGGTGAGGGCGCGGTCACGATTCGTGATCTCGTGCGCAACGCGCTGCGGATGCGACCGGACCGTATCGTCGTCGGTGAGTGTCGTGGCGGTGAGGCGCTGGACATGCTGCAGGCCATGAATACTGGACACGACGGGTCGTTGACCACCGTCCATGCCAACACGCCCCGGGACGCGCTGAGCCGTCTCGAAACGATGGCGTTGATGGCGGGTCTGGAGCTCCCGTCACAAGCGATCTGCGATCAGATTGCCTCAGCGGTGAATCTGATCGTTCAGCAGATCCGCCTCCAGGACGGGAGTCGACGGATTACCCATATCACCGAGGTGTCGGGTATTGAAGGCACCACGTTTACGTCTGCTGATGTCTTCGTCTTCCGGCAAACTGGCATCGCGCCAGATGGCACCGTGTATGGCCAGTTCGTCCCGACCGGCTATGTTCCCGGCTTTGTCGATGGGTTGGCTCGGCGCGGCATCAAGATCCCTCGTGAGATCTTTCTTCACCAGACGGCGTAGAGATGCTGAAGTACTTGTCGATCGTGTTGTTCGCGGCCTCCGTCACGGGGTTCATTTGGTTGCTGTACACCGAGATCGCGACGTGGTGGGGCCGGCGCATTCATCGGTATGCGTCCTGGGTTGCGGACGAGTTCGACGCGATGTTCGAAGACATGTCGATCGCTCGCGCCACACGTCTCATCACCATCGTCATCCTCTCCTCGTTTCTGCTCGGCTACCTGACGGGAGGGCTTGTCCCCGCGCTCCTGTTCGCGGGCGCCGGATATTTCGTCCCTCGGGTCTTCGTCACCTATCAGCGGCGCCGCCGACTGGAGGCGATCGACGATCAACTGATTGACGCGTTACGCCTGATGGCCAACGCGATCAAAGCGGGCCTCACCCTCCAGCAGGCGCTCGAACTGGGTGCACGCGAGATGAAGCCGCCGATCGCGGACGAGCTGGGCCGAGTCATAAAAGAGATTGAGCTCGGACGCCTGATGGATGAGGCTCTGCGCCGTTTCGCCGAGCGTGTACCACTCGCTGACGTGCGGCTGATGACCGATTCGATCTTGATCCTTCGCGAGATGGGCGGCAACCTCAGCGAGACGTTCGAGGTCATTGCCAATACGGTGGTTGAACGGAAGAAAGTGCAAGGGAAGATCAAGTCGATCACCGCGCAGGGAATGACGCAAGGCGTCATCGTCTGTCTGATGCCGATCGCGTTGATGCTGCTGTTCTCGATCGTCGATCAGAATTACATGCGGCCGTTCTTCACGACACCGCTGGGCTGGATGATGCTACTGGTCGTCCTTGTACTCGACGGCGTGGGGTTGTTCCTGATGTTCAAGCTCGTAAAGGTGAATGTATGAGCACCGCGGGTGAATCCGGGCAGACAACGGTCGAATTTCTGATGATCAGTGGACTCATCACGACCATGGCGATTGTGCTGCTAGACACCCTGGGGATCGATGACCGGTTTCAAGAAAACCTGCGGGAAGTGACCGAATACATCATTGGGCAGGTCACGGATCCTCCGTACTGAGCTTGCCGGCTCATTCTTGAGAGTGTATGACCGCTGAACTGTATCTCGCGTCGATGGCCGTCATGTTCGTTGCCGTCGGCGTACTGTCGTACAACCTGCTGTCGGGCTCAGGGCGTGCGATGAAGGTGCGTGAGATGGGGGTGCATGCCGTGATGGGGCATCGGCCCGATCGCTCACGCTTACCGTCGGTCTGGTTCCGGATGTTGTTGCCCATCCTGGATCGGTTGGCGCCACTGTTCCAAAGTCTCGGTTGGCCGCGCTATCGGGGCACCGCCGGGAGAGCTCTTCAACGGGCCGGCCTGGCCGGCGGGGTCACCGTCGATCACCTGCTCGCGATGAAGGTGCTGGCAATGGTGCTTACACCGCTCGTCGCGGCACAGCTACTTGAGATCTTCAGCAATCCAGCCCTGTTCGTGCTCGCCGGTGTGGGTGGCTTCTACCTGCCCGATCGGTTGGTGAGTGACCTTCGGCAGACGCGGGAAGCGCAGATCCTGAAGAACCTTCCCGGTGCCGTCGATGCGTTGGCGCTAACAGTTGAGGCGGGTCTGGAGTTTCTTGCTGCCATGCAGCGGCTCGTAGAGCGCGGCGCCGCCGGGCCACTTCGCGATGAGTTGATGACCGTCCTCAGCGAAATCCGGCTCGGCACGAGCCGAGCGGAGGCTTTGAAGGCGTTCGGTCGCCGTATCGAGATTCCTGAAGTGTCGTCCTTCATATCGGTGCTCGTGCAAGCAGACGTGCTGGGCGCGTCGATCGGCCCGGTGCTCCAGTCACAGGCCGAACGGATGCGAGTGGAGCGCTTCCAGCGAGCCGAACGAGCCGGTGCCCGGGCGTCCCAGAAAATCCTGTTGCCGCTCGTGCTGTTCATCTTTCCATCCGTGCTCATCGTGATCCTTGGTCCGGTGATTCTGCAATTCATCTATGGCTAGAGAGCGCGGCCGAGTACACATCACGCTGGTACAGCCCAACACGCGCCTGGCGACCGCCTCGATCGCCGAGACCGCGATGTCCCGAATGATCGGTCTGCTAGGCCGAACGTCGTTCGACATGGGTGACGGCCTCGTGTTCCGCCGGTGCAGCATGATCCACACATGGTTCATGCGATTCGCGATCGACGTGCTGTTCGTTGATCAACAGGGCCGTGTGCTCCGGATCGTCGATACGCTTGCGCCGTTTCGCTTTGCGTCTGGCGGCTGGCGCACGGTTACCACTATCGAACTCCCCGCGGGGACACTGCGCCACGCTGGCATACTCGTAGGCGATCGAGTTCGGCTAGAGCCAGCGTGACGAAGAAACTACGGCTCGGGGACTCGCATGGAGGGCGAGAGGTCTCTCTTGTGGGATCGGTGGTTGTGGGGCGGGATCCGGCCTGTGAGATCACCGACGCAGATCCCAGCCTGTCGCGGCGGCACGCCGAGTTTATCGGCACTGGGTCAGGCGCTATCGTGCGCGACCTGAACAGCAAGGGCGGGATCTCTGTAAACGGCATCAAGACCGGCCGAGCGGATCTCACGCCGGGTGATGTCATACAGGTGGGGGCCCTGGCGATTACCTATCTGACCGAAACGCTGTCTGGCGACGCGGCGGATGACTCAGAGGGCACCGGCGATCGCACGGTTCTCAACGCGCCTGGACCAAGTGGCGCCGCGCGTCAGGTGGCCAGCGAATTGCCGAACGTGGAACCCCGTTCGCTCGCTCACGAAGGCCGCGTCGCGCGCCCACCCCGGCCGCCGGCCCGAGCTTCCGGAGCGAATCGCCAGCCAACACTCGGCAAGGTCACCGATGAACCTGCAAGGCAAGCTCGAACTTCGCGTGTGTCATGGGGTGGGCGGGTCCTCGTCGCGGTGCTCGGCCTGGCGCTGGCCGTTCTTCTGGCAACGGTCATCCCGATGCAACGGTACCAGACCTGGCTGTTGGACAGTGTCGCAGAGGAGCGTGCTGAGACGATGGCGACGTGGCTCGCCGTGGAGGCCGGCGCGGCGCTGGCCATGGAAACCGATATCCAGCGTGTAACCGAGAGCGTTGCCGACCAGTCAGAGATTCGAACAGCCGTCGTGTTGTCGCTGAACGGTCGGATCCTGGCGCCCGGCTCCCGGGCCGACGAGGTGGTGACAACCATTCCTGGGCTTGGCTACCCCGCAGACATTCGGCGCCCGCAGTTGGCCTGGAACGGCGAAGTCCTGGAGGTCGTGCAACTGGTCCGCACGCATGACAACCCGCGGGCGGCCGTGGCGTGGATCACCTACCGGCCGCCTCCGGCCATTTCCGGCATGGGGCCGAGGCTCATCGTGCTGAGTCCCGCATTGCTGGTTGTTCTCCTCGGTGGCTTTGTGGCGGCCGCATTGCTCCGGCGCATGACTTTGCGCGGGCTTACGGCGTTGAATGAGGACCTCGAGCTGGCGCTGGCAGGAAACTCGACCACCGTCAGCGACCCGCTTGGCGTGAAGCCGCTTCAGGACCTGGCGACCAACCTCAATTATTTGGTCGCGCGGGCGCGTGCGGGGAAGCCTTCAGTCAGCGAACCGGCCAACGTCACGTCCAGGCGTTCGCCTGGTGAACGCCGTCCATCCCCGCGAGTAGTCGCGAGACCGCTTCCATCGGCCGCCAAAGTGCCCCGGTCATCGCGAACTGAGGGTTGGATTGTGGTCGACCGTAGTTTCCGCATCACGGAGGCTAGCCCGGAGTGCGCGGAGTTGATCGGTGCGACACCGTCTGCGTTGATCGGTCACCACTTGCTCGAGGCCATTCAGGACCAGCAGATCGCGGACGGGATACTAAAGTGTCTGACGGCGGTGTCAGCGGGTGGCGACACGCGCGCGGACATCCAACCGGCTGGACAATCCTTCCGTCTCGCGGTGGCCGTCACCGGTGAAGCGAGCAAGGAGACACTGACAGTCAGCCTGACCCGGGAGCCGACGGATCAGCCATGAGACGCGACCCTGCACCCGACGTGCGCGAACGGTTCCGCCTTCCCATACTCGTCTGGCAACGTCAGGACGGGACGGAAGTTGAATTCAACATCGAGCTCGGTCAGACGAACCAGATTGGGCGGGATCCGACGAAGAACACCATCGCGGTGGACTCGTCGTTCATCTCGAGCACCCACGCGGTCGTTCGTTACGACGGAGAGCAGTGCGTTGTGGAAGATCTCGGGAGCGCCAACGGAACTCGGCTGAACGGTGCGCCGGTAGCCGTTTCCGTTGTACGACCGGGCGACATCATCGAGATCGGCGATCAGCAGTTCAGGTTGGTCGATGCCGATGCCGATGCCGTTCCAGCGCGACCCGGCTTCTCGAAGATGCTCAAGCTGGTGTTCGCTGCCGCCGCGACGCTCATCGTCATGCTGCTCCTGCTACTGGTTCTCGTCCCGGCAGAAGAATCAACGGTGTCGAACACGCAACAGGAAGCAACGGCCAGCCCAATCGACGATCGCTCGATGCCGAGCCCGCGTGCGGTACCTGACGAGGCACTCGTCAGTGGTGTGACATCACGTGCGAGGTTAAGCGGAGTCGATGAGGTGCATGCCCTCTATGACGAGGCGCTCCTTCACTACCGGGCGGGTCGCCTCCGTCACGCGGTACATCTTCTTTCGGCAGTGCTTGACCGGGAACAGGGACACCAGGTTGCGCAGGCCCGGCTGGCGGCCGCTCAGGCGGAACGCGCAAGGCGAGTCAGCGCACACCTCGCCGAGGCTGAGCGGACCTTCGCGCAACTGAGGTTCGCAGACGCCATTCTCGAGTGGGAACGGGTAATTATTCTGCTTGAGCGTTCAGATCCGAGGACGGCGGAAGCAGAGGCGAACATTGCGCGGGCACAGGAACGCCTGCAGCGGTAGCACCGGGCGACATAGGCTGAGCGCGGCGCGCATTCGATAGCGTCGATCTGAACAACACGCACCCGTGTCTTAACATGACCGAGGGCAAGGGATAGGAGAGCGGCAATGGCCCGGATACTGGTCTATCGCGGCGATCAGTTGCTGCGCGAGATTGAGCTGAGCGAGTTCGATTTCGGTAAACAGGACGTCGGTTTCGGCCGAAGCGAAGAGAACGAAGTCGTGCTGGAAGATCCCGAGAAGGTGGTGTCCCGGCGCCATGCGGAGCTTCGGTTCAAGAACGGACAGTACGAGATCTTCGATCTGGGCACCCAGAACGGTACCTGGATAGGCGGCGATCGTATTCAGCATGCCGTGGTGCCGCCTGGAGTTCCGGTCATGATCGGGCCGTATCAAATCCTCCTGGAGGAGTTTCCGGACCAGGCCTCCAGGATGGCCGAGACCGTACTGGGGGGGGAGCCGCCGGTTCCAGAGGGCACAGTGCTCATGGAGCGGCCTCCAGATCCATCTACTGAGGAAGGTGTCGGAGGGCCCAGGCAGACCCGACCCGCAGCCGGGCAATCGCCGGCAACGCAGCCCGGGGTGGTGGCCTGGCTGGCTCGACAGCCGAAGCCAGTGATTCTTGGGGGGTTCTTGACGATCGTCATCCTGATCATCGCTGCAGGAGCGATCTTCAGTCCATCCGAGGAGACCGACCTGGATCAGACAGCAGACCAGGCCACGACTCAGGCACCTTTCGAACCGACACCTTCCGAACCGACGAACGAAACGATAGTTGCTGCGCTGGTGGCGGACGCGCAGGCTCACCTGGACCGCGGAGAATCCGAGGCGGCCGTTGGGTTGCTGGATCGAGCCCTGCTGGTCGATCGCAGTCATCCGGAAGTGATCGAACTGAGATCCACCGCTGAAGAAGTGCTCAAGCAACAACTTGCTGATGAAGAGAAACGGACCGCTGCCGCAACGGATCCTACGCCTGACCCGGTTGCGGAAGAGCAAGTTCCGCCGACCGTCGAGCAAATGCAGCGGCGCGAAGCCGAGCTGGCGCAACGGGCAGCCGACCTGGCTCGAGAGACCGAGCGCCGGCGTCGCGCCGAGGAAGAGCGAGTTTCGCTGACCGTCGAGCAGATGCAGCAACGCGAAGCCGAGCTGGCGCAACGGGCAGCCGACCTGGCTCGAGAGACCGAGCTCCGACGTCGCTACGACGAGGCCCGCGCAGCGATGGACGCGCGAGAGTATCAGACCGCCATCCGTGGTCTCGAAGGCATTCTCCAGGAGCAACCTCGTTATCGTGATGTTGCCGACCTGCTGTCAAGAGCTCAGAATGGTTTGGCGACTCTGGCGCAAGAGGTCTTCGACGAGGCGCTCGAAGCGGAAGGCAATGGCGAATGGGAGGCGGCAATTGCCGGATACGAGCGCGCGCGGGAGCTTGATGACTCGATCGTTGGTATCGACGACGTAATGCGTCGCGCCTGGGACAGCATGGAGCCGATCGGTGATGATGCCTACGCTCGGGCGCGGCAATATGACGCCTTGGGCCGGATTCCAGAGGCGATCGCCTTGTACGAACGGGCGGTGAGAATGTTTGCGCCGTACAACCCGAACCGCAGCCTGGCGCAAGCGCGGCTCACGGAGATTTCCCCAAGAAGCCGATGACAAACGAGGAGCTTGACGACCGCCTTGCGGAGTTGCTGACCGAGCATCAGGCCGTGACGCCTCCTGTACTGGACCGCGTACAGGCGTTCAGGCTCGCCGAAGGCCGCACACTGGCGGGTGCCCTGTGCGAGCTGCGGGTCGTGTCTGAAGAGGTACTGTCGCCGCTCCTGGGCGAACTGACCGGTGCACGGGTCGTCGATCCATCTCTCATGCAGGTGTACGACGACTTCATCAAGCAGATGAACGTGCTCATTCCGCCGAAGGTCGTCGATAGACTCGTGGTGTTTCCGGCGCAGATGGAGCTCAACGCGATTCACGTCTGCATGATCAACCCAACGGACGGATGGACGGTCCGCGCACTGGAGTCGCTGACCGGTTGTCAAGTCGAGCCGCTAGTGTGCCATGAACACGGTATCCGGACCGCCATCGACAAACACTACGCGCAGTACCGCAGCGAACCGACGTGCGAGGAGGCGGACAACGGTCGAGAGGTCGCAGAGGAAGCGTACCAGGCGCTGTTGCAGAGCTCGTTTGATGAGCACTTGAAGCCCGCGCTGGCACTCATCAGCCGGAACAACGACGCGCTCCAGCGTGAGCCAAGCACGCTCGAAGCGATCATTCGCAACCCTTGCATCATCCGGTTAGTTCAGCAGATTCTTTGTCGGGCAGTGACGGCGGGTGCCAGCGATGTGCATTTCGAGCCGACAGGCGATGAGCTCAAGGTGCGTGTGCGAGTCGACGGTGCGTTGCGCACACAGCACACCCTGCCGTCCAGCGCCGCGATTCCGCTTGGCGCCCGGTTGAAGGCGATGGCCAACGTGCCCATCCAGCTGGCAACCGAGCCACTCGATGCTCGAATCGGGTACGACCTCGTGTGGGGTCGTGGCATCGATTTGCGATTCTCGCTCGTGCCGGCCGTGACGGGCGAAAAGATCGTCTTACGCGCGCTCGATCGAACGCGGGCGCATCAAGAGCTCACCAACCTCGGGATGGATGCCGAGACCCTCGCGGTGATCGAGCAGACGTCCGATTTGCCCAACGGGCTGCTGCTGGTCACCGGCCCGACTGGGAGCGGAAAGAGCTCCACACTCTACGCCCTCCTCGATCGCCTCAATCAGCCGGACGCCTGTCTGCTGACGGCCGAGGATCCGGTCGAGTCGCGTATCAGCGGTGTGACGCAGGTGCAGTGCGACGAAGCGTCCGACATGAGTTTCGTCTCGGCCTTGCGGAGCTTCCTGCGTCAGGATCCAGATGTGCTGATGATTGGCGAGATTCGTGATGGCGAGACCGCGGATATCGCGCTCAAGGCAGCGCTCACGGGTCACTTGGTGCTGTCGACGTTGCACACAAATGATGCGCCCGGCGCGGTGCTCCGGCTCCTCAACATGGATCTGGAACCCTTCCTGGTGGCCTCCGCGCTTCGAATGATTGTGGCGCAGCGGCTTCTCCGACGCCTCTGCTCGGCGTGCAGGCGACCGGCGCGGCCGGGATCGGAGCTGACGACGAACCTGACGCGCGGGTTACCGCAGCACGCTCGTGCCAGCTTCGAAGGCGCCACGATCTACGAGCCTGTCGGGTGTACCACGTGCGGCGGCTCGGGGTACAAAGGTCGAACAGGCATCTTCGAAGCACTCCAGGTCACTGAGCCGATCGAGGAATTGATCATTGCCCGCGCCAGCGCGGCGGCGATTCGTACGTGCGCACGCCGAGACGGCATGCGCACTCTGCGAGAGGCCGGTCTTCTCAAGGTCGCAGCCGGAGACACCTCGATATCGGAAGTGCTCGAGCACACGATAGCCGATGCTGAGCCGGCAACATCAACTCCTCTTGGGCAGACTGACCCGGCCATCGACGGATCCGACCACGCCCCGCCTTCGCGATAGCGTCTCAGTCATCATCCATACGGGCACGATCGAGGTCTCGAAGCTTCCGCCCTACGGCTTCTGCCTGGTCCTGCGCCCGCAAGGCCCGCGCCGCCTGGCGCTTGAAGGACATGAAGAGGCTGACCCCGAGTCCGCCCAGTAGGACGGTGACCAGCGTCAGTGCGACGGCCAGCCGCCCCTTGGCTTCTTCCAGAATGCCCGCGCCGGCGCGCCGAATCAGGGCGACCAAGGTCCTATACAGGTCGTCATCCTCCTGACCGGCCTGGGCTGCGCGGCCAGCCAGGTTCGTCGAGCTTCGCATCGACCCATGAATCCACCGCGGCTTGCGATTGGCGAAGCGAGTTCCGAGTGGAGCGGAGCCGGTCAGAAATGTATGAGCCGCCCGGAAGCCGACGACGTGCTGCGGCACGGACCGATGAACCGGTGTGCTCTCGGACGCGTGAGTCTGCAGGCCAGTGGCCCCAACCAGAGCCACCGTGGCGACAACGGTCAGGGCGCATGCACTTCTGAACCGAGGACCTGTGTGGCGCATTGTCCAAAAACTCTCAGCGCACAGCATCCATCTGGGCCGACTCAGCTACGTCTTTACGGGGGAGAATGTGGGCTTCGAAAAACAGTCCACCCTCGGGATAGAACTTCTGCTTCCCTGATGGGAAGTATTCTCACTCAATCGGCGGGGTCATTATGAAGGAACTTAATTATTTCATCATTCATAAAGTTGAGATCGTTTGAGTTGAATCCAGCTCCAGCGATGTGGCCCCACAGAGTAGGAATTATCCGCAACTCAACTCTTGGTATCTTCTCAGCCTCAGCTTTTAAAGCATCTATATGAAAATACATATCAGTCTCACTCGGCATATATAACACTCTAGCCTTAATAGAGTTTAACGCTGCTGTTGCATTTCCATTAAAACCAGGTGAGTTTCCAATATTATTATTCTGCCAAGTCCTTGCAAGAGCGATAAGATCATTGGCATCCCAAGTTAAAACACGCTCCTCGAACCAATCTATTACTTCTTCTGCTGAATTAAGCCCCATCTCCCTATAAAGTTCTTGCCTAAACCATTCTTGAGACGATCCCCAACTAGCCCAATGCGCTCCTCCAGCTCTTAGGCCCACTTCAGGAGGTTGTTTATAGTTCCCTTCCATAAACGCGCTATCAGCTTTAATCGCTGAAATAAACCCTTCTAATCGTATTCTTCCATGAGGGTATTCAACTGCTGATCCGGCTATTCCGACAATTGAATGAACAAACTCAGGATAACTAACGCCCCACTGGAAAGCTTGTTGAGCCCCCATAGAAAAACCTACAACAGCATGAATTTCTTCTACACCAAACTGTTCTGTAACGAGCCGATATCCAGCTTTGACATTGTCCCTGATAGAGATCGAAGGGAAATTGGGCCCATTCAATGGTGCGGGCGTATTACTTGGAGAGCTTGATAAACCATTTTGGAACATGTCCGTTGCTACGATAAAGAATTGTTCTGGATCTAGCGCCATCCCTTTTTTTATTAAGAAATCAAAACCATGATGGTCGCCTAGATATGCTGACGGAACGACTATCAGGTTATTTTTCTCTTCATTAAGTGTTCCATGAGTGACATAGGACAGTTGTGCGTTCGTGAGGGTTGCTCCAGACTCTAATTGAAGATCACCAAGATTAAACATTTTATGATTTCCATCTGCCAGTAGATGCGTGAAGGTCAAGCAAAACAGGAACAAGACTTTCCGTTTAATGTTCATATTTACTCGCACCCAATAGCAGGAAAGACTATCAGTGAGGCTAGATTCTACAACTGGCTGGTTGGTCTTCCCCAGGTTTCCCGGACGGTTTAGTCAGGGTGCCCTGCCCCCCTTGGTGGTCCATTGATTATGAGAGAGGTCGGGTCAGATTTCCCCTCCCATGAGCCAGCCCGGTCGGCGGTCTCCTTCACCACCACGAGCGCCAGCGCCTGATCGGCGCTGACCGTCCGCAGGCGGCGGTGTTCCAGCTCCAAGGCCCTGAGCCGCTT